>ERZ1031746.112-NODE-112-length-34246-cov-6.999093_pt1 | contig 34246 bp, 26 predicted proteins | sample MGYA00518171_ERZ1031746 | MGnify/ENA primary metagenome ERZ1031746 (study PRJEB33719, sample SAMN04261238) | wastewater metagenome | biome: rural village; feature: human; material: feces | host: Homo sapiens | place: El Salvador | collected 2013-01-07 ...
AACACCAGCCTTCCAAGCTGGATACGTGGGTTCGATTCCCATCACCCGCTTTTTTTGTACCCGTTTTTAAGCAGAAGGAGGACAAGAACATGAAAACAGCAATTACAATCGCCGGAAGTGACTCTAGCGGAGGTGCAGGAATCCAGGCTGATATCAAGACAATGATCACCAATGGTGTATATGCAATGAGTGCGATTACTGCATTGACAGCGCAGAATACAACAGGTGTTACTTCTATATTAAATGCAACACCGGAATTTTTAGGACAAGAGCTTGACAGTATCTTTACAGATATCTATCCGGATGCCGTAAAGATCGGGATGGTTTCAGATAAAGAACTGATCAAAGTTATTGCAGCGAAGCTGCGTCAGTATGAAGTAAAGAATATTGTAGTAGATCCTGTTATGGTAGCAACAAGCGGAGCAAAGCTGATCAGTGATGATGCGGCGGATACATTGAAGGAAGAATTATTCCCGCTTGCAAGTGTACTGACTCCGAATATTCCGGAGGCAGAGGAGTTAATCGGAAGAAAGATCACAAGTGCAGAAGAGATGATCGATGCGGCGAAAGAAATTTCAGAAAAATATCACTGTGCAGTACTCTGCAAGGGTGGACATAACTTAAATGATGCGAATGATCTGCTGTATGCAGATGGAGCGTATCGATGGTTTAACGGAAAAAGAATTGATAATCCGAATACTCATGGTACAGGTTGTACATTGTCTTCTGCGATTGCTTCTAATCTTGCAAAAGGATTCTCATTGGAGGAGTCTGTAGAGCGTGCGAAAGAGTATATCTCTGGGGTACTTGCAGCAATGCTTGACCTTGGGAAGGGAAGCGGTCCAATGGATCATGGATTTGCTATCCAGAATGAATATACAAAAGAAGCATAGAAGCCTTTTAAAGGTCAGCGCGAAGCATAACCTTTGCGGTAAAGACTCCATCTTCATAAGTAAAATTACAAGAACCATCGTTCTTTTCTGCCATTCTGCGGACAGACTGGGTACCGATTCCCAGACCTTTTCGCTTGGTGGAATGGAACAGATGGTTCTTTTCTTTGATCGTTCCGTCAAAATTATTTTCTACCCGAATTAAAAGAATAGAAGCAGAATGTTGATAGATTTCCAACGATATCTGCTGCTGCGCAGCGGTAGTTTTGCGACTGGCTTCCAATGCATTTTCTAATAGATTGGAAAGAATAAGACAGAGATCCATTTCATCTACGGAAAGTTCTTTTGGAAGATCAACGCGGGCATCAAATGGAATTTCTTCTTTTTGGGCAAGCGCATAATAATATCCGATTACGTTATCGACAGAGTGATTTTCACAGAAGTGATAATCAAGGGTGGGGATTTTATCCATTGCATTTTGCAGGTATTCTTTGATCTTTTCTAAATCACCGTCTTTGGCCATGGCAGAAAGTTGTAAAAAATGATGACGAATATCATGTCGAGCCTGTCTGGCTTCTTCAATCGCACTTCTTAAATTCTCATATCGTTCCTGCTGTACAGAAAGAAAAAGATTTTCCTGCTGAAGTTTTTTGTTTTTATTCAGGATATTAGCCATCATTAAAAACATCGAGTAAAATAATGCCAGGATGAGTAGAAGAGCATAAACAATCACAATGTATCCACGCAGAAAACGCTGCGTGTGCAGGATGGTATTATATTTTGGAATCAAAGCAAGGTTCAATCCGATGACCAGAACCGGGAGAATCCAGAAAACATACCAGGTCTGAGCAAGATTTTCATCTTCTACCATTTCTTTGACTGAATGGGAGGCTGGATACCATATGAGAAGGACGAAAAGAATGCAGAAAAGATTATACAGGATTCCAAAAGTAGAAGAACCGGAAAATGCAAGGTGTTCAGAACCAAAATTCAACATTGCAGAAGCAACTCTGGAAAGGCTGTTAAAGCAGGAAAAAACTGCACAGACGGCAAGATAGATGCTGACAGATTTCCAAAGTGAAATTAATAAAGTGTTATGATATAGAACAAGTAGAACAAATAAAAGAGGAAGAAGAACAGATCTTGTTGACAAATGGAATCTATAGCATGCAAAACCACAAAAACAAGAGCATATAATAAGAAGCGGGAGCATCCAGACAGCCAGCTTCTTAGGTGTTTGTTTCAGAGATGATCTTACCGGAAGATAGGCAAGCAGCATACCAGGAATCAAAACTGTAAATTCCAAAGTCTGGAAAATTAAAGTCCGCATCAAAATCCCCCCTTTTGAAATAGATAATCCATAAAGTGTTGTCGTGCAGGTTTGCACAGTTCTCTACTGACAACGATCTTGCTTCCATCATCTAAAAGAAACATTGTTCCGTCAAAATCAACAGCATGTTCCATGTTGATGATCGTCCCTCTGTTGCAGATAAAAAAGCGGGAATCTTCTTTTAATGGAGCAGTAAAAGTCCCAAAAGACTGTCGGATGACAAGTTCTTTTTCTTTTGTTGTATGAATATGGATCATATGAGAAAAATGATCTGCGTGAACGATCGTTTTAAATGGTATCTGAAGATCACTTCCATTTACTTTTACTGTCAGTTTTTTCTCCGAAGCCGGAATCCGTTGCAGGATTTCATCAATTAAAGAAGAAAGTTCTTCTTCCGTATAAGGCTTTACCAGATAATGCATGGCACGTACTTTAAAACCTTCCAGTGCATGATCCAGGGATGTTGTAGTAAAAATCAACAGACAGTCTTTGTTGGTATTTCTAAATTCACGGGCAATTTCGATTCCATTTGTCCCGTTCATATAAATGTCCAGAAATAAAACTGTGAAGTCATGTTCTTTTGAAGCCTTGAGAAATGTTTCTCCGTTCTCATATTCATAGCAATGAAACTCTACATTTTTCTGATTTAATATTTTTTCTAATCGTGTTCGAAGCAGAATACGTTCTTCTGCAATATCATCAACAATAGCGATTAACATACGAATATCCTCCCTGATTTGTATCTATTCAAAATAAATACAAACGTTTTGACATAGGATTAGTATACCACAGAATGACGATTCGTGCCATTTTCAGACAGTTCATGTCAAAAATATTGAACAATCTGGTATCAAAAATATAATAAGAAGAAATATGATTGCCGATAATATAGCAAAATACAAATGAGGAGGAAAAACGGATATGAAAACAATAAAAAAGATAATGGCAGCGCTCATATGTATGACGATAGCACTTACGGGGATTCCAATCAGTGTAAAAGCGGCAGATTCCAGTGGAAGTATGTCAACAGAGATGGAGACAAATAGTGAATTATTTATTACACTAGAAGAGAACAAAGATTATCGCTGGAATGTAAATGATGATGCAGGGAAAAGTAGTGTTGTTCATTTGGATACTTCAGAAGGAAATAATTGTCGTTTCCGTTTAGATCATATAGAAAAGGAATGGTATGGGATTAAACATATCAAAGTGAACGGAACGGATCGTTTTGCAGACGTGGACGGTAAAAGTAAAGACAGCGGTGCAGTACTTCATTTATGGGAGTCTTCAGACAGTGAAGTAAAGGGAAATAATCACCGCCAGTTTGCCTTTTATTATATCGGTAATGATGCAAATGGAAATGCGAGATACTATATTAAGAATAGAAACAGTGGAAAATGGATCGGATATGAAGGAAAACTGAATAATAACAATCCGAAAATCATCCAGACAGATGAGAGCAACAGAAAAGTCTGGCTGATCACAAAATCCGTAGTTCCACTCACAGGAAAAGAAAGTCAGGTTTTAAAAGAAGAAGATACAAGTGCTATTTGTGAAATTCATGAAGCAGGAAAACTTGATGCTTTAAATAGAGCAAGTAATATAGCGGTTCCAGGATCTTATCCAACGTTTCAGGTAATGGGAGTAACAAGTAAATGGAAATTAACATGGAAACCGGAGTATTATGCTTATCAAATAGATGCAGTTTCTGATGGTGAAAGCAAAACAAATTTATCTTTAGATGTAGAAGGAGAATCAGGAAAACTTTGGGCAAGCGTGAATATCTGGACGACTGAAAAATTTGACAGGAATCAGAATACAAGTCAATTGTGGCGATTTTTTAAGCAGAAAGATGGTACGTATAAAATTCAGAATGCCAGAACTGGATGGTATATCGAAAATGGCGTTCCTACTTTAGGGTTTGGGAAAAAAGGAATGAATGTAGATTTATCTATTTTAGCAGGAAATACAGCTGAAACAGCTTACAGTTATGCGGATGAATGGATGGCAGGCATTCCAGACGATGCACTATTGTCTTCCGTTAATATTCCAGCGACACATGATACTGGGACAGCCGGGGTTGTGGAAGATGCTATTCCAGGTGTATCTATTACATCCTGTCAGAATTTTTATTATGATGAACAGTTAAATATGGGAGCACGTAGCTTTGATATTCGAGGAAATGCAACAAAAGACGATGCTTCTGCGGCAGATGTGAAAATCGTACATGGTGGCGAATTATGGCAGTGTCAGGAAAAAGACGGAAGTGATCTTACATTACAGTCAATCCTTAATACTTCTCTTGGATTCTTAGAGAAGCACAAGTCAGAAACTGTCATTCTTACAGTAAAACCAGATGCCGGTTCTACTGTCGGATTAGAGCATGCGGTAGCTGAATTTATAAAAAGTAATGAGGAAAAGGTTTACTGCGGAGGAGACATTCCATCAATGAAGGAGGCACGCGGTAAAATTGTATTTCTTAGAAGATTTAATCTGACCCAGAACTACGAAGGATGGGTTGAACGTGCAATGGGATTTAATCTTACAAATTGGGACGATATAAGCTATAAAAATTATGAATATGCGTACAAGTTATATGATGATGGAAAAAATCATGTGTATATTCAGGATGCATATAATACATATGGAAGTGAGAAGTGGGCTTACATATTAGGAACGATGAAGCAGACAACTGGACAGGATACAAGTCATCCAATTGAGTATAATTCATGGGTAATTAATTATACTTCTTGCGCACGAGGAACTCCTTTAGGATTGACACGGGAAATTAATCCGAGATTATTTAAAGATGAAGAAAATTGTATCGATAACCGATTCCTTGGAACAGTAATGCTTAACTTTATTGATGAACCAATGTCACGGTTGATCTATGAGACAAACAGCAACATGATATTTGAACCAAAACTTCCTACACCGGAAGTAGAGGTTGAATATGGTCAGACACTGGCAGAAGCTACATTGAAGGGGATTGAAAATGCACCGGCAGGAACATGGAAGTTTGAAGATGCAGCTCATGTTGTGACAGATCAGGAAGTAGCAGATCAGACAAAATTTGAACTGACCTTCCTGCCGGCAGATAATAAAAAATACAAAACTGTTACTATGTGGGTTCCGGTAAAAACAGTGAATAAGTCAGAAGTTATCACAGCGTATCTCGGATATGAAGAAATTTCCTATGGTGAAACTCCGAAGATGTCATACGTTGTTGCACCAACGGAAACACTGAGCGCAGAAGAAGTGGAAGAACTTTTTGCAAATGTTACGGATGAAATGAGAATCCAGGAAACAGGACAGTCATTAAATGAGACAATCGATGCAGGAAGCTATAAGATTGATTGTCCGGAAACAGTAGGCGGATTCAAGGTAAACTGGATTCATTTGAAAGAATACGATCTTGATATCAATCCAGTGAACACAATGGAAACAACAGGTTCCAAAAGCAGCACAGCAGAAAATACTACATTCGAAAATGGAGCAGTCAGTAGTGCACAGAGAATCATTGTCCGTGCAGAAAAGAAAACAAAGACATATGGAGATGAGTTGACCAGCGCAGATCTTACATTTACGATCAGTGATTCAGAAAGGGCGAAACTTCTTCCGGGAGATACCGTTGAAAGTCTTGGACTGACATTGAAAGCAACAACCATTGAACCGGAAAATATTCTGACAGGAAGCACAACAGATGCAGATGGAGATGACATTCTTGGCGCATATGGAAACGCAGGAAGATATGTCATCCTGAAAGACAATGCAACAAATACGAATTATGATGTTGTAGTTCTTCCGGCATTCCTTAATGTATCACCAAAGGAAGCAGAGATAGAATGGAATGCGGCAGCACAGTATACATATACAGGAAATGCATGTGGAATAGAGGCAAATGTGAAAGCAGACAGCCTTTTAGAAAAGGATAGTTGTGCGATTAAAAAACTGCTCAATGCAGATCATACAGAAGTTGGAAATTACAAGGCGCTTGCAATAGGTCTGACCAATGAAAACTATATCTTTTCCGGCACAAACCGCGTGCATGTATGGGAATATGAGATTTTGCAGGCAGATCCGGAAGTGACTTTCCCGGCAGCAGAAGTGATTTATGGAGACAGCTTAAAGAAAGCAACACTTTCCGGTCAGTCGGGAGAAGGGGTGTTCCGTTTTGCAGACGATACGACAATGCTTACAGTAGCAGAGGATCAAAGCGAACAGGAGATGATCTTCGCACCGGCTAATCCGAACTACAAGACAGTTACATCAAATATTTCTGTAACAGTAAAACCGAGAAGCATTACGATCAGACCGGACCGTACGGAGAAAGAATATGGACAGACGATCACAGAGTATACCTGGTCAATCAGTGATGGAAGTCTGGCAGGGGATGATCAGTTAGAGAATCTGAAAATAAATGTCACATTGACAGCAGGAAATGCAGAGAAAGAAACCTGTGAAGTTGGTACTTATGAAATAACAGAAAAGGCTCCAACAACAGTAGAAAATCAAAACTATGCGGTTATATTTGAACCTGGAATATTGATCGTACAGCCAAAACCGGTAGATGTTGTATGGAATACAGACGGAACTATCATCTATACAGGAAAAGAAGCGAATGTCACAGCAGAATTATCAGGAGTACTGTTTAAAGATGAATGTAAGGCAGTAGTAGAAGACGGAAACGCTGTGGAACTTGGAAAATATACAGCAAGTATTGTCGGATTGACAGGCGAGCAATGTTATAATTATGTGCTTCACGGAGAGGATACAGACTATCAGATAGAGTATCAGATTGTGAAGAAAGAAGAAACAAAGAATCCAACAGATTCAAAGGAAACATCGACAGGTACTGCAGGAAAGAAACCAACAGGAACTTCAACGTCAGGAAAACAGGTGAAAACAGCAAAGACAGGAGACAGCATCAGCTACCTCTGGATTCTGATGATTGCAGGATCAATTGCAGTGATCGGTGGAATGATTTATGTTATTAGAAGAAGAAAACAGAAGTAAAATTAAAGTGAATCTATAAACGATAGATAGAAAGGTGTCAGGCATATGGGGAAGCTGTTATTTTAAACTTCGGCCTGACACCTTTTGTTGAAAAAAAGATAAAATTAGTATATTATGAAAACAGATGCGGTATATCTTAAACATGTAATAAAAAGTGTTTCTGACCGCAATGTGTTGAGAGAAAAGGAGAGTGAGAAATGAGTGAATTAAGTAAAAAAGCAAGAAATAGAACAAGGGTCCAGATGGTACTGACAATGTTGGTTATTGTCTCCATTATCAGACAATTCTTTTTAGGAAACTATCACAATATGTTTCTTGGGATTTTAACATTGATTTTGTTTATGGTGCCACAGTTTATCGACAAGAAACTTGGAGTGACAATTCCGGTTGGTCTGGAAACGGTTATTCTGATCTTTATCTTTTCAGCAGAGATACTTGGAGAGATCAATGCATTTTATGTAAAGATTCCGGTATGGGATACTATTTTGCATACAACGAATGGATTCCTGATGGCGGCAATCGGGTTTGCGCTGATTGATTTATTCAACAGAAGTGATCGATTCTCAATTAAGATGTCCCCATACTTTGTGGCATTTTTTGCATTTTGTTTTTCAATGACAGTTGGTGTTTTGTGGGAGTTCTTTGAATTCAGTATGGATTGGTTTTTCGGATTGGATATGCAGAAAGACTGGATCGTTCCGGCAATCAATTCAGTGAAGCTGAATCCGACAGGAGCAAATATCCCAATCCATGTAGATGTTCAGTCTGTTGTGATCAACGGTGAGAAGTGGAATCTGGGCGGATATTTAGACATTGGAATCGTAGATACAATGAAAGATCTTATGGTGAATTTTGTCGGAGCCGTTGTATTTTCTGCAATTGGAATTTTATACCTGAAACATCGCGGAAAAGGGAAATTGGCAGCTTCCTTAATTCCGCAGGTAAGAGATACGGATGCAGAAGTATCTGAGAAATAGAAAACGTAAAGGACAGATCGATGAACAGTCAAAAAGAAATTAGAAATATAAAGATAAAAAACCAGTTAGAGCTCTGGCTGTTCTGTGCAATTATCGGTGCAGTTGCCGGCGGATTGGTCTGGGCGCTTTTAAAGATCATGTCAGTCGGGATGAATCTTATCTGGGAATGGATTCCGGAACATTTTTCGTTACCATACTATGCGATAGTGGTCTGTGTGATCGGTGCATTTCTTATCGGTATCTTCCGGAAAGTGTACGGAGATTATCCGGAAGAAATGGAAACTGTTATGGCAAAAGTCAAAACGGAGAAGCATTATGATTATAAAAATATGCTTGTCATGATGATCGCAGCAGTGCTGCCGCTTTTGATCGGAAGCAGTGTAGGTCCGGAAGCCGGGCTTACCGGAATTATCGTCGGAATGTGTTACTGGGCAGGAGATAATCTGAAGTTTGCCAGACAGCATGCGAAGGAATACTCCCAGATCGGGGTAGCAGCATCCTTAAGTGTTTTATTCCATGCTCCGCTATTTGGATTGTTTGAAGTGGAAGAGAACACTTTAGAAGAGAATAATTCAGAACAAACTGTTGTTCCGGCAGGAATTTCATCAAAGATATTTATTTATGGAATCGCAATTGCTGCTGCAACAGGTATTTATGCAGGACTTTCCGTAGTATTCGGTTCAGGACTTTCCGGATTTCCAAGCTTTGAGGCAGTTGAGATCGGAAAGATGGACTATGCATTAATACTTCTCTATATTATTGCAGGATGCGTGTTAGCTGTTTTTTATGAAAAGACACACCAGATAACGAAGAAAACTGCGAAAAAGGTACCGGCAGTTCTTCGAGAAGTTCTCGCAGGAATTTGTCTTGGAATCTGTGGAATGTTAATCCCGGCAGTTATGTTTTCGGGAGAAGAACAGATGGGAGTGTTGATGAAAGAGTATAGTCAATACCTTCCGTTAGCACTAATCGGAGTTGCATTTTTGAAAGTGCTTCTCACAAATATTTGTATACAGTTCGGTTTGAAGGGAGGACATTTCTTCCCGGTTATCTTCGCAGGTGTATGCATGGGATATGGCGTGGGAATGCTGTTCTGCGGAAATGCAGAGAGTCATCTTGTTTTCGCATCTGCAATTGTTACAGCGGCGCTTCTAGGTGGAACGATGAAAAAGCCGTTAGCCGTTACAATGCTTCTATTTCTATGCTATCCGGTGAAATTGTTCGTATGGATTTTTGTGGCTGCGGCAGCAGGTAGCAAATGCCTATCCTTATTTGATAAGAGAAAAGTGGAAAACAAAAATTCCGTTGAGTGAAAACTCAGCGGAATTTTTTTACCCTTTTTGAGATGTCTTCCAGTTCTTCTTTGGAAAGTTCCGGGAGACGTTCTAATTTATCCAGGAACATCATTGCCGTTTCACGACGCTGCATCTCTACAATCTGTCCGTAATAATTGACAACAACACCGGTAACGATTGCAACAACGAAGATTGTGTAGATTGTGACAAGTACCGAAACCAGTTTGCCAATGAAAGTTATGGCAACAATATCGCCGAACCCGGCGGTAGAAAGTACCGCATAGCAATACCAGAGGGCATCTCCATAGCGGTTGATGTCAGGCTCTACCAGCTGAATGATGGCTGCGGATACAAAGAGAAATACGATATAACCGGAAAGAATCTGGGTTGCTTTCGTGCGTTTTAGGATCATCCATAAAAGTTTTAGTTTTTTCATATATTAACGGCTCCGTTTCATAAATTTCAGATAAATTAATTATATCATGAAATGGAGTCAAAAGAATAGTCATATAAAATTTATTCTGCGGTTTTCATTTTACTGCCTTTATTCAGAATTCCATTAAAGTGGCTCATGAATGTGATTGTTGTGATTGTGGCTGCAACAATATCACTGATCGGTTCTGCAAGAAAGACTGCAAAAACCTTATCCTGAATAAAGACTGGCAGGATAAAGATCAGCGGAATCAGCAAGATCAGTTTTCTTAAGCAGGCGAGCAGCAGACTGACCTTTGCCTGTCCCAATGCCATGAAACTTTGCTGACATGAAACCTGGAATCCGAGGGAGAAAATACCCGCCATATAGATTCTCAGCGCCCATGCGGTATAAGTGATCAGATCCGTATTGTTGGAAAAGATTCCTGCAAACAGCTTAGGAAACAGCAGCATGATCAGCCAAAAACAGCTGGTGAAAATCGTACAAACCTTAAATTGTGTAAAGAAGGCTTTTTTTACTCGCTCTTTATTGCCGGCACCGAAGTTATAACTCATGATCGGCTGACCGCCCTGGCAGATTCCCTGCAGTGGCAGCGTGGCAAGCTGGCTGACACTTGTAATGATCGTCATGGCTCCGACAGCAAGGTCTCCACCATATCTTGACAGGCTGGAAGTAAAGCTGATGGAGAGAATACTTTCTGTAGAAAGCATGACAAAAGTGGAAATACCAAGTGCAAGGCATGGTAAGATAACATCCTTTTGTAATCTGAAATTTTCTTTTCTAAGATGAAGGATCGTCTTCTTCCCGGATAAGAAACGAAGAATCCAAATTGCACCGACAGCCTGACTTAAAACAGTGGCAAGTGCGGCACCTCTTACACCAAGATTGAATACGAAGATAAAAATCGGATCAAGAATGATATTGATCACAGCTCCGATCACAGTAGTCATCATACTGATCTTGGCAAATCCCTGTGTTGTAATAAATGGATTCATTCCCATCACGATTAAGACAAAGATGCTTCCAAGGATATAGATTCTTGCGTATGCTACTCCGTACGGCAGTGTCTTCTCGCTGGCTCCAAAAAGTGTCAACAGCTGTGGTGCAAATGTAAAGAAGACTACAGTAAGTATGACAGCCATAAGGATGAGAAGCGAAAAACAGTTTCCAAGGATTTTTTCAGCTGTTTTATTATCTTTCTTTCCCATAGATATCGCAGCACGCGGAGCACCACCGGAACCTGCAAGCATAGCAAAAGCGTTGATCAGCATAAGGATCGGTGTAAATAATCCAACGCCGGTTAATGCCGCGGCTCCAACACCGGAAATGTGTCCGATATAGATTCGGTCTACAATGTTATATAGAAGATTGATGATCTGGGCGACAACCGCAGGAATTGCAAGCTGTGCCAGAAGGCGCGGAATCTTTTCAGTCTCCATCGCCTGAGAAGTTGATTTCATGTCCATAACGATTTTCTCCTAAATAGTTTTAAAGTCAAAGAAGATTATACATCTCGTGTAAAGGAAAAAGCAATAAGAAATCCAAAGTCACTATTGTATCAGGAATAGAAACTTTGGATTTCGATATTGTCAATTTTTTACCATATATGCATGATGTGTTGCATTGCAAGGCTGACTACTGTAATACCAACCCAACAGGAAGCACCGAGAAGGATTGGCTTTCCACCAGATTTGACCAGCTTCACAACATTGCTGTTCAGACCGATCGCAGCCATAGCCATGATAATGAAGAACTTAGATAGTTCTTTCAGCGGAGCAAATACATCCGCACTTACCCCAAGGCTCATGCATACAGTTGTAATGACAGCCGCAATGATAAAGTACAGGATGAACATTGGAAAAGCTCTTTTTAAGCTGAACTTACCGGATGATTTTCCGTCTTTTGCGGCTGATTTCGCACGAATCAGTGAGAGTACAAGTGTGATCGGAATGATTGCAAGCGTACGTGTCAGTTTAACTGTGACAGCAGTATTGAGTGTCTCACTTCCAAGATTCCACATGCTGTCCCAGGTAGAGGCGGCAGCAGTTACGGATGAAGTATCATTGATCGCAGTTCCGGCAAAGACACCGAAAGCATTTCCGCTTGTTGTGTCGAAGCCGAGTGCATTTCCAAGCACCGGGAAAAGTACAGCAGCGATAACATTGAAGAAAAAGATAACAGAAATCGCCTGTGCGACTTCTGTGTCATCGGCGTCAATGACAGGCGCTGTAGCAGCTATCGCAGAACCACCGCAGATGGAAGAACCGACACCAACAAGGATAGATGTGTTGGAAGGAACATTCAGTACCTTGCGGAGCAGCCATGCAATGATCAAAGAGGTAGAAATTGTACTGATGATAATAGGAAGAGACTGCTTTCCTGTCTGTAAGATAACTCCGAGATTCATGCCGAATCCAAGCAGAACAACAGCAGTCTGTAAAATAATTTTAGATGTCCATTTAATTCCTGATTCGGCTGTTCCTTTTTCAGTCCAAAAGCAGGTGATCACCATTCCGGCGAGAATCGCAATGACAGATCCGCCGATTACCGGGAATGATTTTCCAATCAGCCAGGATGGAATCGCAATCAGAAAGCAGACCAGAATTCCTTTGAAATTTTTTTGAATAAAATTCATGATAGTTTCCTCTCTTAAGTTTTTTGTTACTGTCGGCACTATGGGCGTCAGCAACCGTATTTTTATGAAACAATTATAGATTATAACACTGGTAAACAGAAAAAATAAAGACTTTACAAAATTTTTAGAAAAGAATTAGCACTCAGCTCTTTACAGTGCTAATAATACGTGCTATATTCCTAATAGAACACAGGAAAAGAAAATTTGTGGTTCAAAGGAGGGAAAGACCATGAATATCAATAAATTTACACAGAATTCATTACAGGCAGTTCAGAACTGTGAGAAGATTGCTGCGGATAACGGGAATCAGGAACTGGCGCAGGAGCATTTGCTGTATGCGCTGCTGACACAGGATGACAGTCTGATTTTAAAATTATTTGAGAAGATGAACATTCAGGGCCAGCTCTTTATTAACAGTATCGAGCAGGCAATCGGCAAGAGACCGAAGGTACAGGGAGGTCAGGCTTATGTCGGTCAGGACTTGAATAATGTGCTGATCCATGCAGAAGATGAAGCAAAGCAGATGGGAGATGAGTATGTCTCTGTTGAGCATCTGTTTCTTGCAATGCTGAAGTATGCAAGCCGTGAGTTGAAGCAGATTTTCCGTGAATATGGCATCAGCAGAGAGGGCTTCCTCCATGCGCTGTCAACAGTAAGGGGAAATCAGAGAGTTACTTCTGACAATCCGGAAGCAACTTATGATACATTGAATAAATACGGTCAGGATCTTGTTGAGAAAGCAAGAGATCAGAAACTGGATCCGGTCATCGGACGTGATGAAGAGATCCGCAATGTGATTCGTATCCTGTCCCGTAAGACAAAGAATAACCCGGTGCTGATCGGTGAACCTGGTGTAGGTAAAACTGCGGTTGTAGAAGGGCTTGCACAGCGAATCGTCAGCGGAGATGTACCGGAAGGCCTGAAAGATAAGACAATCTTTTCGCTGGATATGGGAGCACTGGTAGCAGGAGCGAAGTATCGTGGTGAATTCGAGGAACGTCTGAAAGCCGTTCTGGAAGAAGTGAAGAACAGTGACGGAAAGATCATTCTTTTTATCGATGAACTTCATACGATTGTAGGAGCAGGTAAAACAGACGGTGCGATGGATGCAGGAAATATGCTTAAGCCTATGCTTGCCAGAGGTGAACTGCATTGTATCGGTGCAACCACACTGGATGAGTATCGTCAGTATATTGAGAAGGATGCAGCTTTGGAGCGTCGTTTCCAGCCAGTTCTGGTAGATGAGCCAACCGTTGAGGATGCAATCTCTATCCTGAGAGGACTGAAAGAGAGATACGAAGTCTTCCATGGAGTTAAGATCACAGATAGTGCGCTTGTTGCGGCAGTTACACTTTCGAACAGATATATTTCTGATCGTTTCCTGCCGGATAAAGCAATCGACCTTGTTGACGAGGCGTGTGCATTGATCAAAACAGAACTTGATTCTATGCCGACAGAGCTTGATGAGCTTCGCCGTCGTGTGATGCAGATGGAGATTGAAGAGTCTGCACTTAAGAAAGAGGAAGACCGCTTAAGTAAAGAGCGTCTGGAACATTTGCAGGAAGAACTGGCAGAACTGAAAGCGCAGTATGCAAGTAAGAAAGTACAGTGGGAGAATGAGAAGAATTCCGTAGAGCATGTGCAGAAGATCCGTGAGCAGATTGAGCAGGTGAACAAGGAGATTCAGAAAGCCCAAAGAGAGTATGATTTGAATAAGGCAGCAGAGCTTCAGTATGGTCGCCTTCCACAGCTGCAGAAACAGCTGGAAGAGGAAGAAGCGAAGGTAAAAGCAAAAGATCTTTCACTTGTGCATGAATCTGTTACAGACGATGAGATCGCAAAGATCGTTTCCAGATGGACAGGTATTCCGGTTGCAAAACTGAACGAGAGTGAGAGAAATAAGACACTTCACCTTGCAGATGAATTGCATAAGCGTGTCATCGGTCAGGATGAAGGTGTAGAGCTTGTAACTGAAGCAATCATCCGTTCCAAAGCAGGTATCAAAGATCCGACAAAACCGATCGGTTCCTTCCTGTTCCTTGGACCTACAGGTGTAGGTAAGACAGAACTTGCAAAGGCACTTGCCCAGAGCCTGTTTGATGATGAGAACAACATGGTTCGTATCGATATGAGTGAGTACATGGAGAAATATTCCGTGTCCAGACTGATCGGAGCTCCTCCGGGATATGTCGGATACGATGAAGGCGGACAGCTGACAGAAGCAGTCAGAAGAAAACCATATTCTGTTGTACTTTTCGATGAGATCGAGAAAGCACATCCGGATGTCTTCAACGTATTGCTGCAGGTACTGGATGATGGACGAATCACAGATTCCCAAGGACGTACAGTTGACTTCAAGAATACAATCTTGATCATGACTTCCAACATTGGTGCAAACTATCTGCTGGAAGGAATTAAGGACGATGGTTCGATCGATGAACAGAGTCAGGAGATGGTAATGGGTGATCTGAAAGCACATTTCAGACCGGAATTCTTGAACCGTCTGGATGAGATTATCATGTTCAAACCATTGACAAAGACAAATGTACGTTCTATCATTGACCTTCTGGTTGCTGATGTGAACCGCCGTCTGGAAGAACGCGAATTGAGTGTTGAGCTGACAGAAGCAGCGAAAGACTTCGTTGTAGAAGGCGGATACGATCCGATGTACGGTGCAAGACCACTGAAACGTTACTTGCAGAAGAATGTAGAGACACTGGCTGCAAAACTGATCCTTGCAGGAGATGTGGGACGTGGAGACACAATCTTGATCGATGTGAAGGACGGTAAACTGACAGCAGGTGTGAAGAAATAAAATATGATACCAGGGTCAAAAGGTCTGAAACCACCGGTGCTTGCACAAAGGTGGTGTAATGGCCTTGGGACCCGCCCCAATATGAGCATAAAAGTGGAGCGTAAGCTTCACGATATGCGAATAGTGGGTAGGATTGTGGGAGTGCATTGCACGAAACAATCCGTAGGTATCCTAGTTGGGGGCTTTTGCCCCCAACATCAAAATATCAGTATAGTAACGATATAATATACAGGGCTGTGAAAAATGAAAATTTTCCGGAGATTTTTAGAAAATTGGATTTTTCACAGCCTTTTTTTCGTTCATCGAAGCAATTGATACAAGCGCAGATTATATGTTAAAATAAAAAACTGACAGAATGTATATGCATACAACAAGAATTAATACTAAGAAAGAACTCAGGCAGAATTCCGGAAAGGAGGCTACCATGGCGCGCATTATTTTCCACATCGATGTCAATTCAGCATTTTTAAGCTGGACGGCGGTTGAACAATTGAAAAATGGATCAAAAGTGGATCTGCGGGAGATCCCGGCGATTATTGGCGGAGATCAGAGCTCGCGTCATGGAATCGTCCTTGCAAAATCATCACTTGCCAAATCCTATGGGATTCAGACGGGTGAACCTGTAGTAAATGCATTTCGAAAATGTCCGAATCTTGTGACAGCACCGCCGAATCATAAGATGTATCGAGAAAAGAGCCGGATGCTGATGGATTTCCTGCGGACATATACAAAGAAGATCGAGCAGGTCAGTGTCGATGAATGTTATATGGATTTTACAGAGCTTGTCGGGCGATATCCAACACCGGTGGACGGTGCAATGGAGATCAAAGAAGAAGTGAAGAAGCGTTTTGGATTCACGGTAAATATTGGAATTTCCAGTAATAAACTGTTAGCGAAGATGGCTTCGGATTTTCAGAAACCGGATCGGATCCATACATTATTTCCGGAAGAGGTTCCGCAGAAAATGTGGCCGCTTCCGATCGGAGAACTCTTTATGGCAGGGCGTTCAAGTGTGGAGGTCTTCAAGAAACTTGAAATCAATACAATTGGAGATCTTGCTCATGCGGATGTAAATGTAATTACGCTGCATTTAAAAAGTCATGGACGGATGCTCTGGAATTTTGCAAATGGAATTGGAGACGATAAGGTACAGTATGAACCGGAAGAGGCAAAGGGAGTAGGAAATTCAACGACTCTGTCAGAGGATGCAACGACTTATGAAGAAGCGAGAGGTGTATTTCGTGAGCTTGCACAGAGCGTGGGAAGCAGGCTGAAGAAGGCAGGCAAGAAAGCCGGGATGGTGAGCATGGAGGTTCGCTATTATGATTTCAGAAATATGTCGCATCAGGTGCAGCTTCGAAAGCCAACGAATGATCCGGTTATCTTATGTGAGACAGCCTGTAATTTGTTCCGTGAAAGCTGGAGTGGAGAACCTGTCCGTCTGCTCGGAATCCGAACGTCAAAGTTAGTAGAAGAGAATGCACCGGAGCAGCTGACAATTTTTGATATTGAATTTCCAAAAGAACCGGACGAGAAACATAAGAAATTAAATGCCGCATTGGAACAGCTGAACAATCGTTATGGAAAGGGTGCGGTTGTGAAAGGCACATTTTATACACCGGACGGAAAGAAGAAAAAAGATGGAATTTAGAAGAGATAGAAAGAGGAACGTGCATTGAAAGAGAAAAATTATAATCTGGAATTGATTCGAATGATTTCCTTTATATTTGTTATTGTGATTCATGTATCGAATTATTATTGCAGAGCCTATGGCGATATTACGATTGGGGAGTACAGTTTTTCACTGCTATTAAATCTGCTGGCAAGGATAAGTGTACCTTGTTTTTTCATGATTACAGGAGCACTTCTGCTTGGGAGACAGGAATCACTTCATAAACATGCAAAAAGAATCTTTCGTTTTCTAATTGTTCTGCTTGTGTGGAGTGTAATATATATGATCTGGAATGCAGTTTATATGGAGGATCCTTATCAAATCAAAGATTTATTATATAAGCCGGTAGAACAGCATCTGTGGTATCTGTATGCAATGATTCCGATCTATCTGGTACTTCCTTTTTTCCAGGTTATGTGTAAAGGGATGAACCTTCGGATGGAACGCGCATTTCTTGTGGTGATTACGGCGGCTGTTTTGTTCAATTATATTTCCACATTTTTTGATGAAAAGATGTATTATTCCGTCCCAATGGTGGGGGACAGAATCTATTCTTATTATGTATTTATCGGATATTATATATATAAATACCGTAAGCATGTGATGAAGGGGAAAATGATTCCGGCAGGTATTTTTGTAGTATGCATGGCATTAAATTATGGGCTGACTTATGCGGCAACCTTGCAGGATGGAGAACATTATGAACGTCTGCTGGAATATGGTAATCCACTGCTTGCACTGGCAGCAGCGATGGCATTTCTTATGTTAGTACGATTGAAAAAGAGCGAATTCAATCCGTCCGAACAGGCAAAGAAGTGGATTGACAGATTTTGTGGATGTTCCTTTGGAATTTATTTGATCCATATCATGTTTCTTGATGTTTATAAGAGAAATATTAAGCCAGAGACATTTTCAGCCTGGATCATGATTCCGGTAGTGAGTGTGGGACTTGTGTTATTGTCATTTGGATGTGTCTGGCTGATTCGAAAGACGAAAACAGGACGAAAGATTATGTAGGTTTTTTTGCATATGTGGTGAGATTATGTTATTCTATAAAGGTTAAGACAATCGTTATTTGCCTGAAAGTCAATGATGCAATATACCAGTTCAGAACAGGAGGGATAGATCATGAAATTAGATAAATTATTAGAACGCCTGGACTACACAGTAGTACAGGGAAGTGATTCTACGGAAGTAACAACACTGATCAATGATTCAAGAAAAGTGGAAGAAGGATCTGTTTTCGTGTGTATCAGCGGAGCAGTATCTGATGGACATAAATATGCAGCGGATGTTGCGGCGAAAGGTGCGGCAGCTGTTGTTGTAGAGAAAGATGTCGAAGTGCCGGAAAATGTGACGGTAATTAAGGTGGAGGATACTCGTTATGCACTGGCTCTGATGTCAGCGGCTTACTTTGGATATCCGGCGGATAAGATGAAAGTCATCGGTATCACAGGAACAAAAGGAAAGACAACAACAACTTATATGATTAAATCCATTCTTGAAGAGACAGGACACAAGGTTGGACTGATCGGTACAATTGAGGCGATTATCGGAGACAAGAAGATCCCGGCATGTAATACAACACCGGAGTCTTATACGATCCATAAATATTTTGCAGAGATGGTAGAAGCTGGCTGTGACTGTGTTGTTATGGAAGTTTCATCACAGGGACTGATGCTTCACAGAACAGCGGGAATTCCATTTGAGATCGGTATTTTCACAAATCTTGGAAGAGATCATATCGGTCCGAATGAGCATAAGGATTTTGATGATTATAAGAGATGCAAAGGGCTTTTGTTCAAACAGTGTAAGCTCGGAATCGCCAATGTGGATGACAAGTATTTCAAAGATGTATTTAAAGGGTCTACATGTAAGGTTGAGACATTCGGATTTTCACCGGAGGCGGATCTTCGCGCAGAGAATGTAGAACTGGTATCCAGACCGGGATATCTTGGTGTTGCATACCATGTTGCAGGAGTGATGAACTTTGATGTGGAAATCGATGTTCCAGGCAAGTTCAGTGTTTACAATTCACTGACTGCAATCTCCGTCTGCCGCCATTTCCAGGTGCCGGTTGAGATGATCAAAGATGCACTTAAGAAGGCAAAGGTAAAAGGACGTATCGAGATGATCAAGGTGTCTGATGATTTTACACTGATGATCGATTATGCGCACAATGCGATGAGTCTTGAAAGTCTTCTGACAACATTGAAAGAATATAATCCGAAGCGTCTTGTATGTCTGTTCGGATGCGGCGGAAACCGTTCGAAAGACAGAAGATTCGAGATGGGTGAGGTATCTGGAAAACTGGCAGATCTGACAATCATTACATCAGATAATCCGAGATTTGAAGAACCACAGGATATTATTAACGATATCAAAACCGGAATCGCAAAGACAGATGGAAAATATGTGGAAATCTGTGATCGTAAAGAGGCAATCAAATATGCGATCGAACACGGTGAACCGGGTGATGTTATTGTACTGGCAGGAAAAGGACATGAGGACTATCAGGAGATCTGCGGCGTGAAGCATCCGATGGATGAGCGTGTGCTGATCAAAGAAGTTCTGGAAGAATTAAAAGAGAAATAAGATTGTGTTTGCAGATGTTATTGTAGATATACAACATGAAAAACTGGATAAGATCTTTCAGTACCGAATACCGGAACGACTGAAAGACGAGCTGCATCCGGGGCTGGAAGTAATTATCCCTTTTGGAAAAGGAAACCGGCAGATCAAAGGTTATGTGACTTCATTATCAGAGACTTGCAATTATGATCTGTCAAAGGTGAAGGAGATCACAGACATTTCCAAAAACAGTGTGGCAATCGAAGCGAGACTGATCGCGCTGGCGGCATGGATGAAAGAGCAGTATGGCGGAACGATGATCCAGGCGCTTAAGACAGTGCTGCCAATCAAGCAGAAGGAGAATGCGAAGGTAAAGAAACATCTCCGTTTGCTGCTTACTGAGGAAGAGAGTCAGGAGAAGCTGGCTTTTTATCAGAAGAAGAATCAGAGAGCAAGGGCAAGGCTTTTGGAAGCTTTGAAGGAAGCCCCGATTCTGGATTATGAGCTGGTGACGAAAAAATTAAATGTGACACTGCCTGTGATCCGGGCATTGGAAGAGCAGGGCGTGTTGAAGATAGAGTCAGAGCAGGTATACCGTAATCCGGTGAAACAGGCAAAGAAATCACAACAGGAGATCATCTATACGGAAGAACAGCAGCATGTGATCCAGGGGTTCCGGCAAGACTATCTGTGTGGAACAAGGAGAACTTATCTGCTTCACGGAGTGACCGGAAGTGGAAAGACAGAAGTCTATATGGAGATGATCCGCACGGTTGTTGACCAGGGAAAACAGGCAATTGTTCTGATTCCGGAGATCGCACTGACATATCAGACAGTGATGCGGTTTTATCGTTGCTTCGGCGACAGAGTTTCTATCATGAACTCAAGACTGTCTGCCGGAGAACGTTACGATCAGATGATGCGTGCGAAGAAGGGCGAGGTCGATGTGATGATTGGACCACGCTCTGCGCTTTTTACTCCATTTCCGGATTTGGGGCTGATCGTTATTGACGAAGAGCATGAACCAACCTACAAGAGTGAGCAGATGCCACGTTATCATGCAAGAGAAGTAGCAGTCCACAGGGCAGAAGTAGAAGATGCCAGCGTTGTGCTTGGAAGTGCAACTCCGTCAATGGAGGCAATGTATCGAGCAAGGCTTGGTGAGTATCAGCTTTACGAGATGAAGAATCGTTCTCATATGCAGCAGATGGCGACTGTGCATACAGTTGATATGCGAAAGGAACTGAAGAATGGAAACCGTTCCATCTTGAGTGAGAAGTTGCAGGAACTGATTGAAGACAGACTGAATGCAAAAGAGCAGATTATGCTGTTTTTGAATCGCAGAGGATATTCTGGTTTTATTTCCTGCAGAGAATGTGGCCATGTAGTGAAATGCCCGCACTGTAATGTATCCTTGTCGGTACACAAAGGTGGAAAAATGGTCTGTCATTACTGTGGTTATGAACAGCCGAAGGTGACGGAGTGTCCGGAATGCGGTTCCCGTTATATCGGAGAATTCCGCGCAGGAACCCAGCAGATCGAGGACATGGTGAAAGCAAGATTCCCACAGGCAAGAGTTCTCCGTATGGATATGGATACAACGAAGAAAAAGGATTCCCATGAGCAGATTTTATCTGCCTTTGCGAATGAAGAGGCGGATATTCTTGTGGGAACACAGATGATCGTAAAGGGACATGATTTTCCAAAGGTCACATTAGTCGGTGCATTGGCAGCAGATATGTCACTTTATACAGATGATTATCGTTCCGGTGAGCGAACATTTCAGCTTTTGACACAGGCAGCAGGCCGTGCCGGAAGAGGTGACAGACCGGGTGAGGTCGTGATTCAGACTTACGATCCGGAGCACTATGCGATCGAGGCTTCAGCAGCGCAGGATTATGAAGCATTCTATGAGAAAGAAATCCGTTACCGCAGTCTGATGGGATATCCGCCGGTGGAGAACCTGATGGCAGTACTTGCAGCATGTGAAGATGAGGTACTTTTAGAGAAAGCGTGCAAGTATCTGAAGGAATACATTTTGCGGATCAAAGGTCAGGCACAGCTCGACGTGATCGGCCCGGCAAGTCCGGGAGTGGATAAAATCAAAGATATTTACCGGAGAGTGATTTACGTAAAAGCGCCGGAATACCGAACCTTAGTTGTATTAAAAGACAGGATGGAACAATATATAGAAATTAACTCAGGGTTTCAGAAAATGAGAATCCAATTCGATTTTAACCCGATGAATTTATAGAAAAGAGAGGAAAGAATAATGGCAATCAGAGAAGTAAGAGAGATGGGCGATGATGTCCTTGAAAAACAGTGTAAGCCAGTGACGAAGATGACACTTCGTACAAAGATTTTAATTGAAGATATGCTTGATACGATGTATGAGAAGATGGGGGTGGGTCTTGCAGCACCGCAGGTTGGTATTCTCAAACAGATTGTAGTGATTGATGTCGGAGAGGGTCCGATCGTTTTGATCAATCCTGAGATTGTTGAGACATCCGGTGAGCAGACAGGCGAAGAAGGTTGTTTAAGTGTGCCGGGAAAATGGGGAATCGTAACTCGTCCGAATTATGTAAAAGTACGTGCACTTAATGAAAATATGGAGGAGTTTGAGATAGAAGGAGAAGAACTTCTTGCAAGAGCGTTCTGTCATGAGATCGATCACCTGGGAGGACACCTTTATGTAGAGAAAGTAGAAGGAGAACTGCATGATTCACCGGCCTACAACGAGGAAGATATGGAATACGAAGTGGAGGAATAATTGATGAGAATAATTTTCATGGGAACACCGGACTTCTCCGTGGGAACACTGGAGGCACTGGTGGAAGCAGGGCATGAGGTATGTCTCGTAGTGAGCCAGCCAGATAAACCAAAGGGACGCGGTAAAGAGATGCAGCCAACTCCGGTGAAAGAAGCTGCGATAAAACATGGAATTCCGGTTTATCAGCCAAAGAAGATCCGTGATCCGGAATGTGTAGAAGAACTGAGAAAATACAATGCAGATGTGATGGTTGTCATTGCATTTGGTCAGATCATTCCGAAAGAAATTCTGGAGATGACACCATACGGATGCATCAATGTACATGCATCTCTACTTCCGAAATACCGTGGTGCTGCGCCAATCCAGTGGTCTATCATCAATGGCGAGGAAGTGACAGGTGTTACAACAATGCAGATGAACGAAGGACTGGATACAGGCGACATGATCCAGAAGGTTGAAGTGCCGATCACAGAAGATGAGACAGGAGAAAGCCTGCATGATAAGCTTGCAGAGGCAGGAGCAAAGCTTTGTGTAAAAACTCTGAAAGCTATTGAAGATCATACGGCAACTTTCGAGAAGCAGGGAGAAAGCCCGACAGAATATGCCAGAATGCTCGATAAGAAGCTTGGAAATATTGACTGGAATACATCCGCAGTACAGATCGAACGTCTGGTGCGTGGCCTGAATTCCTGGCCAAGTGCTTACACACATTGGAATAAAAAGGTAGTGAAGATCTGGAGAGCAAAAGCAGAGGCTGATGGCACGGTAAAAGCAGAGCCTGGAACAGTGTTGAGTGTAGAGAAAGATTCCTTTACTGTTCAGACAGGGGATGGCGTCTTACGAGTTCTGGAACTTCAGATTCCGGGGAAAAAGAGAATGGATACAGGAGCTTTCTTAAGGGGATACACAATTGAAAGCGGAGTTAAATTCACACAGGAATAAGAGGACTTCTGGAGGGGGACTGCAGATAGATAACAGGAGGTAGTTTTAGTATGTATTATGGATTTTATTATGACTGGACTTATATACTGGTACTGATCGGTGTGGTTCTCAGCCTGCTCGCATCGTCCCAGGTGAAAGGAACATTTGCAAAATATTCGAAGATCCGCAGTTATTCAGGGATGACAGGACGAGAAGCGGCAGAACAGATTCTCAGAAGAAATGGAATCTATGATGTGCAGGTAACTCATATCGCGGGAAATCTGACCGATCATTATGATCCGAGAAACAAGACACTGGCGCTTTCTGATCCGGTTTATAATTCAACTTCTGTAGCAGCAATCGGAGTTGCGGCACATGAGTGTGGTCATGCAGTACAGCATTTTGAAGGGTATGCACCTTTATCAATCCGTGGGGCACTTGTGCCGGTCGTAAATTTCGGCTCCATGATTTCCTGGCCGTTGATCATTATCGGCCTGTTTATGAATGGCCAGATGTCCAGTTTCCTTATTGACATTGGAATTCTGCTCTTTATGGTAGCTGTGGCATTTCATCTTATAACACTTCCGGTGGAAATCAATGCTTCCAGAAGGGCAGTGAAGGTACTTGGAAATTCAGGAATGCTCCGTGAAGACGAAGTTGGTGGAGTGAAGAAGGTACTTCGGGCAGCAGCAATGACATATGTGGCAAGTGCGGCCGCAATGATTTTACAGCTTTTACGTTTGTTGATCCTGACAAATGGACGAAGAAGGAATGACTGACAGCAGATAGAAAGAAAGATGCGGAGAATAGGAGATTATTTATGGGAAAGCAGATCAATGAACGCGAGGTCGTTCTTGAGATTTTGATGGAAATAACAGAGAATGGAGCATATAGTCATAAGATTCTTGGCGATGTTCTGTCAAAATATCAATATCTTGAGAAACGTGAGCGTGCATTTATCACCAGAGTTGTGGAAGGTACTCTGGAACATATGATAGAAATTGATTATATTTTGAATCAGATTTCTAAGACAAAGGTTAAGAAGATGAAACCGGTCATCCGTAATCTTCTTCGTAGCAGTGTCTATCAGCTGAAATATATGGATAGCGTACCGGATCATGCGGTGTGCAGCGAGGCAGTAAAGCTTGCAGTTCGAAAAGGATTTTCAGGTCTGCGGGGATATGTGAATGGAGTTCTGAGAAATGTTGTCCGCAAGATGGATGAGATCGAGTATCCAAAAGAAGATGTACAGAGATTGTCTGTGAAATATTCTGTCCCGGAATGGATTCTTTCTTTATGGAAGAAAGAATATGGGGAAGAGATCACAGAGAAGATGGCAGCAGATTTTCAGAAAGAGAAGCCGATTACGATCCGCTGTTGTATGAACCGGGTTACACCGGAAGTATTGAAAGAAAAACTGGAAGCAGAAGGAGCGAAAGTAGAAGCACATCCGTATCTTCCTTATGCGTTTTATCTTTCAGATTATGATTATCTGGAAGGTCTGGAAAGTTTTCAGGAAGGACTCTTTGCAGTACAGGATATCAGTTCTATGTTTGTCGGAGAACTGGCAGATCCAAAAGCCGGCGATCATGTAATTGATGTCTGTGCAGCACCGGGAGGAAAATCACTTCATGTGGCAGAGAAGCTTCAGCTGGCAGATGAAGTGGCGGCGAGAGAGAATAGAACAGAAAAAAAGACAGGACGGGTTGAAGCAAGAGATCTGACCGAATATAAGACAGATCTGATCTGGCAGAATATCGACCGTTCCGGACTTGGAAATATTTGTGCTGTATGCAAGGACGCCTCTGTATTTGATGAGTATGATAAGGAAACAGCGGATCTTGTGATCGCAGACCTTCCATGTTCAGGTCTTGGCGTTCTTGGCAAAAAGCCGGATCTGAAATATCGCGTACAACCGGAAGATCTTGAAGAACTTGCAGATTTGCAGAGAAAGATTCTGACTTGCGCACAGGCAATCGTCAAGGATGGCGGCACATTGATGTACAGCACATGTACCGTAAATCCAGGAGAAAACATGGACAATGTACACTGGTTCTTGAAAGAATACCCACAATTTGAACTGGACGATATTACAGAAAATCTTTGCAAGGAGTTACGAAGTGATGTGATCGAGAAGGGATGTATCCAATTCTTTCCGGGAGTTCACGATTGTGACGGATTCTTTATTGCAAGATTAAAGAAAAAAGCATGATTTTCAGGAAATGTGAAAAAATAGAAAAAGCAGACAAATAATGTGAATAACTCACAGAAAAAACGAAATACAGGAGGAAAACTTTAAGATGAAGAAGGATATCCGTGCTTATGGATATGAAGAATTACAGAAAGAGATGGCGACAATCGGAGAAAAAGCATTTCGTGCAAAACAGATTTATGAATGGCTGCATGTGAAGCTGGTAGATCATTTTGATGAGATGACAAATCTTTCAAAGGCTTTGAGAGAAAAACTGGAAGAGAATTATGAGATTCTCCCGGTTGTTATGCTGGAGAGACAGATTTCCCAGATTGACGGTACGAACAAGTTCCTGTTCCGTCTCTATGATGGAAATGTAGTCGAAAGTGTTCTTATGAAATATAAGCATGGAAATTCTGTCTGTATTTCCTCCCAGGTCGGTTGCAGGATGGGATGTGCATTCTGTGCATCAACGATCGGAGGTCTGGTGAGAAATCTTTCTCCGTCTGAGATGCTTGGACAGATCTATCAGATTCAGAAGATAAGTGGTGAGAGGGTTTCGAATGTGGTGATCATGGGAACCGGAGAACCGATGGATAATTACGATAATTTCCTGAAGTTTATTCATTTACTTACAGATGAGCATGGACTGAATATCAGTCAGAGAAATGTCACCGTATCAACCTGTGGAATAGTTCCTAGGATGAAAGAACTGGCGAAAGAGCATTTACAGATTACACTTGCACTTTCGCTTCACGGTTCCAATCAGGAAAAACGAAGAAAATTGATGCCGGTTGCAAATAAATATGATATCACAGAAGTACTCGCAGCCTGTGACGAATATTTCAAAGAAACCGGCCGGAGAGTGAGCTTTGAGTACAGTCTTGTACATGGTGTGAATGATACAGATGAAGATGCACAGGAACTGATTCATTTATTAAAGCATAAGAACTGTCATATCAATCTGATACCGGTCAACCCGGTAAAAGAGCGTGATTTTGTTCGTCCAAGCCGGAAAAGTGCTTTGAATTTCAAAAATAAACTTGAAAAAAGCGGAATAAATGTTACTATAAGAAGGGAAATGGGCTCTGATATTGACGGAGCCTGCGGTCAGCTCAGGCGCCGCTACGTAGAAACTGAAGGAGAATAGAAGGTATGAAGACATTTTCAATTACAGATGTTGGAATGGTGCGACAGGTAAATCAGGACTACGTCTTTACGACGGGAAAACCACTGGGTATTCTCCAGAACCTGTTCGTGGTAGCGGATGGTATGGGTGGCCATCAGGCAGGAGATTATGCTTCCAAGTGTACTGTGGAAGTGATGATCAAAGAGATTGCGAAGAGCGAGGGCGAGGATATTGAACGTGTTCTTGTAAAAGCAATCAAGGCTGCCAATCGTGAGATTATCAAAGAAGCATCCGGTGACGAACATCTGAAGGGGATGGGAACAACGGTTGTTGCCGCTACTGTGAAAGAACAGATGCTGTATTTTGCCAATGTGGGAGACAGCCGTCTGTATCTGATCAATCAGGGGATCCAACAGCTAAGTAAGGACCATTCTCTTGTAGAAGAGATGGTACGTCTTGGTGGAATTAAGCCGGAAGAAGCGAAGCATCATCCGGATAAGAATATTATCACAAGAGCGATCGGGGCAAAAGCTGATGTGGATGTGGACTTTTATGAACACCGTCTGAAACGGGGAGACATCATTCTGATGTGTACAGACGGATTAAGTAATATGGTGGAAGATGAAGAACTTTTCCATATTGTGCAGGGAAGCCGGGATATCGTCGAGGCAGGTGAGATGCTGGTGGAAGCAGCAAAAGAGAATGGAGGAACAGATAACATCGGAGTGGTATTGTTTGAGCCATTTGCAGATGAGGTGAGTGTATGATTAAAGAAGGAGTATTTTTAGGGAAACGATACGAGATACTTGGCCGTATCGGTTCTGGCGGAATGGCAGATGTCTATAAAGGCAAGGATCATAAGCTGAATCGTTTTGTTGCGATCAAGGTGTTGAAGAGCACATATCGTTCGGATGAGACGTTTATTAAGAAGTTTTTAAGCGAAGCTCAGGCAGCAGCAGGATTGATGCATCCAAACGTAGTCAATGTCTATGATGTAGGGCAGGATCGCGGTCTTTATTATATGGTCATGGAGCTTGTAGAAGGAATTACGCTGAAGGATTACATTGAGAAGAAAGGAAAGCTTTCAGCAAAAGAGACGATCAGTATTTCCATCCAGATGGTGACAGGTATTCAGGCAGCGCATAACTGCCATATCATTCACCGGGATATTAAGCCGCAGAATATTATTATTTCCAAAGATGGAAAGGTTAAGGTTACTGATTTCGGAATCGCGCGGGCTACGACATCAACGGCAACGCAGGCAGTAACAACAACGGTGATGGGATCTGTACATTACACATCTCCGGAACAGGCCAGAGGCGGTATTGTAGATGAGAAGAGTGATATCTATTCAGCAGGTATCACGATGTATGAGATGATCACCGGGCATGTTCCGTTTGACGGAGATTCGACAGTGACGGTTGCTTTGAAACATCTGAATGAAGTGATCAAGTCTCCTGCAGAAGAAGTACCGGATATTCCGTACAGTCTGGAGTGCATTATTATGAAATGTACACAGAAACTGCCGAATAAACGATATATGAGCTGTGAGGAACTGCTTCAGGATCTGAAGCACTCACTGGTAGATCCGGATGGAGATTTTGTAGTTCTTGATGGTGTGACAAAACGTATGCCGGCAGCATCTCAGGATACAGGACGGACTACGGTTGTTATGTCACAGGATGAACTGAATCGTATGAAGAATCGTCAGAATTATAATGATGATTATGACGACGATTACGAGGATGACTATGACGATGGTTATGACGATTACGATGACCGCCGCAGAAGCCGTTATGATGATGACGATGACTACGACGACCGCCGTAGAAGCCGTTATGATGATGACGATGATTATGATGATCGCCGCAGAAGCCGCTATGATGATGATTACGACGACCGCCGCAAAGACCGTTATGATGATCGCCGTAAGAAGAATGAAGTGAATAAAGACACGAAGAAGATCATGAAGATTCTTATGGTTGTTGCCGGTGTCGTGATCGCACTTTTGATCATGTTCCTTGTAGGAAATGCAGTGGGCGTATTTAAAGGTGGAAAAGGAACGACTACACAGCAAACGGATTCAGAGATGGTAAAAGTACCGGATGTGACAGGCAAGACATATGAGGAAGCCCAGAAAGAACTGAACAAATATGATCTCGGAATCCATAAGTCAACTGCGCCTTCCGATACTGTTGCAAAAGGAAAGATCATCAGCCAGGATCCTGCTGATGGAAAGAAAGTAAAGAAGCATACAACAGTCAATGTTGTGATTAGTTCCGGTGAGGAAGCAAAGACAACAACCATTCCAAATGTTGTTGGAACGTTGGAAGCTGATGCGGAGAAAGCACTTCAGGCGAAGAACCTTGTTGTGAAGAAAGGTGATCCGGTCTACAGTGATAATGTGGAACAGGGAGAAGTTGTTTCAGTCAGTCCAAGTGAAGGGGCAGAAGTAAAAGAAGGAACAACGGTTACGCTTGTAATAAGCAAGGGAAATCAGCCGGCAACAGTTCCGAAACTTACCGGAAAGTCCCAGTCGGATGCTGAAGCAGCACTTTCACAGGCTGGCTTGTCCGGAAATGCAACGGAAGATTACAGTGATACTGTAGAAGAAGGAGTTATTATTTCACAGGATACAGATGCCGGAAAAGAAGTATCCAAGGGTACAACGATTGGATATGTGGTGAGCAAAGGACCAAAGCTGACGGTGGTTCCAGTGCCAAGTATAATTTCTTTTGATAAGAATACAGCAGAGAAAAAGCTGAAAGAAGCAGGATTAACACCAGAGTATATTGGTGATGACTATAGTGATAATTATCCGAAAGGTCAGGTATTCTATCAGTCTGTCAGCGGTGGTACTCAAGTGGAAAAAGGAACAACAGTTCAGTATATGGTCAGCAAAGGACAGCAGCCTACAGATCCGGGACAGGGCTCTGGAACTGGTTCTGAAACAGAAGATTCTGGAAATCAATGATAACAGAGAGCAAGTATATGCAGGGAAAGATAATAAAAGGAATTGCCGGATTCTACTACGTGAATGTAGTAGAATCCGGAATTTTTGAATGTAAAGCAAAAGGTGCCTTTCGAAAAGACGGAATCAAGCCGTTGGTCGGTGATGATGCTGTGATCGAGGTGCTTGATGAAAAAGAAATGACAGGAAATATCACAGAGATCCTGCCGCGTAAGAATGAGTTGATTCGTCCGGCAGTAGCCAATATCGATCAGGCGCTGGTTGTGTTTGCAGTGACAAAACCGAAACCGCATTACAATCTGTTAGATCGTTTTCTTGTCATGATGGAACGAAAAGAGATACCTGTCGTATTATGTTTTAATAAGACAGATATTGCAAGCCATCCTGAAATTGCAGAATTGAAAGATATTTATACCGGATGCGGATATCCGGTGATCTTTACAAGTGCAAAGGAAGAAGAAAATATCAGTGAGTTAAAATCACTTTTAAAAGGAAAGACAACTTCAATTGCAGGTCCTTCCGGTGTCGGAAAGTCTTCTCTGATCAATCTTCTTCAGAGTGAAGTGAAGATGGAGACAGGAAGTATCAGTAAGAAGATTGACCGGGGGAAACATACAACAAGACATTCCGAACTGATCGTGATCGGAGAAGAGTCTTATATTATGGATACTCCGGGATTCAGCTCTCTTTACGTCAATGATTTCGAAAAAGAAGATTTAAAATATTATTTTCCGGAATTTACACCGTTTGAAGGACAGTGCAAGTTCAATGGCTGTGACCATATTCATGAACCCGGATGCGCTGTGAAAGAAGCAGTAGAAGAAGGGAAGATCCATAAGATCAGATATGAAGATTACACGGAGATGTACCGTGAACTAAAGGAAAGAAAGAGGTATTAAGTTTATGAAAAATATTTTAGCACCATCCATCCTCTCAGCAGATTTCAAGATTTTAGGAGAGCAGTTGAAATTAACAGAAGAAGCAGGCGCAGAGTATATTCATTTTGATGTGATGGACGGAATGTTCGTTCCAAGCATTTCCTTCGGAATGCCGGTTCTCGCATCAATCAAGGGAGCAACAACACAGACACTGGATGTTCATCTCATGGTGACAGAACCGATCCGTTATGTGGAAGAATTCGTGAAAGCAGGAGCAGATATCGTTACAGTTCATTATGAAGCATGTGAAGATCTGCAGGCAACAATTGATAAAATCCATGCAGCAGGAGCGAAAGTGGGAATTTCTATTAAACCGAAGACACCGGTTGAAGTGCTGCTTCCATATCTGGATCAGGCAGAGATGTTTCTGATCATGTCTGTAGAACCGGGATTCGGCGGACAGGCATTTATTCCAGAATCGCTGGAGCGTATCAGTGAATTGAGAAACCTTCTGAATGAAAAAGGACTTACAACTGATATTGAAGTAGATGGTGGAATCTATCATAAAAACGTGGCAGAAGTACTTGCAGCCGGAGCGAATGTAATGGTCTCAGGTTCAGGAGTTTTTAAAGGCGACATCAAAGATAATACAGCAAAGTTTATGGAGATTTTAAACGGCAATGTGTAAGAGAACAGTTATTGTGAGTGGGGGAATGCTGGAAGAAGATTTCGTCCTTCCGATTCTTGAGGCAGAAGAGACAGAATTTATTATCGGAGTAGATAAAGGACTCGCATTTCTTTATGAACATAAGATCAAGCCGGATTACATTGTGGGAGATTTTGACAGTGTACCGGAAGAAGTGATCGATTATTATAGAAAAGAAGCAAGTGTACCGATCCGGGAGTTCAATCCGGTAAAGGATGCGTCTGATACGGAGATTGCACTTCGTATGTGTCTTGGACTCAGAAGAAAAGAAATCTGGATTCTTGGAGGAACAGGAAATCGTTTGGATCATTTCTGGGCCAATGTCCAGTGCCTGAATATTGCACTTGAAGCAGGATCTCAAGCGATGATCTTAGACAGTCATAATAGAATTCGTCTGCTTGATCATGGAATCGCAATTCGCAGAGAAGAAGCTTTCGGAAAGTATTTTTCAGTATTTCCGATGCAATTTCCGGTTGAGGATTTCTGTATCAGCGGTGCAAAATATCCATTGCAGAATCATTTGCTCTCATCAGGAGACAGCTTGTGTGTGAGTAATGAGTTCGCGGAAGGTGAAGATGAAGTGAAGATCTCTTTTGTGTTTGGAAAAGTTGTTTTGATGGAAACGAGAGATTGAAATAAGGGATTTATAGGAGCATTCATGTAAGTTTTTGAAGAATTGCCCACTTTGTGGCTCACTAATCTTGGATGTTTTTATCGAAGCTTTAATGCAGTAACAACGCAACAATTACATAAAAAGAGTTGCTATTTTTATGAATTTGTCATATACTATTCTTAGATAGAGAGCCTATCTTCGGGAGAGTTCCTACCATATAAGTGGAAGATTTTAAACTCGGGAGAGCTCCTGCCATATAAGTGGAGAATTTTAAACTCAAAGGGAGCGTTAGCTCCCTTGTTTTCGTATAAGGAGAAATAAATAAAAGGAGATACGGATGGAAGAATTCAAATTATATAGTGTTTCGGATGATTATGTGGAATGGTTGCGTAAGGATTTTCCAAACGTATATTCTAACAAAATTAATTCTAGAACACATACTAGGAAATATTTGGGTGTAGTTTTGCAGATTGGACAATATCATTATTATGTTCCGATGTCATCGCCCAAAGATTCGGATTATCAGATTGCAGGAGCAAATAAGGTCATTAAGAAAAGCATTGTGCCAATTATACGAATTGTAGTAAAAAATAAAGATGGTGAAAAAGAATTAAAGGGCACACTCAGAATTAGCCATATGATTCCGGTACCTACATCAGAACTTGAATTATATGATTTGGAAAATGAATCAGATAGTACGTATAAGGATCTCGTTCACAATGAAATGATTTTTATACGTAAACATCGTGAGAAAATTATTTCAAATGCCAAAGTGATGTACAATCAAAAAGTATCAAATGATACAACGGCTGGGTATGTGAAATCAGCACTAGATTTTCAAGCACTAGATAAGTATGAAACAATAGATTCAAGCCTGTACCCAGTAGTATAAAATAGTAGATGAAAATTTAGTAGAAAACATATTGATTTTGTGAATGAAATTGGGGAATATATGCACATAAAATAAAAACTTTCGAGGTTTTTATCGGAAATGGTGCTTGCACCAAGTCTGGGTTTGAAAAAGTCCGTTACAATATACAGAGGTGTTATATATATTGTAATGGACTTTTTGTATATATTCTAGAAAAATCAGGAGGTGTGTATGGTAATAGGAATTATAGAAGATGATAAATTGTTAAGAAAAGCATTAGATAGATCTTTGAAAAATCAAGGGTATACAACGATTCTTGCCGCTTCAAGAAAAGAGGCAATTAAAAATATAGATAGTTCTGTAGATTTGTTGATCGTAGATATTGGATTGCCGGATGGGGATGGAATAAATCTATATCAGGAGCTTCAAAAAAATGGGAAAATTCCAGCTATTTTTTTAACTGCAAAAGATGATGAAAAAGATATGTTAAAAGCGTTTGATACAGGAGCAGATGATTATGTGGTCAAACCATTTTCAATAAAGGTATTGCTAAAACGTATAGAAGTTGTTTTAAAGAGAAAATCGAATGAAAATACTTTTATGTGCGGACAGGTTATCTTGTATTCTGATAGAAAACAGGTTTTTGTTGGAGAGACGGAAATATTTTTGACAGTCAAAGAGTATCAGCTTTTAGAATATTTTATTATGAACCAGAACCAGGTTCTTACAAAAGAGATGATAATGGAAAATATATGGGGAATCGATAGTGAATTCATTGATCCTAACACAATTAGCGTTATGATCAGTAGATTGAAAAAGAAATTAAATGATTCATCGAATGTTATCAGTAATGTATTTGGAATGGGATATAGAATGGGAGATTAGCATGGTTGTAGCAATTTCTACAGTACTTTTAATAGGTTTCATACTCGGAGGAAGTACTGTATATTTAGTGGAAAATCATTTAAGAGCGAAGGAAATGAATAAAATATATAAATTGACGGAATCCTTAATAAACGGCAATGAATTAGATGGTTCAGATATCGGGAAAGAAACGCTTTATTCCAAAACTACCAATCAATTAATCCGTTTACAGGAAATGTTAGAAGGAAGAAGAAAAGAGGCCGAAAAAAGTCGATATGAGATACAGAAATTGATTTCTGAGATTGCGCATCAACTACGGACACCGCTGTCAAATATAAAAAATTATACGGAATTGCTGCAAGAATCATTGAATGAAACGCAAGAAGTATTGAATGCAGAATACATGAAAGACTTGCGAATAAGTGAAGAACAATTATGCTTTTTGGTGGAGAGCTTTATAAAAACTGCCCGATTAGAGCAAGGAATCATACAAGTTCACATGCAAAAAGAAAATCTTGTCGAAACGATTCTAAATGCATTAGGGCAAATACAAAAAAAGGCAGAAGATAAAGGTATCTATTTTCAAGTAAAATTGCCAGAGAAAATTATTTGCGAACATGATAAAAACTGGATGTGTGAGGCGTTTTATAATGTGTTTGATAATGCAGTCAAATATAGCAAAAGCAACAGTACGATCG
>ERZ1031746.129-NODE-129-length-32082-cov-15.558217_pt1 | contig 32082 bp, 29 predicted proteins | sample MGYA00518171_ERZ1031746 | MGnify/ENA primary metagenome ERZ1031746 (study PRJEB33719, sample SAMN04261238) | wastewater metagenome | biome: rural village; feature: human; material: feces | host: Homo sapiens | place: El Salvador | collected 2013-01-07 ...
CACGCAAAGGAAAGCACTTAATGTGCTTTCCGTCTTGCGCAGGACTGTAGAGCAGGAAACTTAGCCCGCGCCGGGCCCGCTGAGCACAGACCGGTGGGATGAATTGGCTTGCGGGACTGTAGAGCAGGAAACTTCAACCGTGCCCGCCTTCGCGGGGGAACCGGCGGGATAGACCGGTTCAGATGGGGCTTTGATGCATGGGTGGTCTGTTGGTGGGCAAATGGGTATCATACTGTGGTTATTGCATCGACTCTGCGATGCATTGTTGTATGTGCCCGACGGTCGGTTTGCCAGAAGCGCCCCGCCGGTTGTTCCAGACCCGTTTCGAAGAAAGGAAACAACACTCACTTATGGCAGCTAAAAAATCATCTCCCTTGAAGATCATCCCGCTCGGCGGCCTTGATGGCATCGGCAAGAACATGACGGTCTTCGAGTGCGGCGACGACATGGTGCTCGTCGACGCTGGCCTCATGTTCCCCGACGACTCGCAGCCCGGTATCGATCTGGTACTCCCGGATTACACCTACGTTCTGGAGAACGAGGAAAAGCTCCGCGGCATCATCGTCACTCACGGCCACGAGGACCACACCGGTTCGCTACCGTATCTGCTGCAGGACCTCAACAACAAGGTGCCCATCTTCTCGAGCAAGCTGACGCTTGGCTTTATCGAGGGCAAGCTCTCCGAGTTCCGAATTCGTGCACCCAAGTTCCGTGAGATCAAGGGCGGCAGCCACGTCAATTTGGGTGGCATCTCGCTCGACTTCTTCTCGATGACGCACTCCATCCCGGGCGCTCTGGGTGTGTTCATCCGCACCAACCAGGGCACCGTTATGCACACTGGCGACTTTAAGCTCGACCAGACGCCCATCGACGGCGTCACGCCCGACTATGCCGCTATCAGCCGCTTTGCCAAGCAGGGCATCGACCTGCTGCTGTCCGACTCCACCAACGCCACGGTCCCCGGCTTTACCAAGTCCGAGGCCGAGGTCGGCCCCAATCTGCTGCATGCTATCAAGAATGCTCCGGGCCGCGTGTTCGTCGCGTCGTTCTCGAGCCACATCCATCGTCTGCAGCAGATCTGCGACGCCGCCCGCAAGTGCGGCCGCAAGGTCGTCGTGACCGGTCGTTCCATGCTCACCAACACCCGCGTGGCGCGCGAGCTCGGTTATCTCAACATCGATGATGCCGATATCATCGACGCCTTCGATATTGACAACCTGCCCGACGACAAGATCGTCGTCATGTGCACCGGTTCGCAGGGCGAGCCTCTGTCGGCCCTTTCGCGCATGGCCAACGGCGAGCACAAGACGCTCTCCATACACGAGGGCGATACCGTCATCCTCTCGGCAACGCCGGTCCCCGGTAACGAGAAGGCCGTTCAGCAGGTCGTCAACAGCCTCGCCAAGCTCGGCTGCGACGTGTGGGATAAGAACCGCGCCCTCGTTCACGTCTCGGGTCACGGTAGCCAGGAGGAGCTCAAGCTCCTGATGGCCATGGCCAAGCCTACGTACTTTATGCCGGTCCACGGCGAGGCCGTGCATCTGCGCGCCCATGCTCAACTTGCACGCAAGATGGGCCTCAAGGAAGATCATATCTTTATCCTCGACAACGGAGATACGCTCGAGATGCGCGGCGGTATCGTCAGGCGCGGTACGCCCGTCGAGTCCGGCGTCGTCTACGTCGACGGACTGCGCATCGGCGATACCGACCCGATCGTTCTGCGCGATCGTCAGAAGCTTGCAAACGACGGTATGGTCACGGCTGTCGCTATTGTTTCGATCAAGCACAAGAAGATCGAGGCCATCGAGTTCTCGGGCCGCGGCGTCTCCTTTGCCATCGACGACCAGTTCTCCGAGGACGCCTCGGCGTCCATCATGAAGACGATCGAGAAGGGCAAGTTCAGCTTTACGAGCAGCGGTTCCGATGCCATTCGCAAGGCCCTGCGCGACTCGCTCTCTAACTTTATCTGGAGCCGTACGCGCACTCGTCCAATGATCATTCCGGTCGTCATGGAGGTTTAGTTTGGCGCGCGGATCTGCACAAAACGCCAAAGGCAATAAGGCCAACAACCAACCGGCATCTGCTAAGGGTGCCGGTTCCCATCTTCGTGCCAATAAGGGCCACGAGACCGAGTTCGACGATTTTGAGCCCCTGGTCGAGCCTTCGGCCAACCGCGATATCGCCGGCGTTGTCATTGCCGTTTTGGCGATTGCGTCCTTCATTGCCGTGATTTCGCCGGCGACCGCACCCGTTACGGCTGCGGTTGCCGGTTTCTACCACCTGGGCTTTGGTCTGGGCGCCTACGTGCTGCCGATCGTCATTTTGCTGTTTACCGCCACGCTCTTTTTAGGCGAGGACTCGCCGCTTAACGTGCGCTCTGTTGCGGGCGGCGCCGTGGTCTTTATCGCCGTCGTCTCCATTCTTTCGCTGATGGTGCCGGGTACGAGCGACTCGTGCGACCTTATGTTCACGCCGCAAAACCTGTCCGCCTCGGGTGGCTACATCGGTGCGTTTATTGCGAGTGCGCTGCAGAATGCCCTTGGTAAGCCTATCGCGATGGTGGTCCTCTTGGGCCTGGCCGTCGTGGGCTTTGTCATTATCGGCTTTTCGGTGGGCGGCGTTTTGCGCTCTGCCCGCGACCGTGCGGCCGATTTTGCCGAGCGCCGTCGTGCCGACGTCAACGCGAGTCCGTGGGGTGACGACGAAGCCCTGTCGGTGCCCGGCGTTGCCCGTCCGCACCTGAGTATTCTTCGTCAGAAGGGCTCCGATATGTCCGTGACCACGGTCATGGGCAACGATGCGGACTCGGTTTTGGACGATGACGACGAGGACGAGAATCCGTTTGTCGATGTGTCCGATGCTGTGGAGGCCGAGCGCGCTAAGACCACGCTGCTGCCTCGCCGTCATGCCAAGAAGGGCAAGACGGCTCCCAAACTCAATACGAGTGAGCCCGACCCGTCTTGGTCCGAGAGCGAGATTGAGCTTACCGAGGGCGATGACGAGGACGACGAGTCCCCGCTCGAGACTGCTAAAACCACCTTGCTGCCGCGACGTCAGGCAAAGCGCGGTCAGGTGACCGGCCAGCTTTCGATGGAGGACGATCCGGACAAGGTCGACGAGTCCGAACCGCCGTTTGCCGTGAATCCCGTCTCGGCCGCCCCTCAAATTCCTGATTTCCTCAAGCATCCCAAGGCTGCCGATACGGCTGTTGCGAGCGCTGCCGAAACGACTGCCGCCAGCGTTGTGGGGGCGGGCGGTGCTTCCGCTGATGCCGAGGCCGAAGAAGAGGACGGCCTGAAGCTTCCGCCGCTCGAAATCCTGCATGCAAACCCTCAGTCCGCTTCTGCCGCGTCTTCGGACAAGGAGCTGGAACAGACCGCCGAGTCGTTGCAGTCCACGCTGATTGAGTTTGGCCGTAGCGCTCGCGTTGTCGGCTGGATTGCCGGTCCCACGGTGACGACCTTTAAGCTGCAGCCCGGCGAGGGCGAGCGCGTGAGCAAGATTTCGAGCCTTGAGGACGACATCGCGCTGTCGCTTGCCGCTCAGTCCGTTCGTATCTTTGCGCCGATTCCCGGCACCTCGCTCGTGGGTATCGAGATTCCCAACCGCAAGCGTCAGAACGTCAACTTGGGCGACGTGCTGTCCTATGTTAAGGGCGGTCCCCTTGAGCTCGCCATCGGCCGCGATGCAGAGGGCACGCCGGTCGTCGCCGACCTCGCTAAGATGCCCCACCTGCTGATCGCCGGTACCACGGGTTCCGGTAAGTCGGTCATGATCAACTCCATCATCACGACCCTGCTCATGCGCGCCCTTCCCGAGGACGTTCGCTTGATCATGGTCGACCCCAAGCGCGTCGAGCTCGCAGGCTATAACGGTCTGCCGCATCTTTACGTGCCCGTAGTGACCGAGCCTAAGCAGGCCGCGAGTGCCTTGCAGTGGGCGGTGTCCGAGATGGAGCGTCGCCTGAAGGTCTTCGAGCGCCTGAACGTGCGCAAGATCTCGACCTATAACGAAAAGCAGGCCGCCGGCGAGTTTGAGCATTACGACAACCCGCCGCAAAAGATGCCCTACCTGGTCATCATCATCGACGAGCTTTCGGACCTGATGATGGTTGCCGGCAAGGACGTCGAGGCGTCGATTGTGCGTATCGCCCAGCTGGGCCGTGCCGCCGGTATCCACCTCATCGTGGCGACTCAGCGCCCCAGCTCCAACGTGGTGACGGGCCTCATCAAGGCCAACATCACCAACCGTATCGCCTTCAACGTCGCCACGGGCATCGACTCCCGCGTCATCATCGACCAGATGGGTGCCGAAAAGCTCACCGGTTTGGGCGACATGCTGTTCTCCAAGGTCGACTGGGGCAAGCCTCGCCGTATCCAGGGCTGCTTTGTCTCGGATGACGAAATTAACGAGATTGTCGAGTTCGTCAAGTCGCAGAGCGAGCCCGACTACCACGAGGAGATCTTGTCTGCCGTGGCGCCCGCTTCCATGTCCATGGCGGGTGGCGGCGGCATTGTCCGCACCGGAGTCGCCGAGCCGCAAGACGATGATCCGCTCATTTGGGAAGCTGCCCATATTGTGGTGGAATCGCAGCTTGGCTCCACATCTGGACTGCAACGTCGTCTGAAGGTTGGCTATGCGCGTGCCGGGCGTATTATGGACATGCTGGAAGAAAAGGGTGTCGTCGGCCCGCCCGACGGTTCCAAGCCGCGCGAGGTCCTGTTGGACGAGGAGGGGCTTGCCGCGCTGGAATCTGTCGACGCCGAGATGGCACGTGAAGATCGTGAGTTTGGAGGATTCTGATGGCTGCACGCTTTGGTGACATGCTGCTCGAGCAGCGTCGCCGAATGGGCCTTTCCATTCAGCAGGTCGCCAACACCATCAAAATCAGGCCGCAGATCATCGAGTTTTTCGAGACCGGTAACTTTGCTTCGATGCCGCCGCGCGGCTATGCACAGGGCATGATTTCGAGCTATGCTCGCTTTTTGGGCCTCAATCCGCGCGAGGTCGTCAATGCCTACTTTGACGATCTGATGGCTTACGAACGCGAGACGTCGCAGCAGGGCGGTCGTTTTCAGGACGCCGCCGGCTACGTCAATTCGCGTTCCTCGGTCGATAACGGGCGCTTCCTGATGGTTCAGGGCGGTCGTTCGACCCGCTATGGACAGCGTCCTCAGCAGGCCGGTTATATTACCGAGACGGGTTCGGGCGAGGAAATTCGCTCACAGCGTGACCGGTTCCGCAGCACGCCGATGCCCGAGGACCGTGCACTTCCCGCTGCCCGCGGCGTGGCGCGTGACCCTCGTGCCGGCTACGGCGACGGCGGCTATTCCGATCGCGGTTACCGTGGTGTTCCCACCGGACGCTCTCGCGGTGGTTATGCGGATGCCGATACCACGCAGGTGACGCCGCGACTTCGATCTCAGTCGCAGACCTTTAGCCAGCGCTCCTCAGCGCCTCGTTCGGGCCAGCGCAGCTACCAGGGTCGTGGCGAGCTCGCCCCCCGCTCGGGCCAGCGCAATGTGCAGCACCAGGGTAGCTATCGCGGACGTTCCGACAATAACCGCGGTCGCATGCCCCAGGGCACTGGTCGCGGTGTTTCCAATCGTGGAGGCGGCGGTGGGCGTGCTCCCCAGAACAACGGTCTCGATCTTCGTATCGTTTACGCCGGTATCGGTGCCGTGGCGCTGCTGCTGATCGTACTCATCGTGGTGCTCCTGCGTGGCTGCGGCTCCTCGGCGCCCGAGTCGACGCCCGAGACGCCCGTTGCCACCAAGACAACGACTAAGAAGTCTCCCAAGAAGACCGAATCCGTCGATGAGGATGGAGATACCGATAAGACGAGGGGCGAGCCGACCGAGTCGGACGCCGCCACGACGACAGCCAAGAAGGAAGAGAGCAAGGTCACAAAGGTCAAGATTTCCGTTGCCAAGGGCAAGACCGCTTGGATTGAGGTCAAGGTTGATGGCAAGTCGGTCTATGGCGCCCAGGCGACCGGCCCCTTTGAGCAGGAATACACGCCCGAGTCCTCGATCGAGATCACCACGTCCAAGCCTTCCGATGTCACCGTTACCAAGAACGGTGAAAAGGTCCGTTACGATACCAAGACCTCGGGCGTGGCGCGTGTGACGATCACCGTTCCCAAGAAGGAGACGACTGATTCCGAGAATGGCGATAGTTCTGATGGTGCCGACACCGCCGATGGTACCGATTCCACCGACGGCCCCGATACCCAGTCCACGGCTGGCGCCGATACCGCACCTGACGGTCAGACGCCCGCCGATTCAACCGACTAGTCGTACGATAGCTGCTAAGCCGCTCGTATGCGAAAGGAAACATCATGGCTAAAGATTCCAGCTTCGACGTCGTGTCCGAGGTCAACATGCAAGAGGTCGATAATGCCTTCCAGCAGACCACGCGCGAGATATCCCAGCGCTATGACCTGAAGGATTCCGGCGCCACCATCGAGCTTTCGAAGGGCGACAAGCTCTTTACGATCAATGCCCCGGCCGACTTTGTCTCCAAGCAGATCATCGATGTCCTTAGCTCCAAGCTCATCAAGCGCGGCATCGATCTTAAGGCCGTGTCTTGGGATACGCCTCAGGCGGCATCGGGCGGCACCGTGCGCGTGCTCGGCCATATCGTCGAGGGCATCGACCAGGCGACCGCCAAGAAGATCAATAAGGACATCAAGGACCAAAAGCTCAAGGTCAAGGTAACGATTGAGGCCGACAAGCTGCGTGTTTCCTCTGCTTCGAAGGATGCGTTGCAGACCGTGATCCAGTTCCTGCGCGACCAGGACTACGGTCAGCCGCTGCAGTTCACTAACTACCGCTAATATTATTCGAAAGGACCGCTCTCCAACATGGATACACCGTTGGGCTCCGTGCTCTACATCACCCTCGGGTGCGCTAAGAACGAGGTCGACACCGACCGCATGCGTTCTCTCTTGACCGCCGCAGGCTACGAGGAGGCATTCGATCCGCAGGATGCCGATATCGCCATCGTCAATACGTGCTCGTTCCTTGCCTCTGCAACGTCCGAGAGCATCGAGACCACGCTCGAGCTTGCCAACGAGGTGCAGGACGGCGTTCGTTCCTGCCCGATTGTCATGTGCGGCTGTGTGCCGTCACGCTACGGGGATGACCTGCCCGACGAGCTGCCCGAGGTCGCGGCCTTTGTGAAGGCCGACGAGGAAGACGGCATCGTGGCGGTCATCGATGACGCGCTGGGCGTCGAGCGCGAGATTGCCACCTATATTCCGCAGGTCAAGCGCACCGTCGAGGGCGCTGTCGCCTACGTCAAGATCTCCGATGGCTGCAACCGCTTCTGTAGCTTCTGCATGATCCCGTATATCCGCGGTCGTTATCACTCGCGCATTGCCGAGAGCATTATCTCCGAGGTACGCGACCTGGTCGCCGGTGGTGTGCGCGAGATCGTTCTGATCGGTCAGGACACGGGCATCTGGGGTTCCGACTTTGCCGACGAGGACCTTGCCGAGGGAGCGCCGCGCAATCTGGCGCAGCTGTTGCAGGCCGTTGCTGAGGCGGTGCATCCTCATAACGTCTGGGTCCGTGTGCTCTACCTACAGCCCGAGGGCATGACCGACGAGCTTATCGAGACCATTCGCGACACGCCCGAGGTGCTGCCCTATATCGATATCCCCGTGCAGCACTGCGATGCGCGCATCCTCAAGGCCATGCGCCGCTCCGGTTCGCGCCAGGAGCTCGAGGACCTGTTTCGCGACCTGCGCGATCGCATCCCCGGTATCGTGATCCGCTCCACGGCCATGGTGGGGTTCCCGACCGAGACCGACGACGAGTTCCGCGATCTCATTGACTTTATGGACACCGTGGGCTTTGACTACACGAGTGTTTTTGCCTACTCGCAGGAGGAGGGTAGCCTGGCCGCCAAGATGGAAGGTCAGGTCGACGAAGAGGTTAAGCTCGAGCGCGCCCAGGAGGCTTTGGATCTGGCTGAGTCCCTCGGCTTTGCCGCGACTGCCGCGCATGTGGGCGAGCGCGCCCAGGTGATCGTTGATGGTATCGAGGAGACCGAGGACGGTGCCGAGCTCATTGGACATGCCTGGTTCCAGGCGCCCGATTCCGATGGCGCGGTGCATCTGGATGCCAGCGAGGCATCTGTGGGCGACATTCTGACGGTCGAGTTTACCGATAGCTTCTGCTACGAGCTTATCGGTCATGTTGTGGAGTAGGGGAGCGTCGTGGCTAACGAGAGCAATAAGGAACTGACGAGTGTTTGGACGCCCGCCAACATCGTGACGTGCGTGCGCATCGTCTTTATTCCGGTGTTCATGATCGTGTCGGCCCTGTCTCACACGAGCGTTGCCGGTACGGATTGGAGCACCTTCGACGGCCCGCTCGCCGCCGCTGCTTTTATTCTGTACGTCATCCTGTCGTGCACCGATAAGGTCGACGGCTACCTGGCTCGTTCGCGCAACGAGATCACCGATTTCGGCAAGCTTTTGGATCCCATCGCCGATAAGCTGCTCGTGTTCTCTGCCCTGCTGCTGTTCTTGGACTTTGGTGCCGTAACCGTCTGGTCCGTGTTCATCATCCTGTTCCGCGAGCTGTTGGTGAGCGCCCTGCGCATGGTCGCGAGTGCGGCCGGTGTGGTCGTTGCGGCCGATAAGCTCGGCAAGTACAAGACAGCGACTACGATGGTTTCTATCTGCGGTTATCTGTGCGTCTTTGCGATGGCCGGTTTGCACCTTGGCCCGGTGGCGGTGACGCTCGGCATCTACTCGGTGTCGCGCTTCCTGTACGCCGTGGCCGTTATCTTGACCGTTATCTCGGGCGCTCAGTACTTCTGGAATTGCCGCAAGATTGTCTTTTCGGTCTAGGTCCTGGTAGGCATGAGGGAATCATTTGGGCAGATTGCCGCGCACAATGAAGGGCTCGCACGCGATATCGTCGAGCGTGCAAGCGCTCATGGTGTGACGGTTTCGACGGCTGAATCTCTGACAGCGGGCATGATCGCCTCGACGATCGCCGATATCCCCGGTGCCTCGGCGGTGCTGCGCGGCGGTGCGGTGACGTACTGCGACGAGATCAAGCATCGCGTGCTCGGCGTTGAGCAAGAGACGCTCGACCGCTATACCGCGGTGTCGTACCAGACGGCGCGCGAGATGGCTGCCGGTTCGCTTGAACTGTACCAGAGCGATATTGCCGTGAGCGCGACGGGCTATGCCGGCCCCGGTGGAGGCACCGAGGTCGATCCGGCTGGAACCTTTTATATTGGCTGGGCGTATCGCTCGCGCGATGGGGGAGTGCCGCTCGTGGACTCCATTCGTTGTCACTATGAGGGCGATCGTTCGTGTGTTCGTGCCCATGCGGTCGCGGAGGCACTGGGTCGCATTGTCTGCGTGCTCCATTCTATGGAATAGACGTGTTTTTAGGGGCCTCCGGGCCCCTTAATTGTAGAGATGGGGACCTCTGGCGAATTTACTCTTTGTGCAGGTAATTGATGTATTTTCCTTCGTCATGCCTTGCATGGTTCGCCTGCGGTCACGTTTTTGGTCAGTGTTTGGTCGGCGTTTGGTTGGGATTTGGAAAGGTCGGCTGCATATGATTTATCTGAACGGTTGACCACGAACAGTCGTTCGTTTATTATCGATGCAGATTGTTAAGAGGAGGGCTATTCATGGCCAAGAATTCAGGTCCCGTACGTACCGTTCATGCTCGCACGACGGGTAAAGAGCGCGATGAGATGATTGCCACCACCAAGGCCGAGATCGAGAAGAAATTCGGCCAGGGTTCCATCATGAGGTACGGCGACGGTGGTCCCGAGCTCGAGGTCGAGGCCATTCCCACGGGCGCCCTGGCCCTCGATGCCGCTCTGGGCATCGGCGGCGTGCCGCGCGGCCGTATCGTCGAGATTTACGGCCCCGAGTCCTCCGGCAAGACAACGCTTTCGCTCGAGATTTTGGCAGAGGCTCAGGCTATGGGCGGCGTCGTGGCATTTATTGATGCCGAGCACGCGCTCGATCCCACGTATGCCGCGCGTATCGGCGTGGACATCGATGAGGTCCTTATTTCCCAGCCCGATACGGGCGAGCAGGCGCTCGAGATCGTCGATATGCTCGTGCGCTCTGGCGCTATCGACGCCATCGTCGTCGACTCCGTCGCCGCGCTGACCCCGCGTGCCGAGATCGAGGGCGAGATCGGCGATACTACGGTCGGCCTTCAAGCCCGTCTGATGAGCCAGGCGCTGCGCAAGCTCGCCGGCTCGCTCGCTAAATCTAAAACGACCTGCATTTTCATTAACCAGCTGCGCGAGAAGATCGGCGTCATGTTCGGCAACCCCGAGACTACGACGGGCGGCCGCGCGCTCAAGTTCTTCTCTTCTGTGCGCATCGATATTCGTCGCATCGACAGCATCAAGCTCAAGGACGAGGTCATCGGCAATCGTGTGCGTGCCAAGGTCGTTAAGAACAAGGTAGCCGCACCGTTTCGCTCGGCCGAGTTCGACATCATGTACGGCACGGGCATCTCTAAGGAGGGCTCGATTCTGGACATGGCCGTCGAGTGCGGTATCTGCAAAAAGATGGGCTCTTGGTTTGCTTATGGTGAGGACAAGCTCGGTAATGGTCGCGAGGCCGCCAAGGCCTTCCTGCGCGAACACCCCGATTGTGCTGACGAGATCGAGCATAAGGTTCGCCTCGCCTGCGGCCTTGAATTCGACGACGATGCTCCGTCCGAGGTCGAGCTGACCGATCAGCCCAAAACCGAGGAGTTCGATGAGCTGTATGCCATCGATGGCTCCGCGATGCTCGATGATGACGACGAGTAGCGGATGCCCTCATGTCGTATACGGTGACCGAGGCCACGGTCGTCTTTCCCGATAAGAAGGTGGCCTCCTCGTTCTCGAGTGGGTATGCATCAAAGAAGCCTTGTGCACATATCGACTGTGAGATCGAGGGCGGTTATGAACGATCCATCTGGATTCCTGTTCGTGTCGCGCGCCTGTTTCTTAAAAATCGCCCCGATCTTCCCTGCGATTGGGATGAGTTTTGCGAGGCGGTGCAGCTCATTGAGCGTAAATGCGCGCTTACCATGGTGACTGAGATGCTGTCGCGCCGCGACCATGCCACGGGTGAGGTCCGTGACAAGCTGGCTCGCTATGGTTTTCGTGCGGCTGCGATTGAATTCGCCGTTGAGCGTGCCACTGAGTATCGCTTTTTAGATGAGAGGCGCTTCTGTTCGTATTTTATCGAGGAGCGCAAACGACGCGGCTGGGGACAGCGCAAGATTGAAACCGAGCTCAAGCGCCGCCATGTCGTACTCGATGATATCCCCGGCTATCCCGAGGAGTATTTTGCCGTGGAGGACGACTTGGCTCGCGCATCGGCTTTACTCGCGAAGCGTCGTGTTCCCGAGACACGTGGATTCGAAAAGCTCGTCCGATTTTTGATGGGCAAGGGTTTTTCGTACCGCATCGCCGCCGGTGCCGTTAAGGCGCGTCTCGATGCCGAACGTGAAGAATGTGCAGTTTAGACACATTCTAGACACATGCGTTTTGCGTACCTGCCGTTCACCGCGTTTTAGCCGCCGAGCTGGGTCCATTTATTTGACAGCTGTTGCGGTTCAACGTACGATAAACACTGTCATTTGCTTTGTGATATGTGCTCATCTTTGATGAGTTTGTTTATATGTTTCTCTGTATCCGACCCGCATAAGCTGCGCCCATATTACTCAAATGTCGCGAGCCGTTCGTAAGGACGGTTCGCTTTGTTGTGTAACGAATCCATAAAAAGGAGTGAGCATGCCTATCATCGCAGCGCTCGTTGGCATCGTTTTGGGTGCCATCGCCGCCATTGCCTACATGCGCACCGCCAAGCAGGGTAGTCTTCACGAGGCCGACGAAAAGATCCAGTCGGCACATGCACAGGCTGAGTCCCTCATCGGCGATGCAAAGCGCCAGGCCGAGACCCTCAAAAAAGAGGCTCTGCTCGAGGCTAAAGAGGAGATCATCAAGAACAAGCAGGCTGCCGAGGCCGAGGATAAGCAGCGTAAGAACGAGATTCGTTCGCTCGAGAACCGTGTGATGCAGCGCGAGGAGTCCCTCGATCGCCGCAACGATGCCCTCGACAAGCGTGAGCACCAGCTGTCCAGCCAGGCTGGCCAGGTCGAGAAGCGCTCCCGCGAGCTTGAGGAGCTCTGCGCTAAGCAGACCTCGGAGCTCGAGCGTATCGCCGACCTGACCCGCGAGGACGCTCACAAGGAGCTCCTCGACAAGGTTCGTGGCGAGGTTACCCACGAGGCCGCCACGATCATCCGCGAGTCCGAGCAGCAGGTTCGCGCCGAGTGCCACAAGACCGCTCAAGAGATCCTGTCCCTGGCGATTCAGCGCTGCGCCGCCGACCACACCGCCGAGGTTACCGTTACCTCCGTGCACATTCCTTCCGATGACCTCAAGGGTCGCATCATCGGCCGCGAGGGTCGCAACATCCGTACCTTCGAGCAGGTTTCCGGCGTCAACCTGGTCATCGATGATACGCCCGAGACCGTTGTGCTTTCGAGCTTCGATCCGGTCCGTCGCGAGACCGCCCGCGTCGCCCTCGAGAACCTTATTGCTGACGGCCGCATTCACCCTGCCCGCATCGAGGAGATGTATCACAAGGCCGCCGACTTGGTTCAGCAGCGCGTGCGCGAGGCTGGCGAACAGGCTGCCTTCGATACCGGTATCCACGATCTGCACCCCGAGATCGTTAAGACTCTGGGTGCTCTGCGCTACCGCACCTCGTTTGGTCAGAACGTGCTCCAGCATTCCCTCGAGGTTTCCGATCTGTGCGGCGTGATGGCTTCCGAGCTTGGCCTGGACGTTATGACCGCCAAGCGTGCCGGCCTGCTGCACGATCTTGGCAAGGCTATCGATCATGACGTCGAGGGCCCGCATGCCGTTATCGGCGCCGAGCTCGCCCGTCGCTATGGCGAGAAACCCGTTATCGTTCACGCTATCGAGGCTCACCACGCCGACGTCGACCCCAACACGGTGCTCGATGTTCTGGTCCAGGCTGCCGATGCCGTTTCTGCCTCTCGCCCCGGTGCCCGTCGCGAATCGGCCGAGAACTATATCAAGCGCCTTGAGAAGCTCGAGGAGATCGCCAACTCCCATGACGGCGTCGTGCGTACCTATGCCATGCAGGCTGGTCGCGAGGTCCACGTCATGGTTCAGCCGGACAAGATTTCCGATGCCCAGTCCACGGTCTTGGCTCATGACATCGCCCATCAGATCGAGGAAGAGATGGAGTATCCCGGTCAGGTGCGCGTCGTCGTTATTCGCGAGAGCCGTGCTGTCGATATCGCTAAATAACATGAACGACGCGAACGAGCTCATCTCATTTATCGCGTCGATGTCGGGGGAGGGCAACCTTCGCGTCGAGGAAAACCTTGGCGAGGGGTATGTCCGCCTCCGCGTTTCGGAGGCCGAGCGGCGCCAAGCAAAGCACGACATCCAGCATGTCGAGGATATTGTCATCGAAATGCTGCGCAACGCCCGTGATGCCGGCGCCGACAAGGTCTATCTCGCCACGACCAAGGAAGATGGCGTCCGTACGCTCGTCTTTCTGGACAATGGTTCGGGCGTGCCGCAGGATATGCAGGAGCGCATCTTCGATGCCCGCGTTACCTCCAAGCTCGAGAGCATGAAGATGGATCGTTGGGGCGTTCACGGTCGAGGCATGGCATTGTTCTCGATTAAGCAGAACACCGACGAGGCACGCGTTGTTGCATCTGATGTTGACCTTGGCTCGGTCTTTAAGGTGAGCGTCGCTACCGACCGCCTTGGCGAGCGCGCCGATCAGTCCAGCTGGCCTCAGGCCGTGAAGGACGAGGACGGTCACTATGTCTGCGCCCGTGGGCCTCACAACATCATTCGTGCCGCCTGCGAGTTTGCCCTCGAGGAGCTGCGCGCCTGTGATGTCTATCTGGGGTCTCCGTCCGAGATCGCCGCGACGTTGCATGCGCAGGCCTCCAGCCATCTCGACGCTTCTCGTCTTTTGTTTATCGATGACGAAGCCGAGCTTCCCGTGGTCGATCGTCTGGGTCTTGCTTCGGATGCGGAAGACTTTATCCGTATCTGTTCGGGTTTGGGCCTTGAGATGTCCGAGCGTACGGCGCATCGTATCTTGGCGGGGCAGATTAAGCCCGTTCGCGGTGTGACCGCACGCCTGCTACGCGAGCGTGATTCGTCCTCACATGCGTCTGCTCCGGTTGATCTCGCCAAAGATCGTCGCGGGCTGCGTATCGCCAAGGACGACATGGCGCAGTTTTCGCGAGCCGTCGAGCGCGACTTTAACGATCTTGCATCGCGGTACTATCTCAACCTTTGCGGCGATCCCAAGATTCGTGTTTCGCGTGATCGTATTATCGTGACGTTCGATCTTGCCAAAGAGGAATAGCATCTTTACCGAGTCCGTTCGCTACGTTACAGTTATTGCAGTTAAAACGTACTTTTAAACGCAGGAGTTTCTTCATGGATTGCCTGAAGGTATCAAGCAAATCTTCGCCCGCGTCCGTTGCCGGCGCCATTGCCGGCATGGTCAAAGATGGCGTTCCCGTCAATATTCAGTGTGTCGGCGCGGGTGCCGTCAACCAGGCCATTAAGGCTGTGGCCATTGCACGCGGATTTTTGATTCCGACCGGGTTTGATATTTCCTGTGCGCCGGTGTTCTCCGACATCCTCATCAACGGGGAGTCGCGCACGGCCATCCGTCTTTCTATTTACGTTCATCAGATTAATCGAGCTGCTATGGATAACGTTGTGATGGACGACGTTAAGCCTGTGGCATAGAGTGTTTACCCTTTGCCCGCCCTCTTTGATTCCGCTTATTCCACCTCGTTAGGACTTATACACATGGACCAGGGTTCCGTACGTGATATTCTTGCCGGTAAAACCTACTTTATCCGCACCTTTGGCTGCCAGATGAATCAGCACGACTCCGAGCGCGTGAGTGGCCTGCTCGACTCATATGGCTGCCTCATGGCGCTCGATCCGGAGCATGCTGACATCGTCGTGTTCATGACGTGCTGCGTTCGTGAGGCTGCTGACACCCGTCTGTACGGTCAGTGCAACTCTTGTAAGAGCCTCCCGCCTTCGCCTTCTGGTAAGCGCGTGGTCGCCGTGGGCGGCTGCATTGCGCAGCGCGACGGTGAGGGGCTGCTCACCAATGTCGATAACGTCAATGTCATCTTTGGCACGCATTCCATCGCGCATGTGGCCGAGCTCATTGCCGAGGCTTTCTTGGACGGCAAGCGTCATATTCGCACCAATGAGCACGAGGACACGGATGCTATGAGCATGCCGTGGCATCGTGAGACCCAGTATCACGCCTGGGTCCCCATTATGACGGGCTGCAACAACTTCTGCACCTATTGCATCGTGCCGTATGTGCGCGGTCGCGAAAAGAGCCGCCCTTTCGAGGAGATTGTCGACGAGGTGACCGGTCTAGTACGCCAGGGAGTGCGTGAGGTCACGCTGCTGGGCCAAAACGTCAACTCCTATGGTCGCGATCTGTTTGGCAAGCCGCGCTTTGCCGACCTGCTGCGTGCCGTGGGCGATACGGGTGTGGAGCGTATCTTCTTTACTTCCTCGCACCCCAAAGACCTCCTGCCCGAGACCATCGACGCTATGGCCGAGACGCCTGCTGTCATGCCGCAGCTGCACCTGGCAGTTCAGTCGGGCTCGACGCGCATCCTTAAAGAGATGAATCGTCGCTATACGCGCGAGGATTATCTGGGCCTGGTCGATCGCATCCGCAATCGCATGCCCGATATCGCGCTTTCGACCGATATTATCGTGGGCTTCCCCGGCGAGACCGAGGAAGACTTTGAGCAGACGCTCTCGCTTGCCGAGACGGTCCGTTATGCTCAGGCCTATACGTTTATCTATTCCAAGCGCGCCGGCACTCCGGCCGCCGAGATTGACGATCCCACGCCGCATGAGGTGATTCTTGAGCGTTTCAACCGTCTGGTGAAGGTTATCGAGACCACAGCGCACGAGTATAACCAAGGTGAGCTCCACACCGTTGTGCCGGCGCTTATTGAGGGTACGAGCAAAAAGAATGACGCGGTGCTGCTGGGCAAGAGTCCCAAGAATCAGACCGTTCACGCACCGATTCCCGAGGGCTACAGCATCGATCAGTTGATTGGCAAGATTGTCGATGTTGACGTCGACGTTGCCAAGACGTGGTATCTGTCCGGATCCGTTGTGGGCGAGCCGCGCTAATGATTGCTCCCGGGGCAGGCCTTTCCGCCGTCGCGATTGTCGGTCCGACCGCGGTTGGTAAAAGTGATGTCGCAGATCGTTTGGCGGCTCGCCTTTCGTCCGAAGTGCTGTCGTGTGACGCGATGCAAATCTATCGAGGAATGGATATCGGTACTGCCAAGATGGCACCCGAGGAATGCGCGGCGCCGCTACGTCTGGTCGATATTGTTGAACCAGGCGTTGCATATTCTGCGGCGCTGTATCAGGCAGACGCTCGTGTGCATGTTGAGCGCTTGCTGGGCGAGGGTCGCCTACCGGTGTTTTGCGGGGGCACGGGCTTGTATCTCAAGGCCGCCTTAGATGAGATGGATTTTCCCTCGGGCGAGCTTGAGGACGGTCGACGCGCGGGGTATCAGGAGCTTGCCGAGCGCATGGGCGAGGAAGCGCTGCACGCGCTGCTTGCCGAGCGTGACCCCGAGTCCGCTGCGGTCATCCACCCCCATAATGTTCGCCGCGTGATTCGCGCGCTCGAAATGCACGATGATGGTGTTTCCTACGCGCAGCAAAAGTCGCAGTTTAGTGTTCCGCGCGAGCATTATCACGCTCTGTGGTTTGGATTGACGCGTAATCGCGAGGCGCTTTACGAGCGTATTAATCTACGCGTCGATCTGATGTTTGAACAGGGTCTTGTTGATGAGGTTCGCGGTCTTATGGACCAGGGACTGGGAGGTGCCCTGACTTCGATGCAGGCGATTGGCTATAAAGAGATTATCGATGCCTTTGACGGTGTCATTTCTATGGATGAGGCTTGCGAACTCATCAAGACGCGTTCGCGTCGCTATGCCAAGCGTCAGCTTTCGTGGTTTAAACGCGATGACCGCATCGTTTGGTTCGATATGGACGAGTTTTCGATCGATGAGGTCGTTGAGGATATCCTTCGCCGTATCGAGGCGGCCTAATGGCTCGGTTTCCCCTTGTTCCCACGGCGCCCGAGCCCGAACGTGCCGTTCTTGTCGGAGTTGAGTGGCGCGATAACGCCTGGCCGCTCGACCGTTCGCTTGACGAGCTTGAGCGCCTGGCCCATACGGCTGGCGCCCAGTGCGTGGCGCGTTTGTCGCAGCGTCTGGTTAAGCCGTATCCAAAATCGTTTATTGGCTCCGGTAAGGTTGAGGAGCTTTGCGGGCTCGTACATCGTATGGATGCCGATGTCGTTATCTTCGATGACGATTTAACGCCCTCGCAGCAGTCTTATCTGGAGAAAGCCGTGGGCGAACCGGTTAAGGTTATCGACCGTACGGCCTTGATTCTCGATATCTTTGGCCTGCACGCTCAGACCCGTGAGGGCCGTCTGCAGGTGCAGCTGGCGCAGCTGCAGTATCTGTTGCCCCGCTTGCGCGGTATGTGGAGCCATCTTGCTAAAGAGCAGACACGTGGTGGCATTGGTTCGCGCTTTGGCCAGGGCGAAAGTCAGCTCGAGGTTGACCGACGTTTGATTCGCAACAAGATTGCCGCGCTTCGTCGCGAGCTTAAGCAGGTTGAACAGCGCCGCGATGTCCAGTCAAAGAGTCGTATCGAGTCGCCGGCGTTTCGCGTTGCCTTAGCCGGTTATACCAATGCCGGTAAGTCGACGCTGCTCAATCGCCTGACCGGGTCTACGGTGCTTTCGCAGGACAAATTGTTTGCCACGCTCGATCCGACGACGCGCTCGTATCGCTTGCCCGGCGGTCGTGGTATGACCATTACCGATACCGTTGGCTTTATTCAGAAGTTACCGCATGGTCTCGTTGATGCCTTTAAGTCCACCCTGTCTGAGGTCCTTGGTGCCGACCTGATCCTTAAAGTCGTGGATGCCTCTGACGAGGACTACGAGCGCCAGCTCGAGGCAGTCGATCGCGTTCTTGACGAGATCGGTGCCGGCGAGCGTTTGACGCTTACGGTGTTCAATAAAATCGACCTACTCGATAGCGTCGATCGATTGAGTTTCCATCGTCGGTATCCCGAGGCAGTGCTGTTCTCGGCCCAGACGGGCGAGGGACTCGACGATCTCGTCGACCGTATTGCTCGTGAGGCCGCTGCCACCGACGTGTTGCTCTCCGCTGATATTCCGTATCGCGAGGGCGCCCTTATCACCTTGGTGCATGAGCAGGGAACCCTTCTGCATGAGGAATATCTAGAGAACGGAGTTCGCATTGTGGCGAAGTTGCCGGCCCGAATCGCCCCGCGTCTTGAGCACTATCGTACGGAATAAACGAGTTCTAGTACGCCTAGGATGACAGGCTGGTGGAGCAGGTAGAACGGTAAGGCGTGCCGACCGAGGACTGCGAGCGCCGGGATGGGATTGGCGTATGCCCATGCTGGCGCTTCGAGGCTTGATGCTTGTGCTGCCTGGGCAGCAAAAAAGCCGGTAAGGTACATAAAGACAAACGGAATAAGCGGATAGTAGTCTCCCGAAACAAAACCCGAGCTCGGGAATCCAAGCCATGCCAGGTAGGGGAGTGGGTAGACCGCTTTTGGAATGCCCCAGGTTAGGGCAAATAGAACAAGGCACGCTGCAATGCCCCACGAGCCCGGTATTTTTTGGAGTGCCGGACGGGTGAGTGCAACCACCGCAGTGCACGCTGCCATGCAATAAATGATGCCAAAGTTTACCGAATCGTCGACAGATACCAGTGTAGTTGCAATCCATACAATCAAGGCTGCGACGGCGTATTTGAGGGCGCGCTTAACGTTATTGCGCGAGAGCGTACACATCCAACCGGCGATAAATAAAAATACCCAGCTGATGCTAGCGCGCCAGATATCCTGGAAAACCGTTTCGGAAAACCATGGCATATCCCATCCATATAGGTAGGCCAAATCGTAGCAGGCGTGAAAACCTGCCATCGATAGCATCGTAAACCCGCGGACGGTATCAAATATGGTGATGCGATTTTGCATTACGAGAACCGGCGCATTAAACCGACAACCTTACCCAAAATAACGGGGTTCGTCGCATAGATGGGCTCCATAGTGTCGTTCTCGGGCTGCAGGCGCACACGCCCCTGCTCCTTGTAGAACGTCTTGACGGTCGCCGAGCCATCGATCATGGCCACGACAATTTCGCCGTTCATGGCGCTCTTTTGCTCGCGAACGATAATGTAGTCACCGTTGTAGATGCCGACATTGATCATGGAGCTGCCGTGCACCTCAAGGATAAAGGAGCCCTGGTCTGTGGCGATTTCGGTCGGGATGGTAAAGGTATCCTCGATGTTTTGCTCGGCCAGAATGGGAATCCCAGCCGCGACGCGACCGACGAGCGGCAGCGAGACTGTGCCGCGGGATGCTGTGGGTTCATCGGATTTGGAAATCGAGACGGAGGATCCGTCCTCATCAAAGAGCTCTAGGGCGCGAGGCTTGGTGGAATCTCGCTTGAGCAGCCCTCGAGCCTCCAGGGCAGAGAGATGAGCATGCACCGTGCTGGGGGAGGAGAGGCCTACGGCCGATGCCATCTCGCGCACACTGGGCGGATAGCCCTTCTCTTGCTGATATTCCTTGATGAAGTCGTAAATCTGCTGCTGACGCTTGGTAATTTTGCGAGCCATCAGGGGATCCTCTCTACCAATGTCAAACAAATGTTCGATTATTGCTTGACAGGAACAACTGTTCGCAGATAATAATAACCGAACATTCGTTCTCGCGCTAGACATTTTTGTCCGCGCGGCTTGATAAAACTGTTCTCAGCAAAACACGCGAGAGGAGAACATGATGAACGCAACGGATATGGTCCAGGGAAACCTCGCCCTTAAGCTCGAGACGCCTGCGGCGCCGGCTTTCACGGTTGTCAAAGGCGGCCGATCTGGTTTCCAAACATTGCCTAGTAAGCCCGTCCGCAGCCGGTGCGTCGCCACGACTTCGGCCCCCGTTGCCTTGAAGGTCTCGACGATTGTCGCTCTTGCCGTTGCGCTCACGCTCTTCTTTGTACTTGCTACCTCGATCTTCAGCGCCCGTCACGCCGCATATGCCGAGTCGGTATCCAATGTTACCTACGAGACCGTTCGTGTTCAGTCTGGCGATTCCTTGTGGTCGCTTGCCCAGGAGCATCCTATTGAGGGTCTTTCCACACAGGAGACCTCTGATATGATCCGCGACGTCAATCATCTGGAGCATGGCTCGCTCGATGCCGGTGCGCATCTTAAAGTTCCCGCACGTTCCTAAGATTTAAGTACCGTCGCATGGTACCCTTGTAATCGTTTTAGAGGAGGTACCATGCGCTGTCCCAAATGCGGCAAGGCACATACCCGCGTCGTTGATTCCCGCATGCAGGAATCTAATAACACCATCAAGCGCCGTCGCGAATGCTGCTCGTGCAATTATCGCTTTACGACATTTGAGCGTTGTGAAGACCCTATCGAGGTCATTAAGTCAGACGGAACCAGGCAACGGTTCGATCGCAATAAGCTGCTGGTCGGTTTGATGCGCGCCACGATCAAGCGAGATATCGACACTAAAAAGCTCAACGAGATCATTGACGATATTGAGGTTGAGCTTCGCTCCCGTACGCTCACGGCCGTTACGTCTCATGAGCTGGGCGATATGGTTCTTAAGCGGTTGGCCAAGATCGATAAAGTGGCCTACATCCGCTTTGCCTCGGTCTATCGCGATTTCAAAGACGTCGATGAGTTTCTGCAAGAGCTCGACAAGCTAAGGTGATTTCATGTCCAACATTACCGTTAACATTAAGCGTCTCGACCCAGCCGTCGAGCTTCCCAAATACGCCCATCCTACGGATGCCGGCCTTGACCTCCGCGCCAACGAAGACTGCACCCTCAAACCCTTTGAGCGACGTTTGGTCTCCACGGGCCTAGCTATTGCCCTGCCCGACGGCTACGCCGGCTTCGTTCAGCCCCGCAGCGGCCTGGCCATTAAACAAGGCCTGTCCATAGTCAACACTCCTGGCCTCATCGACGCCCACTACCGAGGAGAACTCAAAGTCATCCTCATTAACCTAGATCCCACGAACAACATCCAAATCAACAAAGGCGACCGCATCGCCCAGCTCGTCATTCAAGAAGTCCCCACGGTCAACCTCGTAGAAGTACAAGAACTAGACGAAACCGACCGAGGCAACGGAGGCTTCGGCTCCAGCGGCGTCGCTTAGTCTTTTGCTTCGTTGAACGGTGTGTCGCAATGCCCGCTCGCCCCTGGGTGGCCCCCATATATCATCCCGTGCTCAAACATTCTCGCTGCGCTGCGAAACTGCGCGCGGGACGATATATGGGGGCCACCCAGGGGCGAGCTATGCTTACGTACTCGCAGCCAATCGCTGTTCCCCATTAGAAGCCGAATGCTGTATCTAAAGCTTTATCTAGCAAGTTACCCGGTGCGACAAAGAGATGACTCTTTTGTCGCACCGGGTAACTTGCTAGATTGTGATTTGTTTCCAAGCAGTAAGCCTCCCGTCCGGAGCTCACCCATATCGTTCCACGCGCAGTTTCGCAGCGAGCGTAGCGAAGCGAGAATGTTTGAGCATGGAATGATATATGGGCAGCTCCCGCCGAGCAGCGGACTATCGCCTAGCGGATATGCGCGGGTTTTCCGCCCCAGTAGAAGCGGCAGAAGGCTCGTTTGCGCTTTTGGGGTTTGCCTACGAGCTCCATGGTGGCGATGGCGATGTCTTCGGCTGCGTGGGGACGGCGCAGTACTTCGCCATTGATGAGCAATGCCTTGAGCGACTCCGGATGGTCGTGGAGATGGCGCAACGTCACGATGAGCTCTCGTGCCGTGGTGACGTGCATGCTGGCGCCCATGCCGGTGAGCATCGTGGTGTTGGCCTTTTCCTGGCCGTATGATTTGCCCAGCAGGATCATCGGCAGATGTGCGCATAGGCACTCGGTGACCGTGAGGCCGCCCGATTTGAGGATTGCCAGGTCGCAGCCATGCATGAGGGCCGCCATGTCGTCGACATAGTCCAACACCGTGACGTTCTCGAGCTTCATGGCATCGAAGAGCGTCTTCAGCCGGGTGGCATACTCCACGTCTTTGCCAGGTAAAAAGACAAAGTGCATGTCTTCGAAGCTGCGCAGGAAGGGGAGTGTGTGGTCCATCGCCGCGCGAAATCGGACGTAAGGCTGAGGCAAGCTGGCACCGGCCATTACCAGCACGACGGTCTTGTCGGTGGGGAGGTTGAACTTGGCTAGCTCTTCCTCGCGATCGTAATCCGTGTCGAATCCGGTGCGAATAGGAATGCCGGTAATGCGAATCTTTGCCTCGGGCACTTTGCGCGGACGCAGCGTTTCGGCCATAAATTCGTTGGCAACACAGAATAGATCGGTGTCCTTGTGGGGCCACCAACCCTCGACTTCGTAGTCGGTCGGCACGCAGGTGACCGGATAATCGATACCCGTAATGACGCGGGCGCCCACGGCAACATTGGCTGCTGTGATGTGCGTTGCGACCACGGCTATGGGCCTGCGGCTACGAATATATTCGTTGAAGGCGGGGAACATAATTCGCGACCATGCCGTGCCGCCACCCCAGAGAAGATGTCCCGTAAGCGTATATCGCCAGGTCAGGTCGTAAATGGGGCGCGTGGCTCCCGTGAAAGAAGCCGCGGTCTTATTGCCGTCGAATTTAATACGTCCAAAATCAAGGATATCGAGCACTTCAATCTCAACATCCTCGGGGATGCCATTGGTGCCGCGGATGAGGTCGAATGCCTGCGCAATCGCATTTGCGGCGGCCTTGTGGCCCGAGCCGACCGAGGCGTGCACGATGGTCACGAGAGGTTTTTGTTGAGCCAGGAGCGTGGTTTGCTCCGATTGGGGAGTGCTGAGCTTGAGCAGGGGAGCGTCATCGCTCGTCTGCGTCTGATCCATCGATAACTCCCCTTCGACGTTGTAACACGGTTTAATTATTGTAGTGCATGAGTGTCACGTTCACGTAAATTTGGGTATGAGCGCAAGGAATGACAACGTTTCGACGAGAGGACTCTTCATGACTACCGATCAGACGATCGACGTTGCGATTATCGGCGGCGGTCCCGCGGGCTATGCTGCCGCCATTTATGCGGCGCGCGCCAACCTGACGACGACTGTCCTTGAGCAGGGCATGTCGGGCGGACAGATCACCACGACCAACGAGATCGAGAATTATCCTGGCATTCCGCTGCTGAGCGGTGCTGAACTTGGTGAGCGGTTCCAACAGCATGCTGAAGGCCTGGGGGCTCAGGTTGAATGGAGTATGGTGACAGGCGTCGATTACGATGCCGATGCGGCTCAATTTACCATCCATCACGATATGGGCGACACAGCGGCCAAGAGCGTCATTGCGTGCATGGGCGCCACGCCGCGTCCTGCAGGATTTGTTGGCGAGGACACGTATCGCGGTCGAGGCGTTTCGTATTGCGCGACGTGTGACGGCATGTTCTTCCGTGGCAAGCAAGTCTTTGTTATCGGAGGCGGCAATTCGGCATGCGAAGAGGCGCTGTTCCTGTCCGACATTGCCAGCAGCGTGACCATCGTGCTGCGTCGCGATCAATTCCGAGCACCCGAAGGCGTTGTGAATAAGGTGCTAGCAAAGGACAATATTTCAGTTAGGTACCAAACTAGTATTGTTGAGCTTTCCGGTGAGGCGATGCCCACGACAATTACCTTCAAGGACAATACGAGCGGCAAGACGCATACTGAGACCTTTGAACCTGGCTCGTTTGGCATTTTTGTCTTTGCCGGCACGCAACCTCATACCGAACTTGTCGAGCATCTGGTCGATCTGGGGCCCGATGGCGGCATCCTTACCGATGAGTCCATGGCCACCCGTACACCCGGCTTATTCGCAGCCGGCGATATCCGTTCCAAGCGTTTACGCCAGGTTGTGACCGCCGTTTCGGACGGAGCCATAGCGGCAACCAGCGCATACGCTTTCCTACACTCATAAGTACGATAATATATCTTATGTAAGGTTGTTATCTTTAAACAAAGTGGTTGGACGGTGCAGCAATGTGCCGTCCAACCACTTTTACTTAGCGGCTATATGGTATGCAAAACTAGATAAGCTAGAATACAATATAGAAAACGAACGGAGGCCTCTTATGAACCACGCTAAACATGTTATCCCGATGTCCGATACATCGGTCAGCATTAAGCCGGAGGATATTCAGCCAACAGTGCTTCCCGATGCATTTATTCAGTCCGATATGGTGGGTAAACTCAACGCGTTGAGCCTGCCACGCTATGACCAGCTACCCAACGTAACGCTCTATCGCGATCAGGTTATTGAATATGTTGCGCTATGGATGGAGCCGCTTTCGGTTTGCGTAGAGCAGCCCGTTATCACGCCATCGATGATCAATAATTACGTGAAGGTTGGCCTCGTTCCTGCTCCGGTTAAAAAGCAGTATGGCCGTGAGCAGATTGCACGTCTCATCGTCATTTGTATCTTTAAGCAGGTGCTGCCCATCGCTGCGATTCAGGCGCTCTTTAATATCCAGCGTTTGAGCTACGACGCTCCGACGGCTTTCGATTATGTAGTCGATCAACTTGAATCATCGATTCGTGCGGCGTTTTCCGTCGAGCAGACTCCTGTGCCCGATACCGCACATCAGGTTACGCGCGAGTCACTGCTCGTACGCAGCGCGGTATCGTCCTTCGTTTCGAAGGCGTACCTGATGAGCTACCTCAAGTTCAATGGGTTTCATAGCTAACCGAGGTATAAGACGGGCGGGATAAAGAGCCATTGGCCCCTTATCCCGCCCGTGCGTTTGTCTAGTTGGACATTATCGGCCCGAAGCCACGCCCATGCCGTAGCCGATAATGAGGCCGTGCATCTCGGCATAGTATGAATCCAGTCCGTTGCAGGGCATGATGATGGTCTTGGAGCCGGGCCAGCGTTCCACAATGCGGCTGGAAAGTGCCTGGGCGCCCGTCTCATTCTCGACATGGTCGATAACGACCTCGCCACCAGTAAAGCCTTCGGCCTCCATGGTGTCAATAATCTTGTTGAGCATCTTCTTTTCGCCACGCGTGTGGCCAACGAGTTCAATTTTGCCCGCTTCGCTCGCCGTGCCTAAAATGCGGATATTGAGCTTGTTGGCGATGACCCCGGCTGCTTTGGGAATACGTCCGGCCTTGGCGAGATTTGCGTAATTGCACAGGCTAAAGAGGATCTTGCTGTTCTGCTCCAGCTCATCAAAATAGCCGCAGGCTTCTTTAAATGAAACGTCTGGATTGTTTGCGAGGTAGCGGTCGAACAGCAGGAAGATCAGGTCCATTTTGCCACCTGCGGCTCGTGAGTTAACCAAATGAATCTGACGGTTGGGATCTTCGGCAAGCACCATGTCACGTGCGGTGGCCGCGGCATTGTAGCTTCCCGATACGCCCTCCGAGATGGGCATGCAAATCGTCTTGTCGGCAAGCCTAAAGAGTTCGGCCCACTCCCCTACGCTTGGACAGGCGCTCGAAGAAGCACTCGACTCCGCCTGCACGGCGCTATTTAGCTCGTGCACGTCGAGCGTGAGGTCATCGATAAACTCTCGCTCCCCCACTCGGATCTTAAGGGGTGCAAATGCGAAGGTGGTATGAGGTGCGGTTGGTTGCCAATCGCGAAGATTGCAGCTCGAATCGGAGATCAGTGCCCAGCTCATTGAGGGTCCTTTCTAATTGTTCCCCAACAATTATAGCCATCTTTTTGATTGATTGGACGGCTATCTAGTTTTGAATACTAGATAGCCGTGCTGATCTCAAGGCAAAAGGTGGGGGCAAAAAGAATGGGCCTCGTGACTCAAGATCGCGGGGCCCACGTTCGTTCGCTGTAGGAACAAATTAGTAGCGTACGAAGATGTAGTTGTTGTTCATACCGGCTGCGACGGAGCTGATGATGACGCCCGTTTTGTAGTCGGAAGCATGGATCATCTGACCATTACCAATATAGATGCCGGTATGGTAGGAGTTAACCACAACATCGCCGGGTTGCGGATCGGACACACGGGTCCAACCCATGAAGGTGCCGGTGGTGCCCAGACGGCAGTAGCGTCCCGTGAGACAATAGCTTACAAAACCGGAGCAGTCAAAGCTGTCCGGTCCAATGCCACCCCAAGAGTAAGCGTATCCGAGCTTGCTATAGGCGCGCGAAACAACGGAACCGCCATCAACGGACTGACTCGGTGCGGAAGGCGTCGGAGCTGGAGCCGGAGTCGGAGCGGGCGTCGGGGGCTGCGGCGTAGGGGCGGGAGCCGGAGCGGGTGCCGGCGTGTTGCCACCGCCGTCGTTGGTCGTACCGCCACCCTTGTTGGTGTTCTCGGTCGTACCGGCGGTGTCGTTGCTCACCGTGGCCTTTTCGGCGGTGCTAGCATTTATGCCAGCCTGCAGCGCGGCGTTGGCCTGGGCCTCGGCAGCAAGCTCGGCCTGCAACTGTGAATCCAGGGAGTTCACGACACTCTGGGCATCAGCCTGCTGGGCATTGAGCTCGTCGACCTTCTTCTGCGTCGCGGCGACGTTCTGCTCCTGCTCGGTTTGCTTATCGGTAAGCTGCTGCTTAAGGTCCTTGACCTCTTGAATGGTTTGGGCCTGCTTGTCGGACACCTTACCGTAGTAGAACAGGCGGTTGAGCATGTCGCCCAGATCGTCGACGCCCGTCAGAACCTGAAGGAGACTCAGACCGCCGGTCTTGTACTCACCGGCAACGTAGGTCGAAAGCTTTGCCTGACCTTCGGCAATCTCTTGCTGCTTTTGCGTGATCTCGCCTGCAGTCTGATCAAGCTCCTGCGTCTGCGCGGAGAGTTCATCATGAATTTGCTGGGTTTGCGTGCCAATCTGCTCGAGTTTAGTACGAGCAGCGGCAAGGTCGGATGCGGTATCGGCGTAGGCCGGAGCCACGAGGCCCAAGCCCAAAACACAAGCGAGGGTTGCCGTAGCAGCGCAGCGTGCCATATTTCTGTGCGTATTTGCTGTGCGCATGGAGCTTCCTTTCCAGTACTAGGGTAACGGCTAGTCCACCGTTACCAGGCTAAAGAGCTCAACGTCCCCATGGGAAGGCGTGAGCTTCTCGCGCGGGTTAAGAAACGCAAGCTCAAGGATACAGCCATAGCCTACAAGCTTTGCGCCCATATCTCGCACCAGTTTACCTGTTGCCTCGACGGTTCCGCCCGTCGCGACCAAGTCGTCCAGAATCAACACGGTATCTTTAGAGCTGATGGCATCGGCGTGGATCTCGATAGAATCCGTTCCATACTCGAGCTCGTAGCTCTCGCTGACCGTCTTGCGCGGCAGTTTGCCCGGCTTACGTGCGGGAACAAAGCCGGCACCAAGGGCGACGGCCACGGGAACACCGACCATAAAGCCGCGGGCCTCGGGTCCCACGACCTTGGTAATGCCCATGTCGGCAAAATGCTCGGCCAGGGCACCCACCATGGCCTTCAGGGCCTCGGGATTGCCAAAGAGCGGTGTGATGTCCTTAAAGACGACTCCGGGCTCGGGATAGTCGGGGATATCGACGATATGAGATTCGAAGTCGTACATGGCGTGACCTTTCATGGATTGCCGGGTGGACGGCGGTTATTTACCCGTGTCAGTAGACGAGCTATGCGAGGTGACGATGACCTTGGACGGGTGTACGAGCGACTCGTCATGTGCGGCAACCGCGAGGACGCTTGCCCCATCGCTTTTAGTCTTGGTGGATTCGGAACGCGCGATCTCCTCATCGAGAGCATCGATGTCAGCGTCCTCGACCACGGCGTTGAGCGACTCAAAGACACGGTTCTTAAGTAGCGCGGTGTGCACACCCTCGGTGAGGTCGTGCAGCTTCTTAAAAGCGCGCTCGAGCTTGGCGTCGCGCTCGTCATCGGAGGTATCCATGCCGAGCATGCTCACAAGCACCTGCTCAAACATCGAAGACTCGCGGTTTGCCGACGATACGTACTGGCGCAGGTTGCGCGGCTCAATGTGGAAGCGCGACAGCTCCGAGCAGTAACGGATAATCGGGAAATCTCGGCCATCGACGAGCTCACGGTTCTGCGGGCTCTTGATGATGCGGATAAGATCGTTCTCGGCAAGGGAGCGGATAAACGAAATCTCAACACCGAGCATATCGGGGATCGTCTCGATGGGGTGCAGCTTTTGCTTGGTCTCCTTGGGCTCCGTCTTAAGCGGAACATCGGACAGAAGACCCACCTCGTAAGCCAAAGTGGACAGGTCCGTTGCGTTTTCCAAGCGCTGCTTAATGACGTTAAGCGGCATGTAGCGGGTCTTCTGCAGGTGCAGGATGACCTCGAGACGGTCAACGTCTTCCTTGGAGTACTGGCGATACCCCTTAGGCGTTCGATGAGGGGCGATGAGCCCCTCATCTTCTAGAAATCTAATTTTTGAGTTCGATAGATCGGGGTATGCGCCTCGAAGTAGGTTGACGACTTGGCCGATACTCAGATAGTTGCGTTCGGCCATTACCTACTCACCGGTTTCGATGCGCTCCGGCGTGCTCTCGTGGTAAATGAGCGTGAACGTACCGATCTGAACGGAAGAGCCGTCGTGCAGCGGAGCACCGTTGACGATGGCCCCGTCGACCCAGGTGCCGTTGAGCGAGCCCAGATCCTCAATACGGGCACCCAGGCCCTCACGAATAATGCGTGCGTGGCTGCGCGAGACAGTCATGTCGTTGAGGAAGATGCCGTTCGCGGGATCGCGGCCGATAGTGGTCACGTCGTCCTCGAGCTCAAAGGCAGCTCCGGTCTGCGGACCTTTGACGATGGACAGAACCGGAGCGGTGATGCGCACGTTGGCCATAAGGTCGGGAACGGTGACATCGCTCGAAGGAACACGGAAAACGCAGGTAGCGTCCGCAGTCTTATCGTTCTGAGGCATTTTGTTATCCTTGTTGTCCATGACAACCCCTATCTAACGCGGACGTGCCGCAAAAAATGTACCGTACGTAATCATACCCCAACGACCTAGTCTTCGATTTCGGGGTTCAGAAAGTCGATGTCCTCGTCCTCGGGATGCGCGATGGCCTGTTTAATGGCCACCCCTCCCTTAATGGTATAGATGACAGCGGTGAGCATGGAGAAGATGACGCCGCCGTAGACAAAAAAGATGCCGAGGGGCACCGAGCTGCCATTGAGGCCCGGGAACGCCGTGTGCGTGGCGGGTAGCAGATGCCAGCCGTCCACGACGGGGAACCCAAGCAACATGAGCGAGAAGCCGGTCATGAGCAGTGCCGTGGCAATCTTGCCGGGAAAGACGACGTCGATGGGACGCCGGTGGTAGTGCCGCACGGTGAGCGTGCCGATGCCCAGGTAGATATCGCGGCCGATAATGAGCACGCAGACCCAGATGGGAAGCTCGCCGCGGACCACGAGACCTAAAACACCTGTAAATAGCAGCGCACGATCGCAGATGGGATCCATAACCTTGCCGAGCCACGAGACCGTTTTGGTCATGCGGGCAATCTGACCGTCCATCCAGTCGGTGGAAGCCGCGATGGCATAGATGACAATGGCGACGACACGGTTGTTGTCCGTCACAAACAGGTATAGGAAAACGAGCGTGAGGACCAGGCGAATAAAGGTAATGAAATTGGAGATCGTGAAGATCTTATTCGACGGGTAATCGGAAGTGCCGATAAGCTCCTTTTTGATCTTCTTCTTGATGCCCACAGGACTCCCCCGCTGGTAAACGACAAAACTTTCGATACTATACCCGTTCTGGCGATGTCTATCCAGCGTGAGCATAGAGTGTCCAGACATGTGGGGGACGCTGTCGCGACGTGAATGTACCGTTTTTGTGTACGTCAGCCTCCAAACATGTCAAAAAATGTCGGTTTTGGTGGCTGACGTACACGTTTTGATTCGGTGATTGCATCGATCGAGAAAGTTGTTGCTTTAAGCAAATTAATCATGATGTGCGGGTCGAGAAGGATTGGCGCCAAAAGAACCCAACGGCCGTTACGGCTTCGTTAGAAACGCGCCCCACCATGGATGGTGAACCCGAAAGGTAAGGCGCGCGGGAACGGTGACTCGGCCCGCGCGCACGGAAGAGAAAGGACGAACCCATGGGTTACATGCTCGAGACGCGCGGGCTCACCAAGCGCTTCGGCCGCGGCGACCAGGCGCAGGACGCCGTGGCCGACGTGAGCCTTCATATCCGCGAGGGCGAGGTGTACGGGCTGCTCGGTCCCAACGGCGCCGGCAAGTCGACAACGCTCAAGATGATCTATGGGATGCTGCGGCCGACGGCCGGGGAGATTCTCTTTGCCGGGCACACCTGGCGCCGCGAGGACCTCTACGCAATCGGCAGCCTCATCGAGGAGGCGCCGCTCTACCCTAACCTCACCGCGCGCGAGAACCTGCGCGTGCGCACCACGCTGCTGGGCCTTCCCGAGAGCCGTATAGATGAGGTGCTCGCCGCCGTGGACCTCGCGGACACCGGGAAGAAGCGCGCCGGGCGCTTCTCGATGGGCATGCGGCAGCGCCTGGGGCTCGCGCTGGCGCTGATCGCCCGGCCACGCCTGCTCGTGCTCGATGAGCCCACCAACGGCCTCGACCCCATCGGCATCGAGGAGCTGCGCGGCCAGATCCGCGGCTTCGCGGCGGCGGGTACGACGGTGATCGTCTCGAGCCACATCCTCTCCGAGGTGCAGCAGATGGCGGACACCATCGGCATCATCTGCGGGGGGCGCCTCGCCTACGAGGATGCGCTTCGTCCCGGGCAGGACCTCGAGGAACTCTTCATGAGCTTCTGCCGGGAAGGGCGACGAGCGCGCGGGGAGGTGGCGGCATGACGGGCGAGAAAGGCGGCCTGCTCGCGGCCCTGCGCGCCGAGGCCCTGAAGTCGCGCCACGCGGCACCGGTTCGCCTGGCCGTGCTCATGGCGCTGCCGATGCCGCTGCTCGGCGCGATGCCCTACTGGGGTGTGCAGATCTTCAGCGCGTGGAATTACTGGTACGTGCTCTTCCTGCCCGTGTGTCTCTCGCTCGTGGTGGCGTGCGTCGCGCGGGCGGACGCTCGCACGCGGATGCGGGGGCTTCTGGGACTGGGCTTCCCGCTCGGGCGCGCCTGGTGGGCCAAGGCGCTCTGGTGCCTCGCGCTCTGCACGCTTTCGAACCTTGTGGTCTTCGGCATCTACCTCGCGGGATCGGCGTTCTCCTCGCAGGGCCTCACGGTCGCGGGCACGCTCACGATGCTCCTCTGCGCGCTCGTCAACACGGTGACCGCGGCGTGGATGATCCCCGCAGGGCTCTTCCTCATGGCGCGGCTCGGCATGCTCGCGGGCATCTTCTGCCCGCTCGCCGTGCAGCTCGTGGGTGGGTTCGCCTGGTCGTTGGTGCCGCTGCCGCAGCTCTTTCCGCCGTCGGCGAACATGGTCATCCCCACGAGCTTCATCCCCGTGCTGCCGAGCGGCGAGCCACTCGCGGCGGACATGGCGCTCGGCGGGGCGCTCGCGTCGGACGGCATGCTCACGCTGGCGGGCCTTGCGGTCTGCGCGCTCGCGTTCGCCGCGCTCACGGCGGCGGGCGCGGCCTGGTTCGCGCGCTCCGAGGAGAGGTGATGGCCATGACACGACTCTCCGACCCGACGCCGCGCATGACTCTCTCGCGGGCCCTGCTCTCCGAGGGCCTGCGCCTGGCGCGCTCCCCGCTCACGGCGGTGCACCTCGTCTGCGGCCTGGCAGCCGGTCTTGCCTGCGGCGAGTACTTCTCCGTAACCCGATGGGACCCGGCGCTTGGCGCGGACGCCTACGCCCAGTTCCTCGGCGCCTTCATGCCGCTCATGTCCGCCATCGTCTGCGGGCTCGCCGTGGACGAGGAGCGCGCTGCCGGGCGCCTTGCCAACCTCACGGCGGTCCCCTCGCGCGGGCGCGCCGTCGCGGCGAAGCTGCTCGCCCTTGCGGCGCT
>ERZ1031746.130-NODE-130-length-31997-cov-45.405798_pt1 | contig 31997 bp, 23 predicted proteins | sample MGYA00518171_ERZ1031746 | MGnify/ENA primary metagenome ERZ1031746 (study PRJEB33719, sample SAMN04261238) | wastewater metagenome | biome: rural village; feature: human; material: feces | host: Homo sapiens | place: El Salvador | collected 2013-01-07 ...
CACGGCCAGTCTGGAACACGAAAACAACGACCACGTGAACCAAAAACAAACACCACACGGCGTGTCACCAACCGACAAACGCAATGCAAATTGCATAACCAACTCCATCACCGCCCGAAAATCGTCAGAAAAAGCTGTCAAAGCCGTGTCGGTAATCAACATAGACGGAATGAACCGTGGTATGCCTAATACATGAGCAAAAAGATTGCAGTATTGACGGGGGCGGGGATTTCCACGTCCGCAGGTATTCCCGACTTCCGCGGGCCGGACGGCGTCTGGACCAAGCACCCTGAACAAACGAAAGTGTATGACATCGACGCATTCCTCGCCAATGAAGAAGACCGCGTGTATTCCTGGCGTTGGCAGAAGGAATCGCCCGTATGGAACGCGCAGCCGGGCACCGCGCACAAGGCGCTCGGTAAACTGGAACAGGCCGGACTGCTCACACTGCTCGCCACACAGAATTTCGACGCGCTGCACGAAAAAGCAGGCAATAGCAGCGACGTCATCGTCAATCTGCATGGCACCATCGGCACTTCGCACTGCATGAAATGCCATGCGAAATACGACACCGCCGACATCATGGCGAATCTCGACAACGAACCAGACCCACACTGTCATCGCAGACTGCCATATAGCGGCAATATGCCATGCAACGGACTCATCAAAACCGACGTGGTCTATTTCGGCGAGGCACTGCCGGACGGCGCGCTCGAAAAATCGTATCGCCTCGCGACGCAAGCCGATGAACTGTGGGTCATCGGATCCACACTGGAAGTCATGCCCGCGGCAAGCATCGTGCCTATGGCCGCACAGGCGGGAGTGCCGATCACCATTATGAACATGGGACGCACGCAATATGACCGATTGGCCGACCGGCTGATCCACGACGATATCGCCGTCGCCCTGCCCCAACTCGTCGACGAAACCATCGCCGCCGCACAATAAATATGAAAAATGGGATTCTGGATTCTGTAAATAGTAGCGAAATCCAGAATCCCACAATTGGCGCATCTTCAGTTCTTTGATATTTCGCAGGACTGCCGAGAATCTCCATAATTTCTGAATGTAGAAATCTTCTACATTCAAAGATTCATGCACCCAACGCAGTAATGGGAATCACGTAGATGCCATCTTCGCGTTGGTAGGCGAAATCTCCCACGCCAACAAGCACTGCCAAAAATTCCGGAGCACGCACTCGAGACTGCGGATTCTTCAGCAACTTCTCACGCAAACGAAGCAGATTCTTCGCAGCATCGTCAACTTTGCTTTGACTGGACTTGATTTCAATGCCAGCCCAACGACCATCAGTCAACTCAATAATGGCATCGCATTCCAAACCGGAATCATCGTGATAATACCGGACCGGCTCATCACCAATATCAGGCAGCGCACGGGCATACACCAGCAGGTCACGCACGCACAAGTTTTCAAAAAGGAAACCGAACGTCTGCCAATCCTCAAGCAAAGCACGCGGATTCACGCCAAGCACGGCGGCCGCGATGGAAGGATCGGCGAAATAACGGCGAGGCTTAGTCTGCAAACGCTTCGGAGAACGTGACGGAGGCACCCAACCGGGCACGCCATCAATCACAAACATGCGCTCGAACATGGCCACATATTCGCTGATTGTTCTTGGAGAAATGAAATCTTCAAGGTCTTTCTGAAGGTCTTTCTTCTGGGAATCATTCTGTTTGTCCGCGACATCGGAATCCAAATCCAACTCGGCACCATACATATCCAAACCAAGCGTTTTGAACGTGACGGACTGACTCACATTGCGAGACAAAGAACGCAAAAGACGGCGAGCAACTTCAGGATCGCGCCCCTGCCTAGACACCCCTTCGTTCAGCGTCAGGTGCGCATATTCACGAATGAGGATCTGCGCATCGGAAACCGGCAGATTCTGCGCTTCCGGCCATCCCCCTCTGCACACAAAATCGAACAGACGCTCCGTTGGCGTCTCCACTTTCGCAGGGTTGAAATCGCCTTCAAACAAGGATGACAAACTCACTTCGCCCGTGGAATCGCCACTTTCGAAAAGCGACATCGGACTCATGCGAACATGCCCGATACGCCCAGCGCCCGTATGCTTCGGGCGCTTGTCATGCATGGGCGTGGAAGAACCGGTCAGCAGCCACTGCCCCTTCTCCCCCGGCTCGTCGTCAACCTTGTGGCGCACCTCGTCCCAAATGGGCGGAACCAGCTGCCACTCGTCAATAACATGCGGACGTTCACCCAACAGCATTAGCGACGGATCGGATTGCGCGGCCATAAGATTGTTACCGCGGTCAACATAAGTGATACTTGCCGCATGCTGACGTGCGGACCACGTTTTGCCGCACCATTTCGTTCCTGCGATTTCGACGGCACCGAAAATGCGCATGTAGCGTTCGATCTGCTGATCGACAATACGCGGGCGATAACCTTGCGGCTTGACCTGCTGATTGCTATTTTCCGTCATATCGCATCTCGCTTCCATTCTCCGCACTCGTTACGCAACACCTGTTGCATGACTTCCGTACTTCTGCATAGTTTCCGTACAGTTTCCGTACAGATCCGCGCAGATCCGCACACTTCACAACACTGGCTCGGTTTCGTTGGCATTGCGTCGGTTTTGCTTGGGTGTTACCAAAATCCGAATTTTTGGATGACAAAAATCCGAATACTTCAACAACAATAATCCGAATTTTCCAACTACCAAAATCCGAATGTTCGGACAACGGAAATCCGAATGACGGAACAGCTGGCCGCGCAACAAAGCAACAAAGCAACAAAGCAACAAAAAGGGTCTTGGAGGACTTCGCGACAATCAACAATCATCGCAAAGCTTTCCAAGACCCTTATTTGTTAAAGCTGGTACTGAAATCAGAAGAAATCAGTAGATGCGCTTGGGCTGGAAACCGGCTTCGCGCATCGCGTCAAGAATGCGGTCGATATGCTCGGGACCGTTGGTCTCGACGGTGACGCCCAAGGAAACCGAATCGGTGTAATGGCTGGAAGCCTTGAACTGGTCATGGTCAAGCGCAATGACATTGGCACGCTGCTCGGCCAGAATCGTAGCCACCTTGACAAGCTGGCCCGGGGTATCCGGAAGCTCGACCTCAAAGTTCATGATGCGACCGCGGGCGATCATACCCTTCTGAATCACCGCACTGATGGAGACGGTGTCCTCATTGCCGCCGGAAAGAATCGGCACCACCACATGCGGGCCCTTCGCCTCGGCGAACTTGCGCGAACGCAGGTTGAGATGCTCAAGCGCAGCCAGAGACACGGCGCCAGCAGCCTCGACAACCAGCTTGTGCTTTTCGAGCATGAGCAGGATCATCTCGTTGATATCACGCTCGGTCACGGTGACGATGTCATCAAGGAATTCGTTGAGCAGTGCGAACGTGAGATCGCCCGGACGCTTCACGGCAACGCCCTCGGCGGACGTACGCACCTGATCGGAGGCAACCACATGCCCAGCGGCCAGCGAGTTCTTCCACGCGGGACTGCCTTCCGGAATCGCACCAATCACGCGCACTTCCGGCTTGAACGTCTTGATAGCAAGTGCCACGCCGGCGCCGAGGCCGCCACCACCCAGCGGTACGACCACATCAGTGACGTTCGGCACGTCTTCGAGAATCTCGAGGCCAATAGTACCTTGACCACACAGTACCTCGTAATCGTCAAACGGCGGCACGTAAATCATGCCTTCCTTGTCGCTCAATTCCTGGGCGCGAGCTGCGGATTCGTCGAATACCTCGCCGTACAGCACCACATCTGCGCCGTACGCCTTGGTGGCGTCAACCTTCAGCGGCGGGGTGATCTGCGGCATGCAGATCGTTGCTTTTGCGCCGCGTTCGCGAGCCGCATATGCCACACCCTGCGCATGATTTCCTGCGGAAGCGGTGACAATGCCGCGAGCAAGCTGCTCATCGCTCAAGGATGCGATCTTGTTGTACGCACCGCGAATCTTGAATGATCCGGTAACCTGGAGATTCTCAGGCTTGAGCAGAATCTCATGTCCAGTCATCTCGGACAGCACCTTGGACGGAATGATTTCCGTATGGCGTGCAGTGCCCTCGAGCCGTTCGGCGGCTAGTTTCAGTTCAGCTGCGTGATTGCGCTGCAATGCTTTGAGAACCTCGTTTTGTTCCATGAGCGTTATTGTAAGCGCACGTCTGCCGAAACTGCCTGATCATGCGGATTTTGCCATCAAAAGTGAGATTATTTGCGCAAATACTTGCAAAATTGAGATTGCTCACAAACGCAATCGTAGGCAATCAGAAATAATCGCAGTACAACAATCGCAATAAAAAGTGTTCGCACGATTCCGTGATGAATCCGTGCGAACGCTTTGCAGAGAGTTTATAGGGAAAGATCGATTAGAGCTGAATCACGACTCCCTCCCAACGAGCAAGCTCGCCACGAGCGATCGACCTCACGCCATGCACGGCATCATAGGTGCTGAGCAGCACCTGCGACTCGTTCACGCCATCCTCGAGCAATCGCGCGACCTCCACCGGCACCCGCGCCGTCTTATCGGTGAGATTGACGATGACGAGAATCGTGTCGTCGCCGCTGGTACGGGTGAAGGCATACACCTGGTCATCGTCGGCGTCCAGCAGATTCCACTCGCCCGTCGCGACGGTCGCGTTATTGTGGCGCATGGCGATGAGCTTCTTGTAGAAGCCGTACACGGAATCAGGATCGTCGAACTCCTCGGCGGCGTTGATCTCCACATGGTTCGGATTCACGCCGATCCACGGTTCCGCCGCCGCATCGGGCGCGGTGAAGCCGGCGTACCTGGAGGCGTCCCACTGCATCGGCGTGCGCGCATTGTCGCGTCCGATGAGCGCGAGGGCCGCCATCATGGATTCCGGCGACTGGCACCTGGCCTCCTCCACGCGCTGGCGGTAGGCGTTGATGGATTCCAGATCGCGGTACTGCTCCAGCCTGGTGAAGTGGGCGTTGGTCATGCCCAGCTCCTCGCCCTCGTAGATGTACGGGGTGCCGCGGTGCATGTGCAGCAGCATGCCGAACGCCTTGGCGCCCAGCTCGCGCGACTCGCGGTCCGTGTCGTCGCCCCAACGGGACACGACACGCGGCTGGTCATGGTTGCAGAAGAACAGGCTGGCCCAGCCGGCATCCTTCACGGCCTCCTGCTGCGCGGCTAGGCGCGTGCGCAGGTTCTTGACTTCGAACGGCACGGTGTTCCACTTGGAACCTTCCTGGTCGATGCCCACATGGTCGAAGAGGAACAGCATATCAAGCTCACCGTTCTTCGGATCGGTGATGAACTCGTTGCGGTCCGGAGTGATGCCCGGCGCCTCGCCGACGTTCATGTAGCCCTCGCGTCCCTCGAACACCTCGCGGCGCATTTCAGCAAGAAATTCGTCGAGCCGCGGACCATCGGAACAGAACGGGCTTGCGTTCGTGTATCCCTCTTCGCCTATCTCTCCTTCGGATAATTCCGAGTCGACCTCTCCGGGCAGCCGTCCGTGGCTATCGAGATGTTTCGAGATCAAGGTGATCACGTCCATGCGGAAGCCGTCGATGCCGCGGTCCATCCACCAGTTCATCATCCTGTACACGGCCTTGCGCACCTCCGGATTCTCCCAGTTGAGATCCGGCTGCTTCCTGGAGAACTGGTGGAGGTAGTATTCGCCGCGCTTCGGATCGTACTGCCATGCGGAACCGCCGAAATACGACCCCCACCGGTTCGGCTCGGCGCCCGGAGTGCCCGGCTCATGGCCCGGCCTGGCCGGACGCCACCAATACCAGTCGGCATGCGGATCGTCCTTGTCGCGGGAGGCTTGGAACCAGGCATGCTCGTCGGACGTGTGGTTGACCACCAGATCCATCACGATCTTCAGACCGCGCCTGTGCGCCTCGGCGAGAAGCTCGTCCATGTCCTCCAACGTGCCGAACAGCGGGTCGATGTCCTGGTAGTCGGAGATGTCGTAGCCGTTGTCGTCCTGCGGGGACCTGTAGACCGGGGACAGCCACACCACGTCCACGCCAAGATCGGCCAGATAATCGAGACGGCTGGTGATGCCTTTCAGGTCGCCGACTCCGTCGCCGTTCGTGTCCTGGAAGGAACGCGGGTAGATCTGGTAGACCACCGCGTTAGCCCACCACGGGTTCGGGGTCGCGCCGTTGGAACGCACGGCGTCGGGAAGAATGGAACGATTGAAATCAGTCATGTCGTGGAGCTCCTTTGCCTGACATTTGTTGGATTTTCGTTCGATCGTTTGCGACTGACTCTGCCCGTTTTTCAGCTCATGTCAGCTTCATGCAGAAGATCGATTTTGCCTACTCCCCTATGGTATGCAACCCTGTTTTTCTTTCTTTCTCGCGGCGAGTTTTGCAAAGCAGGAAAAGAATAGTTTCTGTCGAATATATTTCTTTCGAAGATATATTCTTTCGACAATCTGATTATTTTCTGCAGCCATGCAATCGCAATACTGTCTGCACAACCTTGCTTTTCTGGTCTACACAAGTTGAGATTGGATAGGGAGAACGAGTTGTGCAGACAGCGATTGCAAGGTTGTGTAAACAGCAGAAGCAGATCGTGCAGTCAACTATCAAATCATGAAATCGTCAACCGCAAGAAACCTATCTTCCGGCAAAGCTGGAATCGACATGCGCAGACCGTCCAGATCATGCAGCGAAGTGTTAATCAACCGCTGTACGCGCACATCGGAAGCATCAACACGCACACCATTCCATGGACATGCTGACTTCGCTGCCATAACTGCGTTGTCTGGTACGGTGACGGTCACATCAAAGCACACACTGCTGCTATTACGTGCTGGCACCACAACGTTCCACCGCAGACTGCAATCAGCAATGCGAACACCAAATTTCTGCCACGGAATTCGATGCGGGAAAGTGCATAACCAGCGAGCGAATCGAAGAATACACGGCCCAGAGTCACGATAATGGTCACGATAATCGAGTTTTTGAACCAGACGGGGAAATCGGAGTTCAGAAACAGTTTTTCATATGCTCTGGCATGATACCGAAAGACTTGGCAAAATCCATGACCACATCGTCGCTGGTGAGATACTCGACCAAATCGATGGCACCCTTCTGATTCGGGCTATCGGCAGCAATGCCCCAACCATTAGTGAAGTGTATAGTGCCCTTACCTGCAGAGCCTTCCGGCAGTTCCACCACGGTGTAATTGACGTCTGGATAGTCGGCAGACAGGCTGCCGGTAATCCAATTGCCTTCGATAGTCATGGCCGCTTTCTGAGTGCCAAAGGCCTCACCGCCCCAGCTCATCCAGGTCTTCGGATAAGCGTTGTCGATCAATCCGGCGGCCTGCCACATATCAGTATTGATGACCAGCTGGAGGGTGGAAACATCCTTGGAGGCCGCATACAGCTTTCCCTCATAGGTGAAAGTTTGCAACAGATTATTCAAACTGAACTTAATGCGGGCTCGAACGCAAGCAACGATTCAGCAAAAACGCACAATGACCGCCATGTGTTACTCAAACCGCATATTGTGGTTCGGTCGTAGCGCCCAGATCAATATCGCACGTAAATAACGTACTCATAAGTATATTACTTGTGAGTATCATACTTATAAGTACGTTATTTGCGCAGACTGGGCAAATAGACAAATACGGAGGGTGTAATGTTCGTCGGAAGAAAGCAGGAATTGGCGACACTGGAACAGCAGTTCTCCCGTCATCGCTTTGAAATGACGGTAATCTACGGGCGTCGACGCATCGGCAAAACTGCATTAATCGACCAGTTCGTCGCCAACAAGAAAACGTTGTACTTCACCGCATTGCAACGCAGCAGCGCCATCAATCTTCATTTATTCACTATTCAAATCGCCAATTTCTTTGAACTGCCGACATTGCCGGATTTCACAGACTGGTACTCGGCACTGCAATTCATCATCGCCCAAGCAAAAACACTCAACGAACGATTCGTGTTTGTTTTCGACGAATTCCCTTATGCCGCACTTATGAGCGAATCACTCCCCTCCGAAATGCAAATCGCCATCGATCACGGATTCAAAGACCTTAACTGCATGATCATTCTTTCCGGAAGCAACGAAGGATTCATGGAAAGCGAAGTGTTGGGATACAAAAGCCCACTTTACGGAAGGCGGACCAGCCAAATTCGCTTGCAACCGCTTAACTATACGGCAATAGGAGAATTCGTCCCGCAATCATCCGTCTTCGACCGCATCAACTATTACGCAACATTCGGCGGTACCCCCTACTATTTGACGCAGCTTGACCCCGACGCGGATTTTGAAACCAACGTGCTGAACCTGTGCTTCAATCAGCTTGGATTGCTGCACGAAGAGCCAATGATGCTGTTACGCGAGGAATTGCGTGAACCTGCGCTATACGCATCAGTGCTGCAGGCAATCGCAGGCGGCAGCAGCACGCCGAAAATCATTGCCGAACATTCCGGAGTGGATCCGAACAGCATCAACAAATATCTCAGAATTTTGGAAGAACTCGGGCTCGTATCTCGCAACGTACCATTCGGAGAGCGTCCGGAGAAATCCAGAAAAGCCTTGTACTCCATCAAAGATCCATTCTTCGCTTACTGGTATCAGTTCGTGGCACCCGCACAAAGTGCGATCGAGAGTCATGCAGGGCAGAATGCAGCTCGACAACTGGCATTCAACGACGCCTTCACCACATACGTCGGGCAGCAATTCGAAGTGATCTGCCTGCAATGGCTGCTGAAGCACAACGGAGAAAATGGAAAAAAATGCGCGGTGCCGTTCCTTGCAACGCAATTCGGCAAATGGTGGGGCAACGATCCGCGCAAACGCGAGCAAACCGACATCGACATCGTGCTCGGCAATCCACAGACCAAGCAACTACTGATGTGCGAATGCAAGTGGCGCAATACCCTGAAAGAAACGGAAGCCGTGGAGGCACTGCGCGATCGCGTCGGGCTTATTCGCGGGTATGGAGAAACGCATCTCATGTTTTTCAGCAAGTATCCGATCAGCGATGCGACACAACGCAAGTATGAGGGGCAAGTTACGTTCATTTCCGCTGAACAGCTGTTCGCATGATTCTTTTGCTGTTTATTGCTTTATCGCTAGGTTAATTGCATGAATGCAGGATTGCGGTAGCGATTGTCTGCACATTCTTGCGATTGCTGCCCGCACACTTGAGATGAATTACGATTCTGTCTGCACAACCCGTGTTTGCTGACTGCACAACTTGAGATCGGGGATAAAAAATAAAGTTGTGCGGACAGAATCACGGAATCGTGCGACGGAAACTCGGGATCGTGTTACAAAAGCCCAAGATCGCGAGATTAAGGACAGACGAGCACGGAACATAACTGCAAGTCAGACTGAATTTGGAAAATAGAACAACGCGGGACGTTCCAGAAAGGGAGATGGAACGTCCCGCGCTGGGGAGTGGGATGGGCCCGTCCCGCTCGGCACGGTCACGAAAAACCCACTGGACTGCTTACTTTACGGCTCCCCTCATCACTCCACCGACGACCCACTTTTGGGCGAAGATGTAGACGATGAGGACCGGAGCCATGGCCATCAGGTAGGATGCGAAGGCCATCGGATAGTTCGACGTGAACTGGCTTTGGAACACATACTGTGCGAGCGGAATCGTCTGATTGCTCTGATCAGTCAGCGTGATCAACGGCAGCAGGAAGTCATTCCAAGCCCACAGTGCGGTCAAAATCGCAATCGTGGCATTAATCGGACCCATCAGCGGGAAAATAATCGTCCAGAAAATGCGCCAAGTGGAAGCACCGTCGATGCGAGCCGCCTCTTCCAACGAAATCGGAATCGAACGAATAAAACCAATCGCAATAAACAGATTCGTACCAATGCCGAGAATCGTATACAGAATAATCAGACCAAGCTGATTATCAAGATGCAGCGAACCCATTTCCTTCGCGATCGGCAGCATGATCACCGTGAACGGCACGAACATCATCGCAAGGAAGAAGTAATACAAGAAGCGGAAGAATCGCTTATCCATATTCCTTGCCACAGCATACGCGACGAACGTGTTCGTCAGCAGCGTCAACACCACCGCGCACACAGTGATGATCGCAGAATTAAGCGCGGCCTTCGGATAGTTCACCTTATTCCATGCATCGGCGAAATTATGCCATTCCCACGTGGTCGGTAAGCTGAACGTGCCAGCCTCGCCCGGCGTCTTCAACGCGGTGACCACAGCAAAATACAACGGCACGAGCACGGTGAGGCTCAACACCGCCACAACCGCGGTCAGCCACCAGTTGACCTTGTGATCCCGGCGGATTTTCTCCGGCTTTGCTTGCGCTTGAACGCCAGTCTTTGCAGTCTTTGCAACAGTTGCGCTAGTCATGATATTTCCTCTTTACCTTCAGACTTTCAGACCCTTGCTCAGACCTTTTCCTTGCCGCTGAAGAACTTCAGCTGCACGAAGGCCAGGATTGCCAGCACGATGAAGAACGTGACCGCGTTCGCCATCTGGTAGGAGTATTCGCCATTGCCAAGGCCGTTCTGGAAGATCAGGTACGAGACGGTTTCGGTCTTGGAATCCGGGCCGCCCTTGGTCAATGCCATGATCTGGTCGAACGCGCCGAGCGAATTCTTGAGGCTCAGCACCATGTTGATGGTGAAGAACGGGCCGATCAGCGGGAAGGTGATCTGCCAGAAGTTCTGCCAAGCGTTCACGCCGTCAATTGCGGCCGCCTCGTAAATCTCGTTGTCGATGGTTTGCAGGCCAGCCAAGTACAGCAGCGTGGAGTAGGCCACGCCCTGCCAGATCGACAGGAACACAATCGGGAACCATGCCAAATCCGGATTGGAAATCATCGACGTCGACAGCCAATCAATATGCAGCGCCTGACCGATCGCCGGCAGCGGCGTCATGAAAATGTACTTGAACACGTAGCCGATCACCAGCACCGACAAGGTGTACGGAATGAAGAAGATCGCACGGAATCCGTTTTTGAATGCGATTTTCGAATTCAGCAGCACCGCAAGGAACATGCCAAGAAAATTCGTGCCAATCGTAATCAAAATTGCGATGAAAATAGTAAACAGGTACGCGTGACCGACGCGAGAATCCTGAAACATCGCAATATAATTCTTTAATCCGATGAATTTAAAATCACCGTAACCCTGCGAATTAGTGAACGAGTACGCCGCGCCCTGCAGGAACGGCCAATACAGGAAGATGGACACCAGAATCACAGCCGGAACGGTCATCCAATAAAATGCCGGATCAACCTTGCGCTTGGAATATTTCGAAACCTTATTCTTGGAAGTTTTTGCCGATTTCTTCGCAGTATTTGCAGTATGTGCGGTAGTCATGTCCGTTCCTCCTCTCACCTGAAGTTTCTGGCTTCGATCTTGTCGTATTCGGATTGCATGCTGTTCAGGAATTTTTCGGTGTTGCCCGACTGAATCAGCGTCTGCAGGAAGCCTGCGAGATTGATGCTGGCTGGCACGTAATGGTCGCAGAAGTCAGCCAGTTTGCCCGCCCGGTAGAAGTCGAGCACGCCATTCAGCGCTTCGTCACCCACATACGTGTCTTTGTAGGGGGTAAATGCGGACTGCCGCTTGGAGTAGTCCTTGATGTTTTCGTCGTTCATCAGAAAGTCGATGAATTCGCGCGCTTCCTTCTCGTGCTTGGTGTGTGCGCCCATGGTCAGAATCACGTCATCGCCTGCCGTGAGCTGCTGTTCTTCGGCATTATCAGTTGCCGGCATTTGCGCGAACCGCAGGTTGGCATCGCTGTTGATGAGTCGGATCTGCGGAATCGCGTAGGTGCCGAGTGGCAGAATCGCGGCTTTGCCAGCGGCCAGATCCTGCGTGGCCTGCTGGTAGGTAACTGCCGGATTCTTCTGCGTGTAATTCTGGTAAATCTCGACCAGCTGATCGCTGACAGTGCCCCACAGGTCGGAGAATTTCTTCGATCCGTCTTTGAGGGAAAGATATTCGGATTCCGGCACCAGCGTGGAATTGAGTGACGCCAACGGCGCCTGAAGTGTCCACGAATCGGCGGTGCTCGCTTCGATCGGTACAATGCCCTTGCTCTTGAAGCGTTGCAGCAGATCGATGAATTCGCTCCATGTCTGCGGCGGATTGTCGGGATCCTCGCCCGCCTGCTCCCACACGTCGGCGTTGATGATATAACCGGATGCGTTACCCGCATACGGCAGGCCGTACAGGCGCTTCTTGGATTCGTCGTTGGTTTGTACAAGGCTCTTGGCGATGTTCACCATGCCTGGATTGAGTTCGTCGACGATGTCGTCGTCGGTAAAATCGTGGAAGACACCTGCTTCGGCGAGCATACCGAAATTAATATCGCCATTGATAGTGATGACATCGGGTTCGCGATTTTTCACCAGTCGAGTACGCAGATCGGTGGTTGCGTCGGACGAATTGTTGACGTTGATTTTGATGTTGGGATGGGTTTTCTCGAATTCCTTTGCTTTTGCGGTGAACCAGTCCGCCGCTTCGGCTTTAAACTGGAAGAAATCCAAAGTGACGGTTCCAGCGGTGCTGTTGCCGCAACCGGCAAGACCGGCAGTCAATGCGACGGAGCATACGGCTGTGAGCGTACGGTATACAATCCTCCTGAATTTACCTACACTAGTGGTGGAATCAGGTTTCATTCTCGACTCCTTTGTATCTTTTCTCCATTACGGTGAAGCAGCTTCCTTACCGCATCACCGTTACTGGAAATTGTAGAAGGAGGCAGTTTTCATTCCCAGCTCAGCGCGCCTGTGCGGGGTGGAAAACAAAAACGACGAGATTTTGTTACTCTGAGAAAGTAATTTGATGTGCGATGTGCGCGGACAGGAGCACGAAGGATGGTGCAGATGGCGGTTTCACCTCTGCCACAGTGGTTTGAAGGCTCGGAATATACCCATAAAGTCGCGACTTGCGTCATGAAATACGGTCCGATTTCGCGTATTACTTTGGCACAGATTTTAGGACTTTCGCAAGGCGCGGTTTCCCGTATTACCAGCGATCTGATTTATGCGGGCGTGATCGAGGAAACGCCGATGCCGTCCGGCAAGGCCGGCAAACTGCCGAAAGGTTTCGTTCAGAAAGAAAATGCGGAACGTCGCGGCCGACCGCAAACGGGATTGCGAATAATCGAGAACGCGCGATCTTTCGTCGGCATGAAAATCAATGCGACGCATATTTCGGCGGTTGCGGTCAACGCAATCGGGCAGATTATCACCGGATGCCACGATTTGGAAATCGAAGACACGTCGCCGCAAGCCGTGGTCGCGCTGATCAAACAACTGACGATCGACTGTTCCGACGAGGCGGAGATGGCGGGATGGCCGAAACCGTGCGCCGTGGGAATCTCACTGGGCGGGCATGTCGTCGACAATGCCGTAGTGACGTTCGCACCGTTCATGCACTGGTCGCAGCCCGTGGAGCTCTCCGCTATGGTTCGCGAGGCTACTGGATTGCCGACGGGCATTTACAACGATATCGATTCGTTGGTCGTTGATGCCTGCATGTTTGGGTCCGGTGTTGGATTGGATAGCTTCGCGGTGCTGACGTTCGGCGCGGGCGTCGGCTATTCGTTGACGGTCAACGGCGAGCTGGTGAGCTGTCCGGATAAAAGTTACGGTTTGGTAGGGCATATTCTGGTCGATCCGGATGGGCCGCGTTGTGTTTCCGGGCACAAGGGATGCGCGCAATGCCTGTCCGACAACTCAATCGCGGCGGAATATTCGCAGATTATCGGACATCCCGCATCATTCGACGATTTCGCACGTGACGCACGCGCGAACAAACCGCAGGCGACGAATCTGGTGAACCGCACCTGCTTCCGTCTCGGCACCATGGTGGCGACCATCGCCAATCTTGCCATGCCAGACAAAATCATGATCGCCGGAGAATCGTCGTTCATCGCAAAATTCGGCATTGACGACTTGCGCAACGGCATCAACATGTATCGGCATAGCCAGGCCGCGCCAGTGGATTTTGAAATTCCCGACCATGATTGGGCTTTGTGGGCCAAGGCTGCCGCAGCGCAGGCGATTCGGCAATATGTTGGCTGATTGATTACTTGATTGTTTTTTTAATAAAAAAGATATATAGGATGCTGAAGGCTGGTGGCAATTTAGTTTTTACAGTTGAACATCCTGTTTTTACTGCTCATGGAACACAAGACTGGTATTATAACGAAAAAGGAGAAATACTGCATTTCCCGGTGGACAATTATTATTATGAGGGCAAACGGACAGCTATGTTTTTGGAAGAAAAGGTTACAAAATATCATAGAACACTGACCACATATCTAAATACACTGCTTTCAAATAGTTTTATAATAAATCAGATTGTGGAGCCACAGCCGCCAGAGAACATGATGGATATTCCGGGGATGGCGGATGAAATGCGACGCCCAATGATGCTGATTGTATCGGCAAAAAAGAAGATGTAATAATATAGAAAAAATAAACGAGGAGTATGTAAATGAGATCAGAAAAAGAAATGATGGATTTAGTACTTTCTTTAGCAGAACAGGATGAACGTATTCGAATTGTGACCCTTGAGGGGTCACGCGCAAATATTAATATACCTAAAGATGAATTTCAGGATTATGATATTACATATTTTGTAAGTGATATAGAACCGTTTATATCTAATGATGACTGGCTTAATCAATTTGGGAATATAATAATGATGCAAAAGCCGGAGGATATGGAATTATTCCCACCTGAAGAAAAGGGATTTTCCTATCTTATGCTATTTGATGATTACAATAAAATTGATCTTACCTTATTGCCCTTGGAAGAGTTAGATAATTACCTAAAGGGCGATAAATTAATAAAGGTTCTAATTGATAAAGATTGTAGAATTAAAAGGGACATAGTTCCGACTGATATAGATTATCATGTAAGAAAGCCAAGCGCAAGGGAGTATGATGATTGCTGCAATGAATTTTGGAATGTAACACCTTATGTTATTAAAGGATTGTGCCGTAAGGAAATTTTATTTGCTATTGATCATTTTAATCAGATTGTTCGCCATGAGCTGCTGAGAATGATATCATGGAAGGTCGGCATCGAAACAGGCTTTAAATTAAGTGTAGGCAAGAACTATAAGTTTATTGAAAGGTATATATCCGAGGATTTGTGGGAGAAACTTTTGTCCACCTACCGGATGGATTCCTATGAAAACATATGGGAAGCATTATTTCTATGCCATCAATTGTTCAGGGCGGTATCCGGTGAGGTGGCGGAAAGGCTTCATTATGCCTATCCGGAGTATGATAGGAATATAACAAAATATACCAGGGACATGTATAAAAAATACACTGGTAAAACCGGCTGCCTGGATAGCACATATGCCGCTGATATAGAAGAGAGGCGGGAACAGTGATTACAGAAATGAAAGCAGGGCACCTGAAAGATATCGATAAACCCAGCGAACCATTTGAGGTGATAGGTAAGATTATACCGAGGTATGAAAACGAGAATTGGACCTTTACAGAATTACTCTATGAAGCGCCATATTTAAAAAGCTACCAAGACGAAGAGGATGAAGAGGATGAGGAGGCAGATTGCCTTGAATATATTGACAATACTGATAAGATAATATATCTTTACTACCAAGACGATAAATGCGTCGGAAAAGTTAAACTGCGAAAAAATTGGAACCGGTACGCTTATATAGAAGATATCGCCGTATGTAAGGATTTCAGGGGGCAAGGCATAGGCAGCGCGCTTATCAATATATCTATAGAATGGGCAAAGCATAAAAACTTGCATGGACTAATGCTTGAAACCCAGGACAATAACCTTATAGCTTGTAAATTCTATCATAATTGTGGTTTCAAAATCGGCTCCGTCGATACTATGTTATACGCCAACTTTGAAAACAACTTTGAAAAAGCTGTTTTCTGGTATTTAAGGTTTTAGAATGCAAGGAACAGTGAATTGGAGTTCGTCTTGTTATAATTAGCTTCTTGGGGTATCTTTAAATACTGTAGAAAAGAGGAAGGAAATAATAAATGGCTAAAATGAGAATATCACCGGAATTGAAAAAACTGATCGAAAAATACCGCTGCGTAAAAGATACGGAAGGAATGTCTCCTGCTAAGGTATATAAGCTGGTGGGAGAAAATGAAAACCTATATTTAAAAATGACGGACAGCCGGTATAAAGGGACCACCTATGATGTGGAACGGGAAAAGGACATGATGCTATGGCTGGAAGGAAAGCTGCCTGTTCCAAAGGTCCTGCACTTTGAACGGCATGATGGCTGGAGCAATCTGCTCATGAGTGAGGCCGATGGCGTCCTTTGCTCGGAAGAGTATGAAGATGAACAAAGCCCTGAAAAGATTATCGAGCTGTATGCGGAGTGCATCAGGCTCTTTCACTCCATCGACATATCGGATTGTCCCTATACGAATAGCTTAGACAGCCGCTTAGCCGAATTGGATTACTTACTGAATAACGATCTGGCCGATGTGGATTGCGAAAACTGGGAAGAAGACACTCCATTTAAAGATCCGCGCGAGCTGTATGATTTTTTAAAGACGGAAAAGCCCGAAGAGGAACTTGTCTTTTCCCACGGCGACCTGGGAGACAGCAACATCTTTGTGAAAGATGGCAAAGTAAGTGGCTTTATTGATCTTGGGAGAAGCGGCAGGGCGGACAAGTGGTATGACATTGCCTTCTGCGTCCGGTCGATCAGGGAGGATATCGGGGAAGAACAGTATGTCGAGCTATTTTTTGACTTACTGGGGATCAAGCCTGATTGGGAGAAAATAAAATATTATATTTTACTGGATGAATTGTTTTAGTACCTAGATTTAGATGTCTAAAAAGCTTTAACTACAAGCTTTTTAGACATCTAATCTTTTCTGAAGTACATCCGCAACTGTCCATACTCTGATGTTTTATATCTTTTCTAAAAGTTCGCTAGATAGAGTTCTATATTAGAGATGTAAAGAGTTTTGGTGAAGAGGTTTGTGAGTATGGCTTTTATAACCAGGGTGCAATGAGAAGCACTAACAGCAGCTAGCTTAAGAACGCATAGGATATACTTTTTATGGAAGTCACAGAGGAGGAATAAAATTTGAACAGGATTAACAGAGTAACCTCTATTCTTATTCAGCTGCAATCAAAAAAAAATAATTCCTGCCAAAGAAATTGCACAGCGATTTAATATAAGCTTAAGGACAGTTTACAGAGATATCCGGACACTTGAAGAAGCCGGAATACCAATTGGATCTGAGGCCGGAAAAGGATATTTTCTTGTAGAGGGCTTCCTACTTCCGCCGGTAATGTTTACAGCGGCGGAAGTGGGTGCATTGATTACAGCAGGGAAATTTTTAAATTGCCATGGAGATGAATCATTTATAAAGGATTTTGATTCAGCTATGTATAAAATCAAATCTATTTTGAAGCATGGTGAAAAAAACTATGCACAGGAGTTGGAGAACAGTATTAACGTGTACAGCACATCTGGACAGAAAAATACATTGGCGGATAACGTTATTGCAGCAATTCAGACTGCAATCTGCAATAAAAGGGTAATATCAATTCAATATCCTGCATCAGGAGGGCAAGAACCGGAAAGCAGAATGATAGAGCCTATATCACTGGGGTTTTATGAACAGAACTGGTACTTAATCGGTTTTGCAGGCTAAGAAATGAATATAGGAATTTTCGTGTGGATCGGATTAAAAGCATTTGCATAGAAGAAGAGCTCTGTCAAAGCCATGATGGCTCTTTGGAACAAATATTAAAACAAATGCTTTTTGTTAAAAAATCCTCCCTTGTGTTCAGGGAGGATTTTTGTTATGCGATTACGGCTTATTCAGCGCTCTCGACGGGCGCAAGCACAGCCTTGAAAAGGACTGCTTGCGCCGGGTGCAGTGCCGGCGGGCGGATGCCGTACGTGGAGAGCGCACGTCCGGTCATCTTCACGCCTTCGGCCTTCCACCAGCCGAGCGGGCTCTGTCCGTTGGTGATGTCTTGCTTGGCAAGGTCGAGGCTCACGTCGAGCGGAGACACCTCATACACTTTGTCGGGGTCGAGGCCGGGCAGGCGTACCGGCGCGGCTGGGTAGGTCTGCGAAGTGGTGAGCTGGGTGAAACGGTAGATGGCGGCCGCCTTGTTGGGCATGACCGCACCGTCCAAGCGCACAGCCGGATCGGCGGCGTCGGAATGCACGACTGTGTCGACTGCGAACCATTCGCGATGCTTCTTGAATTCGGCGACCCATTCGGCGAGCGTGTCGATGTCTTCCTGCGGTTCCTTGAGCAGGTTCCATTCGATGCCCATGTGTCCGAAGAAGGCCATGGCCATGCGCAGTTCCTGCGTGGTTGCGCGATGCGTGGAGTGTGCCGGTGATGCGCCCACGTGTTCGCCGATCATTTCCGGAGGCACGAGCAGCGAGGTGTAGCGCTGGATGTCGGCGCGTTCTACCGGATCGACGCAGTCGGATCCCCAAATGCGGTCGGCTACTTCGAGAATGCCGAGGTCCACACGGCCGCCGCCGGAAGAGCAGCTTTCGATTTCAAGTCCCGGATGTGCGGTCTTCAGATCGGCGAAAAAGCGATATACAGCGAGCGTCTGCTGGTGCACTGCCGGGCGTCCGGTGCGCGGGGAGACGGCTTCGGTGACGAGCTTGTTGTGATCCCACTTGATGTAGTCGATGCCGAGTTCACCAACGAGCTTGTCCATTGCACCATAAATGTAGTCGTAGGCGTCCGGATTGGTCAGGTCCACAACCTGCTGGGTACGTCCCTGCATTGGCAGACGGCCTTCAGTGGGTTTCAACACCCAGTCGGGATGCGCGCGGAACAGGTCGGAATCCGGGTTGACCATTTCCGGCTCGAACCACAGACCGAATTCGAGTCCCCTGCCATGCACATAATCGGCGAGTGCCTTGAGTGACTTGTCACCGTCGGGCCACACGTCTTGCGAGATCTGCCAGTCGCCGAGACCGGAGGTGTCGTCGCGACGGGAGCCGAACCAGCCGTCATCCACCACGAAACGTTCCACGCCACTTTCCACGGCCTTGTCGGCGAGTGCGGTGAGGGTGTCGTAATCATGGTTGAAGTAGACGGCTTCCCATGTGTTGAGAATGACCGGGCGCGGCTTGGGTGCGATGTTGTGTTCAGCGAGCCAGTCGCGGTGCACGCGGCGAATGTAGCCGTGGAAGCGGGCTGCGACTTCGTTGAGGCCTTCGCCGTAGGAGCCGATAAGCCATGGGGTGGTGTAGGACTCTCCGTTGGCGAGGCTGATTTCACCGCCGAACAGCACTTCGCCGCCGCCAATCACGCCGCTGGTATAGGGCAGGCGTTCCGCGGAAAGCACGCTGTTGCCGCTCCAGGCCACGTGTGCGGAGTAGACGTTGCCGTGCGTGAAGCCGAAGCCTTTTTCGCCGACGCTGAGCAGCAGGGTGGCATCGAAGTCTGGGCGTCCGGCCATGGATGCTTTGGCGAAGCGGCCGAGGGTGAAGTCTTGACGCTGCGGGGAGCGTTCACGCAGATGGTGGCCGGTGGTGGTGAGGATTTCGTTGGCGTCGGCCGGCACGGTGAATGCGAGTTCGATCTTGCCGACTTCGAGCTGGCCTTCGCCGGTGTTCACGACTTCGGCGTTCTGGCGGATGAGGCCGGTTTCGTCGAGTTCGCAGGTCCAGATGAGTTTCACATGCTGTTCCACGTCTTCTGCGGTGACGGTAACGGTTGGGGTCTGCTTGGGTTCGTCGGCCACGCTCCAGCTCGGGTATCCGTCTTTTTCACCCATGACGTAGGTTTTGCCAGCTGCCACGGTTTCGGCGGTGATGTTGCTGACTGCGAACTTGCAGAACAGTTCCACGCCGTCGCGGCGCACGTCGAAGCGGGTTGCGCCAATCCAGGATTCGGATTGCGTGGGCAGTACGCTCGGCCATGAGGTGTAGTCGAGCGCGCCGGAAACGCGCTGTGGCATTTGCGCGTCGAACATGTCGATCGCGGTTGCCGGGGCTGCGAGCGGGCGGCCCCAGTGCACAAGTCGCGGCAGATCATTGCCGGGGAATACGAGTGCGAACGCCACGTTCGCGGCTGGCTGTTCGGCGTAGACCGCAGTGAGTTCGGTACCGTTGGTAGCGTTGCCATGGAAGGTCTGAATGAGCGTCATTGCAGCATCCTTTACATATTGCGATTGCCTTGTATTGTCACCTTCGATGATATGTCAAGCTTTATTTGTTGACGTCGTCGAGCGTGTTTCTTTCTTTCGGAAAGTATTTCTTGCGACCGTCAAATCACCGAAATCTTTTTCGTGAACGTTACTGCGCAGTCAGCAATCATCTTTACCGAGATTTACTTGGTATTTCAATATTTCTTACGTTTTTGCGACTGCAAAATCGCAATTATCGTTTTCCAGCGAAAAAATCAGTCATCAATCGTGCGCATTCCGCTTCACGAACGCCACCGATAACTTCCGGAACATGGCCGACGTGAGGGTCACGCGGAATGTCCCAAATCGAACCGCATGCACCCAACTTGGCATCCCACGCACCGAACACGATTCGTCCAACATGCGTTTGCAGGCACGCGCCAGCGCACATCGGGCACGGCTCCAAGGTAACAATCAACGTGCAATCGGCAAGATTCCACGTACCAAGCGACCGAGCGGCCTGCGACATGGCCTTGACCTCGGCGTGCGCCAACGGATCGGCATGCGCCTCACGCAGATTACGCCCCCGACCAATCACCGCTCCCCCAGCGTCAAGCACGACGGCACCGACCGGCACCTCACCCTCCGCTGCGGCTTCACGAGCCAACTCGATCGCAAGTCCCATGTCGTCACTCCACTGCATATCCGCCACTATACGGTTCCATTCACGTGAAGCAAAAGGCAAAACACGCCCATAAATACCTCTTGGTAGGCTGGAAGAGTTTGGAAAATGCGCGCAAAGGAGGCACGTTGGCGGTATTCGAATTGATTGTATGTATTATCGCCGCGGTTGTGCTGTCTTCTTTCATCAGCCGTTTCATCCCCAAAGTTTCCACGCCTCTTGTACAGATCGCGTTGGGTGCGTTGGCATCGCAATTACCGTTTTTTCCGAACGTCACACTCGACCCGGAACTGTTCATGGTGTTGTTCATTGCGCCACTGCTGTATTTGGAAGCGCATGAGATCGACAAAAGCGAGCTGCTGAAATCCGTTAAACTGTCGCTTTCATTGGCGATTGGACTAGCGATCGCCACGATGGTTGCCGTTGGTTTCACCCTGCATGCCGCATGGCCCGCAATTCCCCTTGCCGCGGCTTTGGCACTCGGCGCCGCGCTTGGACCGACCGACGCGGTCGCCGTATCTTCGCTTGGCAAGGAAGCCGCTCTTACACAACGGCAAACCAGCGTGCTCAAGGGTGAATCCCTGTTCAATGACGCGTCCGGCATCGTCGGCTTCCAGTTTGCGATTGCGGCGGCCATCAGCGGCGTATTCGAAGTAGGTGATTCGGCCGCACAGTTCGCGTTCTCGTTCTTCGGCGGCGCTATTTTTGGCTTGGCAGTAGGCATGGTCGCTGACCTGTTATTTGAATCATTGCGATCTTTCGGTTGGGAGACGACCACAAGCCGTATTTTGATGGAATTGTTCCTGCCGTTCATTCTGTATTTGGGCGCGGAAGCGGTGCATGTTTCCGGCATTCTTTCGGTAGTGACGGCCGGTTTGATCATCCGTTTCGACCGCACCGGCATCGGCCCGAATGTGGCTCGCACCAACATTGTTTCGTCAAGCGTATGGGGGGTATTCTCGTTCACGCTCAATGGCACGGTGTTCATTCTGCTTGGCATGCTGCTGCCGAATGCGATGAGCGCAAGCTGGGATGATCCTCAGGTCAGCAATTGGCGGCTGCTGGTTGCGATTCTTACGGTTTCCGCAGTGGTGATCGTCATGCGATTCCTGTGGATTTCATTGATGCTGCGTCTCGCGCGAGATACCGTCACCGGCAAGCGACGCAAGATGACGGCGCAACGTTGGCGTTCGGCCGCGGTCATGACGTTCGGCGGGCCGAAAGGCACCATCACCCTGTCGTTGATGTTCACGATCCCGTACACCATTACGGGAGGCGCGTGGTTCCCCATGCGTGACGAACTGATCTTCATCGCAGGTGGCGTAATCGTGGTAACCCTGCTGCTCGCCAACTTCCTGCTGCCACTGCTGGCACCGAATCGCAATAAAGACGCTTCCGTGGAAATGACTGAAATCACCATCGAAGTGCTGCGACGGACCGTGGAGGAACTGACGGGACGAGTCACACCCGACAATCGTCGTGCGGTGCTGATGATCATCGACTCGTATACGAAACGTATCACACGACTGAAGCAGCGCATCGGAGAAATCGATCCGCAAGGGTATATGCAACTGCAGATCGACGCGCTCAACTGGGAGAAGGAATACGTCAAGGCGCGACTGGCGAAAGTCAAAGCGACGCCGAACGACGACAAGGCAGCGCATGATCTGGAAATCGAAGCATGCGAGCGCCTGCTCGACCAGATCATGAGCTCGCTGCGCCATATTGAAACGGAACATAATTCCGGACGCACCATCTGGCGAGTCAAAGGCCGCTTCAGGGCGTTGCAGAGGCGTATGAGCACCATGTTGAAGCGTGTGAACAGTCGCATTCGCCGCACTACCCCGCTGTTCAGCGACGACGAGCTGTTCGCGCGCACCCGCGTGGTGCAGGTGGATGCCATCGAACATGTGATCGACCGCCTGTATGAGGAGATGGGCCGCGACACGTACAATACGGAACATTGTTCGGCACTGCTGCTGGACTACCGACGAGGCGAGGCCACACTGAGGTCGCGCCCGAATGTGGGCACGAGTGCGGAGGCGCAGACGCAGGCGGAAGATGTGAAGCGCGAAAGCTACGGTATCGAGCTGAGTGTGATCCAAGACATGTACGAGGCGGGCGACATTACGCGTGCACAATCCAAGCAGCTGCGACGCAACGTATATGTGATGAGCGTGGACGCCGACGCACAGATCTAGCATCCGCTGATCTGATGGGGTTAGCAAGCTGGCGTGAGCCGGCGATCCGCCGTGATTTTGTTTGCGACGAACTGTGGGAATGCGGAGGACGAGACCACTGCGGAAACGGAATACGGCGTGGAAGGCGGCAACTGGAGGCCATTTCACAATCTAAGACATGAGGGAATTGATTCTCAGATATTTCCCAGAAAACACCAGACATGTACTCAGAATCGTCTGCTTATATAGGAGATGTCAGCAAAAGAGCCGACCAGGAACTCACAGCAGTTCCCGACAATTGAACCCTTTCTTCTTCTCTCTCCTTTCTCTCCCCGGTGGTCTTTTCTCCACCGGGGTTTCTTTTTGCCTTCAACGGGTGGATTCCTCCAGTCAGTGGGAGTATCTGCCCGCCAGCAAGCCGCCCAACGTCCAAAAACCTCCACCCACTGGAGCAATCATCCTGCTTACAAGCCATCCAGAGTCCAGATTCCTCCAGCCAGTGGGAGAATCCACCCGCTGGCAGCCCACTCAAAGTCCAAAAACCTCCACTTACTGGAACAATCACCCCGCTGGCAAGCCGCCCAACGTCCCAATCCTTCCAGTGACTGGGAGGATTGCCCCGCTGGAACGGGTATATTGGAGACATGAGTGAAATACGCGAGCACGAAACCAGCGATTCCCACGACTCCAGCAATCCAAACACCCCGACCGGTCTGATCGGGCGCGAATCGCAGGTGGTTCCGGGGCGGTTCGGCGAGCCGCTGCAGGTCACGCACGTGCAGTATTCGCGTGGGGGTGGCAATGCGGCTCCACGACGCCCGCTGTTCCTCTGCCTGCACGGCTGGGGTTCCAATGAGGCCGATTTGGCCGACATGATGCGTTACGTAGCTCCCTACAACGATTTCGCGTCGTTGCGCGCGCCGCTCGTGCTGCAGGAGGCTGGTTCCGGTGAATTCGGTTTCGGTCAGGGCGCGTATTCGTGGTTCCATGATTGCGTGCCTTCCGGCGAAGATTTGGATCGCGACGCTTATGCTGCCGCCCAAGCCATTGACGATTGGGTTGCGCGCAATGTTTCTGAAGATCGCGCTGTGGTGCCGATCGGTTTTTCGCAGGGTGGTTTGCTGGCGATTCATCTGCTACGTGTTCATCCGGAACGGTACGCCGCATCAATCTCACTTTCCGGCTTCCTTGCTCCGGGAATCATCGCCGGTAGCGCGCCGGCCGACAGTCATGTCGCGGAGTTGAATATTCCTGTGTTCTACGGTTATGGCAAGAACGATACCGTAATTCCGATGCCGGAGCTCTTCGCGACTGCCGCCTGGCTGGACGAGCATATGTTCCTCACGTCGAAAAGCTACCGTGGGCTCGATCATGCGGTCAGTCTCAACGAGTTCAGCGATTTGCGCGACTGGCTTGCAGCACACGATATCGCACCGGGAATCCTGTAAGAGATCCTGCGGAAGAATCCCGTAGAAAACCTGCAAAAAATCCGATGCAACGGATTTTGCGCACCAAGCACACGGCAATCGTCACAGCCCGATATAAGCCACGATATAGCGATACCGCGTTAGACTAGAGCCAGCTAATAATCATTTCGCAATTGCCAACGTTCGCACGCTCAACCATGCGAACGTTCGAACGTTGGCGAGCGCCATACCGGCACATTCGCGTGCCTGGCAATAAGGAGTTTCGATGCTGCTGTCCGATCGCGACATTCTCGCCGCGCAGGCCGAAGGTCATATTTCACTCGATCCGTGGACCCCGGAAATGGTGCAGCCCGCTTCCATTGACGTGCGTTTGGACCGTTTCTTCCGCCTGTTCAACAATCATGCGTACACGTATGTCGATCCGGCTGAGAATCAGGGCGAGCTGACCGAGCAGTTCGAGGTGGCTCCGGGCGAACCGTGGATTCTGCATCCGGGTGAGTTCGCGTTGGGTTCCACGTGGGAGTATGTAAAGCTTGATCCGACGATTGCCGCCCGCCTGGAGGGTAAAAGCTCGCTGGGCCGCTTGGGTATTCTCACGCATTCCACCGCAGGCTTCATCGATCCTGGTTTCGAGGGTCATATCACGTTGGAATTGTCGAATGTGTCGACGTTGCCGGTGAAGTTGTGGCCGGGCATGAAGATCGGTCAGATGTGCTTTTTCCAGCTCAGCTCCCCCGCAGAACATCCATACGGTTCGCAAGGCACCGGCTCGCATTATCAGGGTCAGCGCGGTCCGACGCCGAGCCGTTCCTACGTGAACTTCTACAAAGCCGACATCGCCGACTAATCATCAAATATTCTTGGATTATCGCAATATATTGTCGGCAATACATTGTCAATGTAGGGCGATTGATATCTTCCCAAATACAAAAAGATTGGCTATCACATATCGCATGTTATCGAATCCTCCCAGTAGATTCCATCTGCATTCTCACGCTGGTGACTTGCGATATAACGTTCCGCATCAAGAACCGCTTGCAGATACTCGCTTGGACCCTGAGCCTCTCTTTTAGGGAATGGACGTCCTACCGCAAAAGCATATTTAGCTCGATTTGGCATAGTCAGTTATCTCTCCTTGAATGACATCTGTTGCATTCCTATAGGGGAATGTATTTCTGTGTTCTCTCTGACATGCCAAAGGAGCTATTCTGAATAACCCGCCTTCTTGATAAGGAAAAATTATATATAGTTTTTCCTTATCAAGCTCTATAGGTAGGCAGGAATTGCCGCCGTTTTTCTGGAGATGATCCTGTAATAACTCCTTAGCCTTAACGGCATCACACCAGACTCAGCCAACCAGCGACTGCTCGATGCGCTTGCAGATGTACCAGCGGCTGTACTCGCTGTACAGGACGGTGCCATGCAACCGCTCGCGGACAAGTACTGAGTGTCGAGGTCAACCTCAACGATGTACACAGCACCGAGCGCATCGTCCACGAAATCATGAGCGAGCATGATCATGGAGTCTCGCTCGCGTCCGCCATGTTCCCGGCCAGTTAAAGAATGCGTCTGAATACCATTCCCTAGTTACGTGCGGTCCGCCTCTTCAACGGACACATCGACATGGACGGCGACGTATTATTTCCCTCAAGTAAATAAGAACATGCTTTCGTAATACATTCGGAGCAAACCGTTAATTAGCGGTATTTATCTTACAAAGTACAAGTTTTCTTCGTTTTCCTTGATACCAAAACGCAGGACGCCAGTGGAACACAAAATCCACCGGCGGGATATACGCAATGCGGCACGCATCCAGTCCTGGTGTTTTCCGGTCTGGAGCGTTGCCAACGGAAAAGGAGGAAGCCATGGAACATTTCGATTTGATCATCAAGAATGCGACCATCTGCACCATGGACGCGGACACGCGCGTCATCCAGCGTGGTTACGTCGCCGTCAAAGGATCGGATATCGCCACGATCGCCGAGGGACAAGTCCCGGAGGGAACCACGGCGGACAGGACCATCGACGCTGCCGGACAGGTGCTCTTCCCGGGTTTCATAGACACGCACACCCACATCTTCCAATCGTTCCTCAAGGGTCTGGGCGCCGACCATAGGCTCATCGAATGGCTCAACCGATCCGCGCTTCCCTACGGTGCCTTGATGACGCCGTACCAGCATCACCTCGCCGCACAGCTCACGTGTATGGAGGCTCTCCGCAGCGGATGCACCACCCTATGTGAGTTTTTCTACACCAGCCAAAACCCCGAGCTTGCCGACGGTTGCATCGCAGGTATGGAAGACACCGGCATCCGAAGCGTATTCATCCGCACTTTCCAGGATTGCGGCGAGGATTACGGCATGCCCTCATGCATGATCCAGCCGGCGGACAAGGCCATGGAAGAAGTCTCGCGCCTGCGCAAGGCATACACCGACCGTGGCGACATGCTGAACATCTGGACCGGTCCGGACGTCACATGGTCCACCTCCAAAGAGGGATATAAGACCATGCTCGACTACTGCCTGTCGGAAAACGTACGCTACGCGATGCACATCGATGAGACCGAAGTCGACGACGACATGTGCCAGAAGAACTACGGGCAGGACATCGTTCCAATGCTCGACGAGATGGGCTTCCTGACCGACAAAATGCTCGGCGTACACTGCGTGAACCTCACACCGGACGAAATCAGACGCTTCGCGGATAACGGCGTCTCCGTGAGCTACAACCCGGTGTCCAACATGTATCTCGGTTCAGGAGCCGCCCCAATCCGCGAATGTCTAGACGCTGGAGTCAACGTCTCCGTAGGCACGGACGGCGCGGCAAGCAACAACACCACCGATTACATCGAAAGCCTTAAATTCGCGGCCCTCATCCAAAAGGGATTCACCCGTGATGCGGCCCGTATCACCGCACCTCAGACCATCTCCATGGCTACCAACGGCGGAGCGAAGGCAGTCGGCATGGAAGACAGGCTCGGAAGCATCGAAACCGGCAAACGTGCCGACATGTTCCTGTTCGAGCCGCGTAAGCTCAAGTCGATCCCGATGCACGACCCGTACGCGACCGCGGTCTACTCGTCGTCCCAAGAAAACATCGCCGCGACCATCGTCAACGGCAAGGTCGTCTATCAGGACGGACAGTTCGCCTGCGGCATCGACGAACGTAACCTGTCCGACAAAATCAACGCTGAACTCGACAAGCTCCGTAAACAAATCAACGCATGAACCATACGTGTAGGAACAAGCTTTTGAAGAATTTAGGAGGAAACCATGTCCAAAGAAGAGACCCCGCAACTTGTCGCGGGAATGAACGATAAAATCCCGGTTGGCCGCTCCATCATCCTAGGATTGCAGCACGTGCTGTCTATGGACCTGTACATCATGCCGCTCATCCTCGGCAGCGCCATCGGCTTGCAGGGAGGGGGCCTCTCCTTCTTCCTGCAGATGAGCTTCTTCGCCTGCGGCATCGCGACCCTGCTACAAAGCGGACTGTTCATGAAATACCCGATTGTGCAGGGACCCTCGTACGTCCCGCTGGGCGCGCTGTGCATGATCGGCGCGACGATGGGCATCCCGACGATGATAGGCAGCCTCATTCCAGGCGCACTGCTGATCATCCTGCTCGGAGCCACCAAGGCGTTCTCCAAGTTCATCCGCAAGGCGATCCCGCCGTTCATCGGAGGCATCATCATCCTCATCGTCGGCCTGACCTTGGTGCCGACTGCCGTGCAGGGTGTGTTCAGCACGACCGGAAACCTGACCGTCAACGCAATCAGCGGCTGTGTGACGTTCGGCGTGCTCCTGCTGTGCATGGTCCTGCAGTACAAGCTTCCGGACAACCGCCTCCTGCACATGTTCTCCGTGATCATCGCGCTGGTCGTCGGAACCCTGACCGCATTGTCCTTGGGTGGAGCCGATTTCAGCGCGGTCGGCTCGGCAGCGTGGTTCTCCCTCCCGCAGCCATTCCATTTCGGAGTACCCCAATTCAATCTTGAGGCATGCCTGCTCATGGTCGTCGTCTACCTGTTCGTTCTGCTTGACACGACCGGAACCTGGTTCACCGTCCAGGCAATCACCGGAGAGCCCATGGAAGACGAACGCGTGGACCGCGGCACCATCGGCGAAGGACTCGGGTGCCTCGCCGGCGCGTTCTTCGGTGGAACCCCAATGACCGGCTACTCATCGAACGCCGGCCTCATCGCCATCACCAAGGTCGCATCCCGACGCGCCATCATCGCCGGCGGCGCAATCCTGACGTTGCTCGGCTTCTGCCCGAAACTCATGGCGGTGATCACGTCCCTGCCCACCCCGGTCATCAACGGCGTGTTCGCCATGGTCTGCATGACGCTAATCTCCAACGGAGTGAAGATGATCAAGGACACCGTCATGGACGACCGCGCGACCATGGTCCTGGGAGTCTCCGTGATGTGCGGCGTCAGCACCATGATCCTGTCGGACGAGGTCGTACAGGCCGCCCCGCAGTTCGTGCAGTACTTCCTGTCCTCGGGCATCGCCGTAGGCGGCACCGTGGCTATCCTGCTGCAGCTGCTCCTGCCGAAGCCCCGGAAGGAGTCCTATAAGGCCAAAGAAGAAGCAGTGGCCGCCTGACAGTTCCCCCATAATGTCTGTTGTGGTTTCCCGCTTTTGTGCAAGCCACAACAGACATCTTTATTTACACACGTTACGTCGAATCATCATTCACAAAACGGCACCAGCCTCTCGTCACCAGTTAATCTGAACACCATCGGCATTCAAAATGGACACCGTCACCGGCGGCTGAACTGCGCCCCGATTGTTGGACATTGTTAATTAGGACACATCCCTAGACCGCAAGGGACCTGCTCCGGAACTCCTCCGGGATATGTCCCTCGAGTCGTATCTGGCGTCGTCCGGTGTTCCAATGCACGATGTACGCGTCCAGCTCGGCCTTGAACCGCTCTTACGAGTCGAACTCGCGGCCGCGGTAGAACTCGTCCTTCAAGTGGCTGAACACCTGCTCGGTAGCGGCGTTGTCCAGGCAGTTGCCCTTGCGACTCATGGACTGGCGGACACCACGCTCCACTTCTCGTAGGAATCCGCGACGACCTGGAACAGGAGCCTGGCCCCGTCGATGTCGATGACCAGCAGCCTGGCGCGGCCTATCGCGCACAGTTCCGCGTCGAACCGGTTCTCGTCCCTCGCCCGCCGCAAACGCATCACCAGCGACGACGCGGTGAAGAACCTCACCGGCATGCCCCTCTCGCACGCCAGCATGCCCGTGGCGATCGCCATGTGCGTCTTGCCGCATCCAACGTCGCCGTAGAGCACGAGGTCCTCGGCCCGGTCCCATGAAACCGAGGCCAACGAGCTGCTCACAACCCAGTCCGCAGGAAACGACGCCATGCCTCAATCGTATGCCGAGTCCGAGCTCGTGCCTATCGTCTGCGAAACCGTTCGAGGTTATGTCGGCTCACATCCAAGACCGGTGGCGACGCAGCGTTCAAAGTCCGTCGGAGACGCCGGCCGTGAGAACGCTTTACCGATGCGCCGATGCCGCTCGCCACGGAGATGGGCCGCGATCCGCGCGGGAGATGGTCGACGAGATCGACAACCAACCCATGCGGATGCCTCGGCCGCCGCGCATCCGCCGAGGCATCCGCATCGTCAGCAGGTTCCATCCCCTTGCCCCGGAACGGACGCGTCGGCGGATAGCTTCCCCCCCGACCCATGGGTCTTCGGAAAGTTTGCTCTCGAAATCCTTGAGTTGCCCGTACATGCCGTCGAGCTTCTTTCCCAAGGATTCATCCCAATCCTCATCGGAATCGACAGGCACTGTCGAGTATCCCGTTCTCCAAGCGGTGCACCAGGTCCTTTCACGCGCCTTTTTAACCAGAGGACCGGAATTCAGGCTGTATGTCTCCCCTATCGCCGTCAATACCCGCGCGCACTCTTCCCTCGGGCCCTCGTCAAGACCTTCGAAGTTGAATACCAGTTGGAGCCTCACTTTGGGAACGTCCCCGCCATCATCCACATGGATCTGGTAGACGTAGTGTCCGTCTTTCCCGAAAACGCCGCTTGGATTGTCGCCGCGAGGCACAAGCCGGTCCATGAGTCCGGTGGTGAACGTCGTGTTCCATTTATCGCCCGCTTCTTTGCTGGGCTGGATCGTTTCGTCGGATTCCGCTTTCCGCCTGACCCATTCCCTGCAGTAGTCCGAGACCTTGGATACGGTATCCGGCCTATACTTGTAGATCAGGTCCAATGCCTTCCTGTGCTTCGCATAGATCCTGTTGCAGATCTCCTTGAGTTCCCTGTCTTCCAAGATGCTCCTCCTTACGGCGTCCATGTATTCCAAGATGAATTCCCTCTGCTCCGCGGCCGGCGTTGACGCCGCCATCGCGCCCTCGATGATGCCGAGCACATCCTCATACCCCATGGGGAGCCAGTCGGATTCCTGTTCCGAGGCCTCCCGTGAGTCCGGGGTGAGAAACACGAAACGCCGCCGGCAATCGGGAAATTCCCTCTCGACGTACGTGTGGTATCTTTCCAGTTGGTTGTCGTGTTCGCCGGAGAAGGTCTTGTTCTCGATGCAGAGGACGTATTTCTCCTTCTCGTTTACGGCGAGGATGTCGATGCCGCGACATTCGCGACAGATTGAGAAGTCGTCGCAGTCCATGAGCAGATCATCGAAGATGTCATCGGCTTCTAAGTTCCGTGCCGTGTGATTGACGAAGCCGCGAATCACACCATCCCTCAGTCCGTGGTTCTCGGCGGGATCCATGAGCCATGCAAGGACGTTGCTGTGTCGGATTTCGGTTTTCGTGATTCCGAGGACGTCGAATGCGTTGAATCTGCCCGTCCATTGGGACAACGGCTCCAGGCATTTGGAGTCGACGAGGAATTCTTTGAGCGCCGCCTCATCCCCTTCATAAAAATTGTCTTCTGTCGACAAATCCATCCTCCGATCTCGAAAGGCCACATTGTCCCGTTCCGTCGTGGATGGGACTCGCTTTCCGTTGGGTCCAATATAGGGGAAACAGCCATCGTGTTCAAGTCGTCGTGACCGTCGAAAATCACGGTGTTCGTGCGGCCTTCTCATGCGAGGCGTCCGTTCCTGCCTTCTACAGCGAAAAGTGGAGCGAGCCCCACTCTCCACGTCGCAACGCAGTGGCTTCCGTGCCATTCCGCCTTCTTCTCGGCCAGGCCTTGAGCGTGGGTGGTTCCTTCGAGGGTATCTTGTGGCTTTGCCAGCTGTATCCCAACGTGCGCAATCTGTTTGTGTTCAATAAGGAATTAATGATTCGAGGTGGTGAGTTCGGTCAAGGAACGTTCTGGCCTGTTCCCCTGTTTTCCCCTTGGGTTCCGGCACCGCCGGCGGGAGAAACAGCCCGGGAACGGGAAAGGCCCGACGGGAGCCCCGGGCAACGGGCTCCGGCCGGCAGGCCGGCAAAACAAAGCATAAAAAAGGGTTTCCGGGAGCCTTGCGCCCCGGCGGGAACCCCCAAGCGAATACGAAAAGGACCCTCCGGGAATCCCATCAGGGACTCGACCGGAAGGTCCTCCAAACAGTTGAATGCGGCGGCGTGCTACTCTCCCACACCCTCTCGAGTGCAGTACCATCGCCGCAGCCAGGCCTTAGC
>ERZ1031746.140-NODE-140-length-30194-cov-28.740668_pt1 | contig 30194 bp, 28 predicted proteins | sample MGYA00518171_ERZ1031746 | MGnify/ENA primary metagenome ERZ1031746 (study PRJEB33719, sample SAMN04261238) | wastewater metagenome | biome: rural village; feature: human; material: feces | host: Homo sapiens | place: El Salvador | collected 2013-01-07 ...
ATGCGGACTCCAATCCGGACCGGACTCGGTCCAACTTTTTGTCCGCACCCCCTCCTTTTGTGTCGGCAGTTGGGGACGGTTCCTAAAGGCCGGCAGATGGGGACGGTCCTTCGTGGCTGGCTGCGAAGACTGTCCCCGACAGCTAGTCGTTTAAGAACGTCCCCAATGGCTAGGTTGGGTACATTGCTTTGAGATGTTATTCGATTGGTTTTGGTGGCTGTTAAGTCATTTACCTGCTCAAAACAATTACTGGCATTCATTTGATACCGAAAATATTGCTCAAAAAATCGTTTAAGAAGTCGCGGGGCCCTTTTTTGCGCGTCGCTCGTCAAGTAATGTGGCAAGTATTTGGTTAGATATTGGTCAGTTAAGGGGCAACATTGCCAAAAGCTTGACGGATGCAGATATGAACGTCGACAAATGAACACTTTGGACGGGGACAAACAAAAAATCTGGGCTGATTCTCGATAATCGCTTCCAATCGTCCCTTGCCGCGTGCCACCCTCGCGTACAATCTCCTCCGACATTCGCGCGCCGCCCGGCGCTTAAGAGGGGAGGGCCCCATGGCAAACGAGATCTGGACCATCAAGCGTTGTCTCGAGTGGACCAAGGAGTACCTGGCCGAGCGCGGCGAGGAGCACCCCCGTCTTTCTGCCGAGTGGCTGCTGTGCGCCGCCACGGGCCTGGCGCGTATCGACTTGTATATGCGCATGGAGGAGACGCTTAACGCGGACCAGCTCGAGACCATGCACGCGGCCGTTGTCCGCCGCGCTAAGGGCGAGCCGCTGCAGTACATCACCGGTAGCGCGCAGTTTCGCATGATCGACGTCGCGTGCGCCCCCGGTGTGCTCATCCCGCGCCCCGAGACCGAGATGCTCGTCGAAGAAGTCCTGAACTATCTGGATGCCGAGGTGCTGAGTCCCGAGGCCGCCGCCCGTCAGCGCGTGGAGCTGCCCTGGAACGATGAGGTTGAGCAGGCCCGCAAAGCCGAGGCGGCGCTGGCCGACGAACGCGCGACCGCCGAGCGCCGTGCTGCCAACCTGACGGCCGCTGATGAGGCTGCGCTGGGTAGCGACGTGCTCGGTAGCCGCGCCTATGCCGAGGAGCTTGCCGATCGAGAGGCCGAGGAAGCCGTCGCGCAGGCGGCAGAAGCCGAAGCCGCGGAAGCCGCCGAGCCCGATCTCGACGAATACGGTATCGCCATTGAGGGCAACGACCAACAGACGACTCCCGCGCAAGATGCCGCTGCGCCTGCCCCAGCCGAGCCCCGCACTGCCCGCGTTCTCGAGGTCGGCTGCGGCACGGGCTGTATCTCGCTCTCCCTTGCCTGGGAGCGTCGCGGCCACGTTACCTGCACCGCCACCGATATCGAGCCGCGCGCCATCGATCTGGCCACCAAAAACCGCGACGCCCTCGGCCTCACGGCAGATGAGGTTGCCTTCAGCCTCACCAACCTGGTGAGTTCTATTCCCCGCGAAGAGTGGGGCACCTTTGATGTTCTCGTCTCTAACCCACCTTACATCCCGACCGGCGTCATGCGCTCGCTGCCGCACGAGGTCAAGGACTTTGAGCCCGACTTGGCGCTCGAGGGCGGCGCCGACGGCCTCGATATCTTCCGCCGCCTGCTCAATGCGGCGCCTTACATGTTGCGCGCCGGCGGCTTGTTTGCCTGCGAGCTCTACGAGGGCGCCCTCGATGCCGCGGCCGAGCTCTGTCGCCAGGCAGGCCTTTCGGACGTGCGCATCGTCCATGACCTCACCGATCGCCCCCGCATCGTCCGAGCTGTCGTCACCGAGCCCAAACAGCGCCAGTAATATTTATTAACTGGATAACAAAAATTATAAAGTAGTTTATAATTAGGACGTCTGAAAAAGGTCGCCCCATGCAACCTCCTACCTTTCGGGAAATCATTGCCCTACTCAAGCACGATGGATTCGTGAAGGTCGCGCAAGTCGGTAGTCACGCTAAGTATGTTTCTGGTGACCGTGTTGTCACCGTGAACGGCTCTGGTGGTGATCGACCAAAGAAGGGCACGTGGGCAAGTATTCGTCGCCAAGCTGGATGGTAGTTGGAGGCAAAATGAGGCAGCGATTTACCTATGACTGCGTTCTCATAAAAGAAGACGACGGTTACTGCGCCAGCTTCCCGCAGATTCCCGGCGCCTTTGCCGATGGCGATACGCGCGAAGAAGCGATTGCCCACGCCGCCGAGGCGCTGATGGCGTTTTTGGCCGACGACCTCAACAACGGTTTGACTCCGGCAGGGTACGAACGCTCGGCCGAGGTTGTGGCCCTTTCAGTCGAAATCGACCACGAGGACGCTCGGGAAGCGGCGTGCCGAACATTTAAAGACGCAGCGCTGGACCTCAAAGTCTCCGCTCCGCGGATTACCGCGCTGGTCAAAGCCGGAAAGCTCGATGTTGAACTCGTCGACGGCCGTCGGATGATAACGATAGACAGCATCGAGCGCTACGCCGCTCAAGAACGCCACGCCGGAAGACCAAAGAAGTTCGTAGCCGTCCAATAACCCCCTCACTTTCACCGACTACTAGAGCCGCTCACCAAACCAACATGCGCTTTGGGCAAATAGGTTGAACGTTTCGTGCGAGAATGCCCCACAGTAAACAAACTTGCATCAGAGCGTGAGGGGCTGGCATACACATGCAGACGGTCTATCGGGTATACGAGGGAGCGCGCGAGCCGCATCGGCTTGCAGTCGAGCGCACGGCCGAGCTACTCGGTAGCGGCGGCCTGGCGCTTATTCCAACCGAAACGGTCTACGGTGTCGCCGTGGCGGTCAACGCCTTCTCGGATGCCGTTCCACAAGATACAAGTGAACCTCTGCCGTGGCCGCGCGATCCGCAGGCCACCGTCAACGGCGCCGCAGTCCCCGCACTCGGTACCGGCTATCGTCGTATCTTTACCCTCAAGCAGCGCGAGCTCACCCAAACGGTTGCCTGGCTGGTCGATGATGCCGAGGCGCTCGACCGCTATGGCGTGGATATCCCTAATGAGGCCCGCGTACTCGCCCGACGATGCTGGCCGGGCGCCCTGACTATCGTGGTCAAGGCTGCCCCCTGCGTGCCGACCTTTATGCGCGCCGCCGACGACACGGTGGCACTTCGCGCTTCGGCCTCGCCCGTGGTGCAAGCGCTCATCCGCGCCTGCGGCAGCCCTCTTGCCTGCACCAGCGCCAACACGCATGGCGCGCCCGCGCCGGCAAGTTTTGCCACGGTGGAGGAGCGCATCCTGGAGGGGGTCGATGTGGCAGTCGACGCCGGCGAGACCCCGTGCCGCGACGCCTCAGCCATTGTGTCGTTTCAGCATGGCGAGCTCCAGATCCTGCGCCAAGGCGCGCTTCCCGCATTGGATATCGAACGGGTCCTGTCCGACCCGATGCAATAGAAAGGCGTAAGCGATGTCGTTGAATCTAGGTAGCCTGGGTGTGGAAGACGCCTCGTTTAGCTTTGGCTGTTCCTACATCATGGCGCTCGACTGCGGCACTACCTCGGTACTCGCGACTATCGTAGACGAGTACGGCTGCATCGTCGCCCAGGCGCGTCGTAGCGTCAAAACCAGCTTCCCGCGCCCCGGCTGGGTGGAGCAGGATCCCATGGAGGTGCTTGCCAGCCAGATCGGCGTGATGATGGAGGTCCAGTTTAAGAGCGGCATCCATTCTGACCGCATCGCCGCTATCGGTATCTCCAACCAGCGCGAGACCACGGTGGTGTGGGACCGCATAAGCGGCCAACCCATCTATAACGCCATCGTGTGGCAATGCCGTCGCACCGCACCTCTGATCGACGAGCTGGTCGAGCAGGGCGCAGAAGGGCTGGTGCGCTCCCGCACGGGACTCACGCTCGATCCGTATTTCTCGGCTTCCAAGGTGCAGTGGATCCTCGACAACGTCGACGGTGCGCGTGAGAGCGCGGCGGCGGGCGACCTTATGTTCGGCACCATCGACACCTGGCTCATCTACAACCTCACTGGCTGTCAGGTCTTTGCCACCGACTACACCAATGCCAGCCGCACCGCGCTCTTTAATATCCATGCGCTCGATTGGGACGACGATTTGCTGGCGCTTTTCGACGTCCCGCGTTCCATGATGCCCGAGGTTCGTTGGAGCTCGGGCGACTACGGCCGTGTCGCGAGCGACATCATGACCAACATGCCACCCATCATGGGCGTGGCGGGCGACCAGCAGGCGTCGCTGTTCGGCCACTGCTGTTTCCATCCTGGCCAGACCAAAAACACCTATGGCACGGGTTGCTTCATGCTCATGAACACCGGCGACGAGGTCGTCGAATCCAAGAACGGTCTGGTCTCCACGATCGGCATCGCCGCGGACGGCAAGATCAGCTATGCGCTCGAGGGTTCTATCTTTGCCGCCGGCTCAACCATGAACTGGCTGCGCAAGAACATGGGCATCATCTCGAGCGTGAGCGAGTCCGCGCAACTCGCCGCTTCGATCAACGACAACGAGGGCTGCTACTTCGTCCCCGCCTTCGCAGGCCTGGGCGCTCCCTGGTGGGACCCGCATGCTCGCGGTATCGTGTGCGGACTGACCGGTGCCTCGAGTCGCGCGACCATTGTGCGTGCGGCCTGCGAGTCCATGGCTTACCAGAGTTATGACGTGCTGCGCGCCATGGAGCAGGACGTGGGACTTTCGATTGAGCGCCTGTCCGTCGATGGCGGTGCCGCGCGCAACGAGTTCATCATGCAATTCCAGGCCGATCTGCTGGATATCCCCGTGCTGCAGTGCGAGACGGTGGAGACCACGGCGATCGGTGTCGCGTACTTGGCGGGTCTTGCCGTCGGCTATTGGGGGGATTTGGAGGAGCTGGAGCAAAACGCTCAGATCGTTAAGACCTTCCTTCCCCATATGTCCGCCGAGCGCCGCGAGCAAAACCTGGCGGGCTGGCGGGATGCCGTCAAGCGTTCGCTCAGCACCGCTCAGTAGGGTTGCGACGAGCTGCTCGATACAGCAAACCGTTAAACTTATGCACGGCGCGCGGCAACAACGACGCCATGCGCCTTGTCAGCAAGGCTATCTTCCGGCCGCAACGAAAGGGGCATCAACCCATGACCGTCACCTACGATACGTCCCGTGTGACCCTTGTCGATCACCCACTCGTCCAGCACAAGCTGTCGATCCTGCGCGACAAGAGCACCGGCACCAACCAGTTCCGCCAGCTCGTGCGCGAGCTCGCACTTTTTGACGGCTACGAGGCCATGCGCGACCTGCCCATGGAAGACGTCGAGGTCGAGACCCCCATCACCACCGCAACGTTTAAGCAGCTCGCCGGCAAAAAGCTCGCCATCGTTCCCATCCTGCGTGCAGGCCTCGGCATGGTCGATGGCATCCTCGACCTGGCACCCTCCGCTCGCGTGGGCCACATCGGTATGGAGCGCGACGAGGTTACCCACGAGCCGCATGAGTATTACTGCAAGATGCCCAAGGATATCGACCAGCGCATCTGCCTGGTTGTCGACCCCATGCTCGCCACGGGCGGTTCGGCCGAGATGGCCATCAGCTACCTGCGCGGGCGCGGTGTCAAGGATATCCGCATGCTCTGTATCGTCGCCGCGCCCGAGGGTCTCAAGTCACTGACCGCAAAGGACTCCGACGTACATATTTATACGTGCGCCATCGATGACCATCTCAACGAGGCCGCCTACATCGTTCCCGGCCTGGGCGATGCCGGCGACCGTATCTTCGGTACGCTCTAGTCGTTGGGCCTTGTCGGCTACGGTCGCAAATACGAAGAAATGGTGCGCACGGTCAAGCAGAAGGCGACCGCACGCGCTCCTGTTAACGGACGTTTTACCCTGCAGGGTTCGAGAAAAACGTATTACCGTACCTGCGGCATAAAGAAGGTCTTAAGAAAACGAACAGGTGCGTATTAACCGATGTTTTCTCGGTTGTACTTTAGCGATTGGCTCGTACAATAGTCACCAATGTTCGGCTGGAACTGTTCTGTGAAGCGTTAAAAAGGAAAGTGAGGACGCCAGTGTTTCAGATAGCTGATCTGCTCGCTATCGTTGCAGGCGCCATCGCGGGCGCGGTCGCCTTTCTTCCCTTTGTTTTTACGCTCAAGCCGGTTCTTGACGATAAACAGAATGCGGACATGCTCAAGGGCATGGTGAGTCTCGCGGTCTCGGCGATCGCGTTGCTTGCCTTTACCCTGGTCGTGTTCGCGTTGTTCGGAGAGGCGTTTCGCATGTTCCTCCTGGGCGAGGCGATCGGCTTTGTGGCCTTTATGGCCGCCTGCACGGTCCGTGTCGCCAAGGCGCTGCGGGATCCTCATGAGGTCGAAAGGTAAGTCGTGGATATTTTTGAAAAGCTGCCCGATGAGATTAATCATCTGGTCAGCGAGTTCAGCTCCACCCCTGTCGTGGGCGATCTGAGCTGCGGCATCACGCAGTACTCGTTTTGGCTGATCGTCTCCACGATCGTGCTCCTGATCGTCCTGGCCGTGTTCAAGAAGAAGCAGACCCTGGTTCCCAAGGGCTTCTTCGTCAACGGTTTCGAGTACATCATCGAGTACGTCGAGAACGATATCGGTAAGGGCGTCGTGGGTGAGAACTGGAAGAAGCACTTTCCGTTCCTGTGCTCGCTTTTCCTGTTCATCCTGATCAATAACATGATCGGCCTGATCCCGGGAATGAAGCCCGGCACCGGCGCAATCGGCTCCACTGCTGCGCTCGCCATCTTCGCCTTCGTGTACTTCATCTACTACGGATGCAAGGCTCACGGCGTGATCGGCTACATCAAGAGCCTCGCCCCGCAGGGCGTGAGCTTCCCGATGAACGTGCTTGTGTGGGTCGTCGAGCTTTTCTCGACCTTCCTGCGCCTCATCACGCTCGCCGTCCGTCTGTTCTGCAACATGTTTGCAGGACACGTGGTCATGGGCTCGTTCGCCATCATGGCGAGCATGTTCATGCAGCCGCTGCTTCAGCAGGTTTCCGCGGCCCACGCCGTCGGCGCCCTGCCTTCGTTGGCCTGGCTTGCCATCCTCATCCTGATCTATGCGATCGAGCTTGTGGTCGGCGCCATCCAGGCGTACGTCTTCACGGTCCTTACCGCCGTGTATGTCTCCGAGGCAGAGGAGGTCGCGGAGGAGGAGTAATCTTCCGTTCGCGCCTTAAAGGTAAGGCAATTCGTTCAACCGCCGGTGCCCGTACCCATGGAGCCCGGCAGTTATAAAAAGGTTATCCTGCGTGAAATAAGACACGCACGACAAAGGAGGAATCGTGGGAGTTATCGGTTACGGTCTCGGTGTTATCGGCGCTGGTCTTGCTATCGGCCTGTCTGCTCTGGGTGCTACGGGTGCTATGGCCCGTCAGCCTGAGGTCCAGGGCCGCGTGTTCACCGTCTTCATCATGGGCTCCGCCTTCGGCGAGGCTCTGGCTCTGATCGGCTTCGTTGTCGCGCTGATCGTTAAATAGCACGGAGCGTCAAGTATGAATCTTTCATCCCAGAAGAGCGCGATCGCACTCTCCGCGTCCGCGGCCGCGCTGCTCATGCCGGTTTCCGCGTTCGCCGAGGACGGCGCTGCCGGTGCGGAAATCCTCATCCCTAAGATGGCGGAGTTCATCCCGGCGCTTATCGCCTTCCTGATCATCTGGATCGTGCTGGCCAAGGTTGCCCTGCCGGGCATTATGAAAACCATGGAGGAGCGCGGCAAGAAGATCGAGGAGAGCCTCGACGAGGCCGAGAAGACCAAGCAGGAGGCTATCGCCAAGCGCGCTGAGTCCGACTCGGTCGTCACCGACGCCCGTCGTCAGGCTGCCGACATCGTTCTCGAGGCCCGTAAGGACGCCGAGTCCGAGCGCGCCCGTATTATCGAGGCTGCGCACAAGGAGGCCGAGGAGATCATCGCCAAGGCCCATACGACCGTCGAGGACGAGCGCAAGTCCATCTACGCCGGTGCCGCGAGCTCCATCGCCGACCTGTCCGTTGCCGTCGCCACCAAGATCGTGGGCGAGGCACTCGAGGACGAGGCCGAGCAGAAGAAGCTCATCGAGCGCTACATCCAGGAAGCAGGTAGCCTGAATGCCGACTAGCCGCTATCAGGACAAGGTGCTCGAGACCTACGCGCGCTCCCTTTTGGAAGCCGCCAAGGCCGAGAACCATGTGTTCGAGGACCTCGAGATGATCGAGCGCCTGGCTAGCGCCAGCTCCGAGATCATCGCCGTGCTCGACACCATGTCCAAGCGCGACCAGCTCGACCTTCTTCCCAAGGTGGCAGCTGCCTTTAAGTATGTTGCCGAGGAAGACGAGGATGTAGTGGGCGTGACCGTCACCACGGCGATCCCGCTCGACGACGAGCTGCGTCAAACCATCACTAAGAAATGCGAGCAGGACTTCGGCCGCAAGGTATTCCTTATCGAGCAGGTCGACCCGTCTATCGTGGGCGGCCTGGTGCTCGAGGCCCGCGGCGAGCGTCGTGATATTTCCGTCAAGACGCAGCTGCGCATCGCGCAGGAGACCCTCGCAAACTCTGCTAATTCGTACGGAGGTGAAGCCTAATGTCCGAAACCCTCAATGCCCAGGATATCGCCAAGAAACTGCAGGAGCAGCTCACGAGCCTCTCCGCGACGGTCGATACGCATGAGGTTTCAACGGTCGACGAGGTAGGCGACGGCATCGCGCGCGTCTCCGGCCTCAAGAGTGCCATGGCAGGCGAGCTTCTGGAGTTCAAGAGCTCCGATACCGGTGAGACCGTCTTCGGGCTTGCCCAGAACCTTGACCGTGACGAGGTCGGCGCCGTTCTGTTCGGTGCCGTCGACGCCATCAAGGAAGGCGACGAGTGCCGCACCACTGGCCGCATTATGGATATCCCCGTGAGCCGCGCCATGCTCGGCCGCGTCGTCAATCCGCTCGGCCAGCCCATCGACGGCCTGGGTGACATCGTTGCCACGCACCGTCGCCCCATCGAGTTCAAGGCCCCCGGCGTCATCGACCGTACCCCGGTGTGCGAGCCGGTTCAGACCGGTCTGCTCGCTATCGACTCCATGGTGCCTATCGGTCGCGGTCAGCGTGAGCTCATCATCGGCGACCGTAAGACCGGTAAGACCGCCATCGCCATCGACGCTATCCTCAACCAGCGCGGCAAGGGCATGGTCTGCATTTATGTCGCCATCGGCCAGAAGGCCTCCACGGTTGCCAACATCCGCGAGACCCTCGCTGAGCACGGTGCGCTCGACTACACCATCATCGTTTCGGCGACCGCTGCCGATTCCGCCCCTATGCAGTACATCGCGCCTATGGCCGGTGCCGCTATCGGCGAGTTCTTCATGTACAACGGCGAGGACGGCAAGCCCGCCAGCGAGACCAACCCCGGCGGTCACGTGCTCGTCATCTACGACGACCTGTCCAAGCAGGCCGTGGCATACCGTCAGATGTCGCTGACGCTGCATCGTCCGCCCGGACGCGAAGCCTATCCTGGCGACATCTTCTACCTGCACTCTCGTCTGCTCGAGCGTGCCGTTAAGATGTCCAAGAAGAACGGCTACGGTTCCATGACGGCGTTGCCGATCATCGAGACCCAGGACGGCGACGTCTCGGCCTACATTCCGACCAACGTCATTTCCATTACCGACGGTCAGATCTACCTGCAGTCCGAGCTCTTCTTCCAGGGTCAGCGCCCGGCAGTCGACGTGGGTATCTCCGTGTCCCGCGTCGGTGGCGATGCACAGACCAAGGCCATGAAGCAGGTCGCCGGTAACCTCCGTCTGGACCTCGCTTCGTATCAGGAGCTCGCCGGCTTTACGCAGTTCGGCTCCGACCTCGACGAGGCTACGCAGAAGCAGCTTACCCACGGCGCTCGCATGACCGAGCTCCTGAAGCAGCCGCGTTATAAACCGTTTGAGGTTGGCGAGCAGATCGTTGCGCTGTTCGCTGGCAACGAGGGCTTCCTGGATGACCTGGAGATCGCCGACGTGCTGCCCTTCCGTGCCGAGCTCATCGAGTACATGGACAATGGCTTTGGCTCGCTGCTCGACAAGGTTCGCGCCAAGAAGATCGACGACGACAGCAAGGCCGAGCTCTTGCGTGTCATCGGTGACTTCAAGCAGCAGTTCATGGCCAAACACCATTCGGACGTTTCTGTATCAGAGGAGAACTAAGCCCTATGGCCAACCTTCGCGACATTAAGAAGCGAATCTCCTCGGTTACCACGACCAAGCAGATCACGCGCACGATGGAAATGGTCTCTACGGCCAAGATCCGTCGTGCCCTCGATCGCTCCAAGCAGGCTGAGCCCTATAAGGAGGCGCTGACCGACGTCATGTTGACGGTCGCCGGCGACGCCTCCTGCTCGGGCAACGATCCCATGCTGCATAAGCATGAGAGCGTCAAGCATGGCCTGATTGTCGTTATTGCCTCGGACCGCGGCCTTGCCGGCGGATTCAATACGACGGTGGAGCGCACGGCCGAAAAGCTCGCCGCTTCTTGGGCGAACGACGGCATCGAGTGCGAGATCATCGCGTGCGGACGCAAGCCGGCCACGTATTTCCGCGACCGCGCAAACGTCATCATGCACTTTGAGGGCAATTCCTCCGAGCCCGATTTCAATCAGGCTCGCATGATGTCCTCTCATATCTGCGATGCGTATCGCGCCGGTGAGCTTGACCGTGTCGAGCTTGTCTACCACCACGCCAAGAACCGCGTGGATCAGGAGCTTCGCGTCGAGCATCTGTTGCCGCTCGACCCCGAGATGATCGCTATGGCCCACGGTCCGCGTAAGAACGAGACCGACGCCCCTAAGCGCATCTCGTCCACGTTCGAGTTTGTGCCCTCTCCCGAGCATGTTCTCGGCAAGCTTGTACCGTCATATATCTTGACGGTCATCTACCAGGCCCTGATCGATTCGGCGGCTGCCGAGCAGGGTGCACGCCGCAAGGCCATGCACTCCGCGACGGAAAACGCCACCGCGATCATCTCGACCCTTACCCGCACGTATAGTCGCGTGCGCCAGGCTTCGATCACGACCGAGATCAACGAGATCGTCGGCGGAGCCTCAGCATTGGAGGAACAGTAATGGCTAATAACACCGTAAAGCTTGCGGTCGAGGAAGCCACCAAGAAGACGACTGCCGGTGATGGTCGCATCGTGCGAATCATCGGCCCTGTCGTCGACGTCAAGTTTGACGGCGCGGTGCCCCCGATCTACAACGCGCTCACGGTCGAGGCCGAGACCCCGATCGGTCATCTGAGCACGATCCTCGAGGTCGAGAGCCAGCTTCCGGGCGGCGTCGTCCGCACGGTCGCCATGTCCTCGACCGACGGTCTGCAGCGTGGTCTCATCGCCACCGATACCGGTGAGCCCATGAAGATGCCCGTTGGCCCCAAGACGCTCGGCCGCATTTGGAACGTGATGGGCAAGCCTGTCGACGGTAAGCCCATGCCCGAGGTGGAGGAGTTCTATCCCATCCACCACGCAGCGCCCCGCTTCGACGAGCTCACCACCAAGACCGAGATCTTCGAAACCGGCATCAAGGCCGTTGACCTGCTCGAGCCCTACATCCGTGGCGGCAAAACGGGTCTGTTCGGCGGCGCCGGCGTCGGCAAGACCGTTCTGATTCAGGAGCTCATCAACAACCTCGCCCAGGAGCACGGCGGCACCTCGGTGTTCACCGGTGTCGGCGAGCGTACCCGCGAGGGCACCGACCTGTTCCTCGAGATGAGCGAGTCGGGCGTTATCGACAAGACCTGCTTGGTTTATGGTCAGATGAACGAGCCGCCCGGAGCACGTCTGCGCATCGGTCTGGCGGGCCTTACCACCGCTGAGTACTTCCGCGATCGCGGCCAGGACGTTCTGCTGTTCATCGACAACATCTTCCGTTTCTCCCAGGCAGGTTCCGAGGTTTCCGCACTGCTGGGCCGTATGCCGTCCGCCGTCGGTTACCAGCCTACGCTGGCAACCGAGATGGGCGACCTCCAGGAGCGCATTACCTCGACCAAGACGGGCTCCATTACCTCCGTCCAGGCTGTCTACGTCCCTGCAGACGACCTGACCGACCCGGCGCCTGCCACGACGTTTACGCACCTCGACGCCACCACGGTTCTTTCGCGTAGCATTTCGTCGCTCGGTCTGTTCCCGGCTATCGACCCGCTCGCGTCTTCCTCCGATGCTCTCGATCCCTCGATCGTCGGCGAGGAGCACTACCGTGTCGCCGTCAAGGTCCAGGAGCTTCTGCAGGAGTATTCCGACCTTCAGGACATCATCGCCATTCTGGGTATGGACGAGCTGTCCGAGGAGCAGCGCCTTACGGTCAACCGTGCCCGTAAGATTCAGCAGTTCCTCTCCCAGTCCTTCCACGTCGCCGAGAAGTTCACCGGCAATCCCGGTGTCTACGTCCGCGTCGAGGATACCGTCCGCTCCTTCGCCGAGATTGTCGACGGCAAGGCCGATGACCTGCCCGAGCAGGCATTCCGCTATGCTTCCACGATTGAGGACGTGCGCGAGCGCGCCCGCAAGATGGGGGAGAAGTAGGTTATGCGTATCCGCATCGTGTGCCCCGTGAGCTGCGCCTATGAGGGCGACGCTGCGTTTGTGTCGATTCCGTCCACGGATGGCGAGTTTGGCGTTCTGCCTGCTCACTCCAGCGAAATCTGCACGATCGACCGCGGTTACGTTCGCATTTCCGATAAGGCCATGGGCACTGTCGACCATACGTTTGCCGTGGCCGGCGGCTATGCCCAGGTTGCGGACGATGTCGTGACCGTTCTCGCCGAGCGCGCTTGCGATTTGGCGACCGTCGATGCCGACAAGGTTAAAGCTGATATTCAAGGTTTTGAAGAGAAGCTGGGTAATTTGTCGGAGGATGATGCACGCCGCGCCTACCTCTATAATGAAATCGCATGGTGTAAGCTCAAGCTTGCCCAATAGTCAAACGTTTTAGCGTTCGACCATTTGCGAACACATCATGCCCGGGATGGCCCAGCCACCCCGGGCATGCTTTTTGAAAGGGTAGACCTTGGATATTATCCGCGTTGAGGGTGGCCATGCCATCGGAGGTTCCGTGCCTGTTTCGGGCGCCAAGAACTCCGCTCTCAAACTCATGGCGGCAACGCTTCTGGCGCCGGGCAAGACGACGCTGCAGAACGTGCCCGATATTTCCGATGTCCACGTGATGGGCAAGGTGCTCAAGGGTATGGGCGCTACGATCGATGTTCTCGACGAGCACACGCTCGAGATTGATACTTCCCAGGTCGATTCTTGGGAGGCGCCCTATGAGCTCGTTGCCAAGATGCGCGCTTCCACTGCCGTGATGGGACCCCTGTTGGGCCGTTTCCATCGCGCCAAGATCGCTATGCCCGGCGGCTGCAACTTGGGTGCTCGCAAGATCGATATGCATATCTTGGGTCTTGAGGCCTTGGGCGTCGAGTTCGATACCGCCCACGGCTATATCAACGCCAATGCGCCTCAGGGCCTGCGCGGCACTACCGTCACGCTCGAGTTCGCCAGCGTCGGTGCGACCGAGAACCTCATCATGGCCTCCGTGCGTGCGCAGGGTACCACGGTTATCGATAATGCCGCCCGTGAGCCCGAGATCGTCGATCTCGCCAACATGCTTAACGAGATGGGAGCCAAGATTGTCGGCGCGGGTACGCCTGTTGTGACCATCGAGGGCGTGGAAGAGCTGCATCCCGTTACCCATCGCGTGGTGGGCGACCGCATCGAGGCCGGTACCTTTATCGTTGCCGGTGCGTTGATGGCAGACGACCGCGGTGTCGATGTCACGGGCTTTTGCCCCATCCACTTGGGAATGGTGCTCAAGAAGATGGAGCTTATGGGCATCGATTGCGAACGCATCGAGGATGGCGTTCACGTGAATCGTGTCGAGCACATCAAGCCGGTCGATATCCAGACGCTCCCATTCCCCGGTTTCCCCACGGACATGCAGGCGCAGATCATGGTGCTTTCCGCTCTGGCCGACGGCAGCTCCGTTATCACCGAGAATATCTTTGAGAATCGCTTTATGTTTGCATCCGAGCTGGTGCGCATGGGCGCCGATATTCGTATCGAGAGCCATCACGCTATGATTCACGGCGTCAAGGGCTTCTCCGGCGCTCAGGTAACCTCACCGGATCTTCGTGGCGGCGCGGCGCTTGTCGTTGCCGGCCTCATCGCCGACGGCACGACCGAGGTCTCGGCCATTCATCACATTAAGCGCGGCTACGAGCGGTTTGTTGAAAAGCTGCAGGCGCTTGGCGCCCATGTCGAGCACGCCACTGTTCCCGATCCCGTCATCTACTAATGCAGGTTGCCAATGTTTAAGAAAAAGCCCCTTACGGAATCTCGAAGACCTTCGACCGGCGCTCAGGCAAAAATCTATAGCCGTGATAACGTTGCCCGCTATTCCGAGCGCGCCCGTCAGCGCCGTCGCGGTCATACGGTTCGCCGCGTCGCGCTCATTGCTGTGCTCGGCGTGCTGCTGAGCGCTACGACTGCTGCCGGCCTGTGGTTTGCCACCATTATGGGCAAGCTCGGCAATTCCAATGTCATCACCGACAATCTGCGTCGGGTTCTGGTTGATACCGACGAGGCAAAGGAACCGTTCTACGTGCTACTCCTTGGCACTGACGGTCGCCCGGGCGAGGATACATACCGCGCCGACTCGATTATCCTGGCGCGTATCGACCCCACAAAAAAGCAGGCGACGCTCATTTCCGTTCCTCGTGACACCAAGGTCGTGTACAAGGGCGAGACCATGAAGATCAACGCCTGCCATACCGTTGGCGGCGCCGAGGCCATGGTCCAGGCGGTCAACGAGCTGTGCGGTGTTCAGATTTCCCATTATGCCGAGGTCAGCTTCGACGGCATGAAGTCGCTCATCGATTCGGTCGGCGGCATCGACATTAACGCAACCGACGATGTCGACGACCCCGAGCATCTCGACATTAAGATCACCGCTGGTCAGCAGCACATGGATGGCGCGACCGCCCTTACCTATGCCCGCTGCCGCTACATCTATGCCGATGGCGACTACACACGCATGCGCCATCAGCGTCAGGTGCTCGGCGCCCTCGCCAAACAGATCCTCAACAACTTCGATGCCACCAAGGTCTTCGCCCTCGTCAATTCGCTGTCCAACATGCTCGTGACCGATATGAGCGTTCAGGACATCGTCTCTACGGTCAATGCCATGCGCGGCATGGATGTTGACGGCATCTATTCGGCCAACTTACCTTCGTATGCCGATGACAGCACCATGATTGATGGCGTGAGCTACGTCTTTGTCTACGAGGACGAGCTCAAGGAAATGATGAAGCGCGTCGATGCTGGTAAGGATCCCAAGGGCCCCAATACCATGGGCCTGTCCGATGGTACCAGCTCCACGATTGGCGACATCAACAGAAACACGTCCGACGACTACGCCAACGGTACCGCCACTTCGTCAGGCAATTCGGAAGGCTCGGCAGACTCGGGCGATTCAACTGATTCGAGTACCTCGGACTACAACTCAGACAACTACGACGGGTCGACCTCTTATTAGTTTCGCTATTCTACCGAACGGTGGACTGGCCAACTTGTTCGCCTTAGACGTCGCTCGCTGACGTTGGCTCAACCTGCGGTGCTGACTACTCCCCTTGTAGTCATTGGGGACGTTCTTAAACGACTAGTCAAACAAGAACGTCCCCAATGACTACTGACTACTCCCCTTGCACGAAAAACCGCCCCGTTCTCGGTTGAGGACGGGGCGGTTTGTCATTTAAGCTTGAGCGGTCAAGCTTATGCGAAGCGGGCGACGAGCTCCTGGAGGACGTCGGTCATCTTGACGAGCGAGCTGACCGGGACAAACTCGTTAACGCCGTGGTAGCAGTAGCCGCCCGTGGAAAGGTTGGGGCAGGGCAGGCCGCGGAACGACAGCTGCGCACCGTCGGTACCACCGCGAATCGGCAGCACCTGGGGCTCAATGCCGCAGGCAAGGTAGGCTTCCTTGGCGACATCGATAAGCTCGGGGTAGTCACGCACGATCTCGGCCATATTTCGATACTGCTGCTTAATCTCGACCGTCACGAGTTCCTCGCCCAGGCGCTGGTTGAGCAGGGCTGCGGCGGAATCAATCAGCGCGAGCTTCTGCTGGAACTTTGCGGCGTCGTGGTCGCGAACGATATAGCGCGCCGTAGCGTGGTCGACGGTTGCAGACACGCCCTCAAGATGATAGAAGCCCTCGTAGCCCTCAGTGTATTCCGGGCGCTGCGCATAAGGCAGCAGCGCGTTAAAGTCGCAGAACAGATTGCCCGCGTTGACCATGCGGCCCTTGGCGTCACCGGGATGGATGGACTGGCCCTCAAAGTGAACGGTTGCCTCGGCGGCGTTAAAGCACTCCCACTCCAGCTCGCCGATGGGACCGCCGTCGACCGTGTAGGCGTACTTGCAGCCAAAGGCCTCGATGTCCAACAGCTCGGCGCCGTGACCGATCTCCTCGTCCGGGCAAAAACAGATGCCGAGTGCGGGGTGGGGCAGCGAGGGGTCCTGAGCGATACGCGCGACAAGCGCCATGATCTCGGCGACACCGGCCTTGTCGTCGGCGCCCAGTAGTGTGGTGCCGTCACTGCAGACCAAGTCCTCACCCACAAGGTCGTTCAGGGCGGGAAGCTTGGCGGTGCTCATGGCCACGGGCTTGCCGTCGACGGTACCGCAGACCAGGTCGCCGCCTTCGTAGTGCACAATGTGCGGCTTCACGCCGGCGCCCGGCGCAACCTCGGTGGTGTCGAGGTGTGCGATCAGGCCCAGGGCGGGCTTATCCTCCGCGTCCGCGCTCGCAGGAATATGAGCGCAGACGTAAGCGTGCTCGGTCACATGGGCATCGGCCGCACCGAGCTCGCGCAGCTCCTCGGCCAGGATGTTGGCAAGGTCAAACTGAACGGTGCTCGAAGGCACCTGGTCACAGTTTGCATCCTCGGATTGCGTGTTGATTTGGACGTAGCGCAAAAAGCGCTCAAGGACGTCGGGGTTCGTGGCGTTGTTTTCCATAAAGACCGCTCCAATCTTGGTCGTCGTGTGCAACAAGAACTCTAGCACGGTATGCCACGGCATGCCGCGACGCTTGGATGGGGTAGAATCAGCCTTTGAACGCAGAAGGGACGGAAGGTCATGGATACGACAAATAGCTCGCGCGAGCTGCACCTAACGGTGGCGAACGAAGACTACTTGGAGTGCATGGTTCGCATCGAAAGTGAAGAAGGGGAGACCAATGGCGTGCGATCGGTCGACATCGCGCAGCGTCTTGGTGTCTCCAAGGCATCGGTCAATAAGGCAGTTTCGGCGCTTAAGGCGTCCGAGCTTGTCGAGCAGTCGCATTACGGCAAGGTCATCCTGACCGACCGTGGTCGCGAGGTCGGCACGGCTATCTGGTACCGCCATCGCCTTATCCGCACGTTTTTGGTCCAGGAGCTCGGTGTCGATTTTGAGCGGGCCGATTCCGAGGCGTGTATGATGGAACATGCACTTTCCGAGGACACGATGAGCCGCTGGCTCGCCTACCTCGAAAAACAGGGAATCAGCGTCGAGGAATAGCGAAACACATATATGGATACGAGTTATTACAACCGCCCCGGCGGCGAGGAACTTATGCGCCGCATGTCGAGCGAGACCCTGTTGACGCAGGGCCCCATGGGCAGCGTGCTGATGAGTGAATACGACGCTGCCGACATCCCACCGGCGTTTTGGAACCTTGCCGAGCCGCAGACTGTTTCTCGTATTCATCGCCTGTATGTCGCCGCCGGTGCGCAGGTGCTCATTACCAATACCTTTCAGGCATCAAGCTATGCCCTCAAGCAAGATCAGATTACGCCGTCCGTGGCTGAGGTCAATCGCGGTGCCGTCGACGATGCGCGCCAAGCGCACCCTCAGCTGCTGCTGGGCTCGATGGGTCCGATCGGCATTGAGTGGTTTGCCGAAGACTCTGCCGAATATCGAGAAATCCGAGGCATTTCGCGAGAGCAGGCATACGACCTGCTCAATGCTGGTGTTGATGGTCTGCTGATCGAAACGGTGACGTCTATCCGTAATTTGCAGCCCATGCTCGCCGGCGCCCAGGATGCCGCCGACGGCATGCCTGTTTTGGTGAGTTTTGTCGTTGACGATAAAGGCGACCTGCTAGGCGATGGCCTCAACATCGAGGCTGCCGTTTTGTACGCCGAAAAGCACGGCGCAAACTCGGTTGGCGTTAACTGCTGTTCACTTGCGGCCGCGAACGTGGCGGTGCCCAGGATGGTTGCATCGGCGACTACGCCCGTCACGGTACGCCCCAACGTGGGCGATCCGGTCCAAACTCGGGATGGTCCTGTGTGGCGCGAGAACCCCGAAGCCTTCGCGCGCGCTTGCATCGAATGGAGACATGCCGGTGCCGCAATGGTGGGCAGTTGCTGTGGAACCACGGCGATCACCACGGCGGCGATGGCCGAGGCACTCGATATATAAAGGTCAAAACCGCTCCATACGGGGCGGTTTTTTATTGGTTACACATCGTCGGTAACATTTGCCCAAATGGTGAATGCCGGTTTTGGCAGGTTGCTGGGCGAGCGTTGCGGGTATACCGCATGCGTACCATGATCCAAACACTGTGAGGTGTCTGCGCGTGTGCGCGATAATTCATTTTGGAACTGACGGTTGGCGCGCCCGCGTCGACGACGACTTTACCGCCGACAACGTTGCCCGCATTGCCGATGCTGTCGGCGAGTTGTGGCAAAAGATCAATCCCGGCAAAACAGTATATATAGGGTTCGACACCCGGCCGCAGGCGCGCGAGTTCGCCGAGCTTGCGGCAGGCGTGCTTGCGGCTCACGGATTGGACGCAGTCCTCGCATCTCGGCCTGTCCCGACCCCCGTTCTTACGTGGGCGGCGGCGTATGACGGCGAGGCCTGCGGTGCGCTCATGGTGACGGGGTCCCATCATCCGCAGGGGTATCTGTGCCTAAAACTGCGCATGGGAGATGGCTCGACGGCCAATCAGGATGTCATCGAGGAGCTCGAAGAGACCATGGCCCCCGAGCCGATGGGGATCGAGGAACGCTATCGCACCGCGGATATTATTCCTGACTATATGCAGGCGGTGGCATCGTTTGTCGATGCCGAGGCCATTCGAGCCGCTCACCTGCGTGTGGTAGTTGACCCCATGGACGGCGCGGCCCAGGGATATCTTGCCGACCTGCTGCGGGAGCTAGGCGTCGAGGTGCACGAGATCCATGCCGGACAGTCGTCCGATCAAGAGGACATTTGCCCCGACCCTGTTGAGCCGTGGGTGGACGCTTGCGAGCGTGCGGTTGTCGAGGACGGGGCGTGCGCGGGCCTGGTGACCGACGGCGATGCCGACCGTATCGGCGCGGTCGACGAACGCGGTAGATATATTCATCCGCACCAAATCATGGCGCTTGTTTTGGGTGACCTCGTTCAATTCCGCAATTTGGAGGGGCGTGTCGTCGTCAATCTCTCGTGCTCGACGCTCGTGCGCCGCATTGCTGAGGCACTTGGCTGTCGTGTGACCGTTAAGCCGGTCGGTTTCAAATATATAGCTGCAGAGATGAAGAAGGGCGGCGTCCTCATGGGAGGCGAGGAGGCCGGCGGTATCGGCATCGCCGCGCATATGCCCGAGCGTGATGGAATCCTTGCTTGTCTGATTCTGTGTGAGCTTATGGCAAAGACGGGCGCGCCCTTGGGCGTTTTGGTCGATCAGCTCGAGGCCAGTTTTGGTAAGACGAGCTATGGGCGTCGCGATTTGCGCCTTGAGGCCGAAGACGCCGAATCGCTGCGAACGCTGCTTCCTGGCATGAATCCCAAATCGATTTACGGCAAGGCGCCGCAGGCTGTAAGCCATATGGATGGTTTACGTTTGGCATTCGAGGATGACACCTGGCTGCTGATCCGCCCCAGCGGGACCGAACCGGTGGTTCGCGTATACGCCGAGGGGTTCTCGGTGGAAGAGCGCGATGGGTTGCTCGATGCCGGCTGTGCCTTGGCTAAGGGAGCCTATCAGCTTTAGCCATATGACGCTTCACTATAAAGAGACCCTCGGTGAGTGGTGGAGAACGGCCGGCAAACGTAAGCTGAGTTTCAATATATGTAGGAAATGTGTACGCCCAGATTCCCGCCCGCGGGGGCCCTCCGGTCTGGCAATATATCTCCTTGCCGCGCGGCCCGGTCGGACCGGGAACCAGCGCAGGCGTGCACCTTGAGAACCGGATACTGCGAGGATGGACACACCAGTTGTGTCGCATCCGGGCAGACATCGAACCATTTGAAATGGTCTGACTTGGATTTGTTTTTCGCAAGGCCGCCGAGAGGCGGCCCCGAGAAATTCCTTTTCCTATACTAAAACCATATGAATCGAACGGAACCGATCAGCTAATAGTTGAGAGGACCGGACGGGCCCGAAGCCCAATACATTTTGGACGGAGAGTTCGATCCTGGCTCAGGATGAACGCTGGCGGCGCGCCTAACACATGCAAGTCGAACGGCACCCACCTTCGGGTGGAAGCGAGTGGCGAACGGCTGAGTAACACGTGGAGAACCTGCCCCCTCCCCCGGGATAGCCGCCCGAAAGGACGGGTAATACCGGATACCCCGGGGCGCCGCATGGCGCCCCGGCTAAAGCCCCGACGGGAGGGGATGGCTCCGCGGCCCATCAGGTAGACGGCGGGGTGACGGCCCACCGTGCCGACAACGGGTAGCCGGGTTGAGAGACCGACCGGCCAGATTGGGACTGAGACACGGCCCAGACTCCTACGGGAGGCAGCAGTGGGGAATCTTGCGCAATGGGGGGAACCCTGACGCAGCGACGCCGCGTGCGGGACGGAGGCCTTCGGGTCGTAAACCGCTTTCAGCAGGGAAGAGTCAAGACTGTACCTGCAGAAGAAGCCCCGGCTAACTACGTGCCAGCAGCCGCGGTAATACGTAGGGGGCGAGCGTTATCCGGATTCATTGGGCGTAAAGCGCGCGTAGGCGGCCCGGCAGGCCGGGGGTCGAAGCGGGGGGCTCAACCCCCCGAAGCCCCCGGAACCTCCGCGGCTTGGGTCCGGTAGGGGAGGGTGGAACACCCGGTGTAGCGGTGGAATGCGCAGATATCGGGTGGAACACCGGTGGCGAAGGCGGCCCTCTGGGCCGAGACCGACGCTGAGGCGCGAAAGCTGGGGGAGCGAACAGGATTAGATACCCTGGTAGTCCCAGCCGTAAACGATGGACGCTAGGTGTGGGGGGACGATCCCCCCGTGCCGCAGCCAACGCATTAAGCGTCCCGCCTGGGGAGTACGGCCGCAAGGCTAAAACTCAAAGGAATTGACGGGGGCCCGCACAAGCAGCGGAGCATGTGGCTTAATTCGAAGCAACGCGAAGAACCTTACCAGGGCTTGACATATGGGTGAAGCGGGGGAGACCCCGTGGCCGAGAGGAGCCCATACAGGTGGTGCATGGCTGTCGTCAGCTCGTGTCGTGAGATGTTGGGTTAAGTCCCGCAACGAGCGCAACCCCCGCCGCGTGTTGCCATCGGGCGATGCCGGGAACCCACGCGGGACCGCCGCCGTCAAGGCGGAGGAGGGCGGGGACGACGTCAAGTCATCATGCCCCTTATGCCCTGGGCTGCACACGTGCTACAATGGCCGGTACAGAGGGATGCCACCCCGCGAGGGGGAGCGGATCCCGCAAAGCCGGCCCCAGTTCGGATCGGAGGCTGCAACCCGCCTCCGTGAAGTCGGAGTTGCTAGTAATCGCGGATCAGCACGCCGCGGTGAATACGTTCCCGGGCCTTGTACACACCGCCCGTCACACCACCCGAGTCGTCTGCACCCGAAGTCGCCGGCCCAACCGAGAGGGGGGAGGCGCCGAAGGTGTGGAGGGTGAGGGGGGTGAAGTCGTAACAAGGTAGCCGTACCGGAAGGTGCGGCTGGATCACCTCCTTTCTAGGGAGATAAATCTTCTAGAGAGACAAACTTTAACTCGAATAGAGGGCAGGAGCCCGTCCGGTAGATGTCCGCCAGGATAAGTCCCCGCAGCACCCGGTCCCCGGGGTCGCACCCGCGTACCTTGAGAGCCGCATAGCGATAGGAGAGAGATGGAAGATCAAATTCTTCCAGACTCGATTCTTTTCTGCGATTAAATCAAGAATGATAGCAATCATTCATCCGATCCAAACAAGAAGAAGAATTCACTTATTAATGAGTGAGGAGCATCTGATCGCGAGCACAGTGAAGACACTGTGCCGCGGTATGAGATACCCGAATTGCGACATACGAGCGCTATTCATGATATCGATTAATTAGATTAATTAGCGACACGTGGATATCCCGCGGGCCCGAGAGCGGTCCCGCAAGATACCACGGGCGCACGGCGGATGCCTTGGCACAGGGAGCCGACGAAGGACGCGGCAAGCTGCGATAATCCCCGGCGAGGAGCACACATCCTTCGACCCGGGGGTCTCCGAATGGGCGAACCCATCCACGGAAGCGTGGATATCCCGACCCTGAACACATAGGGGCCGGGAGGACGACCCGGGGAACTGAAACATCTAAGTACCCGGAGGAGAGGAAATCAATCTCGAGACTCCCCGAGTAGCGGCGAGCGAAAGGGGACCGATGGCCAAACCGTCGAGCGGGCGTACCCGGCAGGGGTTCCGCCGGCGGGGTTGCAGGGCCGCGCATCCGGGGGCTGCCGCCCCCGGGCGCAGGTCCGGCTGGGGAGCGGAACGGCATGGGAGGGCCGGCCGCAGCGGGTGACAGCCCCGTACGCGAACCCAGACCGGACGGCGCGACGCGGTCCCTGAGTAGGGCCGGGCACGTGAAACCCGGTCCGAACCTGGGTGGACCACCATCCAAGCCTGAGTACTACCCTGTGACCGATAGCGCACCAGTACCGTGAGGGAAAGGTGAAAAGCACCCCGGGAGGGGAGTGAAACAGTACCTGAAACCGTGCGCCCACGAGCAGTCGGAGCAACTTTCAGTTGTGACGGCGTGCCTTTTGTAGAATGAGCCAGCGAGTCGCTGGCGCGGGGCGAGGTTAACCGAAAGGGAGCCGGAGCGAAAGCGAGCCTTAACAGGGCGACTTGAGTCCCGCGCCGCGGACGCGAAGCCGGGTGAGCTATCCGTGGGCAGGCTGAAGCGGGGGTAAGACCCCGTGGAGGGCCGAACGCACGTCGGTTGAAAACGGCGGCGATGACCTGCGGATAGGGGTGAAAGGCCAATCAAACCCGGAGATATCTCGTTCTCCCCGAAATAGCTTTAGGGCTAGCGTCGCGCGTTCACCGCCGGAGGTAGAGCACCGGATGGACGAGGGGGCTTCGCCGCCTACCGAATCCAACCGAACTCCGAATGCCGGCGGCCCAGAGCGCGGCAGTCAGAGCATGTGGGCTAAGCTGTGTGCTCGAGAGGGAAACAGCCCGGACCGCCCGCTAAGGTCCCCAAGTTCCAGCCGAGTGGCAAAGGATGTGCGTCCGCCCAGACAACCAGGATGTTGGCTTAGAAGCAGCCATGCATTCAAAGAGTGCGTAACAGCTCACTGGTCGAGTGGACATGCGCCGACAATACACGGGGCTAAGCTGGACACCGAAGCGGCGGGATTTTATTTCATAGAATCGGTAGGGGAGCTTCCCATGGGCGGGGAAGCCGCCGGGCGACCGGCGGTGGAGCGCATGGGAGTGAGAATGCTGGCATGAGTAGCGAGAGACGAGAGAGTAACTCGTCCGCCGTGAACCCGAGGTTTCCTGGGCAAGGCTAATCCTCCCAGGGTCAGTCGGGGGCTAAGGCGAGGCCGGGAGGCGTAGCCGACGCGCAGCAGGCAGACATTCCTGCACCGCGCACGCGGCGCTACGACCGACGGGGCGACGGATGGGGGTGGCTCGGCGGGGTTCTGGACGTCCCCGTGATGGAGCGCGGCCCGCGGACCAGGGAAATCCGGTCCGCACGAGGGCGAGGCTCCGGACGAAGCACTTAAGCGAAGCGAGTGAGCCCGAGGTCCCCAGAAAAACCCCTAGGCAGGCGCGTGCGCGCCCGTACCGCAAACCGACACAGGTGGGTGGGTAGAACATACCGAGGCGATCGGGTCAACCATGGTCAAGGAACTCGGCACAATGGCCCCGTAACTTCGGGAGAAGGGGTGCCCGCGCGTACGTGAACGGACTTGCTCCGGGAGCGGAGGCGGGCCGCAGTGGAGAGGCCCAAGCGACTGTTTACCAAAAACACAGGACTCTGCAGAAGCCGCAAGGCGACGTATAGGGTCTGACGCCTGCCCGGTGCCGGAAGGTCACGCGGAGGGGTTAGCCGATTCGGCGAGGCCCCGAAGCCAAGCCCCGGTAAACGGCGGCCGTAACTATAACGGTCCTAAGGTAGCGAAATTCCTTGTCGGGTAAGTTCCGACCTGCACGAAAGGCGCAACGACTTGGGCGCTGTCTCGACCATGGACCCGGTGAAATTGCACTGGTCGTGAAGATGCGACTTACCCGCGGAAGGACGGAAAGACCCCGTGAACCTTCACTGCAGCTTGGCATTGGCCGCTGGTCCCGCGTGTAGAGGATAGGCAGGAGGCATCGATCCGGAGGCGCCAGCCCCCGGGGAGCCGCCCTTGGAATACTGCCCCCGCGCGACCGGCGTCCTAACCCGAGGCCGTCGACCGGCTCGGGGACCGTGCCAGGCGGGCAGTTTGACTGGGGCGGTCGCCTCCTAAAGGGTAACGGAGGCGCGCGAAGGTCCGCTCGGGACGGTCGGCAACCGTCCTTTTGAATGCAAGAGTACAAGCGGGCTTGACTGCGAGGCCCACGAGCCGAGCAGGTGCGAAAGCAGGCTCTAGTGATCCGGCGGCCCCGAGTGGGTGGGCCGTCGCTCAACGGATAAAAGGTACTCCGGGGATAACAGGCTGATCTTGCCCAAGAGTCCACATCGACGGCAAGGTTTGGCACCTCGATGTCGGCTCATCGCATCCTGGGGCTGGAGCAGGTCCCAAGGGTACGGCTGTTCGCCGTTTAAAGCGGTACGCGAGCTGGGTTCAGAACGTCGTGAGACAGTTCGGTCCCTATCCTCCGTGGGCGCAGGAGAATCGATGGAGGCTGCCCCCAGTACGAGAGGACCGGGGTGGACGCACCTCCGGTGAACCGGTTGTCGACCAACGGCACGGCCGGGTAGCCGCGTGCGGCGCGGATAACCGCTGAAGGCATCTAAGCGGGAAGCCGTTCCAGGGATTAGTTCTCCTTCCGGTAAGGGCCCAGGTAGACTACCTGGTCGATAGACGGCAGGTGCAAGGCTGGCGACAGCCTCAGCCGAGCCGCACTAATCGCCCGAGCTCTTCCGGAACCGCACCTCGCGGCCCGCGGGACCGAGCGCTCACGCGCGGTCCGGGCACGAGGATGCCCCCGAGTCACTCCCCCCTATGCGCCATGCGGCCCCCAGGGCACGTGAGAGAGACACCGGACACCGAAGATACGGTGGGCGCCGCCCACCGGTCAGCGGCCAGAGCATGGGGGGCACGCCCGGTCCCGTTCCGAACCCGGAAGCTAAGCCCCATCGCGCCGAGAGTACTGCGGGGCCAGCCCGTGGGAGGCCAGGGCGCCGCTGACCGGTGGACGGCACCGAGCCGTCATCGAACTTGGAAGGGGGAGGCCTCGCGGCCTCCCCCTTTTTTGCGTTTACGGGGCGTAAATGACTCTATTACACCAGACGATCTTATTGTTTTTGGTATTGAGCTTTTATTTAAAGAAAATAAATCGAATAACAAGGGCAACTGCTATGGCCACAATGATCAAAAGCAGGATTGTCAGTCGATGCTGCTTGCGTCGTTTACTTGACGAAACGAAGATTGATTTTCCCTGTTTTGGCGTTTCGAGATAGCGAGCCGAATGCGTTAAGGTTTGCTTAGGTCGGGGTCCTCTTTGCTGCCGAGTTATGGGCGTTTCCGTCGGGTCGTCATTGATTGCGCTGTTTTTTGATAACGGTGCATCTTTCAGATATACAGGGTCTCCCGAGGCGACGCCCATATGTTTACGTCCCGTTTGGGCATCCTCGAGCGTTTGATATCGATTTCTCGTCACATACTCGGGCTCAGGATCATTAATAGGCTCTTGCGAGATGTGGGGGCGATGGAACCGTGGCGGCTGCGTGGAAGTTTCTTCCCCCTGCGTCTGCATAAACATTTTGTTCTGGTTCTGGTCGTCCATGATGCCCTTTAGCTCGTTACCAACAACGTGTACGCGCTCATTGTAAGCCCCTTGTTATTTGTAGCTGCGAACATACTTGTTATTTAAGCTCTGGTTCAAAGAACCTTAACCTTATTTAAACCTGAGTCATCCACACTTAGATATGCTTATGGTATTGGACTCAAAAAACTTTATAGTCGATGTATATATAAGCACTGTGTGGGCATATATAAGAGCGTCAAAAGAAGTCCCAGTCACCTAGAAGATGGCTCGGCAGTCCTAAAAGGAGTGGTAAACATGGCAAGCATGGTTCCTTATCGTTCGGTTTTTGGCGTTCGTCCTTCTGCTAGCTCACTGTTCGATCTGTTTGATGATATGACCGACCTTGCAAACAACTCGATTGCTTCCAAGGCGTTTCCCGTTGACGTTGAGGATAAGGGCGACGGCTATGAGGTCAAGGCCTATCTGACCGGCGTCGCCAAGGACGATATTGATGTCGAGCTCAATGAGGGCCGTCTGTCCATTAGCGTGAATGTCGAGGAAGACGAGGAGAACGAGGGCAAGAACTTCCTGCAGAAGGAGTTCAGCTCGTACAGCGCGACGCGTGGCGTGTATCTAAAGGACGCTTCGAGCGAGGGTCTCTCGGCTAAGTACGCTGACGGCATCCTGACCGTTACGGTTCCCAAGATCGTCGAGAAGAAGAACGTTACGAAGATCTCCATCGACTAACTTCGTTGGTGTTCTGCGCTATTAAAAGACAGCAAAAGGGGCTGGGAAGCGATTCTCGGCCCCTTTTGCTGTCTAGGACAGTCTATTGAATGGTTGCCGGCTGATACTGACTCGCAGGGCGTATCGAGAGTTTTCGCGATCCTTGGAGAAGGGTTGCGGAGCTGCCGACCTCGTCATCCAGGGTTGCGGCCAGAGCTTTGGCATAGCTTTTGACGGTAAGGCTCGGACGATTGTTATCTTGGCTGATATGCATGGCAATGAGCTGTTCGGTGCGATCGGTAACAAGTTCGCGCGCGGCTTCGGCGGCTTGGCTGTTGGAGAGGTGTCCCCTTGCAGACAGGATGCGCTCCTGAAGAAAGCGGGGATATTCTCCCTCGCGCAGCATGGTCACATCGTGGTTGCTTTCGAGTGCGAGGACTCGACAATCTTTGAGGGTTTTCATGGCTTGGCTCGATAGCTCTCCGGTGTCGGTGGCAAACCCAATGGAATCATCGAGAACATTGAATCGATAGCCGACCGGATTGATGACATCGTGTGATGTTGAGTAGGTTTGCACGTGGATGCCGGCAATGGATAGGTCGTCGCCGGGATCGAATTCCTCGACAGGCAGATGCGAAAGATTTTCTTTGTTCGAAAGAGTGCCCCTGCTGGCAAAGAGGGGGCCGTGCCAGTGCTTGCACCAGACATCGAGGCCCTTGATGTGATCGCTGTGCTCATGAGTAATGAGAAGAGCCGAGACGTTGTCTGTCGAGAGCCCCAGTTCTGTCATGCGCTTTAATGTCTCGCGGCGAGACAGTCCGTCATCGACCATAATGAGCCCCTGCGGGCCCTCGATGAGTGCACAGTTGCCTTTAGAGCCACTGCCGAGGATATGAAGGTGCAGACGAGACATAAGATTCCAAAGGATACAATGGGTGCGGACGAATAGAGGAGGAAGCAAATGCCTACGGTATCTCAGCATTATGGACACCATGCCGTGCCTGGGGCAGTCGATGAGACCCGGACGAGGCAGCAGGCTGCTCCTGTCGTGCTCATGGTATCAGGCGGCGCGGACTCGACGGCACTGCTTCTTATGGCGTGCACATCAAAGCTGGATATCCAAGACGGACGCGGTGTTGCCCCCATTGCTCGCGAGCGCCTGCATGTGCTGCATGTAAACCATCATCTGCGCGGCAAGGCGTCCGATGGCGACGAGGCCTTTGTGCGTGAGCTCTGCGCGAAATATGGTTTACCGCTGTGCGTGGAGCACGCTTATTTTGATGGGGAGTCGGGCAATATTGAGGCCGCGGCCCGCGAGGTGCGCTATGCCGCGGCGCGGAGGTATATTCGCGAGCTCTGCGCCCAGACGGGGGCACCGCGAACGGCGGCTCGTATCTGCACCGCGCACACGTCTTCGGATCGCGCGGAAACGTTTTTGATGAACGCGATTAAGGGTTCGGGGCCCGCTGGCCTATCGAGCATTCCTCGCCGGAGGAATATCGTGGTGCGTCCCTTGCTCGACCTGACTCATGATGAGCTCGTGGGCTATCTGCAGGTGCATGGTCAGCCGTGGCGAGAGGACGAGAGCAACGAGGACGTGTCGTACTTGCGTAACTATGTGCGCCATCGGGTGATGCCGGTGGTGGCGCAGCGCAACGCGAGCGTCTGTAAGACGATTGGCGCCGCCTGCGAGATCTTAGGCGATGAGGACGCCTTTCTTTCCCAGCTTTCCGCGCAGGCGTTTCGAAGCTGCCTGCGTAAGGAGGCAGCGGGTGCACTGGTCCTTGACGCTCGCCGACTGGCCGCGGCCGAGGTGGTGATTGCTCGGCGCATGGTGCGACTGGCAATTAAGCGTATCGACCCCGACGCTCGCCCGGAGATGCGGCATGTGGAGCGCGTGCTCGCCTGTGTCGCCGAAGGCTCGGGTTCGGTCACGCTGCCGGCGGGAATCGATGCGCGCGTGGAGTTTGGCATGCTGTCATTCAAGGCCTCGGCGGCGCGCGAGGGGTTAGTTGCCGATTGGGTCACCATTCCCGGTCGATTGCCGCTGGGGGCGGGCCGCATCCTGGTGGCAGAGACGATGGCCGTCGAGCCGGGGTGCGATATTGTGCGCCGTGCCCGTGAACTCGCGGGTGCCGGAGGGGTGGCCGCTATGGTGGATGCCGCGACGCTGGGCTTTGCCGATCGCGATAGCGAACGGATGCTCGCCGGCTCGCGCGGGGAGATTCCCGCCGAGGCGCGTTTGGCGCGTCTGTGGGTAGACGGTCCCGTGCCGGGGGATGTGATGTGTCCGTTGGGCATGAGTGGGCGAAGTAAGAAGGTGTCCGACCTGCTCAACGAGGCTCGTATTCCCGTCTCTGAGCGCGCAGGCGTTCCTGTGGTGAGAACGGCTCCGGGAGGTGCCGTGGTATGGGTCGCAGGCGTTCGCACGGACGAGCGTTTTAAATGCACGGCCGCAACGCGCGTGGCGTATCTGCTTCGTGTGGTCGATGCGGAATAGCATCCCACGCCAGCTATTCTGTGCGACGTTGACGGTATTCCCGCGCTGATGGCGTACGGGCTAGAAAATATACCCCGTGCGCTGCTAGAATGTGAAGTTCGCGTCCATACGGCGGTGTGTGGGCGATAAGCACAAGAAAGGGTTGTCATGGCTTCTCAACATCCGGATATCGAGAAGGTTCTGTTTACGCAGGAGGATATCGACGGTATCGTCTCTCGCCTAGGCGAGCAGATTACTCGCGACTACGCGGGTAAGGATCTGGTGCTGATTGCGGTCCTGCGCGGCGCCGTGGTCTTTATGGGCGACCTGATGCGCAAGATCGAGCTGCCGACCAACATCGATTTCATGGCTGTTTCGAGCTATGGTGACGGTGTGAAGTCCTCGGGTATCGTGCGTATCATTAAGGACCTGGATATCGACATCCGCGGTCGCGACGTGCTGATCGTCGAGGACATTCTGGACTCGGGCCTGACGCTCAAGTATCTGATGAAGAACCTCGAGAGCCGCAAGCCCGCTTCTCTGGAGGTCGCCGCCTTCCTGTGGAAGGACGTTGAGGACCGTACCTCGGCCATCACGCCCAAGTATGTTGGAACCCATTGCCCCGATGCCTTTGTGGTGGGCTACGGCCTCGACTATGCCGAGCGCTATCGTAACCTTCCGTATCTGGGCATTTTGAAACCGGAGGTTTATTCGTAAGATGCCCGACGACCGTAACGATAACAATTCCCAGACTCCCCGGGAGCCTAAGATCCCGGGGATGCCCGGAGGCAAGAAGCCCACGCGTACGGGCTGGCTGTATTTTATTTGGCTCTGTTAGACCAGGATTGTCATTCCGCCCCATCATCTCCTTGCGATTGCACA
>ERZ1031746.147-NODE-147-length-29432-cov-20.908636_pt1 | contig 29432 bp, 35 predicted proteins | sample MGYA00518171_ERZ1031746 | MGnify/ENA primary metagenome ERZ1031746 (study PRJEB33719, sample SAMN04261238) | wastewater metagenome | biome: rural village; feature: human; material: feces | host: Homo sapiens | place: El Salvador | collected 2013-01-07 ...
GGCTTAAGTCCTATGACCATGAGGTCATCGACCAATCGGCGAAGAAAATCGTCGAGACGGTGACGAACGCGGGTGCCACTGTGGTGGGCCCGGTTCCTCTGCCGACCGAGAAGAACGTGTTTGTTGTTATTCGTTCTCCTCACAAGTACAAGGATTCTCGCGAGCATTTCGAGATGCGTACGCACAAGCGTCTCATCGACATCGTGGACCCCACCCCCAAGGCTGTGGATTCTCTGATGCACATCGATCTGCCTGCAGATGTCAACATCGAGATCAAGCTGTAAGGGAGGAGGGATCGTTATGACTTCGCAAAGAGGTAGCCACAAGGCTCTGCTGGGTCGCAAGCTCGGCATGACGCAGGTGTGGGACGAGAACGGCTTCTTCGTCCCCGTCACGCTGGTGGATGTGTCCACCAACGTGGTCACGGCCGTCAAGTCCGAGGAGACCGATGGCTACAAGGCCATCCAGATCGGTTACGGCCAGATTGATCCCACCAAGGTGACCAAGCCGCTCGCTGGTCACTTCGCCAAGGCCGGCGTGACCCCGCGTCGCCACCTCGTTGAGGTGCGCACCGAGGACGCCGCCGAGTACGAGCCCGGCCAGGAGCTGTCCATCGACGCTTTCGCCGAGGGCTCAGAGGTGGATGTCACCGGCACCACCAAGGGCAAGGGCTTCGCGGGCACGATCAAGCGCTGGGGCTTCAAGTCCTACCGCCGTACCCACGGTTCTCACAAGAACGAACGTCGCCCCGGCTCCGTCGGCGCATGCGCCACTCCGAGCCGTATTCTCAAGGGCAAGCGCATGGCCGGCCGCATGGGTCACGTGACCGCGACCGTCCAGAGCCTGACCGTCATGTCCGCTGATGCCGAGAACAATGTCCTCGCCATCAAGGGTGCCATTCCCGGCCCCAAGGGCGGCATCGTCCTCGTCCGCACCGCAGTGAAGGGAGCCTGATTATCATGGCAAACGTTACTCTCAACGTCACTGACGGCAAGGGCCAGGCCACTGGCTCCGTTGAGGCGCCCGCCGAGCTCTTCGGCCACACCGCCGACGAGGTCCAGGCTCATGTCCCGCTGATCCACCAGGTCGTCGTGGCCCAGCTGGCTGCCGCCCGTCAGGGCACGCACGCCACCAAGACCCGCGGCATGGTTTCCGGCGGCGGCAAGAAGCCGTGGAAGCAGAAGGGCACCGGTCGTGCCCGTCAGGGCTCCATCCGTGCACCGCAGTGGTATCACGGCGGCACCGTGTTCGGTCCGCAGCCGCGCGACTACTCGCAGCGCACCCCCAAGAAGATGAAGGCCGCGGCCCTGCGCTACGTGCTTTCCGATCGCGCCAACGCCGGCCGCGTCGTCGTGGTTGACTTCGGTGTCACCGACACCCCGTCGACCAAGGCCGCCATCGCCGCGCTCACCCCGGTGACCGAGAACAAGTTCACCACCGTGGTGTTCTCCCGCGATAACGTCAACGAGTGGCTGTCGGTGCGCAACATCCCGACTGTTCACCCGATCTTCGCCGATCAGCTCAACACGTACGATGTGGTCACGGCTCAGTACGTCGTCTTCACGAAGGAAGGCCTTGAGGCCTTCGTCGACGCGAAGACCAAGCCGGCCGCCAAGGAGGCCTGATCATGGTCGCTATTCACAAGCCAGCACATGACATCATCCTGAAGCCTGTCGTCTCTGAGAAGAGCTACGCCCTGTCCGATCGCGGCCAGTACACCTTCGTGGTGGCCCCGAATGCGAACAAGGTGCAGATCAAGCAGGCTATCGAAGAGATCTTCAAGGTCAAGGTGACGAACGTCAACACCCTCAACCGCGCCGGCAAGCGTCAGCGCACCCGCAACGGTTTCGGCCAGCGCGTCAATCAGAAGCGCGCCATCGTGACCGTCGCCGAGGGCCAGACGATCGACATCTTCGGTAACTGAAGGCTAGCCGAGAAAAGTTAAAGGAAGAACTAGATTATGGCTATCCGCGTTTATAAGCCGACGACTGCAGGCCGCCGTAACGCGTCCGTCTCGGACTTCTCCGAGCTTACGCGTTCTACGCCTGAGAAGTCGCTGGTTCGCAAACTCAGCAAGACTGGCGGTCGTAACTCCTACGGCCGTATGACCTCCCGCCATCGTGGCGGCGGTCACAAGCGCCAGTACCGTCTCATCGACTTCAAGCGTTGGGACAAGGACGGCGTGCCGGCAACGGTCGCTCACATCGAGTACGACCCGAACCGTTCCGCTCGTATCGCACTGCTGCACTACGCAGATGGTGAGAAGCGCTACATCATCGCTCCGGAAGGTATCAAGCAGGGTGACGTCATCGAGACCGGTGCCCAGGCTGATATCAAGCCGGGCAACAACCTGCCGCTGCGCAACATCCCGACTGGTACCGTGGTGCACGCGATTGAGCTCCGCCCGCTGGGTGGCGCCAAGATCGCTCGTTCCGCAGGTGCTTCCGTGCAGCTCGTCGCCAAGGATGGCGCTTACGCCCAGCTGCGTATGCCGTCCGGCGAAATCCGTAACGTCGACGCCCGCTGCCGCGCCACCGTTGGTGAGGTCGGCAACGAAGACCACGCCAACGTGCAGCTCGGCAAGGCCGGTCGCGCCCGTTGGATCGGCAAGCGTCCGGTCACCCGTGGTGAGTCCATGAACCCGGTCGACCACCCGCACGGCGGTCGTACCCGCGGTGGTAAGCCGCCGGTTTCTCCGTGGGGCAAGGGCGAGGTTCGTACTCGTCGTCCGAAGAAGGCTTCGAACAAGATGATTGTTCGTCGTCGTCCGTCCGGCAAGAACCGCAAGTAAGGGAGTATCGAGAAGATGACTCGTAGCATCAAGAAGGGCCCCTTCGTCGACGCCCACTTGCAGAAGAAAGTCGACGAGCAGAACGAGAAGGGGACCAAGAACGTCATCAAGACGTGGTCTCGTCGTTCGATGATCACCCCTGATTTCATCGGACACACCTTCGCTGTTCACGACGGCCGCAAGCATGTCCCGGTGTTCGTCACCGAGGCCATGGTCGGTCACAAGCTCGGTGAGTTCGCCCCCACGAAGACCTTCAAGGGTCACGTGAAGGACGACAAGAAGGCCCGTCGCTAAGGATAAGGAATAGAACATGGAAGCTAAAGCAATCGCTCGTCACGTCCGCGTGACGCCGCGCAAGGCTCGCCGCATGGTCGACCTCATCCGAGGCAAGAAGGCCACCGAAGCCGTTACCATTTTGAAGTTCGCCCCCCAGGCCGCGGCCCTTCCGGTCCGCAAGGTGCTGGAGAGCGCCATCGCCAACGCTCGCGTCAAGGCCGACAAGGCCGGTGAGCCGTTCCGCGAGAATGACCTGGTCGTCAAGACGACCTATGTGGACGAGGGCGTTACGCTGAAGCGTTTCCGTGCTCGTGCACAGGGCCGTGCCGCTCGTATCAACAAGCGCACCAGCCACATCACGGTCATCGTTGCCAACAAGGAAGGGGATCGCTGAGATGGGTCAGAAGATCAACCCGTTCGGATACCGTCTGGGCATCACTGAGAGCCATCGCTCGAAGTGGTTCTCCGATTCCAACAAGGTCGGCGAGCGCTACAGTGATTTCGTGCTCGAAGACGACAAGATCCGCAAGGTCATGAACAAGGATCTCGAGCGTGCGGGCGTGTCCCGTATCGTCATCGAGCGTACCCGTGACCGCGTGCGCGTGGACATCCACGCCGCCCGTCCGGGCATCGTCATCGGACGCCGTGGCGCCGAGGCCGAGAAGGTCCGCGCCAAGCTCGAAAAGCTGACCGGCAAGCAGGTCCAGCTCAACATCTTCGAAGTCAAGAACGCCGCGCTGGACGCCCAGCTCGTCGCTCAGGGCATCGCTGAGCAGCTGACCAACCGCGTCACCTTCCGTCGTGCCATGCGCAAGGCCCAGCAGGACGCCATGCGCGCCGGTGCCAAGGGTATCCGCATCAAGCTCTCCGGCCGCCTCGGCGGTGCGGAAATGAGCCGTTCCGAGTTCTACCGCGAAGGTCGCGTTCCGCTGCAGACCCTGCGCGCTCTGATTGATTACGGCTTCTTCGAGGCCAAGACCACTTACGGCCGCATCGGCGTGAAGGTCTGGATCTACAAGGGCGACATGACCGAGCGTGAGTTCGAAGAGCAGCAGGCACAGCAGGGCAACAACCGCCAGGGTCGCCGCGGCGATCGCCGTCCGCGTCGTGGCCAGCGCAATGCTGCCCCGCAGCAGAACGCAGCAGCAGAGGCTCCGGCCGCAGCTGAGGCACCTGCCGCAACGGAAACGAAGGAGTGAGCTGAGAAATGCTTATCCCAAAGAGAACCAAGTATCGTAAGCAGCACCGTCCGGTCCGCCGTGGCATGTCCAAGGGCGGAAACGAGATCGCATTCGGCGATTTCGGTATCCAGGCTCTGGCTCCAGCTTATGTGACCAACCGCCAGATCGAGGCCGCTCGTATTGCCATGACCCGCTACATCAAGCGTGGTGGCCGCGTGTGGATCACGATCTTCCCGGATCGTCCGTTGACCAAGCACCCGCTCGGCGCCCGAATGGGTTCCGGTAAGGGCGCCCCGGAGTTCTGGATCGCGAACGTCCGCCCTGGTCGCGTGATGTTCGAGATCGGTGGTGTGTCTGAGGACGTCGCTCGCGAAGCCCTCCGTCGTGCTATCGACAAGCTCCCGATGAAGTGCCGCATTATCGCACGTGAAGGTGGTGATATCTGATGGCAGTCGGTACCGCTGATTACGCAATCAAGAATCTGAACGAGAAGACCAACGCAGAGATCGAGGGCTTCCTCAAGAAGTCCAAGGAAGAGCTGTTCAACCTGCGCTTCCAGTCCGCGACCGGTCAGCTCGAAAACACCGCCCGCCTCAAGGCGGTCAAGCACGACATCGCCAGGATGTACACCGTCCTGCGCGAGCGTGAGCTCGGCATCAGCCAGGCCCCCGAGGCGACCGAAACGAAAGCTGAGGAGAAGTAATGGCTGAAGAGCGTAACTTCCGCAAGGTTCGTCGCGGTTACGTCGTGTCCGATAAGATGGACAAGACGATTTCCGTCGAGCTCGAGCAGCGTTCGACCCACCCGCTGTACGGCAAGGTCGTGCGTTCCACTCGTACGGTCAAGGTCCATGATGAACACAACGAGGCTCACATTGGCGACCTCGTGAGTATTATGGAGACTCGGCCCCTGAGCAAGACCAAGCGTTGGCGTCTCGATAGCATCATCGAGCGCGCTAAGTAAATAAGTTCGGCAAGGCTCCGTGAGTCACCCCGCCTGCTTCAAGCAGGCAGGCGGGGTGCTTGGGGAGAACCAGCTCGGCTAAGGAGAATCAATGATTCAGCAGGAAACGCGGCTTCATGTCGCCGACAACACGGGTGCGAAGGAACTCCTCGCCATCCGAGTGCTCGGCGGATCGAAGCGACGCTATGCCGGCATCGGCGACGTGATCGTCGCCTCCGTCAAGGACGCCATCCCTGGCGGGTCGGTCAAGAAGGGCGACGTCGTCAAGGCTGTCGTCGTCCGCACTGTCAAGGAGCACCGTCGTGTGGACGGCTCCTACATCAAGTTCGACGAGAACGCCGCCGTCATTCTCGGCTCCGGCCGTGAACCGAAGGGCACTCGTATCTTCGGACCGATCGCCCGTGAACTGCGCGACAAGCGCTTCATGCGCATCGTGTCCCTCGCTCCGGAGGTGATCTGACATGGTAGCCAAGATCAAGAGCGGCGATCTGGTCAAGGTCATCCGCGGCAAGGATCGCGGCAAGGAGGGCACCGTCACCCGCGTGCTGCCCAACGACCGTCTGATCGTCGAGGGTGTGCAGATCGTCAAGAAGCACGTCCGCGCCACGCAGCAGGGACAGCAGTCCGGCATCGTCTCCGTGGAGGCTCCGATCCATCGCTCCAACGTGATGCTGGTCGACCCGGAGACCAAGGAGCCGACCCGCGTCGGCGTGAATGTTAAGCAGGAGGCTCGTGACGGCAAGGTGAAGACCGTGCGCGTGCGCGTCGCCAAGAAGTCCGGAAAGGAGCTGGCATGACCGATAGCACTATCGAGGCGCCGGCAACTCCGCGCTTGAAGCAGCAGTACAAGGACGTCATCGTTCCTGAACTGGAGAAGGAGTTCAAGTACTCCAACCCCATGCAGGTCGCTCGTGTCCAGAAGGTCGTCGTCTCCATGGGCGTTGGCGCTGCGGCCCGCGACTCCAAGCTCATCGAAGGCGCCGTCAAGGACCTCACTCTGATCACCGGCCAGAAGCCGAAGATCACCAAGGCCAAGAAGTCCGTCGCGCAGTTCCACCTGCGTGAAGGCCAGGCCATCGGTGCGTACGTCACCCTGCGTGGCGACCGCATGTGGGAGTTCCTGGATCGCCTTCTGACGCTGGCTCTGCCGCGTATCCGCGATTTCCGCGGCATCAACGGCAAGCAGTTCGATGGTCAGGGCAACTACAACTTCGGCCTCACGGAGCAGTCCATGTTCCACGAGATCGACCCCGACAGCATCGATCACCAGCGTGGTATGGACATCACCGTGGTGACCAGCACCAAGGACGACAAGGAAGCAAGCGTGCTGCTCAAGCACCTCGGCTTCCCCTTCAAGGAGAACTGATATGGCAAAAACCGCTCTTAAGAACAAGGCGGCCGGCAAGCCGAAGTTCAAGGTGCGCGCTTACACGCGCTGCCAGGTCTGCGGTCGTCCCCACTCCGTCTACCGCAAGTTCGGCCTGTGCCGCATCTGCCTTCGTGAGAAGGCTCACCGCGGTGAACTGCCCGGCGTTACGAAGTCCAGTTGGTAAACATCGACGCTGAAGGTCCGCGGCCCGAACGCTTCTAGAAGAAGCGTGAGGGCGGCGGAAACCATAGCGAGAAAGGGCAACAAGCCCAAATGACAATGACAGATCCGATCGCAGACATGCTTACGCGTCTGCGTAATGCGAGCGCGGCAAAGCACGAAACCGTGGATATGCCGTACTCCAAGTTCAAGGCGAACATCGCCGAGATCCTGAAGCGCGAAGGCTACATCAAGGACTTCACCGCCAAGGAAGCCAAGGTCGGCCAGGACCTTGAGGTCACCCTCAAGTACGGCCCGAACGGCGAGCGTTCCATCCAGGGCATCAAGCGCATTTCGAAGCCGGGCCTGCGTCGCTACGCGAAGTCCGACTCCCTGCCTATGCCGCTCGGTGGCCTCGGCATCGCCATCATCTCGACCAGCTCGGGACTGATGACCCAGAAGGAATGCCTCGACCGGGGCATTGGCGGCGAGATCGTCGCCTACGTGTGGTGAGAAAGGAGAGCTGACACATGGCATCGCATATTGGTAAGCTCCCCGTCACCATCCCGGCTGGCGTGGAAGTCGCTATCGAGGGTCAGAACTTCTCCGCCAAGGGTGCGAAGGGTTCCGATTCCTACGTCATCCCTGAGGGCATCACCGCTCAGGTCGAAGGCAACGAGATTATCCTGACCGCCGCGGATGACTTGCGTCCCACCCGTGCCAAGCACGGTCTGAGCCGCTCGATCATCGCCTCGATGGTCAAGGGTGTGCACGATGGATTCGAGAAGCGCCTGCTCATCGTCGGCACCGGTTACCGTGCCGTCGCCAAAGGCAAGGGCATCGAGTTCTCTCTCGGCTACTCTCACACGATCACCGTCAACCCGCCGGAAGGCATCACTTTCGAACTGCCGAACGCTAACGAAGTGGTCGTCAAGGGCACCGACAAGCAGGTCGTTGGCCAGGTCGCCGCTAACATCCGCAAGCTGCGTGCTCCGGAACCCTACAAGGGCAAGGGCATCAAGTACGCGGACGAGCGCATCCTGCGCAAGGCCGGAAAGGCTGGTAAGTGATATGAGCGTCAAGATTCTAGGTAAGGGCAAGAAGGTCGCGCGCCTTCGTCGTCACGCTCGTCTTCGCAAGAAGGTCGTCGGCACCCCGGAGCGTCCGCGCCTCGTCGTCACCCGCTCCAACCGTCACATGGTCGCTCAGATCGTTGACGACACCAAGGGCCACACCCTGGTGAGCGCCTCCACGCTGACCGCCGAGTTCGCTGGCTTCGAGGGCACCAAGTCCGAGGCCGCCAAGAAGGTCGGTCTGCTGGTGGCTGAGAAGGCCAAGGCGGCAGGCATCGAGCAGGTCGTGTTCGACCGCGGTGGCAACAAGTACACCGGTCGCGTCGCAGCCGTCGCTGATGGCGCCCGTGAGGGAGGTCTGGCACTGTGAGCGACAACGAAGTGAAGGAAACCCAAGTGGCTGAAGAGACTCAGAACACTGCGGCACCCGAGAACAACAACAATGATGAGCGCAAGTCCCGTCGTGGACAGCGTGGCGAAGGCCGACGCGGCGAGCGTCGCAACCGTCGTGAGGAGAACCACGGCGACGAGATGCTCGATCGCGTGGTGACCATCAACCGCGTGTCCAAGACCCACAAGGGTGGTCGTACGTTCAGCTTCGCCGCCCTCGTTGTGGTCGGCGACGGCAACGGCACCGTCGGTGTCGGCTACGGCAAGTCCCGTGAGGTCCCGGCGGCCATCGCCAAGGGCCAGCTCGACGCCAAGAAGCACATGTTCACCGTTCCGCGCATCCGTGGTACCGTCACCCACCCGGTGATCGGCCATGATGCCGCCGGCACCGTGCTGCTCCGCCCGGCCGCCCCGGGTACCGGCGTTATCGCCGGTGGCCCCGTGCGCGCCGTCATGGAGTGCGCCGGCATCACCGACATCCTCACCAAGTCGATGGGCTCCGCCACCGCCGTGAACATGGTTCGCGCCACCGTGGCCGCCCTCAAGCAGCTTGAGGAGCCGGAAGAGATCGCTGCCCGCCGTGGCCTCGCCCTGAACGAGGTCGCCCCCGATGCGATGCTTCGCGCTCGCGCCGCCGGCATCGCCGAGGCCAAGAAGGCTCGTGAAGAGGCTCAGGCCAAGGCCGCCGCTGAACAGAAGGATGGTGAGTGATGGCTAACCTGAAGATCACGTTGCACCATGGTCTGGTGAACCGCACGCCCAAGCAGCGCGCGACCGCCCAGTCCCTTGGTCTGCGCAAGATCGGCCAGAGCGTGATTCGTGAGGACAACTCCGTTACCCGCGGCATGATTCTCACGGTTCGTCACCTCGTTACCGTTGAGGAGGCTGACTGATTATGGCCAACGAAGATGAACTCCTGCAGATGCACAATCTGAAGCCCGCCCCGGGTGCCAAGAAGGACCGTACTCGCATCGGTCGTGGTGAAGGCTCCAAGGGTAAGACTTCGGGTCGTGGCGACAAGGGTACGAAGAAGCGCTACCAGGTTCGTCCGGGCTTTGAAGGCGGCCAGCTGCCGCTGTACATGCGCCTGCCGAAGCTGCGTGGCTTCAAGAGCCCGTTCAAGAAGGAATACCAGGTTGTCAACGTCTCCGCTCTTGGGGAGCTGTTCCCTGAGGGCGGCGAGGTCACCGTTGACGCGCTGGTTGCCAAGGGCGCTGTCCGTGGCGGTTTCCCGGTCAAGGTTCTCGGCGATGGTGACATCACCGTGGCCGTCACCGTGAAGGGCGCCAAGGCATCCGCTTCCGCCAAGGCCAAGATCGAGGCCGCCGGCGGCTCTGTTTCCGAAAACTGATTGTTGTTCGGCAACACTGCATGTGACCAATGAGATAAGGCCCTCCCCGCTCATGTCGCGGGCGAGGGCCTTATCTGTCATTACGACTCGTCATACGACATATGACACCAGCGTGTCTGCGGGTAGACCCCGTACGCTAGACTCGACGGTTAGAGTCTGTTTGCTTCGGTGCGCCGGGCGCGCACAACGGAAAGGAATCCTTGTGAGGACGTTAATCCAAGCCTTTCGGACCAAGGAACTGAGGAACAAGATCCTCTTTACCTTAGCCATGATCATCATCTACCGTATTGGTTCGTTCATCCCGACGCCGGGAGTCAACTACAAGACGGTGCAGGATTGTATCAACACACTTAGCGGTAGCCAGGAAAACTTCATCGGCTTGGTCAACCTCTTCTCGGGCGGTGCAATGTTGCAGCTGTCCATTTTCGCGCTGGGTGTCATGCCGTACATTACCGCTTCCATCGTCGTGCAGCTGCTGCGCGTGGTCATCCCGCGCTTCGAGGCGCTGCACAAGGAAGGACAGTCCGGTGAGGCCAAGCTGACGCAGTACACGCGTTACCTCACCATCGGCCTGGCCGTGCTGCAGTCCACCACGATTCTGGTGACCGCACAGTCCGGCGCACTGTTCAACAACATGTGCTCCTCGCCGATTCCGGACAACTCCGTGTGGAACCTCTCCGTCATGGTTCTGATCATGACCGGTGGTACCGGCCTGATCATGTGGATGGCCGAGTTGATCACCGACAAGGGCATCGGCCAGGGTATGTCCATCTTGATCTTCATGTCCATCTGCTCCGGCTTCCTGCCGCAGCTGTGGGAGATCGGTTGGGGCACCAACGGCACCAACGGCGATTGGCTGAAGTTCGGCATCGTCACCGGCGTGCTGGTGGTCATCCTTGTCTTCGTCGACTTCGTCGAGCTGAGCCAGCGCCGCATCCCCGTGCAGTACACGCGCCGCATGATCGGCCGTAAGATGTACGGCGGCTCCTCCACCTACCTGCCGCTGAAGATCAACATGAGCGGTGTCATCCCGCCGATCTTCGCGTCCTCCATCCTGGCCATCCCGACGCTGATCGCGCAGTTCGGCAAGTCGGGACAGTCCTGGGTCGTCTGGATCAACAAGAACCTCGCCAACACCACTTCGGTGTGGTACATCGCGCTGTATGCGCTGATGATCGTGTTCTTCTGCTTCTTCTACACGTCGATCACGTTCAACCCGGACGAGACCGCCGACAACATGAAGGAATACGGTGGCTTCATCCCTGGCATCCGCGCCGGCAACGCCACCAGCCGTTACCTGAACTACGTGATGAACCGCCTCAACACGGTCGGTGCCGTGTACCTGCTGTTCGTCGCGCTGATCCCGACCGTGCTGATCATGGCGCTGAACCTCAACTCCAAGCTGCCGTTCGGCGGCACCACGATCCTGATCATCGCGGGCGTTGGTCTTGACACGCTGCGTCAGGCCAAGGCCCAGACCGAGCAGTTCCAGTACACCGGCTTCCTGCTCGAAGGCATCGACCACAAGGAAGGCTGATCCTTCTGCGCTCCCGCTTTTACGGGAGCGAACATATATAACGTATTCACTTCACCAAGGAGACCACATGCGACTGCTGATCATGGGCCCGCAAGGTGTCGGCAAGGGCACCCAGGCCGCCCTGCTCGCCGAGCACTACGGCATCCCCGCCATCTCGACCGGCGACATCTTCCGCTACAACATCAAGAACAAGACCGAGCTCGGCCTTGAGGCGCTGAAGTACACCGACAAGGGCGAACTGGTGCCCGACGAGCTCACCAACAAGATCGTCAAGGACCGTCTGGCCATGGACGACGCCAAGAACGGCTGGATTCTCGATGGTTACCCGCGCAACGCCTCCCAGGTCAAGGCGCTGGACGCGATGCTCGAAGAGCTCGGCACGCCGCTGGACAAGGTCGTCGCCCTTGACGCCGACCACGATGTGCTGATGCAGCGCATCGCCAAGCGCGCGCAGGAGCAGGGCCGTTCTGACGACACCCCCGAGGCCATCGCCAAGCGTCTGGCCACGTACGCCAAGGAAACCGCTCCGCTGCTCGACACGTACAAGAGCCGCGGCCAGCTGGTCGCCATTGACGGCGTCGGCGACATCGACGCCATTCAGGCCAACATCGTCGCCGCGCTGAGCGACTGATTGCCGCTGCCGGTCGTATCGCCGGCAGGAGCAAGGATAAAGCAAGAAATTATAACGGGTCATGCACGCCTCGGCGTGTCGTGACCCGTTATGATATATCCTTTAAATTTGGTGTGTCTTCGGACATACAAGTGTAATACACCCAAGGAATGGACTGTAAGGCTTATGGCAAAAGACGGTGTGATTGAAGTCGAAGGTCAGGTAGTGGAAGCGTTGCCGAATGCGATGTTCCGCGTCGAACTTGAGAACAAGCACATCGTGCTGGCGACGATTTCCGGCAAAATGCGGAAGAACTACATCCGCATCCTGCCGCAGGATCGCGTCGTGCTGGAAATGAGCCCCTACGATCTGAACCGTGGGCGTATTACGTACCGTTACAAGTAAATAGGTACAAGCAAAGGAAAACCATGAAGGTCAGCCCTAGCGTGAAGAGGATCTGCGAAAACTGCCGCGTGATCCGCCGTCACGGCCGCGTCATGGTGATCTGCGTCAACCCGCGCCACAAGCAGCGTCAGGGCTGAGAGCAGATCCAGCGGCATAAACAGTACAGGCGCTGAGTCACAGCCCGTGAAAGCGGTATGAACCCCGGGTACGCAGGCCCGGGCCGGGAAACCGGACGACTCGGTGCAAGACCTGCGGAAAACAGAAGGAATCGCAATGGCACGTCTTGCCGGAGTCGACATCCCCAATGAGAAGCGCATCGAGATCGCCCTCACCTACATCTTTGGTGTGGGTCGTACTCGTGCCAAGGAAACGCTTGCCGCGACCGGTATCAACCCGGATATTCGCGTCAAGGATCTGACGGATGAGCAGCTGATTACGCTGCGTGATTACCTCGAAGGCAATTACAAGATCGAGGGCGATCTGCGTCGTGAAATCGACGCGGACATCCGTCGCAAGATCCAGATCAACTGCTACCAAGGCCAGCGTCACCGTAAGGGACTTCCCGTGCGCGGTCAGCGCACCAAGACCAACGCCCGCACCCGCAAGGGTCCGAAGCGCACGGTCGCCGGAAAGAAGAAGGCCACCAAGTAATAGGGTGGCGTCGATTCGGGCCACGGGGTGACACCCATCGTCCGGATCCAATCCAAAACAACAGTTCGTTACAAGGAAACGAGGGTCAATGGCAGCTCCTAAGCAGGCCGCGCGCAAGCCTCGTCGTCGTGATCGTAAGTCGATCCCCGTCGGGCAGGCGCATATCAAGTCAACGTTCAACAACACCATCATCTCCATCACCGACCCGTCCGGCGCAGTCGTGTCCTGGGCGTCCGGTGGCGATGTCGGATTCAAGGGCTCCCGTAAGTCCACTCCGTACGCCGCTGGCATGGCAGCCGAGTCCGCGGCCCGCAAGGCCATGGAACACGGCGTCAAGAAGGTCGATGTCTTTGTGAAGGGCCCGGGTTCCGGTCGTGAGACCGCCATCCGTTCTCTCCAGTCCGCTGGACTCGAAGTCGGTTCCATCACCGACGTCACTCCGCAAGCGCACAACGGCGTTCGTCCCCCGAAGCGTCGTCGCGTCTGAGCACTCAGCAATCTCATCCATCCAAAACCGCTTACGGAAGGTGAGTGCACCACCGTCCAGAAGCTGAAAGGATACACACAGTGCTTATCGCACAGCGTCCGACACTTACCGAGGAATCCATCAATCCGCAGCGTTCCCGTTTCGTCATCGAGCCGCTTGAGCCCGGTTTCGGATACACGCTTGGTAATTCGCTGCGCCGCACACTGCTGAGCTCGATTCCGGGCGCGGCGGTCACTTCCGTGCGTATTTCCGGTGCCCTGCATGAGTTCACCACTCTGCCGGGTGTCGTGGAAGACGTCACTGAGATTCTGCTGAACATCAAGGGCATCGTGCTGACCAGCGAGTACGACGAGCCCGTGGTCATGTATCTGCGCAAGAGCGGCAATGGCGAAGTCACCGCGGGCGACATCACACCGCCCGCCGGTGTCACCATCGCCAACCCGGACCAGCACATCGCGACCCTCGCCGACGACGGCGAACTCGAAATCGAGTTCACTGTCGAGCGTGGCCGTGGCTACGTCCCCGCGCAGATGAACAAGCAGGACACCGATGAGATCGGTCGTATCCCGGTCGATTCGATTTACTCCCCGGTGCTCAAGGTAAGCTACAAGGTCGAGGCCACGCGCGTCGAACAGCGCACTGATTTCGACAAGCTTATTCTGGACGTGGAGACCAAGCCGGCCATTTCACCGCGCGATGCGGTGGCTTCCGCTGGCTCCACCCTGGTTGAGCTGTTCGGCCTGTGCCGTGAGCTCAACGTGCAGACCGAAGGCGTCGAAGTCGGTCCCGCTCCCGTCGCGGAGGAGACCAACCCCGAGATGGCCGTCCCGATCGAGGATCTCAACCTCACGCAGCGCAGCTACAACTGCCTCAAGCGCGAGGGCATCCACACGATCGGCGAGCTTGTCGCTCACACCGAGCAGGATCTGCTGGATATTCGCAATTTCGGTATGAAGTCGATCGACGAGGTCAAGGACAAGCTGCAGTCCATGGGACTGTCGCTGAAGTCGTCGCCGCTGGGCTTCGATACCAACAATTTGGAAGGTGGTACGTTCTTCTCGCCTGAGGACGAGTGACGTCACCTTTCGCAACAGATATAACCGTCGGATTCGGACGTTCGGGCATGTGCCCACCTGAATCCGACGGGCTATAAGGAGAAACTATGCCTACACCCAAGAAGGGCCCGCGTCTGGCGTCAAGCCCGGCCCATGAGCGCCTTATGCTCGCGAACATGGCCACCAGCCTGTTCCAGCACGGTCGCATCACCACCACGCTGCCGAAGGCCAAGCGCCTTCGTCCGCTGGCCGAGCGCCTGATCACCTTCGCGAAGCGCGGTGACCTGCACTCCCGTCGTCGCGTGATGCGCGTCATCCGCAACAAGTCCGTCGTGCACGTGCTGTTCACTCAGATTGCCGAGCAGATGGAGCAGCGTGAGGGCGGCTACACCCGTATCGTCAAGATCGCTCCGCGCAAGGGCGACTCCACGCCTGCCGCCGTCATCGAGCTCGTCACCGAGCCGGTAAGCCCGAAGAAGGCTGTCGTCAAGGAAGCTGAGGCCGCCACCAAGGTCGCCGCCGCTACCGAGGCTCCGGTCGAGGAGACCGCCGCCGCTGAAGCTCCGGTTGAGGCGCCCGCCGAGACCGCTGCCGAGGAGACTGCCGACAAGGCCGAGTGAGACCCGTCTCATAGACATTGATAGGGGCTGGGAACCGTAACTGGTTCCCAGCCCCTGTTTTTTGTTTGTTGGGTGGTACTGGAGGCTGTTGACGGGCCCTAGTCCGTTGCACGGACAGCCTTCCGCCAGCGAGTGCGTTGGCATCAGATGCGGTTGCGTTCCTAAGTGCGCGCCGAAACGACAACCGTGCGCACTTAGGAACGCAAATAGCCCCGTTTGCGTAGCTAAGTGCGCGGACTCGTCGTTTCGGCGCGCACTTAGATACGCAACAGTAGGCGATAATGACATATACACGTTATTACGTACCTGCACGCAACGGAAGAGGGGGCTCCCGGCGTGAACCGGGAGCCCCCTCTAGGGTCTCAGCGTGTCATCCGCGGGGGATGACACGTAATTCGGTCAGATCCTGCGCTTACGCACCAGCAGGTAGCCTGCGGACAACAGCAACAGGGCGCTGAAGACGACCGCCGTGACCGAAGCACCGGTCTTGGCGACCTCGTCAGGCGTGTTCGGCTTCGGCTTGTCGGCACCGGGCTTGTTCTCGCCCGGCTTGTTGTCGTCAGGAGTCGGGGTCACGGTCTTCGCCTTGACGGTGATCGTGAAGGAGTCGGTGAGCTTGCCGGAGGTCACTGTGACGGTGACGTCGCCCGCGGCCGTGAACGGCTTGGTCAGGTCGACGGTCTTGCCGTCGGCGTCGACCGCGGACAGCTTGTATTCGCCGTCCTTCAGCAGCGCCGTCTTGCCGTCGGACCAGGTGCCCGTCACCGCGAGACCGGTCTTGGCGAACGTCTCATCCACGGTGTACGTGGCCTTGTCCGGCTTGGACGTGACCTTGATGGACTTGAGCGTCGCGGGTTCCGGATCGGGATCCTTGGCCGTCACGGTCACGTCGAAGGTGGCGGTCTTGCCGTTGGCGGTGACCGTGACCGTGACCTTTCCGGCCTTGGCGAACGCCTTGTCAAGCGCGACCGCGGCACCGTCCTGCGTGGCTGAGAGCGTGTACTCGCCGGCCGTCAGGGTCTTCGTGCTGCCGTCCGACATTGTGGCGGTGACCGCCAGTCCAGTGGCGTCGAACGTGTCGCCGACCTTGTAATCGGTGACGGTCGGCTTTGTGACGGCGATCGAGCTGATGGTCGGCTTCGGGCCGGGATCCGGCGTGGAGTCCTTGGTGAACTTCGCGGTCAGAGCCGTGTTGCCGTCGGCTGCGAACGTGTACGTGGCATCGGTGGAAACCGCCGTCTCACTGGCCGTCGTGAACCAGCCGCTGAACCTGTAGCCATCCGCCGCGACCGCCTTGGCGGTCACCGCGGCACCGGATGCGACGTCCACGGCCGTATCGGTGCCGGTTTCGCCCTCGGCGGCTACGCTCACCGTACCGCCTTCGGCCGGATCGGCCGCGACGAATACGCGCACGGTGGAGGACGGCTTGTTCGCCACGCCGAACTCGGAGACCGCGACCCAGCCATCGTTCGAGGACTTGGCCACGAACTTGACGTACCGCACTTCCTGCTCGTCGAACATGAAGGTCTTCTTGGCGCGGCTGGCCTCGAACACCTGATCCGTGGCGACCTGCTTCCACTCGTCGTTCGCGTTGGCCTTGACGTACAGATCGGCCTTGGTCACCTGTCCGCTGTCCTGGCTGGTACGCGGCGTGAAGGAGAACTGGTTGATCGTGTACTTCTGGCACATGTCGATCTCGGCGTAGAACGAGTTCGAACCGGTCAGCTTGTCCGTGGCGCCCTTCCAGTTGGAATGCCAGATGGTGCTCGGGTTGTTGTCGAACGCGTACCGCAGCAGACCTTCCGTGTCGTTGTATTGGGTCTCGGAATTGGTCGTGCCGGTCCAGCAGGACTTATTGTACTGGTCTGTCTCGGCCTCGGACTTCTTGACGATGACGTTGTCGATGACGCCGTTGATCGCAGAGGTCTTCGAGCCGATACGCTGCAGCGGCAGTGCGAAGGTCGCGACGGTGATGCCGGTCTTCTTCTCGATGCCCTTGTCGATGTACTTGCCGGTCGCGTCGCTCACGAATTCGCCGTCAACATACAGCTTCGTGGTCTGCTGGTCCACCTTGATGGTCACGGTGACCGTCTTGCCGACCGGCAGCTCGTAATCGAAGTAGTAGTTGTACAGCTCTCGCGTGAAGCCGAGCTTGCCGTTCTCCATGACGCGTATGTCATGCGTGCCGTACGGAGCGTCGGCCTCGAAGAGGATGTCTCCGGGCTTGGCAGCCTGCTGGAGCGTCACGTCGAACGTCAGCTCGTTGCCGTTGCCGAGCTTGTCGAGCTTGGATGTGGCATAGCTGGAGCCGCCGGCGAGCTTGAGCGACTGGTCCTTGACGGCGGCCTTGCTGCCGTCGCCGATGGTCAGGTCGCGGCCGTTGCCGCTGGCGTCGGCGAGCCCGTCGTTGAAGTCGTAGCTCTCGTAGACGCTGTTCTTCGAAGTGGCCTGGTAGTACGGGTTGGTGCGAGGGCCGGTTCCCTGCTTGGCGGCCAGCGCCGTGAGTTTCGCGGCGGTGCCCTTCTCCTTGCCGGTGGCGGCCCAGGTCTTCTCGGCGTAGAACGGCATCGCGTCGAAGAAGCGCCAGTATAGGTCGGATTCGGTCAGACCCGATGCGCTCTTGTCGATGTTGTCGCTCCAGATCGCGAACGCGGCGCCGAGCATCTGGTCGTCGCCGGAGGGCACGGCCTGGTAGCCGCCGCTGCTGCGGACCTTGTTGGGCTCGAAGCTGTCGAAGACGCGGCTGATGTTCAGCAGGTCGCCGTACGCGTTGGCACGTCCGTAGCTGCCGTTGGGCACCATGTAGCCGTAGTCGTCGATCGTGTTGATCAGCTTGTAGCCCATGTTGTACATCTGGAGGCCGTCGGCCCAGTCCTTGGACCACAGGTTCATCTCGACGTTCTCGATCGCGTCCTTGGTGATCTCCGTCTTGTGGTCGTTGATCCAAGTCAGGCCGCCCCACATGCGCACGGTGTTCGTGTCCTTGATGTAGGGGACGATCTCGTTGATGAACTTACGGTATGCCGTGTAGTTGTAGAGGAACTCGTCGGCACCGATGTGCACGGTCGTGTCGCTGTCGAACGTCGGGTCGTCGCCCTTGGTGTAGTCGTCGAAGATCTCCTTGATCTTGGCGATGGTCTCGGGCTTGGACACGTCGAGGTGGTCGATGAGCGGTCGGTTGCGGTTGATCGGGGAGACCCGTCCCTTCACCATGAGCTCGGGCCAGATCTTCGTGAAGGAGTTGGCGTGCGCGGGCACGTCGATCTCCGGCACGACGTTCATGCCGAGGGCGCGCTCGTCCTGGATGAACTGCTTGAACGTCTTCTTGGAGATGGAGTAGTCCTCGGCCGTGGGCGATTCGCCCTTGTCGTTGGTCAGGCTGGATTCGAGACGGAACGCGTCATAGGCCTTGAACGCCTCGTCCTCGTTGTCGCCCTTGCCGTAGTTCTCCAGGAAGATGTAGTTGTCGGACAGATGCGCCTGGAAGTCGTTCATCTTGTAGTAGCGCATCGTGCGGGTGATCTCGCGCATCATCTCCAGCGAGACGGGCTTGCGGGCCACGTCGAGCAGGAGTCCGCGGGTGGTGAAGCGCGGGTAGTCGCGCATCGAACCGATCACGAAGCCGTTGGCGTCCTGCTTGGTCATCTGCAGGATTGTCTGCATCGCGTACATGTTGCCGGTCACGCTGGACGACTTGGCGACCACGCGGTCGGCCTGGATGTTCATCGTGTAGCCTTCGTCGCCGAGCTGCGCGATCGCGGCCGTGGAGTCGGTCTTGACGAAGTTGAACGCACCGGCTTCGGCGGCGCCCTTCTTGGCGGTCAGCTTGATGCCGGTGAAGTCCTTGTAGTCGGCGACGAACTCGTCGACCACGGCCTTGAGCGAATCATCGTCGTAGACGACCTTCGTCACGGCGGAGGCCGCCAGCTTGGCGGCACTGGTCGAATGCCATTCGGCGATTTCGGGGATGATGGTCGGCTTGGCGTTGTTGCCTTCCTGCTGCTGGTTGGTGCCTTTGACGACGTAGGGGATGTCGGAGGTCGTCTTGGTGTTGCCGGTGGCGGTGTCGGTGACGACGTAGGCGACCTGCACGGTCTTGTCGACCAGCGGGTGGTTGACGGTGCCGTCGGCGGCGATGAGCTGCTCGTAGTCGGCGCCGTTGAACTTGACGGTGTAGCCGTCGGGCACAGTGGGCAGAGCCAGCGTGTCGGTGTCGGTCTCGATGGTCAGGTGGTTGGATTCGAGGTCGGAGACCACGCTGTCGAGCGTGGCGCCCGGCTCGGCCTGATCGTTCGAATACGCCTCCCATTCGGCGACGCTCACGTTGTTGTATTCGGAGCTTTTGATCGCGAAGTTCGACAGCTTGAGCGAGCGGGCGTTGACGGCCTGATCGAGCTGGATGACGACGTCAGCGACATAACCGGCCCCGGAGGCCGTCATCGCGTAGCCGGACTTGAGCGTGTGCTCGGTGCCTTCGGAGTCGGTGTAGGACAGGTCGAAGCTCTGGACATTGGTAGGCTTCGGATTCACGTCACGCTCGAAGAAATAGATGCGGATGTCCTTGACCGCGGTGAGCCGCGGGAATTCCGCCTTCAGCCAGATGTTGCTCGGGGTCTCGTAGCCGCTGGCCCAACGATTGTTGCGGCCGGTGCGGTTCTGGTCGATCGCCTTGTCGGGGGTGAGCGTCGCCGTCTCGTTGCTGGAGGCGGTCATGGTGGCGCCGAGCATGTGGTTCGTGTCGGCCGTGTCGAGCACGGTCTCCTTGGGTGCGGAGTACACGGAAATCTCGTTGATGCCCACGTTGACCCAGTTCATGGTGCCGCCGTCGGCGGACAGTACGGTCACCTTCACGGCGGACGCCTGCTGTGCCTGGTCAAGCAGGATGATCTCCTGTTGCTTGGCGCGGGTGTCCTTCTGATACACCTTGGTATAGGTGTCGCCCTGCTTCAGCTCGACTTTAAAACTGGTGATGTTCTGATCGGCATCTTTGCGCTCGAAATCGATGTTGATCTGCTTGACGGTCTTGGTGCCGCCCAAGCCGACCTCGATCCATTCGTTTGCGGCCTTGTTCTGCGCGGTGCCCCAGCGTGTGCCGAGATCGCCGTCCACGGCCTTCTCGGGCGCAGTCGTCGCCACTTCATATGAACTGGCCGTTACGGTCTGATTCAGTGCAAGATTGTCATCGCTGGCTTGCGCCGCCGTGACGCCGGTCAGCGACATACTCAGTAGTGTCACGGCTGCCAGGACACTGCCTATGGCCGCTTTCACTCTCCTCAATCGCATAATCTCTCCATTGGGTATGTGGTTAATGTTGTTTCTGTTATTGTCGGAATCTTTGTTGATTGGTTAGCGCATCGCCGCATTCGTTGCGACTTTGCTCCAATATAAACAAAGTTTACCGTTACATCCAACATTTGCACACAGTGTATCGGCACATGGGTGTCGCGAGGTGGGGGAGGGGACTCGGCGCGGCGTCGATATACTGGTGGGCGTGATGAGATTGCGCATTGACCTGGCATATGACGGCGGCGGCTTCTTCGGATGGGCGAAGCAGCCGACGATTCGCACCGTGCAGGGCGAGATCGAACGGGTGCTGCACACGATTACGCGCGTGCCGGTCGACGATCCCGCCGAGCCGCTGCGCCTGACCGTCGCCGGCCGCACCGACACGGGCGTGCACGCCTCGCATCAGGTCTGCCATCTCGACATCGGCGAGGAAACGCTGAGCCGCTGCGTCGGGCACATGAGCGTGCCGCCGACCGTAGCGCTCAAGCACCGTCTGCAACGCATGCTGCCCGCGGACATCACCATCCATGACGTGACGGTCGCGCCGAGCGGATTCGACGCGAGGTTCTCCGCACTGGAACGCACTTACGTGTATCGCGTGGCCGACCGTGCCAGCGAAGTCGACCCGCGTCTGCGCGGCTTCGTGCTGCACCTCGACGCCGACCTCGACGTCGCCGCGATGAACGAGGCCGCCGCGATGACCATCGGACTGCATGATTTCGGCTCGTTCGCCACCCCCAATCCGGGCGGTACCACGATTCGCGAGGTCAAAACCGCATATTGGCGGCGGATCCCCACCCGGCCGCTGGTCGTCGACGGCGTGGGGGAGCGATACCGCACGCCGGCCGCCGAATCCGACCTGCTGTGCTTCACCATCGTCGCCGACGCCTTCGCTCGCAACATGGTGCGCTCGCTGGTCGGCGGCTGCATACAGGTCGGCATGGGCAAGCGCTCGACCGACTGGTTCCGAGAGAAGATGGCCGTGCCGCTGCGCGAGGGCTCCACAGGGCCGATCGCGCCGCAAGGGCTGACGCTGGAGCACGTCGCCTATCCCGCCGACGACGAGCTCGCCGAACGGGCCGAGCGTATACGCGCCAAGCGCACGCTGTAGACGCGGGGGTGGGCGCGAAGGCAGACGTTCGGCATGCCGGCGAACCGTTCGCGGCGCGACCGATTCGTAACATGATTGTCGATTTTTCGAGCGAATGCGGAAACCACGGCCGCATACGCTGGGACGAGTTCAGTATCATAGAGCATAAGCGTTCAGCATGCGTATCTGTGAGACAAGGAGTCGCCATGACAGAACGGTCAGCCCGACAATTCGCCGAGGAACTGGTCAACAGGCGAGGAGACATCAACCGTGAACTGAGCCGCAACGGCGTGCGTTTCGGCGTATACAAGAACGGCGAATACCACGACCGGCTGTTTCCATACGACCCGATCCCGCGCATCATCGAATCCGACGAATTCGACGAGCTGGAAGCCGGCCTCAAGCAGCGCGTGAACGCACTCAACGCCTACCTCAAAGACATATACTCAGACAAGCGCATCATCCACGACGGCGTCATCCCCGAAGAATACGTGTACACGTCGGCCGGCTACTTTCCGCAAGTCAACGGCGTGACTCCTCCCGGCGGCATCTTCGCGCACATCGCAGGCGAAGACCTCGTCCAAGGCGAGGACGGGCGCTGGTGGGTGCTGGAAGACAACCTGCGCATCCCGTCGGGAGCCAGCTACCCGCTGTTCGCGCGCGACATCGAACGCCGTACGAATCCCAAACTGTTCCGCGACGTGCACGTGCGCGACAACCGCGACTATCCGCGGCTGCTGCGCAAGGCCATGGACTTCGTATCCACCGAAGGCATCGCCGTCGTGCTCACGCCGGGACGCTACAATTCGGCGTTCTTCGAGCACGCCTACCTGGCCGAGAAGACCGGCGCGGCGCTCGCGTTCCCCGAAGACTTGGAAGTTGTCGACAACAAGCTGTACTTCCTCGACTATGCCGGCAACCGGCATCGCGTGGGCGCCGTGTACCGCCGACTGTCCGACGAATACCTCGACCCGTTCGCGTTCAACCCGGACTCGGTTATCGGCGTTCCCGGACTGCTGTCGGCCTACCGTTCCGGCAACGTCGCCATCATCAACGCGCCCGGCAACGGGGCCGCGGACGACAAGGCGATCTACTATTTCGTGCCGCAGATGGTCCGTTACTACCTCAACGAGGAGCCGATCCTGCACAACGCGCCGACCTACATGCCGATGTTCGAGAAGGACCGCAAGGAAGTGCTCGACCGCATGGGCGAGCTGGTCATCAAGGACGTGGCGGAAGCCGGAGGCTACGGCGTCGTGTTCGGCTCGTCGCTCGACAAGGCCGCGCGGGAGGATCTGGCCGACCGCATCAAGGAGGATCCGCGCCGGTTTATCGCGCAGGAGGTCATCCAGTTCCGCGACATCGACGTGATCGACCCGGACAGCGGCGAGGTGAGCCCGCGCAAGTGCGATCTGCGCGCGTTCGTGGTCACCGGGCAGAACACGCACGTGTGGTATTCCGGCCTGACGCGCTACTCGTCAGTGCCCGGCCAGATGATCGTCAACTCGTCGCAGGGCGGCGGATTCAAGGATACGTGGGTGCTGGCGCCCGAAGACGGCAGCACGGACAAGCAGCGCGAAGAGTCGGTCGCCTCGGTGAACCTCATTCCGCATTCGAAGCGGCACTCGCTGTCGCTGGTCACCGCGTCGAAGGCCGACAACCTGTACTGGCTCGGGCGGTACACCGAGCGCGCGTTCACGACACTCGTGCAGTTCTTCCCCTTCTACGACCGCGTGATGGACACCGATGTGGACGCGTTCCGCCCGTTCGCGAAGGCGCTCGACCTACCGCAGGATTTCGAGGACTTCGACGGGTTCATCCACTCCTTCCTCTACGACGGCACGAACCCCGACTCGGTGCGCTCCGCCATCGTCGCCGCGTTCAACAACGCCGTGGTGCTGCGCCCGGAGTTGACGTCGAGGCTGCTGCAGTACGTCGAGCTCGCGGTGAAGAACATCACCGAGGCCGCTGAGCGTTCCGCCAGCGCGGATGACATCTACTCGCAGCGTGACATCGCCGACGACATGCTCGCGTTCTGGGGCGGCATCGAGAACTCCACCGCAGACATCACACTGAAGGCGTTCGTGTTCATCGGCAAGTACATCGAGCGCATCGACCTGTACACCCGCTTCCATCTGGACAATAGCGAGCTCGACGCGCCGCTCGCCAAGTTGGAGACCTACTCGCGCACGCTCGACGGTATGCCGTTGCCCTCATGCTTCGTGTCCGGCATCAGCTGGCTACTCGGGCAGTTGCCGAGCCGCGGCTACCCGGAGCTGACGAGCCGCCTGAACGAGTTTCTCACCGACTTCAACAGCCGGGCCATCACCGGCGACCCGAAGGACGCGGGCATGCTCAACGCGATGAACATGGACGCCAAGCGTCCGTGAGGGGCAGACCGCCGATCGGAGCGTGACCGGTCGGCGGCCGTCAGCTGACGGATGACCTCCGCCGTTTCTGCTAGACTAGAGTGGATTTTTGCGAGCATTATCCGACGAGGAGCCTGCCGTCATGAAGAAACTGGTGTTTGACTACGAGATGAAGCTGACGTTCAGCTCGCCGGTCACCGACCATCGTTTCCAACTGCGCTGCGTGCCTGCGACCGGCCCGCGACAGCAGGTGGTGGACGTGGAGGTCGCCATCGAGCCGGACGTCGAACTGGAGACGACCATCGACTCGTTCGATTCCGTGGTCATGACCGGGTTCATCCCGCAGCCTCACACGATATTCAGCTATTCGGTGAAGGGCATCGCGTTCGTCGACAACGCCCACATCAAGTCGGAGATCTACAAGCCGCTGTACCGGTTCAACTCGGCGCTGACGATTCCCGGGCCGTGCATCGAGGCCATGATCGCGGCGTGCCGGGCGCGCATCGCCGGGCTGCCGGCTGACGCCACGCCGATTGATCAGGCATGGGAGGTGATGGACGAGGTGTATCAGGCGTTCACGTATACGCCCGCTTCGACCACGATCCGCACCACCGCCGAGCAGGCGCTCGCCCAGCGCAAGGGCGTGTGCCAGGACTACGCGCACGTGATGCTCTCGGTGTGCCGCCACGTCGGGCTGACCGCCCGCTACATCGCGGGCCTGCTGGGCGGCGAGGGTGCGACGCACGCATGGGTGGAGATCTACCACGACGGCCGTTGGATCGGGCTCGACCCCACCCACAACCGCATGGTCGACGACAACTACATCACCATCGCCCACGGGCGCGATTACCGCGACTGCATGCTCGACATCGGCATCTTCTCGGGCTATCAGGTCCAGCAGAACCAATGGGTGAACGCCTCCGTCCACGAGCAGCTGCTGTGAGGACGGTTGTCTGGGGCGTTTTGCGGGCTATCTCGCTTTCGAGGGGTTGATTGAGGCTGCTTGGGTCATCTATCTGCGTTTCAGGGGGGTTGCTCAAACGCGATACCTGATGTATTCGGCTTGTTACGCTATTGGAATCATGCGGATTAGCGAGCCGTCATACTTGACCACCAACCCCTTGAAATGCAGATAGATGTTTTGCAGGAGCTGAATCCACCCCTCGAAACGTAGATAGCTCGCCGATGGAGGCTCGATGGAGCGGTGGCAGGTGCGCCACGCGCTGATTTGCGTAATCGGGAAATCGACTTATAATGAACAAGTTGCGTTTTTCGCAGCGCATGGATAGGTGTCCGAGCGGTCTAAGGAGCACGCCTCGAAAGCGTGTGAGGCTAACCCCTCCGCGAGTTCGAATCTCGCCCTATCCGCCAGCAAAGAGGGTTCCGGGATTCTCCCGGAACCCTCTTTCGGGCTTATAGGAACTTTTGTGGTGCTTTAGGTCTGGTTCTCGGCGTCAGTCGGTGCCGTTGGGATATCGCGTGCCGGTGTGGAATTCGTTCCAGTCGATGCCGATCCCGTATGCGGGCGAGACGTCGCCTTCCGGTTCGGGCGACGTCGCTTTCCCGTCCTCCAGCGGATCATCGGGAATGAATGATTCCGGCCGCGGGTGCGCGGTCTTCATGTAGCACACCCATTCGCACGCGCGGAGCATGTGCTCCTCGGGCAGTCCGCGGGTTGCGCAACACGTTCTTGACGACCGAGTTGACGCCGCCCTCCAGCCGGTTCGTGGTGCGCGCCACCGGCCCACCTGCGGCAAGCGCCGGCTCGAGAAAGGCGAAGAGCTTCCCCTCGCGGAAGAGTTTCTCCAACCGCCGGCAGCAGCGGCGCAGCTCCTCGTGCGCGCACCACTGGAAGGCGAGGACTTCTCCGCTTTCGCCGTCGATGGCGATGATCAGGCGCCAGCCGTGGCCCATGTACGTGCCGTCGGCCATGACCGTGTGGCGCTTCGCGTCCGGCGGGGCGATGCGCGGCCGGATTGACCAGCACCATGCGATCCGCTTGCGCAGGGCGTGCGCGTCGCCCGTGGATTCCGACGCCGTCTGGGACGACGCCTCGGCAGCCATGAGAGGAACTCCTCCAGCGTCCGCGCCCGTCTGCGGCCGCGCTGCGGCATCGTCGAGCTCGGCCGGCAGGCCCGGCATCTCCACCGTTGCGTGCCCTTGCCGGTCCGTCCGTTCTTCTTCATCGCACGCCCGCATGCCGGGCATTTCTTCGCTTTGCTGGATGGCGTTCTCACACCATCCAGCCCACCACCGGGAGCGCATCTTTTTCCACGCGGGGAAAAAGACATGCCGACACGCCTACTCGTACAAGGCCAGGCCTCGATCATAAGCACCACAAAAGTTCCTATAAGCCCTACGTTGTCGTTGCTGGCTCATCGATGAGCCATCGAGGGTGAGTTTGGCGTTTTTTCCATCGGGTTTCACGGCAACGTGAGACCTTTTACGAAGAAACGGTTATGTTGCGCATATGCAATCGGGCTGACTTCTACGGCGTACGGGTGTTGCTTTTATCCCCGTATGCATAATAGGGCTGCGGGAGTGATGCGATCAGGAGAAGAGGAACGCGTCCATGTCGGGGTAGCCGAGTGCGAATGCGGAGGTGATGTGGGAGGAGATCAGCGTGGAGAGGACACGCAGGCGTGCGTCGTTTTCCGTGCCGACGGTGTTGGTATCGGTGGCGTTGACGTCGGTGGTGTCAGTTGCACTGTCGGTATCGCCGCTGCCGTTGGTGTTGTTGCCGGTCTTGTCGGTGTGCTTCGACTTGGCCGACGCCCCGTCATCGGCCATGGCGGCGAGCTGCTCCCGGGCGCAGTCGATCTCCGTCAAGGCCGTTGTCGGCACGCTCAGGCCGGTCGTGGAATCGGTCATCGAGGTCGGCGAGGCGAGGATCTTCTGGATGTCGTAGACCTTTTCTCGCGGGTCGCGGCTCAAGCCGGACGCGGTGAAGAGCAATTGCCCCGCGGTCTTGTGCCGGTCGGACCGGCTCAGGGTGGCGCCGGGCGTATCCCGCGCGGCGAGCACCTCCATGACGAACCCGGCGCGGTCTTCGGCCAGCGACATGGCGCCCAAGGTGGCGCCGTCGAGGTCGATGCCCAGAACCTGCCTCAGGCTGTCGTCGGAGACCGTGCGGTAGGTGTCGTTGCCACCGAGCCTTGTGCCCAGCGTCACGGCCACATGCTCGGCCTGGGCGCTTCTGATCGTGCCCTGCGCGAATCGCTGGGTGCAGGTGGCGGCCACCTCGCTCCACTGCCCGACGGCCTGCTTCGCCGCGAGATATCGCATGATGATATGGTGACGGCCGTTCATGGTGGCCGTCGACGCGTCGGCGGCCCAGTAGGCGCTCTCGCAGGCGCTGGGCTGGTGTTCCGACTCCGCGCGCCCATCGATCCGGGGCGCGCTGCAGGCGCTCAGGGCGCCGCACAAGGCGGTGATGCAGAGTGCCGCGACGATACGGCGACACCACGAAGATATGTTCCCCTCACGGCATAGAATGCCGTGATCTGGCCAATGACGTGTCTGCATAGGCCTCTACACTAATAGACGACTGTGACCATATGCGCGCCACCACGGCTATAACTTCATAGGAGGTCTTGAGTATGGAACTGGACCTGGCAGGAATGCATCAGCTCGCCATCGAGCAAGGAATTGATCTCGAACAACTGGACGCCGCGCTGGAAGAGGCGCTGCGTCTGGCCTATCTGAAAACACCTCATGCGGCCAAGCATGCCCGTGTCGAACTCGACACGCGGGCAGGCACGTTCACCGTGTGGGCTCGTAAGGAGATCCCGGTGGAGCCCACCGAGGATGACCCTCATCCCGCACCGGAGCTGGGCGAGGAGTACGACGACACCCCGCGCAACTTCGGGCGCCTCGCCGCGGCCACCGCGCGCCAGGTCATCGGACAGCTGTTCCGTAAGGCCGAGGACGACAAGGTCTTCGGCGCCTTCTCCGGCCAGAAGGGCAAGCTCGTCACCGGCATCGTTCAGCAGGATGCCAGCGATCCGACGAACGTGCATGTCGCCATCGGCGATGTCGAGGCGATTCTGCCCCGTCGCGAGCAGGTGCCCGGTGAGCGTTACCGTCATGGCGAGCGTCTGCGCGTGTATGTCGTCAACGTGGCGCGCGGCGTCAAGGGCCCCGAGATCGTCGTCTCCCGTTCGCACCCCGAGCTGGTGCGTCGCCTGTTCGAGCGCGAGGTCCCGGAACTGGTGTCCGGCGCCGTGTCGATCATGGCCATCGCCCGCGAGGCTGGCGCCCGCACCAAGATCGCCGTCCGCGCCAACACCGATGGCGTCAACCCCAAGGGTGCCCTGATCGGCCCCGGCGGCGCCCGTGTGCGCGCCGTCATGGAGAACCTCGGACCGGAGAAGATCGACATCGTCGACTGGTCCGCCGATCCGGCGAAGTTCGTCGCCTCTGCGCTGTCTCCCGCCGTCGCCACCGGCGTGCAGGTCATCAGCGAGAAGAACAAGACCGCCATCGCCTTCATCCATGATGACCAGCTGTCGCTGGCCATCGGCAAGGAAGGTCAGAACGCGCGTCTCGCGGCGAAGCTGACCGGATGGAAGATCGGCATCGAATCCACCGAAGCGCACGCGAAGAAGGTCGCTGCCGAAGGCAAGTGATCCGCGACACGGCGGTGACGCGCGGCCGACGGCACATCCAACGTCCCTAGTATGCTGGACACGGCACACCGGGTGTGGATGCGTTATGCCGTCATGCCACGGGATCGAGATATGAGGTAACACGACCATGGTTGCACGATGAAACGGGCAGAATCCGTCATCGGAAAATAGCCGCGCGAGTCTACGCGCGGCCCAGAATTAGGAGTAATGTGGCGAAAAAACGCGTGTACGAGCTTGCCAAGGATTTTGGCGTCGACAGCAAAACCGTCCTTGACAAACTCAAGGACATGGGTGAATTCGTAAAATCAGCTTCTTCGACGGTTGAGGCGCCGGTGGCGCGCAAGTTGAAGAACGCCTTCCAGAAGGGCGAGGCGAAGCCGGGAGCGTCCGCAGCGGAACGCAAGACACCGGCTCCCGCACCGTCGGAGCATCGTGCTCCCGCAGTCAAGCCCGCACCTGTAGCCAAGCCCGGTCTGGGCAAGAAGCCCGCCGCGGCACCGCGTCCGGCGGAACCGCGCTCTGCGGCGCCTGCTGCACATGTGCCGTCATCGAATCGCGGCACGACTCCGCGCGACAATCGCAACGAATCCCGCGGCGACATGCGTGACGCTCGACCGAACCGTGAAGGCGGCGAGAACCGTCCCTCACCCGCGCAGCGTCACAATCCGCACGCGCCTTCAGGGCAGCGCGGCGCCTTCCCCGGCCCGCGTTCCCACCAACCCGGTCACGGCGGCAACGCCGGCGGCCGTCCGCAGGATTCCCGAGGAGGCTCCCATCAGGGTCAGCCGCGCCAGGGCCAGCAGCCGGGCGCAGGCAGCGCGCCTTCCGCCAACGGCGGCGCCCGTCCGTCGACTCCGGGGCCTCGTCCCGGCAACAACCCGTTCAGCCGCAAGCAGGGCATGCACGCGCCCACCCCGCGCGACATCCCCCGTCCGCACCCGATGGCCCGTCCGACCGTAAACGGCAACCACAACGACAATCGCGGCGGCCGTGGCGGTCGTCCCGGCGCAGGTCAGGGCGGTCGCGGAGGATTCCGTGGCGGTCGTCCCGGTCAGGGAGCGCAGGGCGCCAAGCCGGGGCAGTGGGGGCATAACCGTCCGGGTCAGACCGGCGGCGCCCGTCCCGCGGGCGGCAACCGCTT
>ERZ1031746.149-NODE-149-length-29185-cov-19.500721_pt1 | contig 29185 bp, 25 predicted proteins | sample MGYA00518171_ERZ1031746 | MGnify/ENA primary metagenome ERZ1031746 (study PRJEB33719, sample SAMN04261238) | wastewater metagenome | biome: rural village; feature: human; material: feces | host: Homo sapiens | place: El Salvador | collected 2013-01-07 ...
AGCGGTGGCGACCTTTTCGTTGGCATCCACCGCAGCCTGCTCAACGGCAGAGTCGGCGGCGGCGCGGGCAGCATCGATCGCGGCATCGGCGGCCTGCTGAGCAGCGGAAACCTTCGCCTCGGCCGCGGCAACGGTGTCGGCGAGCTTCCGCTCCGCTGCAGCAGCGGCGGCATCGGCCGCTTCCTGCGCGGCGCGGGCATCGCGCTCGGCCGTCAGCTGTACCTCCTCGACCTGCAGCTTGGCGGCATCCAGCTCGGCATGTAGCTCGGCGACCTCCTTGGCAGATGCCTCGCGCACGCCGGCAAGCTCGACCGCGGCGGCGTCCTTGACGGCCTGCAGCTCGGCGGCATCGGCCGCCGTCTTGGCAACAAGGGCCGCGGCGGACTCGCTCTTGACCTGCGCAATCTGCTCGGCGGCTGCTTGCTTGACGGCAGCAATCTTGGCATCGGCATCGGCGCGAGCGGCCGTGACCTCGGCATCGGCCTCGGCACGCATCTGCGCCAGCTGGGCCGCCGCGGTCTCACGCGCCTCGACAGCGTCGGCCTCGGCAGCTTTCTTGCCCGCCTCGACATCCTCCAGCGAAGCGCGCAGCTCCTCAACATCAGCCTCGGCCATCTGAGCGCGCTGCGTCAACGCCAGCTCGCGCGTCTTTGCCTCGTCCAGCTCGTCGGCCAGATCATCGCGCTCGTCGGTCAACGCATGGGCCTGAACCTTCCAAGACTTGACCTGCCCCTGCAGCTCCTCAATCTGCTCGCGGGCCTCGGCCAGCGCCTGCTCGGCATCGAGCTGAGCCTGCGTGACCTCCTCCACAAACACGCGCCGGACCTCGACATCGGGCAGGTCGGGGCTATCGACCTGCTCTTCCTTAATCTCCTTAATAAACTTGGGCGCCACCGGCGCGTGTTGCACGCTCTCGAGCTCCTGCAGGTTGCGCTCGTCGTCGGTCAGGCTCTTAAAGACGGTGTAGTTGTTGATGAGGTTGGTGTACATCTGCACCATGTACTCGTCATCGAACGCCAGCGACTGCTGCTGCACGTCGATGTTGTAGCCCACCTTGTCGTAGCGTTCCATAAACTGCCACAGCTGGTAGCACTTGCGGTAGTTAGGGTCCTTCATGATGAGGTTGGTGCGCTGGATGGGGCTGCGGACCGCGCTGCACCCGTTCATGATCTGGCAAAACGACGCACCGCGCAGCGCCATGACCAGGCGGCGCACGCGGTCGATGCGCATAAAGACGTCCATGTTGTCGGCGTCGTTCTCGGCAAAGCTCTGGCGGTTCTTGACCGTCATCTCGACGTTGTACTCGATCTGCTCGTACGCATCGTCGATCTTACTGTGCATCTTAAAGCGGTTGCGGATCTCGTTGCCCGTCGACCAAAAGATCACGTCGGTACGCTTGTCCACAAACGTCAGCAGGCGCTGAATCAGGTGGTAGATAAAGCGGTTCTCGTACAGGTCGTACGTCTCGACGGTATTGACGTTGAGGATGCGCGTAGGGTGGACGCTGCCGTCCTCGCTCGGCGCCAGGAACTGCGTGTTCTGGCTCAGGTGACGGACACTGTCGGCGCTGATCTTTTTGGCAAGCGAGACCGGCACCACCTCTTCCTCGGTGGTGATGAAGCGTCGCGGCTTTTCGATAATGGTGTTGATGGCGTCGAGCGAGTCCTCGATCATGCTGATCCATTCCTCGTCCACCACCTTGACGAGCTCCTCGCGCTGCTGCTCGATCGTAGTGCCCGAGGCCTGCGCCATCTCAAACAGATAGCGGAAGTAGCGGCTGTCCTCCTGGATGGGCTCCATCTGCTCGGAGAAGCTGGTATAGAGGTCCTGAATGGTCTCGGACATGGGTTACTCCATAGGTTGGCTCGATCGGAAAGGGGCGGGGCGACATCACGCCGCCCCGCACTTACACCATTAGTAGAAATTCTGGATCCGCTGCAGGTACATGACGGAATCGGGCAGGCCGCCCTCGCCAAAGGTCTTCTCGATGTACTCGATCAGGCCCTTCATCTCGTCGCGCACAAAGCTCACGTTCATGGACTCAAACTTCTTGAGCACCTTGCGGGCGATGATGTAGTCCATGCCGCCCAGCTCGGTGCCGCCGCACGCCACGTAGACGGGGATAAAGTCGTACATCTGCTTGATGATACGGTTGCCAAATGCCAGCTTAAAGCGAGTCTGCAGGTACTGGTCCAGCTTGTGCATCTTCTGGAGCAGCTCGTCATCGATCACGCACTCGACCTTGGCCTTCTGGAACAGATACTGCAGGTGGTCGGCCGTCACGTGCACGCGCTCGTGCGGCTCGCACTCAAACGCGTCGGCGCGCTCGTTGAGCTCGATGGGGATCGCGCGGTCGTACACCTTGTCCGTGATGGTAAAGGTGGAGTCGTCGTTGTTGGCCGTGCCGATAAACCACAGGCTGTCGGGGATGGTGAGCTTGCCGTCGTGCAGGCCCTTGGGGTCGGCGGCCCACTGGGTGGGGACCAGATCGAGCACCCACTCGTCGTGACTGGGCATCTCGAGCACCGACAGGATCTCGGCAAAGTAGTACTCCACGCGGGCGAGGTTCATCTCGTCAAGCACGATCATGGACGGGTCCTGGCGCAGGCCCGCCTCGTACACGGCGCGGAGGAACTCGGTCTCGTTAAAGCGCTTGGAAAACTCGTTAAAGTAGCCCAGTACCTCGGTGCGGTCGCGAAAACTCGGCTGCACCGACACGATGGTCGCAGGGTTGTCCAGGTAGCGGCTAAAGCTGTAGGGCAGCGACGTCTTACCGGTACCCGAGATGCCCTCCAGGATCAGCAGCTTGGAGGCGGCCATGCCGGCCACAAAGCGGCGGATGATCTCGGGCGTGTAGTAGAGCTTCATTTGGCTGCACGCAAACGCGCGGAAGCTGTCGACAAAGTCCTCCAGCGAGATGGCATCGTCGTAGACCGGCGATTCCCAGTCGCGGTACTTAAGGTCCACGAGGGACAGCTTGGGGAAGCGGTTGGCCTGGGCGATCTCTTTTTCCTCGGCAAGGGTTTTGGCCTCGACGGTGGCCTTGGCCATGGCAGCCGCCGCGTCCTTGACGCCCTCGCCATCGAGCGCGAGCGACGCATTGCCCGACACCACGGCAGCCGCGGCGCCCTCGCCCGCAGGCGCACCGGCGCCCGCAGCGGCGCCCACCACGTTGCCCACCGTGGGCAGGTGGTCGTCGGCCAGGGCCGAGGCGCCCACGTACGGAATCTGCTTGGTGCCGCCCATGGCATTGACCTTAAGCGCCAGCAGCTTATTCTTCTCGTCCATGAGGTCGAGCACCTGCTTGTTCAGGCGGCCGATCTCGCGGTAGAGCGCCTTGTTGGACGTATCGTCGCGATGCAGGCGGCGGTTGATACGGTAGCGGTGGACCAGAATGACCACGATCAGCACGGGGACCGCGATGAGCATGGCAAACAGAATGACCGCGCCGATCTTGCCCACCAGGTCGAACGTGGTGAAGTAGGTCATAAAGATGTTGAAGTACTCAACCCAGCCAAACACCAGCAGGTTAAGGATAGAGCTCACGACGCCAACGACGTTGTAGACGACCTTTGCCAGCAGCTCCCAGGCAAATCCCAGAAACTCACTCACCGTCGGTACCCTCCTGCTTGGTCGCGTTCATCGCCGCCTCGGCCTCGGCCTTCAGACGACGGGCTTCCTCGAGCTTGGCCTCGGCCTGGGCAAGCTGCTCGGCGGCGTTATCGGCCGTGACAGTGGCGGCAGCGCCCTTGCCCTCGGCGTCCACGATGGCAGCCGCGGCGGCCAGGCGATCCTCCTCGGCCATAGCGCGCTTGAGGTTCATGCCCACCACGATGAGGTGATACACCTGGTAGATAAAGAACAGCAGCATGGGCAGCACGATCACGATGAGGAAGCCCATGGAGCTAGACAGGAAGTCCATGACCTTGCCCATCTGCGGCAACGCGAACAGGTACTTACCAACGATGTCGCCGTCGCTGATGATGTGCGTATCGGCCACGTCGTTGTTGTCGCCCTTGGTGGTAAAGCTGCGCATGCCGTTGACCTCGTCGATCGCGGCGATGCGATGCGTGTTGAGCGCGTACTCGTTGTCGATGATGGTGTGGAACGTCACGATGTCGCCCACCTCGAGCTTGGAGGTGTCGCACTTTTGGATGATGATGAGGTCGCCCTTGTTAAACGTGGGCGCCATGGAGTCGGACTGCACGGCGAGCGGGGTGAAGCCGGCGATGTCGGAGACGCTGCCGTCCTCGTGCGTGGCGAGCGTGGTAAACGCATACAGGGCCGCCACCAGGATGATGATCCACATGACGACGCTCAGCGCGATGGATGCGACTTTTTTAACAGATTGCATGATGTCCCTTACTACCGTGTCTGACTAGGTCGTGTGCGGCCCGGTGGCCGCCGTGCGTATCTACTGTTCCTCGATGCCCTCAAAGCGCATCGAAACCGAATAGCTAGCTCCCTTTAGCATATTAGTGCAATTTGGGTCCGTTCCCTCGAGCCATATGCGAACGGTTACCGGCTTATCCGTTTCTTTTATCAGGTCGAACATATCGCTGGCCGCGGTGGCCGTGCCCGAGTCGAGCCCAAAGACCGTGGCAGAACCCGATGAGCCGCCACCCCCGTTGGGGTTGTAGACCCAGGTGTGGCCGTCGGCGGTAAAGCTCATGCGCATGGCGCTGGCCATGCCCTGCGTATCGGAGCCAAACCGCGTGCCGGACGCTCCGCCGTCGCCATCCTGCCCGGTCAGGCGCACGCGCAGGTCCGTGCCGCTCATAAAGTGCAGCGTAAACTCCAGGTAGGCGCCGGTGGCGGGATCGGCGATGGAACCATCCTCGAAGGTAAAGGTCTGGTAGTCGCTCGTGGTGACGGGTTTGAGCTTGGATGCGTCGATGTCCACGCCCTTTTCGCTGGCGATGCGCGCCGAGATCTGGTCGAAGCCCAGGCTGTGGACGTATTCGTCGAAGGTGGCATGCTCGTCCAGGTCAAAGCGCAGCGAACCGTCAGCGTTGGCGTCGATCATGAGCATGCGGGTTTTGGCGCTATCGGCGATGGAGAACCAGGCAAAGGTTGCCATGGCTATCGCCACCAGGGCAAACAGGACCAGCACCACGGTGGTGGTGAGCTTGCGGCGCAGGTCGGTGTCGGCGGGCGCGGCGGCGTTGGGCTTGCCGGTGGCGGACGCACAGTTGGCGGCGGGTTGCTCACACGTCATGACTACTCACCGTCCAAGGTCGCAAAGAGCGCCAGGTGCAGGGTGCCTGGGTCTTGATGCAGGTAGTCGGCACTATCGGGGTCGGTACCCTCGATGTAGTAATAGATATCCAGACGATAGGCCTGGCCCAGCGCCAGCGTGGCGAGCGAGTTTTGCGGGCGCTCGGCCGTCTCGCTCGTGTCCAGCGTAAAGGCAGCCGGGTCCTGCGTCACGTTGGCACCGCAAGCGAGCTGGCCGTTTTGCCAGCCCAGGAGCATGCCATCGGCGTAGCCGGCAAGGCCAACCGGGGCGGTCGTGGGATGCTCGCCGCGATGGCCGCTATCGGAGCTGTCGAGCTCAAAGATGTTGGTGGCGAGCACCTGGCTGCCGCTCGAGATCTTGATGCCCACGCGGGCCGCGCGCAGCAGCTCGGCGTCGGCACCCTGCGGGGCCAGCGACTCGGCCAGATACAGGCTCACCTTGCCCTTAACCTTGTTGGCGCCCGTGCCCGTGATGGTGGGACGCAGGTCGATCCAGCCGTGATAAAACGCGGAACCGTTGTCTTTTGCCTGTTCAAACACCGTGGCATCGCCGGCTGAGTTGTTTTGTGCGCAAGCAGCAAAGCCGTTGAGGTCAAAAGTCGAGACCGGGTAGAGCGTCACGGCGCCGTTCGCGGTGGAGGCCAGAGATGCATCGCCCTGCTGCGACCAGCTGCCACGGTCGGCATCACCCAGCTCCAGCACCAACTTGGACGTGTCGCTGTGCACGCTCACCGAGTTGGTGTTGACCTTCATGTTGCTGGTAAACCAGGCATAGGTCGCGGCGCCCAAGGTAGCGGCGAGTGCCACCATGACGAGCGCGATGTAGGCACGCGCGCGGCGGGCGTGGCGGCGGGCGGCGACACCCTCGAGGCGTGCACGCTCGGCGGACGCGCTGGAGGGGGCCGCGGGGCCCTCGCTCTGGGCTTTGGCCTTGCGGTTATTTGCTGGCATATGCTTCTGGTCTTCTATGTCGCTCGCCCCCTTATGCCTTGGCCGCGGCAAAGGCAAGCTGCAGCACCACATCGCGGGCCTGAGCCTCGTCGATACAATTGGCGTCGCAGCCTTCCATGTACACAACGTAGCGAACGCTTGCCACCTCGTTGGCGGCCAGCGTGCAGATGGGCGTGGCACCCGCGCGCGCCGTGGGCGTGTCACCGGTGCCGTCCATGCTGTAGGCGCTTATGGAGCGCGCAGGGTCGGAGGCGTAGGTCCAGCCCGAGGCGCCGCCCGCTACGACCACGCCGTCTTGCGCCGTGGTGCGCCTGCTGGTGGCGCCCGCGGTATTGCCTAGGTCGTCGCAGGTAAAGATATGCGTCTGCGTACCCGATGGGGTCGTGATGACCAGGCCCAGGCGCAGCGCGGCCAGCAGCTGCGGATCGCTCGTCACGCTCATCTGGCCCCGATACAGGTACACGTTGAGCGCGCCATCGCTGCTCTTGAGGTACAGCGTGCCCGAGAGCGCGTAGTCGTCCAGCTGTGCGGTGCAGTCGGCGTAGTCGGTCGTGATACCCGCGGCGTTTTGGAACGTGCCGCGCCAAAAGCGGGAAAGGTCTGCCGTCGAGATGGGATAGAGCGTCTTATCGGCGGAGGCAAGCTTGGCCGTCGTGTCCCAGGGACCGTTTGTCGAAAGGCCGATCTGCAGGTCGGAGCCCTCGTCGCCTACCGTGCGCGCCACGGGCGTCACGTTGGTGTAGCGCGAGTTACTAAACCAGGCGTAGGTGGCGGCGCTCAGGGCGGCAACCAGCACGAGCATCCATGCGGCTGCGGCAACCATGCGACGGCGCGAGCTTAGGATGTCTCTGATGTTCGATGTACTCATCTCTGGCCCCCTTACGAACGCTTGCCGGCAAAGCGCAGCGCCAGCGATTGTAGGCTGGTGACAGCCAGGTTGTTGGTGCAATCGGGGTCGCAGCCTTCCAGCCACACGTATACATCCACACGCACGGGCGTGCTACGGTTGGCGCCCTTGGCAGCGGCGGGCAGGCTGCAGATCTTAGTCGTGGCCTCCTTGAGACCAACCACGCCGGTGTTTTCGTTGTAGTCGCAGAAGTTTGCGCTGGTCAGCTGGTCAAAATGGATCGTGGAACCATCGGAGCGGGTGCTATCGAGCACCAAGTGGTTCTGCTCGCTGGCGCCGGCATCCTTGCCGTCGAGCGTGTTGTAGCGCGCCTGGGGGTTGTGCTCGCCCGAGACCTCAAAGACGTACTGGCCGGTAACGGTATCGCTTTTGCCCGGAGCATAGGCGACCACCCCCACGCGCAGGGCGGTGGAGATGGGGTTTGCCGGATCCTGCTCGGTAAAGTCGATGCCCGACAGGTACACGTCGGTTGCAGCCGAGTTGGTGGCCAGGTACAGGGAGGTCTTGTAGTAGTCGGAATGCTTGGCCGCGCCAAACATGTTGGCGAACAGGGAGTCCTGCGTGGTTCCACCGGTAAAGCCCGTTACCTTTTGGAACCCGTTGAGCACGTTATCGGTCGAGACGGGATCGAGCAGGCCCGCAAAGCTCAGACCGGCGTTGGTCTTGTACTCACCGTCGTACTCGTTGGAGATGAGGAAGGTCACGCCCGTGCCCGCGGCCATCTTGACGTCGGTTATGTGGCGGTTGGCGTTGTAGATGTACCAGGCATACGTTACGGCTCCGGCAGCAGCAAGGGCCACCAGCAACGTGGCGAGCATGCGATTGAACTGTTTTCGCAGCGAGCGCGCGTCCGACATGCTCCTCCCCCATTTGCCGCGTTGTAAACTGCTTGGGCACCATTTGCCCATAATGGAACCATTTTACGCGAACGTGCAGTTCATCGGGGGTACAAACGTGACTTTCCGCGTGCTGTTCGCGCTGCATCGGAGCGGATAGGATCGCAAATCGGCGCATTTTAAAAAATAGTTCTTGCCACTGGGTGGGAGCTCCGTTATATTATTTCCTGCGCACTCGCGCACCCTTGATCGGGCGTTTAGCTCAGGGGGAGAGCGCTTCCCTGACACGGAAGAGGTCAGAAGTTCAAATCTTCTAACGCCCACCAAATGTTCGCAGCTCAGTGGCTTCGCCTCTGAGCTGTTTTGTTTTATACCGCCCAGCCAAAAGGACGCCGCGGCACCCAAAACCACCTCAACAGCCCCAATAACCATCCCAACCGAAGCCGATGCCGCTCCCACGCCCCTGGCAACCATCCCAACCGGACCCCAAGCCGTCTCGATGCCGCCGCAGCAAACCCAACCAAGCCCACAGTTGCCCAAACAACCCCAGCGAGCGCCCCGATCAGGCCCGAATGGGCCTCGCAGCCATATCCGGGCGACCCCCGCAAATCGAAGGTGAATGGTTTCCCGCGAAGTGAACGAGCCAAAACGAACTCCCGGAGCATCGACACTTTTGGCGGCTCATTTCCTGCGGTTTTGTCGTTAGAATCCTGCAGTTTTAGCGCCAAAAAGTGTGGATGCTTCGGGAGTCCAAAAACACTCGTTCACTTCGCGGGAAACCATTCACCTTCAACGCGGCAGCACCCCCTCTGCCGCCAAAGGACCACTTACCAATGCTGATGTGCTTCAATAACGGTCTGCCAGAGCTTAAACCGCTTTATCTCGACGCGCGCCTGTGCTAAATATCGCGCTTCCTCAGTCATGGGCTTGTAAAATATGGGCCGCTTGCGACGATGCAGCTTGCGCCGGACGCGTTCGCACAGGCGAACAAGCTTTTCGTAGTCGCTCGCCTGGTCAGTCGTCACCGTAAAGTACGCAACCCCATTGAGCATCTGCAGCTCGTTGCGGCGCTCGGCATCCTTGTGGATTTTCTCGCTTCCATCATGGATGGCGTCGCTGTCGTAATCGACCAGCGCGGTAAGCACCTCGGGCAGCAAGCCAGCCCTTACTTTATCCAGGCCCACCTCCGCTTTCGCCGTAAGCGTTATGTCGGGCGTGCGCTCCAACACGCGCAGTTTGCGGTTGCGCCCATCGTTGTAACCGTCACGAATAAAGTATTTCTTGTTCAGCTCGGCCTTGCCCAGCGCAAGCCCGCCGTAATGCGCAGGCAGCGACATAAACATGCAAAGCCCCGACTCCCTTGGAGACCGTGAGCCCTCTTCCACGTACGGAAGCAACGCCTTCGCCTTGGCGGCACCTCTCACCTTTGACGCCCGATCAAGGTACGCCGCAATGAGCTCCTTGGTCGTGAGCTTTCCATCGCGCATGCCCGCATCCCTGCTGGTCACCCCGCCGGGAGCAAGGTTATCCAGCCGGTAGTCCGATGTCATGGCATAGCCGGCATAGATGGCCGCCGCCGCATCGCCATCGTGTGCGGCCTGCAAAAACGCCAGCTCGGGAGAGCACACATACGCATCCAGGTCGCCCATCCAGTGGCCCAGCGAGATAAACGAACCTGCCGGGAGCTCGTTGGTACACAGATGCGTTTTAACATGCTTGCTCCGCCGACGGTCGGCGCGCGACGGCACCAGCAAATCCAGCGTTTCGATCCCCAGGTCATAGCGATCGATAACCTCCTGCGCTTCTTGATCCGAGAGCGCGCAGGCGCCCGCGATCGACACGACCTCTGGTTCCGAATCCCCAAAGCGCGGGTTCGGGATGTGCGCCAAGAGCGCCAGCGCAGCGTTATGTGAAACGATAAAGTACCCCATGGCGCGAAGATAGCACGCGCGTCGGCGGCGGCTCGATACCCTTGCGAGTTTTCGGCAAACGACCAGCAGTTTTTTGCCGCGGCGCAACCAAAGTGTTCATTCGTCGACGTCTAAATCCAAATCCGTCAAGCTTTTGGCAAGGTTGCCGTTCAACTGACCAAAAGCTGACCATTTGCTTGCCCATTTGCTTGACGGCGCGCCCTCGCTAAAATGCTCCACGACTTCTCGGGCGGTCGAAGTGCTCGTTTAGCGATCACGCACCCGCCGCTGGGGTATCCTTAGAGCACATGCACCGAAAGCCGCACAAAGGAGCCGCCATGCGCACCGAGCTCGATGTTCCCTTTTCGCACAAAGACGAGGCCAAGGCCCTGGGCGCCAAATGGGACCGGGTCAAGAAGATCTGGTACGTGCCCGATGGCGTCAACCCCGAGCCCTTTGCCGCGTGGCTGCCCGGCGTGGATCGCTTCGATTCCAGCGCGCCCTACATCTACCTGGTGCTGGGCAAGCGCGAATGTTGGAAGTGCCACGAGCAGACGACGGTCGCGGCCTTTGGCATTCCGTATTGGACGGCCGAGGACTCAGGCAGCGAGGCTGCGCCCGGCGATGCGCCCGCCATCGACGACGCGGGCCACATCGCGATCGACACCGCCCGCGCCAACGCCGTGGCCATCGTCCCCGCGCTGGGCTGCGTGCCGGCCGAGATCCGCAACTACCTGCGCGAGCGCTGCGGCTACAAGCCCGTAACGTCGCGCACCACCAAAACCGTATCGCTCGCCAGCACCTGCACCGGCTGCGGCGTGCTGCAAGGCAGCCATTACCTGTTCGAGGAGCCCACGTCGCCGTTTGCTCTCACGGCCATCAACAAGCTGCCCGCGTTGGAGTTCGTGCGTGTGGAAGTCGCCGGCGTCTACGGCATCCCCGACGCTCAGGACAACTTTGACCAGGCGCTCTTCACCTGGACACGCGATCACCACACCCAGTTTCACAAGACCCTGTGCGAGGGGATTTACCTGTAGGGCAAAACTCGAAAATCGAGTCCAGATATCCTCGGAAATCCAGTGTGGAAATCCTCGAAAATCGAGTATGCGCAGGTAGTTGAGTTGCTTAATCGTAAGCTATAACCCCAGGCTTAGGAGTCGGCGAGCACTTCTGGCGACAAGCTACCGCCTAAAGGCAGAAGCACCCGACAGCTTCGCCCGAGCGTGGATAATCTCCCGTTTTTGATAGCCTTTCAGCCCAAAAAAGGGAGATTATCCACGCTCGGTTTTCGATCGTCCAAAAATCCTCACTCGCCATCAGGCAATTAGGCGTCCGCATCGTCATAGGCAATGACGCATCCACAGGTCGGGCATTGCTGAGGATAGACCGGGAGACGCAGACCCGTTCGAGCCCGCGGGTCGGTAGCGCGCTTGTCGCGGATGTCGATGAAGCTGATGTCTAGGCATGGGAGGTCTGCGCCGCAGCGGGGGCAGGGCAGACAGATTTGGCTGCAGTTGACTTCGATGAGCGGAAACAGGCTCCGGTCCATTAACGCTCGCGGTAGGTTTCCGTACACACCTCGCGCGATATCGCTTCGCCATCCCATGGTCTCCCCTTTCCCGTTTTAGCTGTTGAGGAGAGGATGGCAGGATCGCTCAGCTCTCGATGCGGCGCGGCGCGATCCGATCAATCGACATGATTGGGTTGCGACGGACCGCATCTGCCTAATACGGAGCAACGGCTTCCGCCCGACGGCGCGATTCCGAGAAATCGAACTCGGCGCGGTGGGCCTCGAGGAACCGAGCATTGGGACGCAGGCGATGCTCGTCCGGCTCACGCAATACCGACCCTGCAAACGTCGCATAGTCCGTATACTGCAGAAGATACGACCCGCAAAGTTGATAATCGCCGCGCACCAACTCAAACGAAATCAGATGGGCGTCGAAGAGCGAATGCAGGTCGCGGCGCAGCAGAATTCCGTTGCTGACAACCTGCGACTTGGGACCCGAGTAATTCTCGATATGCGCGGCTTCGAGCGCCTCGTTGACGTTGCAGCTCGAGACGGCGCATCGACCAGTGTAGGCCTCAAAGAGTTCAGTGCGAAAACGCTGCTGGCCGATTCGCTCGCGACGCAACGCGTAGCGAACCTTTTCATCATCGCTCGCCGGAGTGCCGGAAAACTCTGCCGCGATCGGAGCGTCCTTCATGTAGCTCATGTCGGGGAAGAAACGAGCGTCTGGTCCACCCTTATGGACGGGGCCGTGCAGCACAAACCAGCTATTCTCGGGTTCGTAGCGCTCGACGAATGCGAGGCCCAGCACCTTGTAGCCCGCGCTCGTTGCAAAGAACACGCCAACGGGAACCCCGCATTCCATGCAGTTGATCATCTTTTGGTTGTAGTCCTGGTCGCGCCAGTTTTCGACTGAAGCACTTTGCGACGAGTACTTGAGCACCCACGTGCCATCCTCGAGATAGAGCGGCGGAACATCGGGGTAGGCGCCGCGCTTGGAATTGTGCACAGAGAGGGCAAAGGTCTTCTCGCGCGGATGCTTGACGCGCCCGCGACCAGGCCAAAAGATACCCGAATCACGCGATACGGGAAAGAGCTCGGAATCAATCGTCAGGCGATGGTGGTATTGAGGACTGTCGGCATTCGTGCGATGCGGGAGCTTGTCCCACAGACCACCGCGCTGCTCCTCGCGCAGAAACCACTCCCAAGCCCGAACATACTCGGACGGCACAAAGCTGCAAGCGCGGTCGAAACTCGGCCGAGCAATCAGCGGAACACTAGAAGCGATGCCGTCCATAAGGAACCTCCAGGAAGAACAGTTCCTCACATTATCGCCGATGCAGTGATGGCACCAAACGAAAAAGGGCCCACTTCCTTCGAAGTGGCCCTTCAAACAGGCTTAATTGATGAATTGGATCTGACGCAATATTACTTACCGTCAGGAACGATACCGACCAAGCTGACCGTTACGTCAAAGGTCGGAGCAGCGGTGTTCTTGTCCTGCTCGGACCAGTTTTGGCAGTCGGAGTCGGTGCCTTCCATCCAGATGACAATCTTCATGTTCGTGCCGTTGTAGTCGACGTTCTTTGCGATGGCTTTCGGATTTGCTCCGCCAGGTTTGGAATAAGAGCCGCTTGATCCGGTGGCGGCCCAATCGCCGCCGTTCTGGTCAATCAAACTCTTGCCGGCAACATGCGCGTATGTCGGCGCTTGCGTTGTCGTTCCTTCGGCCGCGACGCAGCTCCAACCGATCGTTGATAAGACGTCGTTGCCACGCTCAGTAGCCGATGGTTCGACGGGGGCATAAACAACCTTAAGCTCGTCATCAATTACAATGCCGACGCGCAAGCTACCTTTGATTTTGCTGAACCATTCCTCTGTCGCACTGTCGGAGGGGTTGATGGTGACGGGATTCGTGCCGTCTAGATAAACATCTGCGATACCCGTGTTCGTCACAGTGTAGAGGGTGTAGTCAGCAGCGACATAGGCGTAATAGGAATCGGTACCGCTCGTCAGCGTGTACTTGCCGCCAGCGTCTGTGTTGGCTTTCTGGTAACCGGAGACATCGGTGCCTTGCCAAGACTTGGGAACGAACCAAGATTGAGCGTCGTTGGTCGATGAGGGGCTGATTTCATGACCGGCAGAACTGGCAGTGGTCTGCTTATCCGAACCGTCATGGTTAACATTTTTACCCTGAGCAATTTGCAGCACCATGCCATTCGCTTGAGCGGAAATAGTGCTCGTCGTTGCATGGACCCTACTATTGGAGACAAACCATGCAAAGGTAGTTGCAGAAAGCGCCACAGCCGAGACGACGACGGTCAACGCCGCCCCAACAAGTTGAACCTTAAGCCTCTTTACTGAATCGTGCACGCCCGTCGCCTCCCTTCGTTACGGAAAAGGGCAGGATCCCGGGCTGGGAACCTGCCCTTCGCAAGCCATAAACCGTAGCTGCGATTACTTGTTGTCCGCAGTGGCGGTAAACGTAATGGTCACGGCATTGGTAGCAGTGAGTTTATTGTTCTGCAGGTTCCTAGTAGTTACGTTGGCGTCCTTGCCCTCATAGTAAAGGTAGACCTTCAGAGCCGTATCTTCCCCAGCGGTAACATTGCCGTAGGAATCAAAATTATCGGAGGCAAGCTTCTTTTCAAATTTATCCCCTGCCGCATTCAGGCCGTACACCTCCCATTTGTTTCCATCGGCACTAGTAACAAGAACGCGCAGGGCCTTCTTCAGGCTCGGATCTTGAGTTGTATCGGTAGCACCATCGACCTTTTCGACAAGAATATTAGAGAGATTCTGGCCCTTCGAACTGACGTTATAAACTTGTTCGAGGGCATAAGCACCGGCAATGGCAGCCGCGGTAGAACCTTTGGCCTCATTTCCGCCCTTGCATTCAATCAGTTTGCCCTTAAGGGTACCGGTGTCGAGATCCGTACCATAGCCAGTCATCCATGTGCCCTTGGTCGAACCGGTTTCTTCACCATAGGTAGCGGGGAAGAGGGCCTTGGTTTTCACCTCAGTTGTGACCGATGTACCGTCAACGTCTTTTGCACCCGTCGGGCCATTTGCAATCGTCATAAACGCGGCGTTCGACTGAGCGGAAATCGTGCTCGTGGTCGCGTCAACCTTGTTGTTCGTCACAAACCATGCGAACGTGGCAGAGCCCAATGCTACGGCTGCTACCAGCACCATGGCGATGGCGGCGCCCATCTGCTTCTTTAATGCCTTGGTATCCATGCGGACCCCTTTCTTTCCCCATTCATCCCAGATGACCCTCGAGAAGCCCGGAAGGGGAGCCCGCGCTTTCGTGTTGGATGTTGCTTGCCCATCCTTTAGATATGGAATCGAGAATACCATAATTCTTACGATTTCCTTATGAGTTTTTGGCAACCTACATTCCGACGGATTCATAGGTTTACCTCGGGTTATGCGCGTGGCTATGTGAACACCATTCACCTTATTTGATCACTCTCCAGCGCAGCCATAAGTCCCTCTTAAGCCTTGCGACCGCAGCGCCACGCCAACGCATGCATACGCCCCCCGCCATGCTTCGCCCTAGTCCTTCCCCCTCGCTATACTGGTGTAGAACGTGTCATTTTTTTGCCTGCTAAACGGGCTATTTGTTGGGAGGGCCCATGCCTGCCGTCAATCAACCCAAGGGAAGCGTTTCCGCCGGATCGATCAAACCGGTGACGCGCAAGGCGGTTCGCTGCCAGCGCGAAGTCGCCTGGCTGGTCACGCAGGCGGCCGGCAAGCTCGTCGCCACCACCGACGACGTCAACGCGCCTACACCCAGCTTTGTGCTGGCCGCGGCGCTGTCGTTCGCCCACGAGCAGGAGCAGGCCGCTCAGGACAACGTACGCGCGATTGACTACGATACCGTTATGAGCCCCGGCCTTGAGAGCTTTTGTCACGCCGCGGGGCTGCCCACAGCACCCAACGCGCTTTCGGACGCGGGCTACATGTTCACGCTCTCGGGCGCGAACCTCATCCGTGACCTCTACGCCTACTGTAGTGACCTGGGCGAACGCATGGGAGACGCGGTGCAGGTCAAACCAGGTTACGCGATCAAACTAGCGCTGCGGCTGTTCTTGCTGGACGGCGCCTCAGCCGCCACCGCCTCCGACGGCAAAACCTCGGCATAAGCCGTCACCAAAAGCGCCGGGTCGGAAAATTGATTCCGGCCCGGCGCTTGTTCGCCCTACTTGTCCCCATCGCCTGCAGGCGAGTTCTTTTGGTTGCGGCGGTTACTCCATGTCACGTTGTGCTCCTTGTAGTAATCGGGCGCCTCGTTACCGCTCGCGCTAATGGGGTCGTTGCCGGTCAGGGCGTCGGCAATATCCTCCACGAATTTAATGAACAGGCTCGTGTCATCGGTCTCGGTCGAATCAAAATCGAAGCCAAACTCCACTGCACCGCCGATGATCTTGTCCACGCACTCCGGGTCGTCGCCGTCCAGCCAAATGACCACGGTGTACTTGTCCACATCGCCCACGCGAAAGTTCTTGTGGCTAATGGTCGTCACCACGTCCTTGGACGCAAAGGGCTCGGTATTGGGCTCGGGGTTGCCGTCGGCCGCGGTCGCCGCGTAGGTGGTGGGCTCGCCATTGCGATACACCCTCACGCGCGCCGCTTTCTCCACGCCCTTGCTGGCGCTGACCACCTTGAGCTTGGCGCTGTAGCCCAGATCGGTCTTGCCGGCGTTGCGGATATAGAAGGTGTACGCCACGTAGTTCTTGCCGTTGTGGCTGCCGTCGATATCGTCCAGGTTGTCGGGCAGGTCCTCGGCAGCGATATTGGTGCCGTTGTCCAAGGCGTCGGCGGCCAGGCGCGCGGTGGCGTTGTTAAAGTCGCCGTTGTCGGCAATGGCCACGCCGCGGCGGAACAGCTCCAGGCGGTTGAGGTTGATGGTGAAGTTGCCCATGTTTTCCTGCATAAACGACAGGGCGAACAGTACGCCAAAGGCAAGCGCCAGCACCACGAGGGCCTTTTGCAGCTTGTCCATGCGCAGCAGCGCCGCGCCGATGCGCTCCATGCGGCGCTTGGGCATATACATGGATACGACCGCGTCGGGGTCGATGTCGTCGAGGTCCTGGTCGGCCAGCGCCTGCTCCAGCTCCTCGATGCGCACCACGCCGCGCAGGTTGCGCTTGGGCTTGGGCTTGCCGAAGCGCTTGCGCGGGGCGGGGTCTGCGCTGGGGGTGTCCTGGGATGCGTCCTCGGGCTGACCCTCGGTCAAATCCTCAGCCATACCCTCGGCTAAATCCTCGGCAGTTTGATCTTTATTGTCGTTACGCTTGAACAGTGCCATGGCGATCAGAGCTTATATTTGGCGCGGATGTAGCCGACGTATTCTTTGACGAGCTCGCGCTCCATGTCGTCGGCGTAACGGAACTGCAGGCCGCAGACGTTACGGTACAGGCTACCCTTGGGCGCGCGGCGCACCCAGCACACAATGCCCAGTTGCTCGGGCAGCTCGTGGCGCTCGCCCTGCAGGCGAATCGCGGGCATTTGCACGGCCAGGGCCTCGCCCACGTCGGGGTAATCGTTGAGGTAGACGGCCAGACCGCCAGCCGAGACGTCGATGGTCATGGCGTCCTCGGGCTCGGGGGTCGGCGCGTTGTCGCGCTGGTAGGTCAGGCGCATGGCGACCTTAAAACGCTCGTCGCGGCGCTTGACAAAGCTGCGCTGCTCGGCAACTTTGCGCATTTTCCAGTAGGTGCGGATGCCCTTTTTCTCGACTGCCTCGGGATAGCCGGCGAGCACGAACGTTTCCTCGCCCACTTTGTATTGCAGCAGGAGTTTCTGGTTTTCGTCCATGATGAGCGGCTTGCCGGCGAGCATGGGCGCGCTCATAAGAAAGTACGCTTCGTCCAGGTTCTCTTTGTACGTGGCGAGCATGTTGAAGTCGGTTTTTTGGCCCATGGGCACGTCGAATGCCACCTGAAGCTTAGTCCCCGGCGTTATCTGTTGCTCTGCCATGTATTCTCCCCTAGTCGCGGGCGCCGATATCATCGTCGTGCGCGATGCACATTGGGCTATTGTAACTGCTTTGCCGCAGGTTTCGATGCGCGGCGCGTGAAATGGCGGGATGCGGGGCACGGGTGAACGTGCAGCTGCTCCGCGTGCGGCATCAATCTGACAGCGATGCATGCCCCCGACAGTCCGTCTGTCTGTCTATCTCTCAGTTATCTCTCGCAATCATCTCTCGTCTCTCATCTATCTCTCACATTAGAGATGAGTGAGAGATGAGAGACAAAAATGCCGTTATCGGTTCAATCAAATCACGTTCGCACAGGTAAACACATGTATACGGGAACTTTGATTCGATCCCCTAGCCACCTTGCATCATTGTTATCTCTCATATTTATCTCTCGTCTTTCTGCTATCTCTCGTATTAGTGACGAATGAGAGACGAGAGATGCGTGAGTGATGCATGAGCGTGGATTATTGGACGGTCGGAAAATCCCTCAAACAAAAAACGGGGCCGGCCTTACGCCGAGCCCCGTTTTCAAACGGTCAGTTAGTTATCCAACGCGCGAGCATAGCAGTCAACATTACGCCGCCGCGAACACTCCCAAACCCGTTCCGATGATGCAGATCGCGAAGATGCCCAAGATGATCCAAATGGTCTTGACGCCCTTTTTGTACAGTGCAACGCAAGCGAACGTTGCCAGCAAGGGCAGCAGACCGGGGAAGATCGAATCGAACAGATCCTGTAGGACAATTTCCGAACCACCCACGTCAAAGGTCAAAGCAGTGGACAGTGAGACCTGTGCCGCAATCATGGCGCCGATAACGGTCATTCCGAGGACACCGGCAGCATGCGTCATGCGAGACATAAGGTTGTTCTCTTCAGACTGCTGCAAAAACTTGGTTCCCAAGTCGTAACCCAGATGGGCGGCGACGATACGCGTTGCAAAGTTAATCACGGAGTAGATGAGCGCATACACGATGGGGCCGAGCGGGTTGCCCGTCGAAGCGATGCCGATACCAATGCCGGCGGCAACCACGCGGAACGTTCCCCAGTAGAACGAATCGCCAATGCCGGAAAGCGGTCCCATGAGACCAACCTTCATGGCGTTAATCGAGGACGTGTCGAAGTTCTTATCGGCAGCCGCCTGCTCTTCCATCGAAACCGTTAGGCCGGCTACAAACGGAAGCACATGAGGCGTGATGTTAAAGAACTCGGTATGGCGATCGAGCGCCGCATAGTAATCGTCGTCGTTGGGATAGATCTTTCGCAGGGGCTTCTGAATGGTGTACATGAAGCCCATTGCCATCATCTTGTCGTACGACTGCGAGCACTGGCTCGTAAACTGGCGAAGGAACATGCTCCGATACATATCGGGGGTCATAACCGCGTCCTTCTTGGCCTCCTTGAGGTCGGTGTTCTGGGTAGCCATTAGAAGTCCTCCTCTTCATCTGCAGCAACCGCCTGCGGACCGGACGAGCCCTCGCGGAAGGCCAGGAGCAGCGCGACGCAAATGGCAGCTGCGGCAACGCCGACCACGTCCATCTTGAGGTAGATGACCATAATGAAGCCGATGAACAGCCAAGGAAGCAGCTTGTTGTCGCCCATGGTCCTAATAAGAAGAGCGAAGCCGATGCAGACCATAACACCGGACGCAACGTTGAGGCCGTCCATCACAAACTGCGGAATCGCGTTGAGCGCATTGTTGATGAGGTCGGCACCAAAGAACAGCGAGCCAAACACCAGCAGTGCAGACGGAATGCCAATCGACAGAGGCACGATGGTCAGATGGTACAGATTCGCCTTGGCAAGATCGCGATTTGCCATAGCGGTCTCAATCTTCTTGCAGGCAAAGGCACCCGGAACGGCGTAGCAGAAGTTGCGCCACACCTGAAGGAAGACGGAGACGGGAAGGGCGAGCGCGACGGCAGTTGCCGTGCCCGTACCCGTAATGACGGCAAACGCGCAGCCAAGCACACCGGAGGCATAGACCTCGGGAGGAACCGCCGCGCCGACCATGATGGCGCCCATGAACATGGACTCCAAAGCAGCGCCGACGATAACGCCCTGCTGGACATCGCCAAGGATCAAGCCGACAAACAGGCTCGTAAACAGCGGACGGCCAAGCATCGTAATGCCAAATAATTGCTCGTCCATGGACGCAATAAATGCGACCAGTGCAACTAGAAGATACTGGACAACCATTTCGATCAACCCCAGAAACAGGTCTGCAGGCGAGGCGTTCTGCGCAGCTCGCCTGCAGACAACCGCAGCAATTTGAGAGGATTAGTAGTTCATCTGGTGATAGTAACGACGCGTGGTGAGCGGGTGGTTGCGGACGTGCTCGAGATGGCAGCTCAGGCGCTCGGTGATGGTGTAGGTGACCATCGGGGAGACGATCTTGCGGAACTCGGGGTCGCTGAACGGTAGCTCGACCTCGGCGGTGTCGAACTTGTTCACGCGGACGTTGACGCCCTTCTCGTCGGCGAGCATGTGGGTGAAGTTGTCCACGCGGTCCATGAGCTTACGGGTGTCGTCCTCGCCGTAGAGCATGATGAGGCTCGTGCCCTCCTCGCACAGCTCGATGGTGCCGTGGAAGAACTCGGCGGCGTGGATGGACTTGGTCTTGATCCACTGCATCTCCTCGAGGATGCACATGGCGTAGTCGTAGGCCTCACCCCAGAGCATGCCGGAGCCAATCACCATGTGGTAATCGGTGTCCTTGAAGTCCTCGGCCATGGCGGCGCAGCGCTCGTCCTGAGCGTCCTTGGCCTTGATGAGGTACGGAGCGATGTTGCCGAACTCCTCCATGAAGGTGTCGTACTTGGGGAAGGCGCCGGCGTTCTTGAGGAAGCGGGCGACCAGCGTGATCTGGTAGGTGTAGATGGCCTCGCACAGGACGTCGTCCTCGGCGAAGCTGAAGAACTTGTAATCGGCGTACTCGGTGGCCGGGGTGTTGTCGTTGGAGACATACATCAGCGTGCGGGCGCCCTGCTCCTGGCAGAACTTGGCGGCCTCGATGATCTCGGGGGTGGTGCCGGTGCGGGTGGAGAAGACGCAGACCGAGTCCTTGTTGAAGGTCTTGGGCGGGCATGCGAGGAACTCAGCGGCGATCTCGCAGTGGACGTCGACGTCGGCCGTGGTGGTCTCGACCCAATACTTCATCGGGAGCGTGTGGGCCCAGGTGCCGCCGCAGCCGATGAAGAAGATGTTGGAATAACCCTGCTCGCAGACCTTGTCCACGGCAGCCTCAATCTGAGGACGGAGAGCGAGGGCATCGCTCACAACCTTCTCGTAACGAGGCTCATCGAAATTGAACATCCCTTACTCCTAACTCACTTGGATGAACCCTTCATTCATCCCATGACGTTATAATACTTTATATAACTAACTATGCAAGAACTATTTCAGATTTTTTTGATTTTTCTTTAATAAAAAGCCCGCCGATCAGATGATCGACGGGCTTAAGAAAGGAGGACCTAGTTAATAAATGCTAGACAATGGCATGTTTCCAGCTAGAAAACGTCCTTGGCAAATACCTTTGAGTCATTGGGGACCTGACGGATTTCGATAACCACGCCATCGTTGACAAGCTCTTGGATATGCTCGGCATCGGTTTCGGTCGCAAAGATCGCGGGGGTCGGATGAAGCGTGGTCTCGGGAGACTTTCGGGTTCCGCCCAGATTGATCTCCTTGATGTCTTTGCAACCCTTAGCAAGGCGATAGGCATCCTCGATCGTCTCGACAATGATAAACAGCGAATACTTGTCGGTGACGCCGCTGTTGAGCGCCTCGATGGCCGCGTTTACGTCTTTTATGACGAGCTTCACGCCGTTGGGACGAGCTAGCCTCAAAGCGGCTTTTCTCATGTCGTCTTTTGCCACGGCATCGCTGGCACACAGGATGCAATCGACATCCAGCGCATGCGTCCAAGACATGGCGACCTGGCCGTGAATCAATCGGTAATCGACCCTCGTAAGCTTAATCATCGAAATCATCTCCACACGTAATAAAGGTAATGACAGGGTTGAATTATTCGTTGAAGCTTGAGCTAGAACTCTTCTTCTTCGACATCGGCGAGCATATCCGCCGCCTCGCAAAACTGAATAAATGAACGCGACCCCTCGACCGCGGCTTTGGCCTTGTCCGCATCCAGGGAGTCCAGCTGTGTAACCATTTCCACCAGCAGCGGCAAGTTCATTCCGGTAATCAACGTAAACGATCCGGTGGTCTGTCTCTGGATGAATTCGTTGTTTACAGAGCCGCCAAAGATGTCAGTCACGACAAACCAAGAGTCGGCAGGGTCCCTCGTCTCCATCCATGCATCAATCAACGCCGCGACGTCCCTTGAATCGTCATCGATATAGGCGCACAGGCACTCGATTCGGTCGTTAGTGCCCATCAGGATCTCGAGAGAGCTCTTCATGCCTTGGGCGAGATAACCATGACTCGCTAGCAATATCTTATTCATAGTTCTCCAATACCAATAGGACGTACTATATTGTCATAACAAAGTATATTAGCAATCTACCCTACGTGGTGTGTCTATTTTCCAAATCCGCGAACGGTAACAATTGGTCGGTAAATAGACCAATCTATCTCTAATGCTTACAAATAGAACTTCAGTCGCTCGGTGCAGTACACCTGACGGGAGATGAAGAGCGGCTCGCCGCTTGGAGCATAACGTCTATCGACAAACAGAAGCAGCGAAGAGTCCAGCTCCACGTTAAGATATGCCGCCTCGAGCTCACTCGCATAGCAGACCTCGAGCGTACGCGTGTTGGGACCCATCTTGATCCCCTGGCGATCGAGTACCGCCATCAGCGAATCATCGAGGGATTCATGCTCCAAAAAAGAAAGCGCAGCGGAATAGCTATTGGTTTCCAGCATCGTGGGCTTGCCATCCACAAGGCGCAGACGACGACTGCGCAATACCTTTTGGGTATCGTCTACGCCCAGGAACTTCGCGTCTCGCAGGCTTGGGAAGTCCCAGCCCATTTCGAGAACCCTGGTAGACGCCTGTTTGCCCGCAAGCTGGCACGAATGGGTAAAGCTCTCGCGGTCGTCCGCGGCATACATCTGCGTGTCCGACGAAACGAACGTGCCCTTGCCGCGAGCCCTCTCAACAAGCCCAGCATCTTCCATTTCTTTAATTGCGGAGCGAACCGTTATTCGGCTCACGCCAAATTGCTCGATAAGCTCCGCCTCGGTCGGGAGCTTATCTCCCGGGCGGTACGTGCCGTTGGCGATCGAATCAGAAAGCGCGCGAACAATCTGTTTGTACAGGGGGATAACGCTATTTGCTTCAACCATATCAACCATACCTTTGCAAGGAATCAGCAGTTTATAGATAGATGACTTATATTGTATTAGAACTTTTTAGGAGTCCATATATTTCCTAAATGATTCGGTAAACGGGGTGTTATTTCACTTTAGCGGGGTGCAGCGGCTACCCGCGTCATTCGTTATCAACCTAGCTAGGCTAGTCCACCCACATCGTCTCCAGTTCGCTGCAGAGCCGCGCTCCATATGGGTATACTCTCGAAGATTCGACTCGATTCGCCCCCGCTGGGGCGTCAAAGGAGACTGCATATGCCCAACACCTCAACCGACCCGCGCGCCGCTGCCGCCGCGCTGCTGGTGCCCGGTACCACCTGCCACGGTTTTGCCGTCGAGCGCTGCGAAACCGTGCCCGAGCTCGATTCGGACGCCTACGTGCTGCGCCACACCGCCTCGGGCGCTCGCCTGCTGTACCTGGCGTGCGACGATGAGAACAAGGCCTTTGCCATTGGCTTTAAGACGCCGCCGGCCGATTCCACCGGCGTGTTCCATATTCTTGAGCACTCGGTGCTGTGCGGATCGGCCAAGTTCCCCGTCAAGGAGCCGTTTGTCGACCTGATCAAGAGCTCCATGCAGACGTTCCTCAACGCCATGACCTACCCCGACAAGACCATCTACCCCGTTGCCACCACCAACGAGCAGGATCTGTACAACCTGATGGACGTGTACCTGGACGCGGTGTTCAACCCGGCCATCTATACCAAGCCCACCATTTTTGAGCAGGAGGGCTGGCACTACGAGCTGGACCTGCCGGAGGGCGCCGAGAGCGAGGGCAGCGACAGCTCCGCGAGCCTGCGCGAGGGCACGCTGCGCTATAACGGCGTGGTGTTCAACGAAATGAAGGGTGCGCTGTCCGACCCCATGAGCGTGCTGGACGATGCCGTCAACGCCGCGCTCTATCCCGACACCGCCTATGCGCATGAGAGCGGCGGTGACCCACGCGCGATCCCTGCGCTCACCTACGAGCAGTTCCTGGATACGCACGCACGCCACTACAATCCTTCCAACTCTTATATAACGCTCTACGGCGACCTGGACGTGGACCGCGCGCTGGCCTTTTTGGACGAGCGCTATCTGTCGCAGTCGAGTGCCGCGAGCCGCCGCATGGACGCTGCCGTTGCCGCCGGCGAGGACCCGTCCGCGCTGGCGCCCAATCCGCTGGACGTGCAGGCGCCTGTGACCTGCGAGTATAAGCGCGTCGAGATGGCCACCACGCCCGAGAACGCCTTGGTGGGCCTGGGTCTGGTGCTGGGCAGCGCGCTCGACCGCAAGCGCACGATCGCGGCGGATATCCTGTTCGAGGCACTGCTGGGCTCCAACGAAGCACCGGTTAAGAAGGCCATTCTGGCCGCCGGCCTGGGCGGCAACGTGGTGAGCTACACCGCGGCCGAGAGCCTGCAGCCCTACGAGCTCATCATGCTGCAAAATGCGCAGCCCGGCGTGGCACGCGAATTGCGCCGCGTGTTCCGGGACGCCTGCCGCGACCTGTGTGAGCACGGCGTTCCGCGCGAGCGCCTGGAGGCCATCATCAGCAGCAACGAGTACGACCTGCGCCAACGTGACTACGGTATCGCCGACGGCGTGGCCATTGCGTGCGACGCGCTGAGCACCTGGCTCTACGATGACGACGCCGCGACGCTGGCGCTCAAGTACGGCCCAGTGTACGAGGAGCTGCGCGGCGAGCTGGACGGCAGCTACTTTGAGGACCTGCTGCGCGAGCTGGTGCTGCAGAACGATCACATGGCGCTGGTCGAGCTGGTGCCGGTGGACGCCGCCGAGGGTTCGGAGGGTGCCGAGGCCGCCGAGCTGGCAGCCAAGCGCGACGCCATGACCGATGCTGAGCTGGCCGACGTGGTCAAGCGCACGGCCGCGCTGCGTGCCGCGCAGGAGGCGGAGGACACGCCCGAGGACAAGGCAACGCTGCCGCGCCTGCGTGTATCCGACATTGGCGAGGCGCGCCCCGAGCCGCCGCTGGTCGTGGACACGACCGCGCCCATCCCCTGCCTGCGCCACGGCATCCCCACCAACCGTCTGGCCTACGCCATGCAATACTTCGACCTGAGCTGCGTCGCATTTGAGGACCTGCCCTACGTGACGCTGCTCTGCCGCCTGCTCAAGCAGCTGCCCACGCGCGAGCATTCAGCCGAGGAACTCGACAACCTGCTCGCCGGCAAGCTGGGCTTTTTGAGCTTTACGACCGAGGTCATGACGCAGCCCGACGTGGACGGCGTGCGCCCCTACCTGCTGGTGAGCGCCGGCGCCCTGTCCGAAAAGATCGACGCGCTGGCGAGTCTGCCGCGCGAGGTGTGGTCGAGCACGCTGTTGCTCGATGCCGACGCCGACCGCGTGCGCGACGTGCTCACGCAGATTCGCATTGGGCTTGAGCAGGGCTTTATCAACAACGGACACTCGGCGGCGCTCGGTCGCGCGATGAGCTACAGCTCGCCTTCGGCCGTGGTGCGCGAGCAGCTCTCGGGCGTGGACTTCTACCTGTTCCTGCGCGATCTGCTCGAGCACTTTGACGAGCGACTGGACGACCTGCGCGCCAAGCTTGCCGAGCTAGCAGACCGCATCTTTGTGGCCGATGGCTGCATGGCGAGCTTTACCGGCAGCGACGAGGACTTTGACGCGTACTGGGATGCCGCGGGCGACCTGGGGCTTGGTGCGGGCGACGGCGCCGATGCCGGCCGCAACGCGCTTGTGGTGCCGGCGCCGCGCGACCGCCACGAGGCTTTCGTCATCCCCAGCGACATCTGCTTTGCGGCAAGCGCGTGCGACCCGCGTCGCTTGGGGCTCGACGTGACGGGCGCCTGGTCGGTTGCCGCCAACGCGCTCTCCTACGACTACCTGTGGAACGAGATCCGTGTGAAGGGCGGTGCGTACGGTTGCGGATTCCGCGCGGCCGGCGAGCGTCAGACGGCGTTCTACACCTACCGTGACCCGACAATCGATCCTTCGATTGAGTGCGTGGCACGCGCAGGCGAATGGCTCGGCAGCTTTGAGCCCGACGAGGCCGCCTTCGAGGGCTTTATCGTGAGCTGCGTGAGCGGCATGGACGCACCGGTGAAGCCGTACGCGCTCACCAAGCGCCGCAATACGACCTACCTGGCTGGGCTCGATCCGCACGCGCGCGAGGAGCGCCGCGCCCAGATGCTCGCCGCCACACCCGCTGAGCTGCGCTCGCTCGGCGCCGATGTGACGCGCATCGCAGCCGCGTCGCCCACCTGCGTCTTTGGCGGCCGCGACGTCATCGCCAAGAGCAACGCCGGCTTTACCGTCGTCGACCTGCTGGGCTAAGGCACCAAGGTAGATTTTTGGGACATGCCTAAAAATCTACCTTTTTTCTGCGGCTTGGGCGGGGCGGCGCAGCCCACCGCGGCGATTTGTCTAAATCTGTAACAACTAGACGGCAATATCGGCTCCAGATGTTACGGATCGAGACGTTCCCGAACGGCACCGGCCCTTTGTCTCAGTCTGTAACAACTAGGTCCATTTTTGCCGAGTTACTGTTACAGATCGAGACAGACCACCGCAGACACCCATCACAGCACAGACCGCCGCAAAGGTGCCCGTGTCCACTTCGTTGTGGTTTTTGCTGTTCGCCCAGATAAAACCTGCCAAAATAAACCTGTCCCTTTTTGGAAGGTTTGGGAGATGAGGCTGTGATGGATAAGGCTGAGTTACGGCGGGCGGTGATTGCCCGGCGCAATGCGATTGATTTGGATGTTCGGGCGGCGAAGTCTGCTGTTGTATGCGCGCGGCTTGTTGAGCTGATGGAGGTCAGCGGCACTGCGGGCCAACGCACCGTTGCCGTCTATGCCGCCATGGGTTCCGAAGTCGACCCCGCCGCGTTTGCCGCCGCGGCCGCCGCGCGTGGCTGGCGCGTGGCCTATCCGTGCATGCTCTCGGCAAGCGACGCCGCCGCATGCGGCCAGCGCATGTGCATGCGAACGGTCGCCGCCGGCGATGTATCCGCGGCTCCGTTTATCGCCCACCCCACGCGGGCCTTCGCAGCTACGGATATCGACAACAATCGCTGCCCCATCGTACCCGCCGCCGAGCTCGACATGATTATCGTGCCGCTCGTGGCTTTCGACCGCACCGGCGCGCGCCTGGGCTACGGCGGGGGCTGCTACGACCGCTACCTTCCCATGCTCTCGCCCGCATGCCAAATCGTCGGCATCGCCTTTGACGAACAGCGCGTCGAACACGTTCCCACCGAAGCCCACGACCTGCCGCTGCCCAACATCATCAGCGCCTAAATGCCAGCGTCCCTCCCGACAGCCTAGTGCTCCTCGCCGGCGCGGGCCAGGTCGTAGGGCGTGGTCTGGTAGACGTAGTAGTTAAGCCAGTTGGTATAGAGCAGCTGAGCCTGGCTGCGCCAGACGTTGCGCGGCTCGGCGGTGGGGTCGTCGCCCGGGAAGTAATGCGCCGGCACCTGAGGGTTGAGTCCGCGTTTCACGTCGCGCTCGTACTCCAGGCGCAGCGTGTCGGTATCGTACTCGGGATGGCCAAAGACAAAGAAGCGACGGCTGTCGGTCGACTTGACAATGTACAGGCCCACCTCGTCGGACACGGCCACGACCTCAAGCTGCGGCTCGGCCTCCACGTCCTCGCGGCGCACATCGGTGTTGCGCGAATGCACGGCATAGAACCGGTCATCGAAGCCGCGGACCAGCGGGCTTTGCGGCTTCACCAGATAATGCTCGAACACGCCGCTCGCCTTTGCCGGCAGGTCATACTTCTGGATACCGTAATGATGGTACAAGCCGGCCTGCGCGCCCCAGCAAATGTGCAGCGTAGAGTGTACGTGCGTGGTAGACCAGTCCATTATTTGGCAGAGTTCGGGCCAGTAGTCGACCTCCTCGAACGGCATCTGCTCCACCGGCGCGCCCGTGATAATCAGGCCGTCGTAGTGGATATCGCGGATGTCGTCGAACGTGCGGTAGAACGTCTCCAGGTGGCCGGCACTCACGTGCGTGGCCTCGTGCGTCTTGGTACGCAGCAGGTCAACCTCCACCTGCACCGGCGTGTTGGAGAGCTTGCGCATGATCTGCGTCTCGGTGGCGATCTTGGTGGGCATGAGGTTGAGGATGAGCACGCGCAGCGGACGGATGTCCTGGTGCAGCGCGCGGTACTCAGTCATGACAAAGATGTTCTCGCTCTCGAGCTGCGCGGCGGCAGGGAGGGCGTCGGGAATGCGAATGGGCATGGATGCTCCTTACGAGTCAGTTGCAGCTATGGTACAACGAGCAGCCCTATCCGCGCGAGCACATCGCCCAGCGATGCCGCCAGCGGCCCAAATCACTCCAAAAGTAGAGATTAAGACATATCCCAAAAATCTACTTCGCTTTAGCTTAGCGAAGTGACGGCAGGACGCTACAATGGTTCGACGCAAAAAAACTCGGCCGAAAGGATACATATATGTACCAGACGCGTAAAATCGGTGTGGTCGGCCAGGGCCACGTAGGAGCACATGTCGCCAACAGCCTGCTTATGCAGGGCATTGCCGATGAGCTGTACCTGTGCGATATCAACGAGGCCAAGGTGACGTCCGAGGTCCAGGACCTGCGCGACTCCCTTTCGTTTGTCCCGTACAACACCAAGATCGTCAACTGCTACGACCACTACGAGGAGCTTGCCTGCTGCGACGTCATCGTCAACGCCGCCGGCAAGGTCGCGCTGGCCGCCGGCAACCGCGACGGCGAGCTGTTCTTTACCACCGACGCCGCCCGCACCTTTGCCAAGCGCATCGTCGACGCCGGCTTTGACGGCATCTTCGTGAGCATCTCCAACCCCTGCGACGTCGTGTGCACCGAGCTGTGGCACCTGACCGGCTACGATCCCAAGAAGATCATCGGCTCGGGCTGCGGCCTGGACTCCGCCCGCCTGCGCACCGAGATCTCCAAGAAGGTCGGCGTGAGTCCCAAGTCCATCGACGCCTACATGATCGGCGAGCACGGCTTTAGCCAGCTGGCCGCCTTTAAGGCCGCGACCATCGCCGGCAAGAGCCTTAAAGAGCTTCAGGCCGAGAACCCTGACAAGTACGCCTTTGACCACATGAATGTCGAGGAGCTCGCACGCAAGGGCGGCTACGTAACCTACCAGGGCAAGCAGTGCACCGAGTATGCCGTCGCCAACTCCGCCGCGCGCGTCTGCGCCGCCGTACTGCACAACGAGCATGCCGTGCTTTCCGCCTCTACGCTCATGACCGGCCAGTATGGCGAGGAGGGCATCTTTACCTCCCTGCCGTGCGTGATCGGTGCCGAGGGCGTCGAGGAGGTCTACACGCTCGACCTGTCCGAGCACGAGCTCGAGGGCTTCCACAAGAGCTGCCAGCACATCCGCGACAACATCGCCCAGCTCGACTGGTGGGACGCCGAGGCCTACGACGCCAAGTAGGCCGCTGGCTGCCGCAACCTTGCGAATCTATGCGCGATACTATTTTATTGCTGAACATTCCTTATGTCCAGCACCGGATGTCCGTACTCGTAGCCCAGGAACTGAGTTCCGTAC
>ERZ1031746.159-NODE-159-length-27601-cov-7.327489_pt1 | contig 27601 bp, 23 predicted proteins | sample MGYA00518171_ERZ1031746 | MGnify/ENA primary metagenome ERZ1031746 (study PRJEB33719, sample SAMN04261238) | wastewater metagenome | biome: rural village; feature: human; material: feces | host: Homo sapiens | place: El Salvador | collected 2013-01-07 ...
CATGCTCATGGCCGAATGGACACCGCAAGCCCTCGCCTCATAAGAGGCCGTCGCGACGACGCCCCGTTCCATGAGACCGCCGACAATGACCGGCAGCCCTTTCAGGGCCGGGTTATCCCGTTGTTCTACAGACGCATAAAACGCATCCATATCGACATGCATGATCCATCGCCGTGCCATAGCCATCCCTCCTCCATTCTATACTATATTATACAACGATTGCCGTCCCTAAATATAGGGGCTTGTGTCATTTCATACAAAATATTGTTAACAATACATCCATGCGCTGAAACACAAATTGCTATAAAACGGCTTAGTAGTGCCGCTTACAAAGAAGTGTACACCATTGGATTTTCATGCCATAATATGGTAAACTATAAGAATACTAAAGAGAGGTGAAATATCACATTATGGATTTATTCCAATTGACATACTTCATCGAAGTCGCTCATAAAAAAAGCTTCACCAAAGCTTCTAAATCACTGCATATCAGCCAGCCATCGATCAGCAAGGGAATCAAGGCCCTGGAAGAACACTGGGGCGTCCAACTCTTCGACCGCAAGGGGAAAAATGTAGAGCTCACGGAAACGGGATCCTATTTGCTCCCCAAAATCGAAGAGCTCATCAAGGGATTCACCCAGCTGAACGAAGAAATGGAATCACCCCAGCTGCTCAATGCCGGCAAATTATCCGTCGGCGTACCACCTATGATCGGGTCATCGGTCATCGCACCGTTCATCGCCCATTTCATCAATAAATATCCTAAAATCGAGCTGGAAATGAAAGAAGTCGGTTCTCAGGACGTCGTATCCGCCATCGACGACGGCCTCATCCAGGTCGGTTTCGTCGCCCTGCCGATTACGACGGAAATACCGTATGAATTTTTCATTTTCCATGAAGAACCTCTCGACGTCGTTCTCTGGCCGGATCATCCCCTGGCCTCTCAGCCGTCGCTGACCTTGTCGGACATCAAAGATGAAACCTTCGTCTTCTATCCGAATGGCTTCTCCCTGAATCCCTACCTGCGCTCGGCTTTCCAGGAAATCATGGCCCATCCGAAGATCGTCTGCCGTTCCAGTAACTGGGACTTCCTGGCTCAGATGGTCGCCGGCCGCCTGGGCATTTCCCTGATGCCGCACACCATCTGTCAGCGGATTTCACCGGACCTTGCCGTTTCCGTCCCCCTCGTCCAGCCCCATCTCTATTGGACCCTGGCCCTGATATGGAAAAGCAAGGGCTATTTATCGCACCCATCGCGGACATGGGTACAGTCGTTCAAAGATTATTTCAAGGATGCCAATGCGGCCATCCAGAGTGCCGCCTCCGAACATCCTTACCTTTCAGAGGAGTAGATCACGATGTCTAAATCATTGCTATCGGCAGCAGAAAAAAACGAAATTTTTTCACATCAGCGCGATAACGGTCCCTTCAGCGCCCTGGCCCTGGAAACGGCCTGCCTGAACTACCTGGACCGGTTGAACCGCATCTTCCGCGATCCCCTGGCAGCTGCAGCGGACCGCCGGGCAGCCCTCAAAAAGGGGATGGCCCTGGAACAAAAGCTTTTCGACTATATCCGCCACGAAACGCCGATCAGCTATTTTGACAGCGATTTCCGCAATCAGACGAAACAATATATCCGCATGCGGGAAATCTACGTCGACGCCGTGAATTTCACCTTCAAGCGCCATCGCTTCCGCTTCGTCCTGGACTTATTGCGCCTGTACAGCGAAGACCCGTGCCAGATCCTGCCGGAACGGGATATCTTCAAGGAAAAATGGGAACAGGTCCTGCTCTACGACTACCTGCTCCTCGACATGGGCCAGAAGAACACCGAAGACATCGGCCGCGAAGCCGTATCCAACGGCTATCATGAATGTGACTATACCCTGGAAATCGAAGAAGTGTGGAAACAGCCCATGAAAGCCGTTCCCCGCTCCCATTTCCGCTATGTTAAAGCGGCCCTGCCCTACAGTCAGGGCGCCCAGGCCATCGCCACGTGGATGAAAGACCATGCTAACGACCTTGCCCCGGCCCTGTGGGTCGTCGATACGAAGGCCATCGAAGCCTTGAGAAAGGGCCCGGATCTCATCGTCACCGACGAAGATATCGCGATTATTGAAAAAACGTTTTGAAAAAAAGGGCTTGTCGTCGTGCGACAAGCCCTTTTTATCGTAGGGATGCGCCCTCGCCTTACATGACGCGTTTGGCACCGATGTAGCGGGCAGACCAGTAGTTGCTGTCCATATCGGAGATGCTGACGCCATCACTGGCGGCATTGATGAACTGGTGGTTGCCGATATAGATGCCGACGTGGGAAATTCCCGATTCATAAGTCGAGAAGAAGACCAGGTCGCCAGGCTGTAAATTGGCCATGGAAACGGAATAACCTACGCCATACTGTTCATCGGCGCCGCGCGGCAAGTCGATACCGGCCGCCGAATAGACGTAACGCGTAAAGCCCGAGCAGTCAAAGCCGGATGGCGTAGAACCACCAAAGACGTAAGGTACACCGATATATTGGTTGGCAATATCGAGAATATGCGTCGCTTCCGGGCTTTCGACCCGGGATACCCCGTTATAACCGCCACTGCCGAAACGGCGGATCGGTCCGGTCGGCAAGGACTGCCCCGTCAGGGAATAGAACGTCTCTTGACCGACGATGCCGTCTGGTTCCAGTCCATGGTCCACCTGATAAGAGCGGATAGCCCGTTCCGTACCGGGTCCAAAAGCCCCGTCTACGGCAACGTCATAGCCATTGTTGGCCAAAGCCTGCTGGACAAGCGTGATTTCATTTTGCGACGTCGCTGCCAGCATCGCTGCCGAAGCGCCGGCCTGGACCGTATGGTTTTCCGGCATCGCTTCTCCCATCAAGGCTTCGTATGTCGCAGCTCCGACGATGCCATCTGCTTCCAATCCCTGTGCTTCCTGGAATTGGCGGACTGCAGCCTGCGTCGAAGCGCCGTAATCGCCATCGACGGAAATATCATAGCCATAATTGGCTAAGGCCTGCTGAATCGTCGTGATTTGATTTCCCTTGTCACCGGGATGAAAAGTAGCACCGGCAAAAGATATAGAAGTCATCAGACACAAGCCCAGCATAACAGCTATCTTCTTTGTCGTATCCATGAAATACCCCTTTCACAAAATCGTAATATATTATTTTATTATATCATTTTTTCGACTGTATTTGTAGGGTATGGGGCCATTGTCATACAAAGGCTTCTGCCGTCATACAAAGGCTTCTGCCATCATACGAGATTTCTTTCACTCAAAAAGGCGCTGTCTTCATGCGACAGCGCCTTTTTTTTACATACGTAATATTAGAATTTGCCAGCTTTAGCAGCGCCTTCTACGGCGACAGCTACGGCTACGGATGCACCAACCATGGGGTTGTTGCCCATGCCGAGGAAGCCCATCATTTCTACGTGAGCCGGTACGGACGAAGAGCCAGCGAACTGAGCATCGCTGTGCATACGGCCCATGGTATCGGTCATGCCGTAAGAAGCAGGGCCGGCAGCCATGTTATCCGGATGGAGTGTACGGCCTGTGCCGCCGCCGGATGCAACGGAGAAGTATTTCTTGCCCATTTCGATGCATTCTTTCTTATATGTACCTGCAACGGGGTGCTGGAAACGGGTCGGGTTTGTGGAGTTCCCCGTGATGGAAACGTCGACGCCTTCGTGGTGCATGATAGCGACGCCTTCGCGGACATCGTCGGCACCGAAGCAGCGGACGTTAGCCCGTTCGCTCTTGGAGTAGGGGATTTCACGGACAATGTTCAATTCGCCCGTTTTGTAATCGAACTGGGTCTGAACATAGGTGAAGCCGTTGATACGGGAAATGATCTGGGCAGCGTCTTTGCCGAGACCATTGAGGATGACGCGGAGAGGCACTTTACGAGCCTTGTTGGCATTGCGGACGATGCCGATAGCGCCTTCAGCAGCGGCGAAGGATTCGTGACCTGCCAGGAAGCAGAAGCATTTCGTTTCGTCCTGCAAGAGCATAGCTGCCAGGTTGCCGTGGCCGCGGCCGACTTTGCGGTCTTCCGCGACGGAGCCGGGAATGCAGAAGGACTGGAGGCCGATGCCGATGGCTTTAGCCGCTTCTACAGCCGTCCGTGCATTGGTCTTGATAGCGATGGCAGCGCCAACGGTGTAGGCCCAGCCAGCATTTTCAAATGCAATCGGCTGTACGTCTTTGACGATTTTATAGGGATCCAGGCCGGCAGCTGCACAGATATCGCGACATTCTTCAACGCTGCCGATACCGTATTCTTTCAGTACGCCGAGGATCTTATCAATTCTTCTGTCGTAGCTTTCAAATAATTCCATGGTTTTGCCCTCCTATTGCTGTCTCGGATCGATATACGAAGCTGCTTCTTCAAAGCGGCCATAGTGGCCTTTTGCGTCTTCCATAGCTTTGGCCGGTTCGACGCCCTTCTTGATGGCTTCCATCATTTTGCCGAGGTGGATGAATTCATAGCCGATGACCTGGTTATCTTCATCGAGTGCCATGCGGGTAACATAGCCTTCGGTCATTTCCAGATACCGCGTGCCTTTCGCTTTCGTACCGAACATGGTACCGGTCTGGCTGCGCAGGCCTTTGCCGAGGTCGTCCAGGCTGGCACCGATGGGGAGGCCGCCTTCGGAGAAGGCTGTCTGGGTACGGCCGTATACAATCTGGAGGAAGAGCTGGCGCATAGCCACGTTGATAGCATCGCAGACCAAGTCTGTATTGAGGGCTTCAAGAAGCGTTTTGCCCGGAAGGATTTCCGAAGCCATAGCAGCAGAATGAGTCATGCCGGAACAGCCGATGGTTTCAACGAGGGCTTCTTCAATGATGCCCTCTTTGACGTTGAGTGTCAATTTGCAGGCACCCTGCTGCGGAGCACACCAGCCTACGCCATGGGTCAAGCCGCTGACATCTTTGATTTCCTTTACCTGTACCCATTCGCCTTCTTCCGGAATCGGGGCCGGTCCGTGATATGCGCCTTTCGTGACGGGACACATATTCTTAACTTCTGTTGAATATAACATGTTCTCTTCACCCTTTCAAAATGTATGAGAAATAAAAAGCAGCACGTATAGGACTCAGTCTTTCAACTGGTCGTATATCTGTGTGAATAAAGCGCGATACATGCTGCCTTTGCGCCACAAGAATGAAAACGCGTGCATGACGGAGAAATCCTTGACGACGATGCGTCGCAACGTCCCGTCAGCCAGTTCTTTCTGAACTGATGTTTCATATAAAAATGCAATACCGCAGTCACGGCAGGCCAGTCCTTTGACGGCCGACAGGCTGCCCACTTCATAGCGGGCCGGGAAATGGTCCAGTGTGTAGCCCTGTTCTGCCAGCTTATGTTCCAAGATCCGGCGGGCGCCGGCATGGCGTTCGCGGACGATGATCCGATAGCGCATGAGTTCTGACAGCGTCATTTCTTCCGGAGCTTCATAGCCCGTACCGCAGACAGCGACAATCGGTTCATTAGAAAATAAGAGCGATTCATAGCGTCCCTGGTCAAAAGAACTTTCGACAATGGCAAAATCAATGGCGCCATCGTCCAGGGACTGGAGCAGCTTTTCCGCATCCGCAATTTCCATGCGAAGATTCATATCGTCATTATGCTTGAGCAAGTCAGCCAATTTATCGAGAATCCCCACGCCAGCTGTCGGCGTCGCCCCAAAGGTCAGGGAGCGATTGTGCTGCAGGTCGCGAAGATGCTCTTTTAAGATGGCATCGTCATGACTGATGGCAGTCACGGCATTCCAAAGGATGTGCCCAGCCTGGGTCAATTGCAGATGTTTTCCCTTATAACTGAAAAGCTTGGTCCCGTATTCGCGTTCCAAGTAGCGAATATGCTGAGAAACGGCAGGCTGTGTGATGTGAAGTTCCGCAGCAGCCCGGGTATAATTCATGTGACGGCAAACGCACAAAAATGTATGGATACGAAAATCTAACATAGCACCCTTCCCTTTCTTTGCGTTTTCCATAAGATAATTTTATGATATTTCAAAATTTTTATCAAGAAAAAAGTGGGCATTTTTCGTATACGTACGGGACGTCTTTGCTCCCAGTATAGTTTTACCCCTACCTTCATGATATAATAGGACAAACGATTAACCTATTTTACGATAAGGAAGGATGGATTCTCATGAAAAAAATGACGACGCTCTGTGCGTCCCTGCTCCTGGCCCTGGGCTGCCTGACAGCCAACGCCATGGATTCCCAGACCCTGGTCAGCAACCCCGGCCGTTACCGCGTCATCAGCACCAGTCCGGACGGCATCGTCTATGCCGATATGGATTCCCTCCGGGCCATGCAGACCATGGACTATCCCAACAGCATCGAAAACATGAGCTTTACGTTGTATGTCGAAAAATATGCCGGCATCCGCGATGACCTAATCTTCCAGCTTGGCCAGGAAATCCACCAAATCAACGAATACAAAGCGGCCCTGCACGCCAACAAGCGCGAGGGGACATATGACTTGAACGCTGACCTGACAAATGTCTATCATACCGATGGGACGGCGTACTCTGTCAAAATCGACACGGTCCAGTTCCAGAACATCCGCGACATGTACACGGCCCTGCACCACTTCGCCGCCCTCATGCCGCAGAAGAATTAGTGGTTCGTGGCTAGTGGCTCGTAGTGGCTCTCCTTATAGGAGAGCTGTCAGCGAAGCTGACTGAGAGGTTGTTCTATCAACGTAGTTTGTAGAAAAGGCTAACCACTTAAAAGGACTTGTTGCACACGACAAGTCCTTTTTGAGTTTCCTCCGGCCCGCAGCTATTGTATAATAGAGGCAAGTGAATCTTTATTATATAAAACGAAAGGGACCTGACATGACGAACGAAAAATATATGAATATGATCCGCAACAATCCCTATGTAATCGACCGCATCGAAAACCCGACGGAAGAAATGCAGCTCCTGGCTGTCCAGATGAACGGCCTGGCCCTGCAATACATCAAACATCCGTCAGAAGCGGTCCAGAAAGCCGCCGTCGCCAATACGGCCCGGGCCATCCAATTCATCGACCATCCGTCGGAAGACATGCTCCTGCAAGCGGTCCGCGCTGGCTGGAACAACCTGAGTTATATCAAAAATCCGTCACCGGAACTCATCGACGCCGCCCTGGACCAGTCGGGCTGGGCCATCAAATATGTCAAAGACCCGGACGAAGCCCTGCAGCTGCGGGCTGTAGAAAAGAATTACGACGCCATCAAATACATTAAGCATCCGACACCGGCCGTCCAGCTGGCCGCCATCCGCGGCAACTACGAAGCCCTGCGCTACATCGAAGAACCGACAGAAGAAGCAAAAGAACTGGCCATCAGCGAAAACGAACAGGCCATCCGCCTCATCCCGAATATCAGCAAAGAGGAATTTCTCCACTATCTCAGCCGCAACGTCCTGGTCAGCAAATACATGCCCAAGGGCATTTCCCTGACCCCTGACGATTGGCGCAATACCTTCAAGGCCGTCTTGTCCCGGGACGATGTACCGGAAGACTATGTCCGCAACTTCATCACCTGCAACGCCGTCGATCTGACACCGGCCGATAAAGTCCTCCTCGTCGACGATTGCGGCAGCAAGAAGGCCCGCCGTATCACAGTAGATGAAAAATTGACGTTGAAATAGGAGAGAAACCATGAACTTTACAGATACTTTCAAAAGCGTAGAATTAGTCCTCAAAGCCGGTGAAGTCCCACTTCTCGTCGGCGAAACGGGTATCGGCAAGACCTCCCTGGCCCGGGAACTGGCTGCCAAGAATGACTGGAGCCTGGTCGGCATCGACGGCAACCTCCTCAAAGAAGGGGAAATCGGCGGCCTGCCTACGGTCGAAGCGGGCACGACGATTTATGCCGTCCACCACAAGCTCCGCAAAATCGACGAAGAAATCGCCAAGGGCCGGACAGTCCTCTTGTTCATCGACGAAATCAACCGCTGCGACCACGCCGTCCAGCAGGAATTGATGAACCTCATCCTCAACCGTGAAATCAACGGCTACGTCTTGTCGCCGTCGGTCCATATCATCGCCGCCATGAACCCGGCCGATTCCTATGACTACGAAGTCGTCGAAATGGATGCAGCCCAGCAGAACCGCTTCGTCTGGCTGTACATGGAAGCCGATTACCTGCAGTGGCTCGATTGGGCCTCGACGGCAGGCATTGAAGAAAAGGTCATGGAATTTATTTCCACCTTCCCGGAATACCTGGACAAGACCAACGAAGACGACATTAATGCCACGCCGCGCAGTTACGAACGCATTTCCAAACTGTACCATATCTATAAACAGGACCCGTCGGCCATCCCGCAGGGTGTCTTCTACAACGTCATCCGCGGCAACGTCGGCAAGCTCATCGCTCAGGAATTCGTCCATTTCGTCACGTCCGACGCCCAGCCCCTCATCGCTTATGACGATGTCTTCGGCAGTCCATCCCTGGATCCGGCCCTGTCCAGCCGGGTCAACAGTGAAAGCCACACCCGGCTCTACCTGGCTGCCAAGAACATCCTCAAGCAGCTGGAACATGCCATCCGCCTCGATGACAGCGAAGCTCAGCCGCTCCTTTCCCGCCTGGTCGCCTTCCTGGCGCTCTATCCCGTCGACCTGCGCCTCGGCGTCATGAAGGACATGAAAGCCGCCAACCCCAAAGTCTATGCCTGCGCTCTGGATAACGACGACTTCATCGAAAGCTACTTCGCAGCTTTCCGGTCCCTTCGGTAAACGCCTATGGAACAATCACTGCCCATTGCGGCTAACCTCCTCTATCAGCAGGCATCTATCGTCGCCGACGCCGTCCTCGCCGAGCAGCGCCGGACTGGCAGCATCCCGGATGTGCCGGCCGATTTCCAAAAGAAATTCTACACCTTCCTGAACCGCATCAACGGCCACCTCATGGAAGACAAAGACAATTTCTTCGGCTATTTTCTCTTCCAAATGGTCAAGGAAATCCGCTTTGACATGGCCTCGCCGACAGGGACCAACTTCAAGGGGACGCGGTACCACCTCTATTTCAATCCCATGCTCTTCCTGCCCCTGTCGCCGGAACAGATGGAGAGCACGATTAAGCATGAAATCCTCCACGTCGTCTCCCTCCACCTCATCCGTTCAAAAGAACTGCGGCAGCAATACAGCAAAATGGCCGTCAACCTGGCCATGGACGTCGTCGTTAACACCTATCTCGACCACCTGCCGCCCTTCTCGACGACCCTGGAATGGGTGAACATGAACTATTCCCTGCTCCTGAATCCCTTTGAAAGCCTGGAATACTACGTCGATAAGATTCAAGGCGCCCTGGACTTGCGGACCGACAAAAAAGACCTGCCCGAATCGGACAGCGACTCCGACGAATCCATTGCCGTATCCTACGACCCGGCTAAGACCCACGACTTATGGGACGAAGGCGATGATATCGACGAAGAGACGCTGCGCAAATTCACGGAAAAATACATCGACGCTTCGTGCAAGGGCGAGCTGTCGAATTATCTGGAAAGCATGATCAAAGCCTTGAAAGACAGTCAGGAAGACCTGCCCTGGCACTGGTACCTGAAAAAGCTCGTCGGCTCCGTCACCAGCACCTGGAAGCGGACGACCATGCGCCGCAACCGCCGCCAGCCGGAACGGCTGGACCTGCCGGGCTGCCTGCGCTCCCATACGGCCAAAATCCTCATCGGCCTGGACATCAGCGGCAGTATCACCGATGCCGAATTTCGTCAGGCCATCGGCGAAGTCCTGCACCTGGTCCGCTGCTATAACCATGAAATCATCGTCGCCGAATGTGACGACGAAATCCGCCGCATCTACCGCATCCGCACCATGGACGACGTCCGCGGCCGCCTGGACATCCGCGGCGGCACGGCCTATTCCCCGGTCTTCACCTACGCCAATACCCAGCGCGTCGACCTCGTCGTCTACTTCACCGACGGCAAAGGCGAAGAAAAACTCCAAACACCGCCAAAAGGCTATAAAGTCCTCTGGGTCCTTTCAGGCAAAGGCGATAAGCTCTCCCTGAAAAAGCCTTTCGGCCTGGTCAAACGACTGACCAAGCTCCCGGAATACGACCCGTCCCTCGACTTCGACGACGTAGAAAAAGGCGGCTTCTCCATGAACCACCAGGAAGACATCAGTATGCCGTAAGTAAAAAGGGCTTGTCGCACGACGACAAGCCCTTTTTGAGTGGCTCGTGATTCGTGAAACCTGCCATTATACTCAAATGGGCTGTGGCGAAATCCCACAGCGGGCCGCCTTTCAGGACGGCCCCTACGTATACGGCCGCTGGCCGTGTATTTTTTGCGACCGGCGACCGGCCGCCTGCGTTTATTTTCTCATCACCGATAAAAGAGGGCATTTTATTTTCATTCACTTCGTTTCCTATTTTAGCGAATCAAAAATGCAACGCAAATGCAACGAAAAAAACTTTCGTTGCATTTGCGACTTCATTCAATAATTATTCTCCAGGAACAAAAGAAACAGGAACATTGACGATTATCGTCATTTATGTTATGCTACATATAGAAAAAGGTGTTGCCCGGAAACGGTCAGCCCCATTGTTTAACGAAGTAATCGCCTAGAGTTGTGGAGCTGCAAGGCGATTATTTTTTTATTACAAGCACTAAGATAATGAACAAAACTAACGTCAAATTCAAGTTATCCATGGGCTTCACCCCATTTCTGGGGCTTGATTAACCGCCTGCCGTTTGGCAACACCTTGATTCAGTATAGCTAAAAACATAAAATTTGTCAAAAAAGGGCTTGCGCACGATTTTACGTGCGGCAAGCCCTTTTGGCGTTTCTTATGGATTAGGTTAAAATAATTTTTCGTAGAGATAACGGATATCGTCCAGGGACAATTCCTTGCAGTTGTTAACTAAGAGACGGGTCTGCTGGCTTCCGGCTTTTACCAGGAAGTCGAGGTCTTCTTTTTTGACGCCAAATTCGTCGAGTTTCGTCGGGATATTGACTTTGGCGACAACGTCTTTGATTTCAGAAATGATATAATCGGCTTTGCTGTCCGCTGTTTCTGCATACTTTTCAGGATAGACGGCATCGCAGAGAGCGGCCAGCCGGTCCGTGCAGGCATCTTTATTAAATTCCATGACATGGGCAAACAAGATGGCGTTAGAAACACCATGGGCAATATGGTATTTGCCGCCTAACGGGTAGGAGAGGGCATGGACAGCGGTCGTGCCGGAACCGGTAATAGCTACGCCGCCGTAAAAAGCGCCGATGAGCATTTCCGTCTTGGCATCCATATTATCGCCATCCGCATAGGCTTCACGGATGTTATGGAAAATCTTCTTGGCCCCTTCAATCGCATAGGTATCGCTGAGAATCGTCGCCTTGTTTGACGTAAAACATTCGACGACGTGAGCCAGGGCATCGACGCCAGTGGCAGCCAGGACTTTCGGCGGCAAATGGCGGATCATTTCGGCGTCGAGGATGACATAGTCCGGAATCATGCAATTATTGACGATGCCTTGTTTAGACTGTTCTTCCGGGATGGCGACAATGGAATTGCAGGTTGCTTCCGAACCGGTCCCGCAAGTCGTCGGGATCATCAGGGATTTGATATATTTCTTGGCAATCGTCGGATCTTTCAGCAAGTCGCGGACGCCATAGTCGGCACCGATGACGATGCTGGCCAGCTTAGCCGCATCCATGACGCTGCCGCCGCCTACACCAATGACCAAGTCGATATTGGCAACACTGACTTCATCGATGACGCGTTCCACATCCTGGTAGGAAGGTTCCGAAGCCAAGTCATCGATGACTTTCAATTTGACAGCCGAGCAGATTTCTTCGACCCGTTTCGTAAGGCCTGCACCGCGTACGCCTTTGTCGGTAAACAACAAGACCGACTGAGCCTTTTCCCGCTGTAATACTTCACTGATTTTTTCTACGCTGCCCGGGCCGACATAGACCACGCCGGGAATCGTCAACTGACATTGTTTCATGATATAAAAGCCTCCTTAGTGATTTCCTTTGATCCAATCTTCTGTCAGGCAAACATATTTGATGGTCTGCCGATAATACGTATAGGTGACGTGGATTTTGCCATCCCTGCCCTGCTTGATGGAAGGATACGATAATTCACGGTTCTTCTTTTCTACAGAGTTATTGCTCAGGCAATTGCCGTCCCCTTCCTGGATGTTCCGGAGATACGGCCAGGTTTTGCCACCGTCTTCCGAAATGGCTACGGTCATCGGTGCCCGCGGGATTCCCCAAACGGCTTTGCGCCCTTTCGGGTCCTGAGGAACATCGGATAAGACCCGGCGTTCTTCATCAGCGACGACATCGTCTTCAATTTCATCATATAACGAAGCGCGGCGCTGTTCGCTGTCATCGGCATTGATATTATTGAATACCATGACCAGCTTGCCATCATTCAAAGAGGCTGCCTGAATGGACGAATTGTTATTGGGCAGCGACAACGCTTGCGGTTCCGTCCAGTGGATGCCATCTTTCGATTCACTGCGATAAATATAATCGGCCCAACGGCTGCGGTAGAGTGCGACATAAGTGCCAGCGGGCAATACATTGACACACATATGGACGCAGCCAACACTGCCCGGGACGTTGACTTCTTCCCACGTCTTGCCTTTATCGTGGGAAATTTTGACAGCTGAGGTATCGTGGTCGCCTACCCATTTTTCACCAGGCTGTACGGCACAGCGAAAAATCGGCAAGACCCAGTCGCCATTGGGGAGCACCGTAATGGGCTGACGGATAAAGGTCCCCGGTTCGTCGATCAGCGTCTGGATGTCGGACCAGGTATAGCCTTTGTCCAGCGACTGGCGATAGCGGACGAAAGCCGTATCCTGATTCCCAGCTTTCTGGGCCGTATACAAGAGCCATAAGATGCCATCAGGATCTTCAAATAAAACGGGGTTCTGTTCCGACCGGGTCGTATCAAAAGATAACTGTACCGGCTTCGACCAGGAAGAGGTCCCTTTATTCAGGCGCGACAGGAAGACAGAAATATCGCTGACGCCTTCCTGTGTCCCTGAAAACCAGACGCATAACAAATCACCGTTGGAAAGTTCCAATAAATTAGATGCATGGTTCTGAGGATTTTCAGAGGGAATAAAAGCTTCCTGATAACCAGCTTGTTTATTTTCTCGAATAACACCATCAAATGTAGTTTCCATATTGTCCTCCTACGTCGGCTGCAACGAATCGACAGCCACTTTAACCAATACTTTCTTGACCTGAACAGGGACATCGCCGGGATTGCAGTTAGCCCGATGCACATCCCAAGGATAGCAGACGACAAAGGTCCCCGGTGTCAGTGTGACGAAGACTTCATCTTCAATCGTATCATATTTCATGAAATCTTTAGAAGCCAGTGCATCTTCCTTGACGGAACCGGCCGTTTCTACGCGGCCGATACCGATTTTTTCACTTCCCGAAAGGATGTACTGGATGTCGATATATTTTTCATGACGTTCAGCAGCCCGCTGGGAAACTTCTTCTGTCATATAGGTGGAAGCTTTGGCAAAAACGGCCTCGCCTTCTATAGGATAAATAGTACCAGGCTGCAATTCGTCAAGCTTAGCGGACAGTAAAAATTGTATCCCCTTTTGGATAGTCACCGGATATAAAATCATTTCGTTTTGAATCGTATGAATAGTTCCGACAATCATCGGTTACATCTCCTTATTTACTTGTTGGCTTGGGCCGTCGTGCCCTCCGATTTTCCGGCCTGAGCTGTTTCTGCTACCGCTTCCGGTTCAGCCGGTACGACATCGATGGGACCGGATCCGCCGGTCAAGACTTTTTCAAAGAACATGACGATAGCCGGTACAATCAGGGCAATGTAGATATTGTCGATGCCGAAGGGATTATCCAGAATATACCATACAGCCGTACCGACGGCCGAGACGATGAGGCCGACGTTGGCACCACGCGTGCTGTTGAAGAAAGGCAGATAAAAGCCGAGGACAGCGACGACAGAAATGGTTAGGCGCAAAGCGCGGGTAAAGAAGGAAAGTTTCAAGATTTCCGGAACACCGAAGACGAAGAGCAGCGGCAGGAAACCGATGACAATCGAGATATAACGAGTCATCTTCAGCTGTTTTTCCGGAGCCGGTTTGAATTTAGGAACATAGAAGTCAGCTACGACGAGAGAGGCAATCCCCAAGGCAACCGTACTGACACTGACGAAGACAGCCGCGACGATGGATGTCGTGACGATGGCCGACAAGAACAGCGGCATGTGCTGGATAAAGATAGGCAGTGCATACAGGGCCTGCATATCCGGATACAAGAACCGGGCGCAGACGCCGATACCGGCTAAGATCAAGCCGAGGGGCAGGCAGAGAATGACCGAATAGAGGCAGGCCTTCTGTGCTTCATGGGCACTCTTGGTGGAAGAAATGGCCTGCATGACGAACTGCGTCGAAAAGATAGAACCGGAAGTCGCAATGATCCAGGCAAAGACCGTATTGGCCCCTACATGGCCATCCCAGGTAAAGTAAAAATCGGGAAGGTCATCGACAATAGGCTGGATCCCGCCAGTAAGTGACAAGGCCACGGCGATGACGATGATGACGCCGAGATATTTCATAAAGGCGTGGATGACCGTGACATAGGCGACGCCTTTCATACCACCCAAGACGTAGTAGAACGTACTTACCACAGCAATGATGAGCATTGCCATGGGAATGTTTACATGCATGATACGCGTCAAGGCAGCAGCCCCGCTGATATAGTTCCCGACATTGACCAGCAGCAAGGCGGCAATCATGATGACCGACACGATGAGCTGAGTCGAATGGCCGTATTTCTGGGCAATAGCGCCAGAAATCGTGAACGAACCGGAACGGTATAACTTCTTAACGAAGAATAAGCCGTACAATAGATACCCTACAGCCGCTGCGATAACCGACCACGATGCAGCCATACCATATTTAAAAGCCGATTCAGCCGTACCAACGGTCGACTTAGCCCCGATGAATTCTGTCATCAACAGTACCGCTACAATCAATGCCGGCATCGTCTTAGCAGCATTCATAAATTCGCCGCTCGTCTTACTGCGCAATTTAACGCTCAGCCAGCTCGTAATCGCAATGTATATAAAGACCATGCCGAGAATGAACGCGGTCTCTCCTGTCGTAAATGTTACAGCTCCCATGATGGCAGCACCTCCTAGTGATAATGACCTTTATTATTCATACAGTTTGAAAACATCTTCCAGTGCTTTTTTGATAGCTGGGTCCGTGCAGTTCGACGGCTGACGGGCCGGACCTACGTGATAGCCGCGCATGTTGACCGCTAATTTGACGACCGAATTGGGGTTGCCCATCTGCATGACATTGCGGAAAGCGCGGATTTTCTGCTGCGATTCATTGGCTTTTTCGATATTGCCTTCTTTCCAGTAGTTGTAGATGCTGACCATCAGTTCCGGGAAGACATTGGAGCAGCCAGAAATAGCGCCGGTACCGCCAGCCATGAGAGCCCAGAGGATGAGAGAATCGCTGCCAGCCAGTACATTAAGGCGGGGATCCGTGTTTTCGATGTATTTCAGCATGTTGTCGAAATTACCGCTCGAATCTTTGATGCCGATGATGTTTTCATATTTCGCCAACGTCTTGACCGTTTTCCAGTCAATGGAGTTGCCCGTCCGTGCCGGGATGTTGTACAGCAAAATCGGCATATCGACGGCTTCGGCAATGGCACTGTAATGTTCAATCATGTCAGCCTGGGAAGCTTTTACAAAATACGGAGTGATGACGGATAAGCAATCGACACCGCCCATCTGCTGGACCGCTTTCGACAATTCAATCGTTTCTTTCGTCGTGACGCAGCCCGTGCCGGCGTAGACAGGGACGCGGCCCTGAACGGCTTCGACAGCGGCTTCGATGATTTCCAGTTTTTCTTTGGCCGAAAAGGCATAAAATTCACCGTTCGTACCCAGCGGGAAAATCCCATGGACGCCGGCTTTGATCAAGTGGTCGATGAAAGCTTGGTATTCCTTTTTGTTTAATTCTTCCGTTTCTGTCAGGGCCGTAACGACCGGTGTAATCAAACCTTCTGCTTTAAACATAATGCATTTCGCTCCTTTATGAATATATGTAAAATTTAATGTTCTGCAAAGCGTTTTCCTAAGTCGACGGCATAACACATGCTGTCCGCCTTGGCAATGCCTTTCCCGGCAATATCGAAGGCCGTGCCATGGTCGACGGAGGTCCGGATGATGGGCAGTCCCAGCGTAACATTGACACCGGAATCAAAGGCCACCATTTTCATAGGGATATGTCCCTGGTCATGATACATGGCGACGACAATATCATAGACGCCATTATAGGCTTTCAAGAAGACCGTATCCGGCGGAACCGGACCATCGACATGGAGGCCTTCCTGCTGGGCTGCCTGAACAGCCGGAATGATTTCATCAATTTCTTCCCGGCCAAAAAGTCCGGCTTCACCGCTATGGGGATTCAAGCCGGCTACAGCAATGCGCGGCGTTTCAATACACAGCTGCTTCATGGTCTTGTCTGCCAGATGAACACATTCCAAGACTCGGGCCTTTGTCGCTCTGTCACAAGCTTCCCGCAAGGAGCAATGCGTCGATACGTGAACGACCGACATGCGTTCGCTCCAAAGCATCATCGTATAGGACTTCGTTTCTGTCAAGGTAGCGAAGATTTCCGTATGACCGTCGAAGTTATGACCGCCTTTATGAAGGGCTTCCTTATTCAGCGGAGCCGTCGTGACGACGCGGATGTCGCCTTTCAAGGCATCGGAAATGGCTCTGTCAATATATTGATATGCCGCATCTCCGGCAACGGGGGATACCTGACCGATTTCAATATCTTTGCCGATAGCCAGGTCAACGACAGAAATGACGTTGATTTTCCCTGGCTGAAAATCCTGGACTTTTTCAATGCGGACCAGCGGCGTCGTCAACTGGAGCAATTGGTGGTAGTACTGGAGTACATCGTAGCTGCCATAAATCAGGACCGATTGTTGGTACTCCGGTTTTGCATCTATGGCTTTGAGGGAAATCTCCGGCCCAATACCCGCCGGATCGCCCATAGTAATGCCTACAAAGTTAGCTTTCATCACATAGCCTCCTATATAACAAAATAAAATTTTATTTGTGTTTCTATGTGTTTTATTTTGTTTGTTTTTGTTAATTAGATTATAGTGTGGCAAAATAAATAAGTCAATGGCCTTTCTCTATATGCTTCATGCTATTTTTTCATCGACTTTCAAGGGGCGCTTTCTAATATAGGAATAAAAAAAATCCACAAAACGCTTATTAATGCGTATCTGTGGATTTTTTATTTCTCTATACGTATGATTTTATAACATAAAACAACATTTTAGAACACAAGTGATCGAATACACTGGTAAATGTCTTCTTCCGTGCCAAAGGCACCGGCTTTGGTGACGATAGGCAGTCCTTCCTGACGTCCTCCCAATAAGCGGCCCTGAACAAAGCCAGGCACGATTTCCCGCTCAATATGGGACCCGCTGGCGCCCAGCTGCTGGATGACGGCAATGGCCGTATCGCCACCGGTCAAGAACAGGCCGCTTACCGCCGCTTCCTGCAAAATAAGCGGTACCATCCGGCTCAGGGTCTGTTTGGTAAATTCAGCCAGTTCATCCGTAGAAAGGCCTCTCTCCCGGCCATAGGCAGCAAAAGCTTCGTAATCCTGTCGGCAGGCCGCCCCAGTGAGGACGACACTTTGCCTGGATCGTAGAAAATCCACGACCTCCTGGACAGCCGCCTTCCCATCATGCATCTCATAAAGAGACGGCATGTCCAAGGCAACGACCGGAAGCCCTTGTTTCCGGCAATAAGCCAGCTGTTCCATGGTCTTACTGCTGATACTGCCAATGACAGCCAGGGCCGGATGCCGCGGGCGCTGTACCTGCAAAATTCCCTGAGCCAAGCCTGCCGAACCGATCCAAAGGATTGTCTTTCCCGTCTGGACAGCTTTTTCGGCAATCCGTTCCAGCTGCGCCTGCTCCATCGTATCAAAGGAACAAGCCTTTCCTGTAAAGTCAAAGGTCCCTGCCTCGATGTCATCAATCGTATAATGGCGTACTGGCTGTTCCAGACAATCCGCCAAAATCTGCTGTATCCGATCTTCCTGCAAGGGATTCCGCGGGTCACGGGCGATTTCCGTATCCAGCAACGGTGTCCCATGGACGCAAAGCCGCCCCGCTTCGACAGTCCGCCCCTGCTCAGGATAAGCCGGCGCAAAGATGATGAGTTCCGGCGCATAACTATCGACAACAGCCCGGATTTCTTCTTGCAAATGACCGCGCAGCGTCGAATCGACTTTCTTATACAGAAAACGGCAGCCACCGGTTTGCTGTACCCTGCGTACGGCCGCATACACGCGGTCATAGGCTTCCTGGCCGGAAACGACGCGGCTCTCGCTGTCGATGGACAGGCTGTTGCCATTGGCTTCTATCTGTGCCGTATCCAGGATAACATCGACAGGAATCCCCTCTTTACAAAGCTGGACGCCTGTATCATTAGCGCCGGTAAAATCGTCGGCAATGATGACAAAATGATGCATAATCGAACCTCCTATACGTGAATGAATGTGACCTGATGCTCGTTAAATAAATTTTCTTCCTCTGCACTGGCATTATAATCACTGATAAGGGTATCCATATCCCAGAGGTCCAGAATATAATAGAGCTTATGTTTCTTGAATTTGGAATGGTCTGCCAGGAGGACGACTTTATCCGTAGCCTGCAGACAAGCCCGCTTGACGTCGATCTTCTCGGCATTGGCCGTCATGATGCGCCAATCCGGCGTAATGGCCTGGGTCCCCAAAAAGCAGATGTCGAAATGCATGGTCCGCACCATATTCGTTGCCAAGACGCCGCAGGTCGAACTGGATTCGACGTCAATATGGCCGCCTAAGAGGATGACATACAGCCCCATGACCGGAGTCAGGTTCTGGGCAATGGCTAAATCATTGGTCACGACGGTCAGATTATCCCAGCGCTGTTTGGCCATCAATTCAGCCAACTCAAAATTCGTCGTACCCGCATCGAGGTAGATGCTCATAGACGATTCGATAAGAGGCAAGGCCGCTGCCGCCATGCGCCGCTTTTCTTCAATGTGGACTAATTTACGATTGCGATACGTCGCTTCTTTGACAGAAGATTCTACCAAAACAGCGCCGCCGTGGCTTTTTTCGACTAAGCCGCCTTCTTCCAAATGCTGCAAATCCCGCCGGATTGTCATCGTCGTGACATCGAGCTGCTGAGCCAAATCATTGACCGTCACGGCTTTGTTCTTGTACAGTTCATTTAAAATAAATTGCCGTCGTTCTGCTGGTAACATACACTTCACCTCATGTTTATCCTTACATACTTTTCTCATTATATTTTGTTTATATTTGTTCATTTATGTTAATTCATTATAACAAGAGAAAAAAAAGGCGTCAAGAAAAAAGGGCTTGTCGCACGACGACAAGCCCTTTTTGAGTATTAAGTTTGCAGTTTGTAGTTTTTAGAAGCCTTCGTGCGACAGCCCCTTTTTGAGTGGCTCGTGGCTCGTAGCTAGTGGCTCGTAAAGGCCTGCCATTATACCAGAATGAGGCTGTGATAAATTTCCCTAGCGGGCTCGCCACGTGCGAGCCCCTACGTGCGGCCGTCGGCCGTGTATTTTTTGCGACCGGCCGCCTGCGTTTATTTTTTCATCGCCTGTATGCGATTCCGTAGGGGACGCCTGTTAAGGCGTCCAGCCTCTGCTGTCCGTTTTGGCAACCGTCTTGCGCCTTCCGCTGGTCGGCACCTGCCGGGCCAAAAAGGCCGCGTGAATCCTGTGAATGAACGGAATTTATGACAGATGTCACATGGTCGTAATACAATCAATGAGTCTGTTGCGGCGAAACGCCGCATCCGTAGGGGCCGCCCAGATTTTTTCTGGTCTGTCCAGTACAGGATAGTCCCCGGACGGACAGTTGCAGCGGGCGGCCCGCTACGCGCTGAGGGGTTCCCGAAGTGTCGTTGTCACTTTGAGTCTGTCGCGGTGCAGCCGCATCTGAGTCCGAAAAAAAAGCCGTAAACTTTAGAAATGGAAGTCCATCTGGGTGCGGACGAGGGTCCGTTTATTATCTGAATTGGAAATCTGTTCCTGTTTCGAGTAGAGCGTTTCCCATTCGATGTTCTTCCAAGGCACGTATTTATACCCCAAAATCCAGCCTTTACTGCCGGCACTGCCATTGTAGAACAAGGAACTCCATTCGTCGTCACCGGCGATGGTGCCATTGGTTCCGTAACGATACCAGCGGGCATAGGCCTGCCACGTTCCCGGTTTCTGGAGATCCGTATTGCCATAGTTCAGGCGCAAGAACGTACTGTTATCCTGGTAGTCAGCGTTGGTCTGGACATAGTCAGCCAGGAAGCGTACTTTCTTGGAAAGGTCGAACCAGCCACTGAGAACGTAAGCTTTATCGTAATCGACCGTTTCTTCACCCCATGATTCCAGATGACTCGTATTCTTTTCGTAAACATCGCCTTTATGCTTGGAATTCAAGGCATAGGCTACGTTGATGCCGGCCCGCGGTCCGATATTCCCCCACGTACCAAGGCCATACCAGCTTTCATGGTTGCCGGCCCCTGTCGAAGCAAACCAGAAGCCGCTGGCAGTCAGACTGGTCCCTTTGATGGGGACGCCGAGCTGGAAGCCATCGGATTCCGTGCCGAAGAGGACGTTCTGCTGACCTAAGCCGCGCCAGGCACGGCCGATGTTGATCCAGGCGCCGGTCTTCGGATCCGTCCCTTCGACCCAGATACGCTGGATATCGCCATCATGGCCAGACCAGCGTTTGGCCCGGCCCTTATCTTTGCCGTCAGTCGCCCATGACCCCGACTCGTTTTCATGGTCATGACCGCCGTTGTAAAAGGAGTTCTTTTCTAACTGGAATTTGGCCTTCCAATTATCGTTGACTTTATAGGAACCGTTCAAACTCATATAGAAGCGGTCATTGTCCTTATATAAATCACTGTTGTTCTGTACATTGTTGCTATATTTATCGTGGTCATACTGGACGCGGATAAAGCCGCTCAATTCCATCTTGCCAGCGATACCGTTTTTCAGCGAATCGATATCCTTGGTATTCTGCTCGATCTGCTTGGTGTTCTTGGCGACTTGCTGCTGCAGGACGTTGATTTCGTCGGCGTATTCTGCGTGCAGTTTTTCCAGGACCGTCTTATCGCCGAAGTTGCCGCCGCCTTTTTGCATGGCTTTGGCGACGATACTGGCGACTTCGTAACGGGTCATGGTACGGCCACCTTCAAAGGTGCTGTTGCCCATGCCTTCGATGACGCCTTCTTTGGCCAGGTAATCCAAAGCTTCATAGGACCAATGGTCTTTGGGGACATCGGAGAAACTGTCGGCCGATGCCGCCAGAGCCGCGCCCGACATGCCCAGGCTCAGGGCTAGCAGGACGGCAAAGCCTTTCTTGTTGAATTCCATCATAAGGACCTCTTTTCTATAAATTATCTTCCAGCATGGCCCCTACGCTGTCATAGACTTTGCGTGCCTGTTCCTGGATGGCCGGACGGGCCGTGGCGACGGTGTAGCCGTGATAGCCCAGAATCATGGGCAGGTCGTTGATTTCGTCGCCAATGGCCAGGATGTCCGCACCGTCCCAGCCAAAGAGGGAGAGCGTGTGGGCAATGGCCTGTTGTTTACTGATATCGGAGGGAATGATGTCGACGGCGCAGCGGTTGGGATAAGCGTGGACAACGTCGCCGAAATGGGCATTGACCTGTTCGCTGGCCGCCAGGGCATCGTCAGGATTGGTGAAGCCCAGGGAATACTGGTGGATTGTCTGAGGCAGGTGTTCAATGTCGTCTTCCGTCACCGGTACGATGGGATAATCCCATTCTTTCGCTTCCCGCCAGACCCAGGTACCCGGCAAATCATGGCAGAGGTAGGTCCGGTCCTGCGAGGAAAAGGAAAAATGGAAGGACTTACGGACCCGTTCCAGTTTGCTGACGGCCTTGAGGACAGCCGGCTCGATGCGGGCTTCCCAGAGGACGCGTTCCTGGTCATCGCTGATGAGGCCGCCGTTATTGCAGGCCAGGTAGTCGTATTCGACGCCATAATGCTTGAGCTGGGGCATGAGCATGCCGTGGTCCCGGCCGGATACGACGCCGAATTTATGGCCTGCAGCCCGCCATTTGCGGATGGCTTCGGCATCACGGGCCGTAATGATATCGTCGCGGAACAAGGTCCCGTCATAATCGCTGGCAGCAACTTTTAACATAGTACTCCTCCTCATAACCGATAGACGACGGCTTCCGCCGGGCGCAGTCTGCCGGCTTCCGGGGCGCCATAGCTGCCCAGAAGGACCGTTGCGCCGTCCGTAAGGGACGCGTCATACTCGATGGTTTCGTTGGTAAAATTGACCAGCGTCAATGTCGCCTGGTCGTCTAAAATGCGCTTAAAAGCGTAAATGCGTTCGTCATCAGCCAGCAATTCTTCGTAGCGCCCTTGCTGCAATATGGCCGCCGCTTCCCCGTTGAAGCGTTCTGCCTGTATGCGGCGATAGTACTGGAGGACCGAATCGGTATCGGCTTCTTCCCCTTCGGCACAGCACTGCGGGTAATCGTCATGGACCGGGAGCCACGGTGTCCCCGTCGTAAAACCGGCCTGGGGAGTCGTCGTCCACTGCATAGGCGTCCGGGCATTGTCGCGGCTGTGGGCCTGGACGAGACGCAGGGCCTCTGCCGGCACAAAGCCTTCGTCCAAAGCCAGCTGATACTGGCCGTGCGTCGAAATATCATTGTAGTCTTCGATGCGGGCAAAGGCCGTATTGGCCATGCCCAGTTCCTGCCCTTCATAGATGAAAGGCGTACCGCGCAGGGTAAACAAGATGGTCGCCATGGCCTTGGCCGCCTTCTGCTTATCCGTCCCTTCCGGGAAATAGCGGTTGACACAACGTATCTGGTCGTGGTTCTCGAAGAAAATGGGATACCAGCCGTTGACTGCCGTCGCCTGCTGGCTGTCGGACAGGGCCTTCTTGAGCTTGGTCAGGGGCCACGTTTCGGCCCGGCACCAGACTTCATCATTGGGAAATTCCAGATTCGTATGGCTGAACTCGAAGAGCATACTGAAGGCCCCGTCCTTGCCGACCCAGCGGGGCAGGTCGGCCGGCGTGACGCCATTGGCTTCGGCGACGGTGAAGATATCGTGGCCGTCGAAGACGTTGCGGCGAAATTCGTGGAGAAAATCGAGGATGCCCGGCGTATTGGCAATCATCTTGTGGATAGACGACAGGCCATCGGCACCGTCGACCGGGCCGTCGGCCAAGACGGCCGGTTTCTTGATGTAGACGATGGCATCGATGCGGAAACCGCCGACGCCTTTGGCTATCCAGAAATTAGCCGCATCATAGAGGGCCTGGCGGACGGCCGGATTCTCCCAATTCAAATCGGGCTGTTCGACGGCGAAGGTGTGCAGGTAATACTGCTGCCGTTCTTCGCACCACGTCCAGGCCGGGCCGCCGAAGATAGAGCGCCAGTTCGTCGGCGCCGAACCGTCCTCTTTGGCATCGCGCCAAATGTACCAGTCCGCCTTGTCGTTAGTGCGGCTGCGTTTCGATTCCTGGAACCAGGCGTGCCGGTCCGACGTATGGTTATAGACCAGGTCCATGACGATGCGGATATCCCGCTTCTTCCCTTCGGCAATGAGGGTATCCATATCAGCCATCGTGCCATAGCGCGGGTCGATGGCCGTATAGTCGCTGATGTCATAGCCGTTGTCGACCATAGGCGACGGGTAGACCGGCGTCAGCCAGATGGCGCCGACACCGAGTTTCCGGAGATAATCCAGGTGGCGCGTAACGCCTGCAATATCGCCTTCACCGCTCCCCGTCGTGTCCTGGAAGCTGCGGGGATAAATTTGATAGACAGCCGTCTGCTGCCACCATTTCAAAGTATCCATAAAAACCTCCTAGAAAATGACAATCGGTGTTTCGCCGGCGACGACAGGCTGGTCCGCTTCTTTCTTCATCTGCGGATATTCTGTCGAGTTGGTGACGGCCATGATGACGATATCGTCATAACCGGCTTTGGCAATGGCATCGCGGTCGAAGCGGATCAAGGGGTCGCCAGCTTTGACCTGGGCGTCCTGCTGAGTCAGCAGGGTGAAACCTTGGCCATTCATGTTGACCGTATCCAGGCCGATATGGATGAGGACTTCGGCGCCGTTGCTCAGTTCCAGACCAATAGCGTGGAGCGAGCTTTCCATGATCATAGAAACGGTCGCATCAGCCGGTGCAACGACGGTGTCGCTCGACGGTTTGATAGCCACGCCGTCACCCATCATCTTCTGGGAGAAGGCATCGTCCGGCACTTCGCTGATATCGACGAGGTCGCCGGAAACGAAGGCTTTCAGCTTCATGGAACGGTCGTCTTCATCGACGGAAACGACGGCTTCAGCAGCTGGAGCGGCCGTTTTTTCTGCCGGGGCTTCTTTCGTTTCCGGAACTGTACTTTCTGCGACTGCCGGCATTTCCCCTTTCATGAGGGCATCGAAGTGGCCGCGGACATTGGGGACGGACAAGCCGACGATGACCTGGATGGCATGACCGTTCTTGACCAGACCGAAGGCACCGGCATTGGTGAACTTGCTGGTCGCAGCGACTTTATCCGGGTCGTTGACCGTGACGCGCAGGCGGGTCGCACAGTTAGTGACTTCACGGATGTTGTCCGGGCCGCCGAGGCAGTCGAGGAAGACCTGCGCTTTCAGGGCATCGGCGCCGCCGACAATGCCTTTCTTTTCCATTTCTTTCTTGGCTTTATATTCCGCTTTGGTGAACAATTTATCTTCGCCGCCATCGTCGGTACGGCCCGGCGTAGGCAAATCGAAGTGAAGGATGAGGAAGCGGAAGACAACGAAATAAATGACTGTAAAGCCGAGGCCAATAGCAATCTGTAAAATGTACGTCCAGGCATGATAGCGGAACAAGGGAATCCAGTTCTGGACGAAGCAGTCGATGAGGCCGCCGCCGAAGTTACCTGACAGGCCGATGAAATAGAGCGTTGCCGACAAGGTAGCCGCTAAGACGGCATGGACGACGTACAGGAGCGGAGCAACGAATAAGAAGGTAAATTCAATCGGTTCCGTAATGCCGCAGAGGACGGCTGTAATCGTAGCCGGAATAAGCAAAGTGGCGACTTTCTTGCGTTTTTCCGGTTTAGCACAATAGTACATGGCCAGGGCTGCACCGGGAAGGCCGAAAACTTTGGCACTGCCGTGGAGGGCAAAGCCGCCTTGGGGGAACAGGTCCCGCAGGGAATGGGCACTTGTGGCGAAGTCATTGAGGTGCTGCAGCCAGTAAGCCTGGATACCGCCGTCGCAGACAGCTGGGCCATAAATGAAGGGCAGGTAAATGAAATGGTGCAGACCGGCCGGCAAGAGGATGCGTTCCGAGAAGGTGTACGCCCAGACGCCGAAGATGCCGCTGGTCTTGAGGAAGAACTGGAACTGTTCGATGCCGTGCTGGATGGGCGGCCAGATGTAGCAGAAGAGGAGCGCCATGGGCAGCATGACCAGGAAACCGACAGCGACGACGAAGGCCGGGCCCTTGAAGATGCCGAGCCAGTCCGGGATTTCTGTATCATAAAAACGGTTATGCAAGTACGCCGAGATGCAGGCGATGAAGATAGCGCCGAGCATGCCCATGTCCAGGGTCTTGATGTTGGCAATCATGGCCAGTCCCGTACCGGCACCGGCGTCCTGACTGTAATCGACGCCGAAGTAACTGCCGTGCAGGGTCAGGATACCGGCGATGAAATAGTTGAAGACCATGTAGATGACGAAGCCTTCCATGGCGCAGCGGGCCTGTTCCTTCTTGGCAAAGCCAATGGGAACGGCGATGGCAAAGAGGATCGGCATCTGATTGAAGACCGTCCAGGCCCCCTGCTGGACGACGTACCAGAAATCGTACCAGAGAGTCCCTTTTTCTGCCAGGCTGCCGAAGAGACCCGTGTTGCTGAAGATGATCGACAAGGCAACGGTCAGCCCGAAGAAGGCGAATAAGATGACCGGTGTGTACATAGCGCCGCCAAAACGCTGCAATTCCTGCATCACACGGTCTTTGTTGAATGACATATGCAATTCCTCCCGTTTGTGAAACAAAGTACATAAGATTATCGTTAGTAACAGGATATACAAAAAACGCCGCGAATACAATAGATTCGCGGCGTTCTGGCACGTGGCCCCCGGCCTGTAACCTGGTACATTTCCTGTACTTTGGTACAGCCTATCGGGAAGCCTCTTTTCCTTGTTTTAAGTGGTGCAGATACATACAATATTTCACATACCAGATTTCAGCCAGGATGAAGTAGGGCATCATGGACTGGAAAGCGACGTGGTCATCCTCCTTATCATAAATCTGGAACCGGGCTGGCGAGACATAAAAATTGACCGTCGATAACGACGCCAGGGTATTGTCATGCAAGCGGGTAATGGAAATAAAGGGAATATCCCGTAATTTCAAAGCCTGGGCCAATTCCTTGACAGCCGGCGATTCGCCGGAAAAGGAAACGATGATGAATAAGTCGTCTTTGGTCATGGTCCGGATGAGATTGCAGAATTCCTCCCGCGCCGGCACGTCGTAGAGCATGACATTGTCGTAGAAAAACAGGCGTTTCAATTCCTGGACGACATTATTCTGGACGTAGCCTGACGCATAGGTAAAAATCCGGTTGGCCTCATGGACGAGGGCACTGGCATTATCGAAGTTGCGGCTGCAGAGCTTGTCCACGGTCTGCTCATAGAAGCGATGGAGTTCATCCATGACATTCGCATCATAGCAGGAACCTTCCGGCTCTTCCCGCTTGAGGAGCATCTTGAATTCACCAAAGCCGTCGAGGTCCAGTTTCTGGGCAAAGCGGACGATTGTCGTCGTCGAAACGTGACAGGCCTTGGCCAGCTCATGAATCGAGCTGTGGCGGACGGCAGCGCGGTGCTGCAAAATGTACTTCCAGATTCCCATATCCGTATTGTTGAGTTTCTGGCGATGGGCGTTGATGAGTTCGGCAAGTTGCATGGCTGGTTCCCCCTTCACGAAACAGGCCCCGGCGGAAAACTCCGCAGGGGCCGGGCTATAGTTTCATTATAAGGAATCCCGGGCGGAACGTCAAGCCGGTAGGGGTCTGTGCACAGAAAAAGGCTGCCCATCATGCAGGGCCTTTTTCAAAGTTTGTAGCACGAAAGCGCCGCAGCGATGGCGGCTCCTACGGACGCACCGTTGCTGTTGGGGGCTACATGGATGCGGGTATTTTCAGTCGGTGCCATGCAGAAGATGCAGATAGCATCTTCGATGAGGGACGGCACCCCTTTGATCTTTTCGACCAGGCTGCCTTCGATGGCGATGGACTGTTCCGTAACCCCCTTCCCCTGAGCCAAGTGGCTGAGGATACCGAAGCTGGCCGCCCCGATGAGCCGGGCTGCCCGGGCAAAGACAGCCCGTACCAAGGCACAGAGCCCTTCTTGTTCTTCCTCACTGACGGCAAATCCCAGGATAGCTTCGGCCGTCTTCTGACCAGAAATGAGTTCGTTCATATCGCGCGTCGTGAACTCAGGAATCGCCTTTTTAAGGTA
>ERZ1031746.171-NODE-171-length-26337-cov-13.187048_pt1 | contig 26337 bp, 20 predicted proteins | sample MGYA00518171_ERZ1031746 | MGnify/ENA primary metagenome ERZ1031746 (study PRJEB33719, sample SAMN04261238) | wastewater metagenome | biome: rural village; feature: human; material: feces | host: Homo sapiens | place: El Salvador | collected 2013-01-07 ...
TCTGCGGGGCGGCGTACGGCACTTCGTTGCCGTCGGCGTCCAGGTGCGGGGCGAAGCGGTAGTCCAGCGGGCGCGGGTCCTTGAGCTCGCGGGTCTTGGCGCCGGAGACGTATTCCGGATCGTCGTCGAGATAGAAGAAGTCGCGTCCGTCGGCCAGCGTGGTCGGCGTGATGCGGATATGCTCCTTCGCATACTCTCCCGGGGTGTAGTTGGTGATTTCTGCCATGGTGTCACTCACTTTCTTCGGTGTGTTCGCTCTGGTGCGCCAGAACGAGTTCCTTTACCAAATCCCTTGTCTTGGCGATGGACTCGTGGTCGAGGCCATCGTCGGTGATGACCGTGTCCACCTGGTCGAACCGGGCGAACAACGATAGTGATGTACAGCTCCACTTGGTGTGGTCGGTCAGGATGACCGTACGGTCGGCGATGCCCATCATCGCCATGTCGGTGGCCGCCTCCAGCGAGTTCGGCATGAGGAAGCCACGGGGAATCGACACGGAATGGGTGCCGAGAAACACGGTGTTGACGCGCAGCGACGCGATGACCTTGTCGGCGATCGGCCCGACCAGCGAGTTCGACCGCGTGGTGACGCCGCCCGTTACGATCACCTCCACATCCTTGGATTCCAACGCCTGCACGAGCTCGGCGACCGGAATCGAGTTGGTGAGGATGGTGATGCCCGACGCCTGCTGACTTTCCAGCAGATGCTGCGCGAACACGTAGGCCGTGGTGCCGCCTCCTATGGCGATCACATCGCCGGGGGCCACATATTGCACCGCTTCACGTGCGATGGCGTCCTTGAGACCAATGTCCATCTGCGACTTTACAGAGAACAGCGGCTCGCTGAGCAATGCGCTGGTGCTGACGGCACCGCCATGCACGCGTTTCAGCAGACCTTTGTCAGAGAGATCGGCGATGTCACGTCGAATGGTCATCGCGGAAACGCCGAGCTCCTTAGACAACGCCGTGATGCGCACTGCGCCGCGCGTACGCAGACGGCTCAGTATCAGATGTTGACGTTGTGAGGATATCATGTGAACATTATCGCACATGTTCGCGCATAAACCAAACCAATATGTGCGTTTCGTAATGTTTGACATGCGTGTTGCGCACATCACTTCCATAAAAACGAACAAAACATCACTTTTACCGCACTCTCCCCCACCCGCCGGATCCGACCGCACCCGCGCAACCGCATCGTTGCCGTTTTTTCGCGTGCGTGACACAATGGAGGGCATGGCTTATGTTTCGGAAAACTTCTGGCACGACGCGGTGAACAAAGCAACCACCGACCTGTTCACTTTCGGTTACAAGAACATCATCAAACCCAATTTCGTCTTCAACCACACCCCCGATGTGGCGCACGACCAGATGATCGAGTTCTGCAACGTCACCAAGCGCATCCCGCCGCTCATGTGGCTGCTTCGCGAGATGCTCGACTACACCGACCCCGTGCTGGAGACCACCGTGATGGGCGTCGACTTCGCCAACCCGTTCGGCCTGTCCGCCGGCCTCGACAAGAACTGCGACATGCCGGTGCTCATGGACAACGTCGGCTTCGGCTTCGAGACGGTCGGCTCCACGACCTCCCGCGCCAGCGCCGGCAATCCGAAGCCGTGGTTCCACCGTCTTCCGGAATACGATTCGATGATGGTGCACGTGGGCCTTGCCAACGACGGGTCCGACAAGGTGATCGACCGCGCGGAGCAGGCGTGGACGAACGCGAAGACGATGCAGGTGTCCGTCTCCATCGCACGCACCAACGACGACAAGTGCGGCGACCTGGACGAAGGCATCGAGGACTACTGCATCTCCATGCGCCGCGCGGCCGGACGCAGCGCCATGGTCGAGGTCAACGTGTCATGCCCGAACACCCATGCCGGCGAGCCGTTCACCGCCGACCCGGACGCGCTCGACCGCCTGTTCACCGAGCTCGACAAGATCGAACGCCCGCAGCCGACGCTGGTCAAGATGCCGCTCAACAAGACGTGGCCCGAGTTCAAGGACCTGCTCGACGTGCTTGCCGAGCACAACGTGCAGGGGCTGAGCATCGCCAACCTCCAGAAGGACCGCACCGGCCTGGAGATTCCGCAGCAGTGGGAGGGCGGCCTGTCCGGCGGCCCGTGCACGGTGGCCAGCGAGGAGCGCATCGCGCAGGTCTACCGTGAATACGGCGAGCGTTTCGCCATCGCCGGCATCGGCGGTGTGTTCACCCCGCAGCAGGCATATCGCAAGATTCGCAACGGCGCCAGCCTGGTCATGTTCATCAGCGCACTGATGTACCGCGGACCGCAGCAGATCACCGTACTCAAGCGCGGCCTCGCGGCGCTCCTCAAGCGCGACGGCTTCGAACACATCAGCGACGCCGTCGGCATCGACGCCTGATCGACGCAGCCGTAGACCACCTCCAGTCATGCGTAGCATGACTGGAGGTGGTCTACGTTTATCTGCCGCTCAGTCCTCAGGGAAGGCGCCGCGGATGTACTGCGGCTGGTAGGGTGCCTTGGAGACGGGCATGCCGAGCTTGGCGGCGGCGCGCAGCGGCCAGTACGGGTCACGCAGCGCGGCACGGCCGATCTCGACCGCATCGGCCTGCCCCGCACGCAGAATCTTCTCCGCCTGCTTCGGCTTGGTGATCAGGCCGACGGCGGTGGTCGGTATTGCGGCGCGTTCGCGCACCTGATCGGAGAACGGCACCTGGTAGTTGGCCTTGACCGGAATGCTCACGTCGGCGATGATGCCGCCGGTGGACACATCCATCAGGTCCACGCCGTGCTGCTTCAGCACGCACGCGGTATCGACCGTCTGATCGAGATCCCAGCCGCCCGCGGCCCAGTCCGTGGCCGAAATGCGCACCAGCAGCGGCACCGTGTCGGGAATCACCTCGCGAATCGCATCGGCGACCTCCAGCAGGAACCGCATGCGGCCGTGGATATCGCCGCCGTACTCGTCCGCGCGCTCGTTGCACAGCGGGTCAAGGAACTGCGAGATCAGATACCCATGCGCCGCATGAATCTCAATCGCCTCGAAACCGGCCCGCACCGCACGCTGCGCGGCATCCCGGAACGCCGAAACCAGACCGTGAATCTCCTCGACGCTCAACGCGCGCGGATCGGTGAGCCCACGGTACGCGATCGGGCTCGGCGCGACCGTACGCCATCCGCCGGCATCCTCGGGCACACTCTTCCCCTCGAAACCGACGCCGAAGCAGCCGGTCGACCCCTTGCGTCCGGCATGGTTGAGCTGCACGGCCGCCACCGCGCCGGCCTGCTTGATGCCGTCGACGATCCAATGCCAGGCGGCGACCTGATCGTCGTTCCACAGTCCCACATCGCGCGGCGAGATACGCCCGTCGGCCGTCACCGCGGTGGCCTCGGCGATGATCATGCCGAATCCGCCCATCGCGCGGGACACATAATGCTGGTAATGGAACGGCGTGGGCTTGCCGTCCCGCGCCACCGCCGAATACGTGTCCATCGGCGGCAGCCAGATGCGGTTGCGCATGGTAACGCCGCGCAACGTCATCGGCTGGAACAGCTGCACTCCCCCTTTGCCGCCCTTGGCCTTCTTCTTCCCCTCAGCGTTCATGGTCGTCCTTTCCTCGACAATTCGCATGGCTCCCAATCCGCGAGCCGGGAAGTCGGGATGCTTCCAAACCACGGCGAGGCAACCACCGGTCTAATCATCTCACCGCGCACAGACTCAAGCACGACTCGTGCACCGATGTTCTCCGCCTGCGCAATGCGTCGGAAATCGGGCAGGGGCCATATGAGCGTTCATGCTCATACGGCCCCTGCCTCACGCGGCGAACCGCCGCTTTCGGTGCATCAGCTCACCGGCTCAGCTCACCGGCTCAGCTGCCGAACCACCGCCCGTCACTGCCCGCCGGTGGTCTGGCCGCCCTCGGTCTGATTGCCGCCGGTGGTCGTGTCGTTCTGCGTCTGCGTGTACTGGCCGCTGGTATCGCCCGTTCCGCCGGTTCCGCTGGTCGTCCCGTCTGTCGTGTTGGTACTCGACCTTGACGATTTCGAGGTCGAATTCGAGGTCGCCGCGTACTTGCTTGACGGCGTGCCGTAATCGACGTTGGGCGCATTGATCGCGGTGAGATACGTGTCCATGAAGTTCTTCCACGTCGGGGTCGCGATATAGGAACCGAACCATGTGCGGTGGTATACGCCGTTAATGGTCTTGTTGTCGAAGTCGCTGTTGCCGTCGGCGTTGCCCACGGCGACGAACGCGGCGATCTGCGGCACGAATCCGCCTGTCAGCATGTACGTGTTCTCGTTGGTACCGGTCTTGGCGAACGTCTTGCGGTTGTTGGCGAGCTGGGCGGTCCTCGCCTGGCCGTTGGGGCGCACGACGCCCTGGTTCATCGCGTAGGCGACGGTTTCGGCGATATCCGGGTCGACGGCCTGATGGCAGTTCGCCTTGGGCACGTCAAGCTCGGCACCGGTGGCGTCGGTGACCTTCTTGATGGCGATGGGCGTGCATTCGACTCCCTTCGCGGCGATGGTCGCGTACACGTTCGCCATGGTCAGCGGCGCGGCGGACACCGTACCACCGATGACCAGCGGGGCCTGATAGGCGCCGCCGTTCGCGGTGTCGTCCTTCAGATGCATGTTCATCTTCTGCTTGGACGCCTGATGGAAGCCCATGTCCTCGGCGGCCTGCGCGATGGGTTCGAGGCCGACGACCTTCGCCATGGCGGCCTGCGTGGTGTTGTGCGAGTTGACCAGACCGTCGAGCGGGGACTCCGCGTATCCGGGCGTGCCGCCGGAGTTCTTCACGTCCCAGGTATTGACGCCGCGGAAGCCGGGAATGTCACGGTATAGGTTCACGACGCCCGGAGCCGGCAGCACCTCGTTGATCGAGTGCCCCTTGCGCATCCAGGCCACCAGGTTGATCGGCTTCCATGTGGAGCCGACCGGGAAGCCGCTACCGCCGCCGTCTATCTGGTCCACGGCGAAGTTCATGGCGGTTCTGGCCGGATCGTTGTTCGCTTCCGGCGACGTGTCGTATATCTTGTTGATGCCGAAGCCAAGCACCTCGCCGGTGCCGGGCTTGATGGCCGCCATCATCACTTCCATCTTGCTCGCGTCGTCCGCCGGGATGGCCGCACGCGCGGCCTTCATCGCCGCAGAGTTCGCATTGACGTCCATCGTCGTGTAGATGTCGAGGCCGCCCTCATACAGCAGCTTCTTGCGCTCTTCGATGGTCTTGCCGAACTCCTTCGAGTTGAGGATCTTCTTGGTGACGTAGTCGCAGAAGAACGCCGCGTCGCCGGACGCGCTGCACCCCGCCTGCGCATCCTGCAGTTTCAGCGTGTCCTTCAGCGGCTTCGCCTTGGCCTCGTCACGCTGCTTTTGGCTGATGTACTCTTCCTGATACATCAGGTCAAGCACGATGTTGCGCTCCCTCTGGGAGGCCTCCTGGTTGCTCTCCACCGAGGGGTCGAAGGCCGCCGGGTTCTTCGTGATTGCGGCGATGGTGGCCGCCTGCACGATGTCAAGCTTGTCAGCCGTGGTGCTGAAGTATCGTCGCGCGGCCATTTCCACACCGTAAATGCCACGGCCGAACTGCGCGATGTTGAGATAGCCCTGCAGAATCTCCAGTTTCGAATACGTCTTCTCCATCTGCACGGCGATGAGCATTTCGCGCAGCTTACGCGCCACGGTCTCCTCGGATGCATGGTATTCGGCAATCGGATCGTTGTCCTCCTGCGCCTGCAGCAGCAGCACGTTCTTGACGTACTGCTGGGTCAGCGAGGAACCGCCCTGAGTGGCGCCCTTCTTCACGTAGGTCGCCACGAACGCACGCATCACGCCCTGGATATCCACGCCGGCATGCCGGAAGAAACGACGGTCCTCACGCGAGACCACCGCCTGGCGCATCGGCTTGGAAATCTTCTTCAATGGCACGACGATACGGTTCTGCGCATAGAACGTACCGATCTGCGTCGTACCGTCCGACGCATACAGACGCGACTGCTGCGGCAGGTCGGTCACGTTGAAATCGATGCCCTCCACCTGCAGCGACGGCACGATGGCACGCACCACGTTGTTCGATGCGAACACGGCGGGAAGGAAGAACGCGCTGGTGACGACGCCTCCGGCGAGACAGAGCAGCACATACGCGAGGAACAGCGACAACACACGTTTTGCGGTCAGGGATTTCTTCTTGGGCATGGTTGCCATTCTAGAGGGGCGTCTCTACCGGGCACGTCATCCGAACGACTGATTCCCAATCCCTCACAGGGTACTCACAAACCGGTCAGAAGACTGTAAAACGAACGGAAACAAGCCGAATCATTCTCCAACGGCCGCTGGAACGCCGGGCGTTCACCGCGCTCGGTGCAGCCGTCACCGTTGCGAGCGCCGAATCAGCATGCCCGGCTGGTAGATGATGATCGACCGGCCCTCGCGCGCGATCCACCGACGGTTCGCGAAATCCATCAGCGCCTTGTTCACCGTCTCGCGCGAAGAACCGACCAACTGGGCGAGCTCCTCCTGCGTCAAGTCATGCGGCACCTTCAGCCCGGCTTCCACCGGCTCGCCGAACCGCGCGCCCAGGTTGAGCAGTGTCTTCGCCAGGCGGGCGGGCACATCCATGAACACAAGGTCGGATATGCGCTCGTTGTTGCCGCGCATGCGATTCGCCAGCACCTGCAGCATGTCGATGGCGACGCGCGGGTGCTCGTTGAGCCACGCGAACAACGCGTCATGCTCCAACCATGCCACGTGCGTGCCGTGGGTCATCGCCACGGCCGTGGCGGTACGGGGGCCGCCGGACGGGTCGAATACGGGAATCTCGCCGAGCAGTTCGCCGTGCGCGTGGATCGACAGCAGCTGCACGCGCCTGTCCTTGGATTCGCGGATCAGCTTGACGCGGCCGCGCTCCAGCAGATACATGCGGTGGTCCCTGTCGCCCTCGCGGAAGATATAGTCGCCCTTGTCGAATACAGCCTCGTGCAGGTAGGGAATCAGCTCATTGGCCTGCTCCGGCGACACCTGCTTGAACAACGGCGTATGCAACAGCTCGTTGTCCTCTTCGGGGAACGAATTCGGCCCGATTGCCCTCATGACGCCTCCTGGTCACGTTTCCGACATACCGGCACCTCGACACGGAGCCCCTGCGATATCGCGACGACGGCGCACCATCCGCCACCGCATCCGCATCGGCGTCCTCGCGACGGAATCCAACCCGTCGCGTCTCTGTCTTCGGTCGGTTCTGTCATATTGTAGCCTAATTTGCACCGGGACCGTCCGGTTGCGTCAGACAGTCCGTCAGACGCGCAATCAGCCCGTCGCGGCTCAGACCGGTCTGGGCCCGCATCGGGTCCACTCGCTTCACGGCCGATTTCACGGCCTTGTCGGACATCTTCTCTCCGGAGATGTTCAGCACGCGGGTCATCTTCACGGCATCGATATCGTAGGCGAGCGTCACGTGGTGGAGTATCGAACCGGGGCCGGAGCCGATGGGCGGGAACCTGCGCTGGGCCGCGCCGCCGATCTTGCCATGGCTGGAGGCGATGTCGTTGAGACCGGAGAAGCCGACGTCGAGGCCGAGGCCACGCAGCGCGGCGATCAGCCACATGTCGCACAGACGGTACGATTCCTCGATGTCCAGGTCCGCGGCGAACCAGCGCGGCGCGTACAGCGAGTACGTGATCGTGTTGCCGGGCTCGATGAACATCGCGCCGCCGCCCGTGCAGCGCCGTACGACCGTGAAACCCTCCTTCGCGGCGACGTCTTCGTGCACTTCGTCCGGAATCGACTGGAACCGGCCGACCACCACGGCCGGGGACGCCCACTGCCAGAACCGGATAGTGGCAGGGCGCTCCCCCGCGGCCACCTCACGGGACCATTGCACGTCGACATCCATCTGTTCCTGCGGCCTGCGGGGCTTGTCCACGACGATTTTCGGCGCGAGCCGATGCCAGCGGTCGTGCCACTCGCCGGGGAATGTCGGCGGTGTGAGACCGCGGGACGCTTGAGGCGCCGAGGCCGCCGGCGTAATTGTGATAGACGAGGTCGGAACAGCCGATGCGGCGGACGGCGTTGCACGCCTGCGCGCGTCATGCGCCGTCGCGGAGGCGGGCGAAGCGAGGCGCGAGGATGCCGGTCGCGCGGCGTCCCGGCCGCAAGCCGACAGCGCGCGGCGCAACGCGGTCAGTATCGTTTCCGCATTCGCGCCGGTAACGGATACATGCTCATCGCGTGCGATGAGTTCAAGATAGGAGCCGGTATCCGGATCATCGGGCGGCGTATCGCACTGTGTTATATCACGCTGCGCTATATCGAGAAGCGCCGCATTCAGACGGCGCAGATACCTGTCGACCGCGGCATCGTCACCTTCAACGAAAAAATCACCGTCCACGCGACAGCCGACGACGTGGCCGTTATCCGGCGCGCACGCCACTGTCACCCCGACCAGCTTGCCGCCCGGGCGCTTGCATTCCCCACGACTTTCGATATTCACCCGATACACGTTACACGCCGAATCTGTCCGCGTGGTCGTCTCAAACCCCGATACACGAAGTCTCGCTTTGCTCGACAGCCCGCCAGCGGGACCGAGATATAGGCCCCCGCTGGCGGGCTGTCGAGTAAAGCGAGACTGGGGTGGTTCACGCCACCGCCGCGTTACAGGCGAGCGAGAATATCCTCGCCGACCTGATCGGTGGAGCGAACGGTGGAGCCCAGCTCCTCGATATCAGCCTCGACCGCCGTGTCGATGCGGGCCGCGGCATCGTCGAAGCCAAGATGGCGCAGCAGCATCGCGGCCGACAGGATGGCCGCGGTCGGATTCGCCTTGCCCTGACCGGCGATGTCGGGCGCGGAACCGTGAATCGGCTCGAACATCGACGGATACTCGTTGCTCGCGTTGATACAGCCGGACGCGGAATAGCCGACGCCGCCAACAACGGCACCTGCCTCGTCGGTGAGGATGTCACCGAAGAGGTTATCGGTCAGGATCACGTCGAAGCGCGACGGATCGGACACGAGGAAAATCGTGGCCGCATCGATGTGCTGGTAGTCGTGCGTGACCTCCGGGTACTCTTCGCCGACACGGTCGACGATGCGCTGCCACATGTCGCCGGCGTTGACGAGCACGTTCTTCTTGTGCACCAGCGTGATGTGCTTGCGACGCTTCATCGCCAGCTCATAGGCGTACCGCACCACGCGCTCCACGCCGTACGCGGTGTTGATGGAGACCTCGGTGGCGACCTCGGCAGGAGTGTCGCGACGAACCGCTCCGCCGGCACCGCAGTACAGGCCCTCGGTACCCTCACGCACCACGACGAAATCGATGTCGCCGGGGTTCGCGAGCGGCGAGGTGACGCCCTTGTACAGCTTGGACGGACGCAGGTTCACGTACTGGTCGAGCGCGAAACGCAGCTTCAGCAGCAGACCACGCTCCAGGATGCCGGCCTTGATGCGCGGGTCACCGACAGCACCGAGCAGGATCGCATCGGTCTTCTTGATGCGCTCCAGCTCCTCGTCCGGCAGGATCGCGCCATCACGCAGATAACGCTCCGCACCCAGGTCGAAATTCTCGTATTCGAAATCAGCCACTCCCTCAGCGGCCTTTTCCAGCGCCTTCTGAGCCCAAGGGGTGACTTCCTTGCCAATGCCATCGCCGGGGATAACGGCGATTGTATACTTCTTTGCCATAGCCAACAGGGTATGTGGCCGTGCTCGAAAACAATGCGCCCAGTCCGTCTAGTGGACAGACGGTGGAGGCGACGTGATCTTCGCGCATGGTCTGTGCGGCATGGTCTGTGCCACAGAATGCCGAAAAACGCTATTTTGACCGTGGTGTGGTACACGCCCGATATGGCCGATTCCGGGCTTCACAGCGAAATCGGCCATTTTGCAAGGATCTTTGATATTCCTCTTGTACCACAACAGCGCATGTAACCGATTAAAACCGATTCTGCGGCAAGGTCCTGTACCACACCACGCGAAAAAACGGTGTTTTTGACGTAGTATGGCACAGGAACCACCATTCATTCCACTATCCGGCACAGCAAAGTCCGAATGCCGGAACAACCATATGATCCCCACCCGCGGGCCCCAAAATCACATCCCCTTGCAGGTGGGGGCGCGATATGGAAGCCCCGCAATCAGGGGCGGACGTCGGCCGCGGCTAGCGGGTCAGGCCCATGACGGAGAGGCACCAGGCGTTTTCGTAGCTGACTTCGCGCCACTGCTTGTAGCGGCCCGAGGTCCCGCCATGACCGGCCTCGACTTCGATCTTGATGATCGCATCGATGCCGGCGGCTTGCAGTCGGGACACCCACTTGAGCGGCTCGACGTACAGCACGCGCGTATCGTTCATCGACGTGGTGGCGAAGATACGCGGGAATGGCCGCAGCGATTGCCTCTGCAAAGACCGCGTGGACGCCGCGCCCGCACCGGCCTCGCCGTCCGCGCCCTCCGGCGCGTTTTCGTATGGCGAATACGATTTCATGTACCGGTAGACGTCCGCGTCGTGCAGCGGATCGCCCCACTCGTCCCACTCGGTGACGGTCAGCGGCAGCGACGGATCGAGGATCGACGTCAGCGCATCCACGAACGGCACATCCGCCTCGATGCCCGCATACAGTTGCGGCGCCATGTTCGCAATCGCACCCATCAGCAGACCGCCGGCGGAACCGCCGTACGCCACCGTCCGATGCGCATCGGTCAACCCCGCGTCCTGCAGCGCGGCGGTCACGTCGATGAAGTCCTCGAACGTGTGCCGCTTGTTCAGGCGCCGCCCCTGCTCATACCAGGCGCGTCCCATCTCGCCGCCGCCGCGCACATGCGGCACGGCGTACAGCACGCCGCGGTCGAGCAGGCTCAGGCGAGCGACTGAGAAGCCGGGGTCCGAACTGATCTCATAAGCACCGTACCCGGTGATGAACATCGCGCTGTCAGCGGCCGGCTCATGGCCGCGCCGCCACACCAGTGACACGGGTATGCGCTCGCCGTCACGAGCGGTGACCCACACCCGACGCTCCATGTACTCGCGCGGATCGAAGTCGCCCAGCACCCGCGCCCGCTTGAGCAGCTCGTCATGCCCGGTCGCCGGATCATACTCATGCAGTTCGCCCGGCCGCGTGTAGCTGGAGAACGTGTACCGCATGCGCGGCGCATCATACGAGGGGTTTCCGCCCGTTCCGATGGAGTACAGACGATGGGTGGCCCCCGGCAGCGTTCCGCCCGCGGCCTCGGCTGCATCGTCATCGGCCCGCCCGGGCACGTCCCAGTCGCCGTCCAGCGCCGGCGGCATCAGCTCGCGGAACGACCATGGACGCCCGGCGAGGAAGTCTTCGGCCGCCTGCGTCTTGGTCATCGCCGCCACGTGCGGCAACCCGTCCGTGCGGTATGCGAGCGTCACGAAATGCCGGTGGATGGCGATGCCCTCGATGGCCAGCCCGTGCGCCCCCTGCAATATCCGGGGGTTGGCGGGATTCGAGTAGGCCGTCCCGGCCGGCTTCGCGCCCGCGCCCGCCTCCATGTCGTCGCCGCGCGCGCACCCGTATGGCGAGCCGACTGCCACGCGCACGCCTTCTCCCAGCGTATACGGCGGCTGATGGGTTCGCATGTCGATCACGTCGATCTCGAAGTTCGGATCCTGAGCATTGTGGTACACCACGGCAACCGGAATATCGGCCCCGTCAGCCCCGGCACCTTCGAAGCATGCGAAGCTCACGTCATATTCCACGTCGTCCTTGCGCGCGATGAACACCGAGAACTCGCCTTCCGGCGTCGCGGTCGGCAGCATCCACACTTCGGACGAAGTTTTGGACGCGGAGCAGATCACGATGCTGTGCTCGTCGAAACTCATGCCGACCCCGACCCAGAACCGCTCGTCGTCCTCATGGAAGACGACTTCGTCCTGCTCGACCGGCGAGCCGACGCGGTGCCGGCGCACCTCGCACGGCCGCCAGGCATCATCAAGCGTCACGTAGAACACCCACCGCGCGTCCGGCGTGAAGCATGCCGCGCCGATGCCGTCAAGGCGCTCTGGCAGCTCATCGCCCGTGTCAAGATCACGAATGCGGAAGTCGTACCGCTCGTCACCTCGCGTATCGACGCCGTACAGCATCCATCGGCCGTCCTTGCTGACGGACAGGCCGCCCAGCGCGAAGAAATCATGCCCCTCGGCCTCGCGGTTCGCATCAAACACCACCTGCTCGCCCGGCAGCGAACCGGCTCCGACGGCGCTCCCGCCCTCATCGCCGGCTCCCCCGACTTCCGGAGGCGTCCAATCGTCCTCGCCGCGCACCGGCACCCGGCACTGCACGGCGTACTGGCTGCCTTCGCGGGTACGCGCGAAATACCAGTATCCGTCCATGCGCACCGGCACCGACATGTCGGTCTCCTGCACATGCGCCTTCAACTCGTCGAACAGCGTGCCGCGCAGCCCCGCCAGACCCGCCATGCGGGCGTCGCAGTACGCGTTCTGCGCGGCCACATAGTCGCGCACCTCGGGTGACTGCTTGTCTCGCATCCATTCATACGGGTCAATCACGGCGTCCCCGTGGAACACGCGCTTCACCGGTTCACGCCGGGCGATGGGAGGTCGGCAAGCGGCGACGCCGCCGTTCGTTTCGTCTGTCATGCTCGTGATTATACGGCCCGACTTGAGACAGCGGCGAACTTCGCTCTTCGGGAAGTCACTCCGCCAAGTCCGTTCGTCCGAGTTTCTGCTTGAGGTACGGCAGCATGGTCTTCATGATGTTCGAACCAGTGGTGCCGGTGAACACCGGCACGTCGGTGACGGGCATCGGCTGCGTCGAGGTCATGCCCATCATCGACGACAGACCCGTGGCCTCACGGGGCGACAGCTGCCGTATGCCGATCGCCAGCACACGGCCGGGGTATCGCCGAGCGATGGTCGCATACGTGGTCGGGTCCTTCTGCCCGTCATCGCCGATCAGGATGAACCGCATGTCGGGGAAGTCCGCCATGAGCTGTTCGGCGAACTCCAGCTTGTGCTGCGGACCGGACGGCACGAACGTCTTCGGGCGCGGGTCGAGGTCGCGCAACAGCAGCGGTCCTTCGGGGAAGCCGTGATACGAGATGAAATGCCGGATCGATCCTTCCACGTTCCAGGGGGACGTCGACAGGTAGAAGAACGGCGCGTCGGGGAACATGTCCTGCAGTTTGGTGAACAGCACGCTCATGCCCGGCACGGAGTTGCGCTTCTTGGGGTTCAGGAACAGCAGGTTGTATGCGGCCTTCCACAATATCGGCGCCTGCGTGACCATAACGGTGTCGTCCACGTCGGAGATGATGCCGACCTTCGCGCTGGAGGGGATGGTGAACAGGCTCGCCGAGACCTCCGGCCGCCCCTTCACGCGATAGGTGACGCGGTGAACGCCGGTCTCCAGCTGATGCTCGGCCACCAGATCGAGGTATCCGCTTTCGTCGGACACCGCGTATTCGCTGCCGAGATCTCGCACGGGATTGAATTCGTCATATCGCTCGGATTCGCCGATCTGCACGGTTTCCAGCGGTGTCCCGTCTATGCTGATACGCACCTGCACGCGGGACGCGGGAATCGCCAGCATGCCTTTGATGCCGCGCGTCAGTGTGCCGGCGTTGCTGTGCTTGGGCGCGTACACGGTGCGGCAGATCAGCCTAGAGTAGACCTCGGTGCCATAGCCGACGTACGGGTCCACGCGCGGGAACCAGTCGAGCTTGCGCGCGACGGCGGTGGACAGTCGCACCCACAATCCGAACGTGCCGGTGACGGCCCGGCGCATGCGGCGCACCAGTACCGGCTGCACCTCGATGCGCTCGTGCCGCGACGCGGCGTCGAACGTGGTGACGACCGGGCGTGCGGGAATCGGCACGGTGAGCATGTCGTCCTGCGGGGAGCCGGTCTGCCCGGACGGGTCGTGAGCCGCGTTGTCCGGATCCGATCCGTCATGTATCGGGCCGTCATGCCGCAGCCCGTCATCCCGCCCGCCGAGAGGGCGCGCTCCGCCCCGGCGTGGTGTGTTGTCGTGTGCGATGCTCATGGGTTCCGCCATCCGTTATCACGTTAGCTGTATGTCAAATATATCCGTCGGATATGTCGTCGTCATGTACCTTCGTCACCGTCGGCCATCGCCGGCTTGCGTTGTCGGTCGCCGACGGCGGTGCCGGTCACTGGGCGATCTTCGCGTAGGATTCGGCGTCGAGCAGTTCCGGCTCGTCATCGTCCAGCTCGATCTTCAGCAGCCATCCTTCGCCGTACGGGTCGTTGTTGACGACGGAGGGGTCGTCCGCGGCGTCATGGTTGACATAGCGGATGGTACCGGCGACCGGGCAGACCAGCGGTTCGACGGCCTTGGCCGATTCGAGCTCAAGGACCTCGTCGCCGGCCTCCACGCGCGTGCCCTCGTCCGGCAGGTCAATGAAGACCAGCTCGCCAAGCTGCTGCTCGGCGTACGCGGTGATGCCGACGATGGCCGGGGACACCGAATCGTCCACCCACACGTGCTCTTCCGAATACTGCAGGTGATCGGGGATGTCAAGGTTCAACGGGTTGTCGATTGCGTTCTCGTCACTCATGCCCCCAGTGTATCGCACAGCGCTTATCGATGGGTCTGACCCTGAGCCGGACGGCGAGGCCCCGAAAACGCAGCCGGCCCCGCCGATCGGAAACAATGATCGGCGGGGCCGGCATCAGCGGTATAGTCAGCGCAATCGCCTGAAAATCAGCGCACAGCGGAGGTCGGCGTAGTCCCCACGATCTGCACCATGGCGCCGATCGGCAGGAAGTCATACACCCACTTGGCGTCCTCGACGTGCATGTTGGTGCATCCGTGCGACTTCGGAGTGCCGCTGGCGATGCCCGCGGTGTTCCACGGTGCGCCGTGGAAGCCTTCGCCCTGGTTGTAGTATGTGACCCATGGCACGTTCGGCGTGACGTAGCCTTCGCCGCGCATGGTCTGCGACTGGTACTTGGTGTGCACGAAGAACGTGCCGTTGTCGGTCGGCGTGGATGGCTTGCCGGTGGAGACGATGAAGGTCTTCACCAGGGTCGAGCCCTTGTAGGCGTACACCTTCTGCTCGCTGAGATTGATGACCATGTGAGGGTCGCCGTTGGGCGACGTGTAGTCCACCTTGCGGCTTTCGGTCTTGTGATCGGTCACCTTCACCGTGGCTGTGAGCTCCGCGCCCCTGCCGGCGTTCAGCGCGTCGAGCACCTGCGCGGCGGTCTCGTCGGTGCTCTGGACGGCCACGCCGTCGACGCCCTTCTGCGTCACGGTCAGCACGGTACCGTCGGTGTTGGTGATGTTCTTCTCGACGACCATGTCCTGGTCGAGTTTCTTGGCGAGGTTCTGCGACAGATATGTCTTGATGGCGTCCTGATCGTATGCCAGCGTGATGGTGCCCTTCTGGATGTCGGGCTTGACCTGGATCCACTTGGCTATCTCATCGGCGGGAAGCGTGAACGTCTTGCCCTTGGAGTTGCCGATGACCAGCGACGACGTCAGTCGCTTGTTGGCGTCGTTCGCCGCACTCGTGGCGGTTTCGACGGTGATGGGCATGGCGACGTCGGAGTACATGACGCTCAGTTTTTGTGCTTCGCCGGGCTGGGAGACCGCCTTCTTGACGGCCGCGATCACGTCCGACGGGTCGGCTTCCTTGCCCTCGTTGCCTTCCGTGACGATGAACTTCTTGGAGTTGGCGTCGTAGCTGATGTTCGAGGCGACCGCGCGATCCTGCTCCTCGACGAGCTGCTCGGTCAGGTAGGTGCTCAGCTTGTAGTTGTCGGTCGTGGCGGACAGCCGGACGTCCTGCTTGGCGAACGGGTTGATGCGGGTGAAGATGTTGCCGGATTTCGCGTCCAGCAGGTTGCGCACGGTCTGCTTGACGTTGACGGTCACGCCGAGTTTGTCGAGGCCCGCCTTGACGTTGTTGCCCTCGGAATCGGTGACGGTGATGGCCGAATCGGACACGGCCTGGTTGACGATGCCGGTGAGCTCGCTTTCGGTCTTGCCCATGACGCTGACGTTGCCGAATCGGACGCCCGGGGCGACGCGGTCCTGGAAATACCAGTTCGTGCCGAAGAATGCGGCCACCAGCAGCACCAGCAGTGCGCCGATGATGCTGAACGCGATGATCATGCCGCGCTTCGGGTTCTTCGTCTTGGCCGCGGACACGCCCTTGCCCAGCGCAGCGTCATCGGCCGGGTTCATGGCGACCGCGGCGAAGGCGACGGTCGCGACGTCGTCCGCGGCGGGACGCTGCGGGGCAAAGGATGAAGTCGCAGGTGCGGCGGGCTGCGGCTCAGGAGCGGCCTCATCGTCCAGCTCGGCCAACGGGTCGAAAGCCTGAGTCTCCTGCGACTCCTGCGTCTGTGCGGAGGCCGCATCCGCCTGCCGCTTCGCCTGAGTCTCCTGGACCAGACCCGCTAGACCGGAAGGCTCAGCGTCAAACGTCGACCCGTCATGAAGGACGGGCATGTTCAGAGGCGGGATGTCCATCTGATCATCCAGCGGGAAGACTGCCTGCGTGCGCTCGTCTTCCTGATTATCGTCTCCCGTGTATTCGTTAGCCATTCCTGTTCCTTTACTTCGACTCTCTGGCTTCACTATAACACCCGGCAGCCATACGAATCATTGTCGCGCGGCGCATGTCACAGTTCGCGGCCGTACCACTCCTCAATCATGTACCGGGCGATTGTGGATTTGCCGGGAGCTTCCATACGGCCCTCCGACAATTCGATGGTGTATTCGTCACGGGTCACCCAGCGCGCGGTCTCCGTCTCCTCGCCATCCACCAGGATGTCGGTGCTCAACGCCTGCGCCTTGAACGCCATCATCAGGGACGCGGGGAACGGCCACGGCTGGGAGCCGAGGTAGCGCACCTCGCCCAGGTCGATGCCGGTCTCCTCCTTGGCCTCGCGCCGTGCCGCGTGCTCAAGGTTCTCCCCCGCCTCGACGAATCCCGCCGACACGGAGTACAGCAGCGGATTGCGCCAGGCGCTGTTGTGCTGCAAGAGCAGCCGGTCCTGACTGTCCACGATCGCGGTGATGACAGCGGGCTCGATGCGGGGGAACAGCAGACGGTTCCCGTCGCCCGCATTCGTGCACCGCTGCGACCATCCACCCATCGCCGCCTTGACCGGAGCCCCGCAGGAGGGGCAGAACCGCTGCCCGGCGTACCATATGCTCAGGGTCACCGCGGTCGTGGCCTGTCCGGCCTCGCGGGCGTTGGCGTGCGCGGCGAACCCGCGCAGATCCACCCAGTCGAACCGTTCCACGGCCTGTTCCAGCATGTCCAGTCTGTCAGGCGCGACCGCACCGGGAGCATTGCCGTCGGCATCAAACGCCGCGTCGGCGCCGAGCGACGGCGACGGAATCGCCGAGGCCGCGCCGGGGGCCGACATCCGAGTGATGTCGAGTGCCACCACATGCTCGTTGCGCAGCGCGCCATACGATCCCAGGAATATCGGCACCACTTCGGGGTGGACGGCCAGGGCGGAACCCGCGTACGCGCCCGGCAGCGTGCTCAGCCTCATGTTCGCGGAGGCATAGTTGACGGCATTGCCCTGACCGCGCGGCACGGCCAGCAGGCCGCCCCGCACCAGGATGACCTTGGTGACGGGGTCGGCGAACAGCGTGTCGAACAGGTCCGGATCTCCGCGCCGGGCGACCTGATAATCGATGTCGCCCTGCGCCAGCGGCAGGAACGGCAACGTCTGGGTCAATGCCAATGGTGAAAACATCACTTCACACTCCTCATGTATCCATCGTCAATCATCGTCGCGGCAGGTCACACCGCCGGCGCCACCGGCACCACCGCACCGCGGATGCCGTGTCCGGCCGACTGCGCCCGCGATCAGTCGCGCAGATGCACGCGTCGCACCAGATCGAGCAACGCGCTCGCCACCTGATCGGGATGCTCGACCGCGCTGAAATGCCCGCAATCCTCGATGACCGTGAAACTCGGCGACGTGCCGGTCATCGCATCGGCGAGCGCCCGCATCGCCGGCCTGGGGCTGAACGGGTCCTTGTCGCCGCACAGCACCGCCGCGGGAGCGGTGACGAGCGGCAGCTGATCGCTGAGGTCAGGCCTGCCGGCGGCCATGCGCTGACGCCAACCCACGCCCTGTGGCGTCTGCTCGCCAATCCAGCGGGCGAACAGCACCCTGCCCTCATCGGACTGCTTGAAGCTTGAATCGGACGGCGTCGCATCGGCGAAATGCATGACCGGCTTCACGGTTTGCGTCGCCTCGCATTCGCTCGCGCACGCCAGCCGGTTCGCGCGGGCCTCGGGGCCATCGGCGCCCGCTTTCGTGTCGCACAGCGCGAGTCCCGCGACCATGTCCGGATGGCGGCGCTGGATGTCCAGCACCACGTATCCGCCCATCGACAGTCCGGCCCATACGGCCTTGTCGTAGCCGGCGGCACGCACCAGATCGACATAGGCGTCGGCCATCAGGTCGAGCGCGTCCGTGAGCGCCCCGTCGGCCGCCACCCGCCCGCTGTCGGCCGGCTCGGGAATCGGACCGGTCCCGGCGCCCGGCATGTCCGGCGCCCACACCGTCACCGACGGGTCGCCCGTCTCCCGCGCCTGCCGGGCAATCTGCTCCGCGCAGTCGTCCCACATGCGGTGGTCGACGGGGAATGCGTGCACCAGCACCAGCGGTGTCCCTTCCCCCGTCGCGTATACCGTATTGCTCAGCGTCATCATCGTTGCGCTCCTATATCGTCATCGTTTCATCGCCCGGTGTCGGCCACTGTCGTCGGCCGCCGTCCGCGCCCCATTCCCACCGATCATGCCGCCGTCCGGCCGGCCCGCATCCTCTCGCGGACCGGCCGGATGGAGAGACGGCACGTCACAAATCCAGCCAGGCCAACGCCTGACGGACTATACGGTCATGTCCGTTCGTCATCTGCCGGATGAACGTCTCCATCATCTCGCCGCGCGGATCGACCCACTCGACGTCCAGTGTCTCGTCCTGCGGCTTGCAGTCACCGGCGATCGGCACCACATAGCACAGCGTTATCGCATGCTGCCGCGGATCGTAATACTCGCTTAGTCCCGGCGTCGGGAAGAACTCGGCTACGGTGAACGGCTGCAGGCTCTGCGGCAGCATCGGCAGCGCTATGTCGCCCAGATCCTTGGCGACGTTGCGCGCGATGGCCTCGCGGATGCTCTCATGGAACAGCACGCGGCCGGTGATCAGCGTGCGCTCTATGGACCCGTCGTCCGAGACGTGCAGCAAGGAGCCGATCCGGGAGACCCTGCCCAGGTCGTCAGTGCGAATCGGGACGATCTCCACATAGGCGATCGGCAGCTGCCGACGGGCACGACTGATGTCGGCCGGACCGAGCCAGCCGGGCGGATTGCCGTGACCGGATCCTCGGATGAAATCCTCGGGCGTGATGTCATCGAATTCGCCGCGCCGGCGGCCGGCGTCGAAATCGCCCTCGTCAGGTACTTCGTCATTCAAAACTGGCATGGTCTTATTATCGCCCAACTCGCGTGACGACAACGTGTCGATTTCGACAAGGATTCCTGAATGCGATGTGAATCACGGAAAACGCGCGATGCGGGCGTCCGCATTCGTCCGTCGGCGTAGTTTGTTGAGTGGTGCTGGGATGCTGGGGGACGACAACGGATGGGAACATCACCATGACAACGAGGGAGGAAACGATCATGGCAACCGTTCAGCTCAATGCGCAGGACTTCGAGAAGACCATCACCGACAACAACCTGGTGTTCGTGGATTTCTGGGCCACCTGGTGCGGCCCGTGCCGCGCGTTCGGCCCCACGTTCGAGGCCGCGAGTGAGGAGAACCCCGACATCGTCTTCGGCAAGGTCGACATCGACGCGAACCAGGATCTGGCCAGCGCGGCCGGCATCCAGGCAGTGCCCACGCTGATGATCGCGAAGCAGGGCCAGATCATCTTCAAGCAGGCCGGCGCGCTGCGCGCCGAAGACCTTGACGACCTGATCGCGCAGGCGAAGGCGCTGGACGTTTCCGCCGCCGCGCAGGATTCGGCCGCTTCCGCCGAATAACCGACGATTCCCGGCGGATTCCGCGTTCGTGCGCCATGGCGGCCCATGGAGGCCAGGCGAAGGTGCCACGGGCGCGGGCGGAACGCGGAATCCGCCGGCTCCAAGATTTCACAAGATCGTCATAGTGGTCTAAACTTGGATTTGGTGTGTACTCCGGTGCGGCGCCCACCAGCGTCGACGCATCACCGCCCGTCGTAATTGACGGCCGGATTCGCCGAGGATTGTCCGTCAATCAAGGAGCATAATGGCCAGCCATCGCAAAACCAATGCACCAACGCTGCTGTCGCTGAGCAAACGCCAGTGGATCCGCATCGTAGCGATCGCCGCGGCGATCGTCATGGTGGTTGCGGCCGGCATCGTCTCCCGAAACTTCTACATCGGTCGTGGCCGCGGAACCACGGTCAACGAATACTCGGCCACCGACCTCGCCGGAAGCAGCGTCTCGCGAAGCAACAACCGTGCGGATCTGCGTGGCGCCGACGCCAACACCAGCTATGTGACGGTGAAGATCAATGGCAAGTCCCGCTTCGTGCTGGGCGACAATTTCACCGATGTCAAATCCGTACTGGACGCGGGCAACATCACGTTGGAGCCGGAAGACAGCGTCACGCCGGCCCTGACCACGAAGGTGGACGAGTCCACGGTCATCTCCATCTCGCGTGCCGACACGCAGGCCGAGACCTCGGAGACCGCCATCGCGTTCAACACGGTCAAGAAGGAGACCACCAGCCTGCCGCAGGGTCAGCAGAAGGTGCAGACCGAAGGTCAGGAAGGCGTGCTGCAGACCACCAGCATGGTCACTCGCTCCGCGGGCAAGGTCGTCTCGTCCACCGTCTTCGCCAAGTACGTCAAGAAAGCCCCTGTCGACAAGGTGATCTTGGTCGGCACCGGTTCCACCGAAGAGGCGGCCGCGAACACGCTCGGTGACACCGTCCCCTCCGGCGAGAAGCAGAAGTGGGCGCATGACTGGCTGCTGGCGAACGGTTACACCGAGGCCGACTTCACCGCCGCCAACTTCATCATCAATCATGAGTCCGGCTGGCAGACGAACGCCACGAACCCGAGCTCGGGCGCATACGGCCTGCCGCAGGCGCTCCCCGGCAACAAGATGGCATCCGCGGGTGCGGATTGGCGCACCAACTACCAGACGCAGTTCAAGTGGTTCGTGAACTACTGCAACCAGCGCTACGGCTCCATCACCGGTGCCTACGCCTACTGGAAGGCCAACAGCAACTACTGACGGCGGGCGCGCTATCGTTTCTTCAACCGGCTCCTGCGGGGCCGGTTTTTGTTGTCGCAAGACTCACCTATAAAGCCGATCGCAATGCGAGAAGGCCTGACAACTACGAATTGGCCGCAATTGCGTCGTTATGTGCGCGCCGAAACGACGAGTACGCGCACATAACGACGCAAAATAACCTGCCGTTCACGGCAGAGCCGGCAAGAGTGGGCAGTCTATATGAACCACCCCCAGTCGCTTCGCGACAGCCCCCGCCAGCGGGGGCGAGAGTAATGTCCTCGCCAGCGGGGGGAGCTGTCGCGAAGCGACTGGGGGTGGTCAAACAGGATGGCCGACCGCCAATCACCATCTATCAGTCGTCGCTACCTTGCGGGTGGGTCGGCTGGGTCTCGTGACCCCGCGAATCACCGATCTGCGAATCCGTGCTGCCGTTCAGGTCGTCGCCATTGTCGTTCTGGTCGTCCTGTTGTTGTTGCTGGCGCTGCTGCTCCTGCTGGCGCTGCTGCTCCAGATACTTCTGCTGGGCGGTGTACTCGTTCATCGACACGGTCACCGCGTCTCCGGCGTCCTTCACATCGGTGATAGACTGCTGCATCTCGTTCAGATCGGCGTCATCCTGCTGCAGCAATGCGTTCGCCTGATCGATGGCGGACTGCAGCGTGGTCCTGGTCGAGTCGTCCAGCACAACGCCCTTGCTGTCATCGTAAATCTTCTGCGCGCCGGTGACGGCCGTCTGCAGTTCATGCTTGATAAACTCGACCTTCTCCGCCTTTCCGTCGTTCACAGCCTTGGTGGCCTGGGCGACGTTCGTCTTCGCCTTGGTGCTGGCGCGCGCGATCTGCTTGTTCTTGCTGGCATTGGCGTTCAGCGTCTCGGTGCCCAACGCCACGTCGCACGAGACCGGCTCGCTGGCCGAGGACGCCTTTGTGACCGCGCTGTTCAGCGTCTCCAGGACGGTCGGATCGGACACATCGCCTTGCGGAATCTGCTGCGCAGGCTTGGCTTCGCTGAGCGCGGACTGCAATTCGGAAAACGCCTTGTCGGCCTTGGTCTTCGAGGTCTTGCACAGGCTCGCCGCCTGATCGAGCTCGTTCTGGTTCTGCACGTGGCGCCACCACAGGAATCCGCCCGTAGCGGCGAGCGCCACGACAACGACCGCGACGACGGCGATGATGATAGCGCGGCGGTGGCCATGTTGCTTTCGAGAACTGCCGTCCGCCTTGCCGCCCGGCTCTCCGCTCCCATGAGGAGGCACCGCCGCGCCCGCCTCAGGCGGCAGTGGCACGGTCTGCGGCGTCATTCCGGCTGTAGGTGGCACGCTCTGCGTGGGCGTAGGGAAAGCACTCAACGGCTGTATCACCATAGTGACGTCGTTGTTGCCTTGCGGCTCTTCCTCCTCCGGCACGGTGGGGATATCGGACACGTCCTCCAGCCCCAGCGGATCGGAGGCAGAGACATGCACCGGCCGCACGGTGTCCTCCGGTTCAGGCAGGGGAACGTGGGGACTGGAAGCACCATACGATGGGCCCCTCCCCGATGAAGCGTCCTTGACGCCGCCCGTCGAGGGGAACATCACGTCGGGGATGTCCCACGCGGGATTGTCGAGGAACTGCATGCCCTCATCATCTGCGGCCTGCTGTCCGGCAGCGCCGGCCCCCTCCTGTGCCGCGGGTTCCGTCTTGCCTTCTGCCGCAGTCGGAACCGGGACATTTCCGATGACACTCGTGGTGGCGCCGGCGGCATCAGCAGCCACGGCATCGCCCAGCGCTACGGCCTTATATTCGGCCGCATGCCGCTCGGCGCCCGGTTCAATGCCCTGCACAGCGTCACGCTCCCCTGTTTCGGGCAGTCCCGCGCCGTCGCCGGCATCGTCCCATTGCATATCACGCTCATGCGCTTCATGCTCGTTCATCATCCGCCCCCGATTCATGTCCGCTTTCCGGGATTCGCCCGGCCTTCTGTTCCCTATTATGGCCGTTTCACCGGCATATTCAACGTTCACGCCATTATATACGGTACCGTCCTGACCATGTCATGCGCCGATACGCCCAAGGTAGCATGTCATCGCCTCCACAGGCCATGAGCATCGTCACCGCGTCACCATCACAACCGCGTTGTCGCCATGGAAGGGCCACAAAACGCACAGTCGCTGGCGAGAGCCGCGCGACCTGCATAAACTGTCCAATCATTGCGTAAGTTTATGATGGTAGAGGAGATTCGCAGGGGATGGTATTCAGTCTTCCCGCGAGTTGGAACAAACGTGTTCCGCCGCGGGCGCAGGCTTGTGCGGCGAGGGCTTAGATGGGAGAGCAGATGACTGCAAACAGGCCAAATACACCTGTTGACAAGATGACCGACGATCTTCAGCTTTTTTTCCGCAAGATGGCCGAGGAAGAGGCGGAAGCCGGGGAATCGGCCGACGACGGCACTGCCGGAGAGTCCACGGACAATGACGCGGATATGCTCGCGAACGTGGCGGATACGACCCCCGCGGCCGGTCCGATTCTGGGTCAGGAAGGCCACGAGGGCAGCGAAGCGCATCGCAGCGGCGGCAGTGGCCACAGCGGTGGATCCTCCCGTTCCCATTCGCGCGGTTCGCGCAGCGACAGCCGAAAGAAGAAGCACCGCCGCCTGGCAGTGCTTCTGGTCGTCCTCGCCTTGGTGCTGGTCCTGGTCGTCTTCCCCGTGATCGCAATCTGGTGGTACGCGCACATGATCGACGAGAACATCGCGATGCGCAACGCGGAGGCCGAGGCGGCACTGTCCGGGCCCGAGCCGAACTCGGACGGCGCGTTCTACGCGCTGCTCATGGGCTCCGACAAGCGCAGCAACAAGGAGAACGGCCGCAGCGACAGCATCATGCTGGTCCGCGTCGACCCGAAGCGTGCGCAGGCCGATATCATCTCTATTCCGCGAGACATGATGGTCAACATCAGCGGTGGTGTCAGCAAGATCAACGCCGCATACTCATATGACGGCGCGGCTGGCGCCATCCGCGCGGTATCTAAGTTTGCGGGAGTGCCGATCACGCACTACATGGAGGTCGATTTCAGTCAGATGGTGGCACTGGTGGACGAGTTGGGCGGCATCACGGTGAACGTGCCGGAATCGTTCTCCGGCGGCAACGGCGGCGGGTCCCTGAAGGCCGGTACGCAGACGCTGAACGGCGAGCAGACACTCGTCTTCACGCGTGAACGCTACAAGGTCCAGGGCGGCGATTTCTCGAGAGCCCAGGCGCAGCGCATCGTGCTGACGGCCATCATCAACAAAATCCTGGATCAGCCGGTCACCAAGTGGCCTGATTTGGTACGTCAGTTCTCGAAGGGCCTGTCGACCGATATGTCCGTGACGGACTTCCTGTCCATCGGGCAGAAGTTCTATGGCAAGAGCGTGACGCTGAACACCGCCGGCTGCCCCTCGTACGCATTCGAGCAGAACGGCGTGAGCTACGTCGGCGTGGAATACGAGGAGTGGCAGGACATGATGCGCCGCACGGACGCCGGCCTCGGCCCGAAGAGCACCATCGACATTCCCGAGCCGCAGGCATCCAACAAGAAACTGGGTGCCGCGTCCAACGCCGAGTCGCCGAAGGACTACAAGGAGCTGGTGAACAAGTCACTGAACTCAAACAGTGTCATCGGCAACGAGTGACGACGCCCCCCCCCCGAAGAAATCAGCCCCTCGAAACCGCTATCTGCATTTCGAGGGGTTGATTCTTGCGTCACCGGACATCTATCTGCATTTCGAGGGGGTGCCGAAACGCGATATTCGAAGTATGACGGCCCGATGGCCATTGGAATCATGCGGTTTTCATGCCCCGGCTACTTTGCCACCAGCCCCTTGAAACGCAGATAGATGTCTGGAACCCGCCGAATCAACCTCACGAAGCACAGATACCGCCTTCTGCGACCCGGCCCACGCGAAGGACGGCCAGCTGCCATCGACTACGAACCAGCTGGAGGAAGGGGCCGACACCGCGGTCAAACGCATGCTCGACTGACCAACACAGGAGCCTATCCGAAGATCACATGAAACGATGCTGCGAATGAGCGATCTACATGCTCACCGATCACCCCGACCCTGTGTCGTCCGTCATCCCCAATCATTGGAGGATGAGGAGGGAAAGGAGCGGCGAGGCCACGGAGCCGGAGCCAAGGACCGTGACCGCCGTGCAGCTGACCGCTGACGGCGTCAACGACCACGAAAGCGGGTTCGACATCAGAACAGGCTGGGCCGGACGATCACACTGACCCATCAACACACCCGGATAAGACACACTTTTCGACACTTAGCCCGGAATTCGATAGCGCAGGAGCCGGCCCCATGATACACAAGGAATCCGCCTCTACTTCCATTTCCTCCTCGGAGGTTGGCTTATGTTTTGTTATGGCGTTCACCCGCGGCCAGTGATATCTAGGGTGTGTTTACGCTAGTTGGGTTTTTGGCTGTGTTTTTCAGGTAGACGGCGACGAGAATGAGCCGGAGGTCGGCGAGGAAGGCCTCGTCGAGCCTGCCGTAATGGGTGGCGGCCTTGCGGTAGCGCTTCATGCGGTTGAAGACGCGTTCGACCATGTTCCGCCCCCCCCGGCCGGGGCGCCGACGGGCCGGGAGCCCCCTTCCTCGGCGCCCCGGCCGCGTGCCGGTGGGCCTCCGCGCTCGTGGAGTCCATGGCGGGAGGAGCGGATCTCCGCCCCGATGACCCGCTCCTCCCGCAATGCCGTGAACAGGCGCTCCATCGCGCCATCCCCGGACCAGCGGTCGAACCGCCGGTAGACGGTGACCCACTTGCCGCAGCACTCCGGCAGGCCCCTCCACGGGGCTCCCGTGCGGCACATCCACGGCAGGGCGTTGACGAACGTGTGGTTGCCGCGCCGGCGCGGCAACGGATGCGCGACCCCCATGAACCGGCCAAGTGTGACGTCATACCTCGGCGTACACATACGACAATTATCACGCAAAACTGAAATAGCGTAAACACACCCTAGAAGAAGACATCCGTACCCCGTCAAATACGGTTACTCGCGCAGCTTGCTTGCCGCGAAGATAAACAATGGCAGCGCGGCGAACGCGTAGTTCTCGCAC
>ERZ1031746.176-NODE-176-length-26105-cov-31.324722_pt1 | contig 26105 bp, 27 predicted proteins | sample MGYA00518171_ERZ1031746 | MGnify/ENA primary metagenome ERZ1031746 (study PRJEB33719, sample SAMN04261238) | wastewater metagenome | biome: rural village; feature: human; material: feces | host: Homo sapiens | place: El Salvador | collected 2013-01-07 ...
AATTTGGACGGTGTCGGCGGTGATGGCGCCGGTGGAATGAGAACACCGGCATCGTCCGGTTCCTTGATGGATTCCCGAGTGCCTGTCAACCAAACTGATGGTTCTCGGGAGGAAGGGAAATGACGACACCGGTGTGTGTCCGACGGCGTATCAGGCAGCTCGACCGCCAGGGCCTGAGCCACAGGGAGATATCGCGGAAACTCGGCGTATCGCGCACGACCGTGGTCAGGTACGCCAACCACGGGGATTATTCACCCAGACCGTCGTATACCGCCCGGCCGGGCAGGTCACTGGTCGACGACGGGTACGCGGCCGTCGTGGACGGATGGCTGACCGTGGATTGGCAGCAACAGTGCTGGCAATCTGGGGACTATTTCATCTATGCGCTCATTCTGATTTCCACGTACAAGTGGTAATAAAGACCGTTCATCACCAAGCAGATATAGCTGACAACCAGCATCGGACCCTCTCTCTACAGCCGCATCCATAGTGTTGTCCTTGACAGAGCATGATATGGGCATCTTCATCACCGGATTGTGGAGATTGCCCGTCATCATGATCGGCTTCGGCATGCTCCTGCTGTTCGACCGCGTTACCTTCCACAGCCACGTCATCAATCGAATCGCTCAATCCGCATTCGCTGTATATCTCATCACCGACTACGCCGCGTTCGAGAAACTGCTTTGGATCCGTCTATTCAACCTGCAGAACCTCTACCAGCAACCACTCGCGATCCTGCGGATCCTCGGCGTTCTGCTGGCAATCTACGCGCCCTGCACCCTGGTCGACTTCATCCGCCAGCTGCTGTTCGCTGTCACCATCGGCCGGCAGCATGGACATTGTTCGATCTGCTATGGAATAAAAGCCACCATTATTCTTCCAATTGATTAGCCAATAGCCCAAGAAAAGTAATGCATTACCTTTAGCACAAGCACTGAGCACCTCTAATAAATTATAAAGGCATAAGCTTTACACCGAATCTCTCGATCTCATTCGCAAATTCAACACAGTATTTACTGGACAGCAATTTATTCGGAGTGCAACCACTGAGATCAATGTTATTAATCCATTCAATTCCCCAATACTTCCCAATTTCCTGTTCTTTAAGCGTAGCCGTAAGAATCACTTGATTGTCAAGATCTTTAAAGAGCGGAAGCATTTTTTCTTCACGTCCGGTTGAAAGTTCTTCAGCTCTAAATGAATCCACAAGAATAGGCAATTGATGATGCAAACAGTCTACCACTGCATATATTCTGGCCATCAGGAATTCGGTAGCTTCGCTACCGCTGTAGGGTTTCCCATCTGTTGTGAATAAATCAGAGTAATCAGGAGACCCATCATTATCCCCAAGTTTCCTACGTATTTTATTCATCTTCGCGACAATTTTATCTTTTAGATTCTTCCTATCTACCTTATTTTTAGCGCTAATCTGCTTGTCTGTTTTGATTATGTGATCGACGCTCGAAAGCTCATCAGCAATTAACGTCAGTTCCTTATCGATATCCTCTAAACTTATATAATCTTCTCTATATACGAAGATATCTTCCAGAGTAATATTACGAGAATCAGTTATCTTATTAAAGAGATCTTGCTTTTCCCGAATTTCTAAATCAAGTTTTTTGCCGTATTCTCTTGTTCACTAATTCGTTCTTTCAAAGAATCAATAATTTGACTTCTCATGTCACTTGTAGTTATATCGAATATGAATTTAGAACCATTCATTCGATATCCGATTTCACACGATCCGCAGACGAGACATTCGAGCGAATCGACATCAAGACTGTTATTAAGTGACCGCAATTGACAAAGAACCCCTTCATTTTTCACCTTGCGAGCCAGAAATCGGTTTTTCTGTTTTTGTAATTCAGTAATTTCATTCCCTAGTTTTTCGAGCTCCGCGATCAACCTATCGGTTTCTTCGCGATCCGCAGTTGGACTAATGGCAGTAAGTGCCGAGCCCATTCTGCTGAGTTTTTTTGACTTCTTGGATAATTCTTTTTTACGAGTCTCTAGCCTCTGTTTTTTATTCTTTATTTCAATCAATTCCTCATCATTGAGAGTTTGGCCTACAAGACCAGCCTGAGCATATATCATTTCCATGAAATCATTTTTGTTGTAACGCCCACCATAAATTCGTGCGGTATTACGCTTGGCCTGAGGCATAAAAGCCATTTGTTCAAATAAATCAGTTGAGACAATATGCGCTTTGTCATCTTTGACAATTCGAGGAAGCTCAAAAATGTGATTGTTCCAATAACGGTCAAAATCACGAACTGATTCGATCGGCTTGACAGCATCGCCTTCTTTTATTATGAAAGTATTCCCACTACGCAAAATCGACAGAGATCGATTCCCATCAATCTCTAAATCGATTAGAAAAACATACTCCTCAGCAGGAAAGCTTGCAGGAAACATTGGAACAGAACCAAGCGCATACATCATCGCTTGCATGATAAGGGTCTTTCCAACATGATTTTCACTGCTGGAAATGATGTTGAGCCCATTCGTAAAACCGGATTGAATATAAGCTTCCGAGCTGTTGCCAAAAGCTATTTGTTTTATTGTAATCATAACTTCAGATGATCCTTAATATTCGCAATAAAATAGAGTACAGACTGCTTATTTAACTGCTGACATGCCAACACCTTTTTCTCATCGAGTCTATCAAAAATTGTATTAATATCCGCATCATGATCATTAGTTAATTCCGATACAATATTGTCAAGTAAATCCCAGAAAGCTTCTTTGCTGTTTTTATCAAAAAATTGAAGATTAATATGTTGTTGACAATTTTCAAGTATTACATCCTCATCTTCTGGCGGCATAGAATGGAGATATTCATTAAAGCTAGATGGACTACCGGATTTCATTAAATCATAATTAATAACACGTTGAATAATAAGAAGTTCAATATTTCTTCTCTCTAGAACCCGAGCACATTCATACACTTGATCCGGTTTTTTAATTGATTTATTTACAATAGAAGGTTTATTTTTAAAATTTGATTGAGCGTTTCTTATTTCATTGAAAATTGCTTGAAGTCTTCTTGAGCTTGGCATAATTGCAGACGACACTTTAACCAATGGGCGTATATAATCAGTCTCATTAGGTTTCGACAGTGCGAATTTTACCTCATGAAGAAAATCATTGATCTTTTTGTCCAAAACCAGTGAGTCGTTAATATATTTTTTATTACTACATTCTTCCTTCAATCCATCATAAATACTTTTCTGCGCCCCTAAAGCGACGTCTTTAAATCTGAAACAATCTAATGTTTTATCCGTCAGGATCGTCGATGACACCCCATCGACAAAAAGAGTATAGCTTTTAAAATAATGAGAAAATTCTGAAATATAATTCTTGAATAATGTTACAAGATCTCTTCCAATTTCCTTTGGACTAGTCTTCTTCGTTGCCTTTGACTGAACATCATATAAATGAGTAGAGCAATTATTCATTCCAGTAACATCATTGAAACAATCAATAGCAAAAGCGTCTATGTCATCTTTATCCTCATCGAAGCAAAGCAGATGCAGTAAAGATTTAGTCTCAGCTCTATTTCCAGATGAGGTCGTTGCCTCAGAGGTATCGAATACATATACCATAAATATCTTCCTCACCACATGTTATAGATCAGTAGAAAACGTGAATAGGCATTGTCCTGTTTTCTTGCCCCAATAACTAGGCAGCAACGAGCGAAGGGCATGCACCAATAGTAAGAAAACGTGTATTCAGCATCACTTCACTCCGTTCTTGCTCTCCAGTCTTACCTATTAATTACGTCTTATAATATGCCGAATACGTGCAATATACAGTAGGGGTTGTAGACATTTTCTCGGAGATAAGCACGCAGCCATTCCTCGGCTTTGACGGTACTATACCAGACTCATCCAACCGAGCTACTGTTTAATATGCGCATGGCTGTGTCAGCGGATGTAAATCATCGATCAGGGTGAGCACCTCGTCACGGGTATGCTCCTCCTAATGTTCAGGATAGACGGACTCCGTCTTCATCCTGCCGAAGAACCCTTCCGCGGCGGCGTTGTCCGGACCGCGGCCCTTCGCTCCCATCGATCCCGCCAGCCCGAACCGCTCCATGAGTTCCGGCCACCCCGGCCACCCATAGTGACCGCCGCGGTCGGAACGCACCAGAGGACGCGCGCCCTCGGGCAACGTGGCGGCCACCTTCTCCAGCATGGTGTCGGCGAGCCGCGCGTCGGGGCCGTATCCGGCCGCGCAGGCGACTATCTTGCCGTCGTGGCAGTCGATCACCGGCGAGAGATACGCCTTGCCGTCCGCCGCCTTGACCTCGGCGACGTCCGTCAGCCACTTCTCGTCGGGACGTTCGGCGGTGAAGTCCCAGGCAATCAGGCTGCCGGGAGCGTGAGTCGTTTCGCCCTCGTAGGAACCGTACCCGCGACGTCCGGGAACATGCGCCACGAGCCCGCCCTCGGCCATGATCCATCCGATCACCTTCTCCGAGACGCCGGTTCTGGGCGCGGCCTTGATCCCGCGGTACCCGTAACGACCCTTGGACGCGGCGAACGCATCGGCCACTCCCGCATCAACGCGTTCTTCAACTCCAATTCCTCGGCCCTGCGACGCGGCGCCTCCACGTCACCGTCATCGTCGGGGGAGTCGCCACGCCGAGCCGCCGGGCGGCTTGCCTCTGCCGCATGCCGCCCAATACCGGTTCGATCGCCTTCTGCCCGGTTTCCAGGGGGATGATGGGGCTCCTGATACGCCCAGCGTAACGGGATCCTTCGCCAGCCAGCGTCCAGGCACTGCCTGGTCGGATAACCGAGGTGTTCGACCACTTCGGCGGTCGTCGTTGATGTCGTGGGATAGAGTTCCACCGCCCGCTTGCGTTCCTCGAGACTGAACACAACCAAATCCTTCCGTTCGGTCTCCAAGAAAACGTCCGCAGCCCCGTATCTGCGTTATGTATGGCAGATTTGGCTTCTTGACATGAGGCTTCTCGCTTATATATGGCACATCACCCACGAAAATAGCCACTTCGGGGGTACGTTTTCAGACCTTTCGCCGCATGCAACTGCCATATATAGGCGAGATGCTTCCGGCCGGAACTCCGAATCTGCCATATACAGGCGAGATATAGGCAAAGCACGCTCCATGATGGGACAACACGTACGGTTCAAAGCTAGCTACCCAAACGCATCCAGCGAGCCCGAAACACAACCCCTTACCGCAACAAAGACGAAATCTCGAAAAATGCAATAATCCGGCATCATCGGCTCAAAACAGAGCCTTACGTTTTATTCCGATTAATATGTCGTGAGTAGAGAACGACCAATCTTGTCTAGATTGTTCATTGGCCAGGAAAGATGGAGAAAGAGTTCGCAATGTGGAAGAATTGGGTCTATCCAGTTTTGTTAATATTCGCAGTCTTAAGCGCAGCCTGCATGGTTTTGTATCCATTTGTTTTGCTGTACCATTCCGGCAGCAGCACTATGCTCGCCTCACTAACTTTGGGTGCCGCAGCAGTGATTATTGTCGGATGGATTTGTGCGACGTTCCTTATGTACATGACTTTTTATATTGCGTCCAAGTTGTTGAATTCTGAGGAAAAAACCGATTCGGCAGAGTAGAGGTTCTTATGCTTTCCCACGATTCAGCCAATGCGCTTTCCTCCAGTCTTGCTCCCGATCAGCCTATCGGAACCGTCAAGGACGACAAATTCAGCAGGTCTGGTTTCGTAAAGAGTCTGGCGCAGGCACTTTTGAACAATGACGCTTCACATGGTCTGATCGTGGGTTTCGACGCACCTTGGGGTTATGGAAAAACGTCTCTGAAGAATATGGTCGTCGAACAACTTGGAAAAGACACCGACCCAAATGTCACCGTCGTGGAGTTCGAACCCTGGATGTATTCCGATACGGGAGATGTTGTTTCGGCCTTGTTCCGGACCATCGCTCAATCATTGTCGGGATTTGGTGCGGGAATCACGGCTCTGGAAGTCAGGCACGTTTTTTCGGTTATTTCTGATTTTTTCGCAGGATTGTTCGGTGCCATCACTCCCCCGGATGCCACGGTGGCCATGACCAGTAAAGTACTGTCTCAAGGATTCAAAAGCTTGTCGAAAATCCTTGAACCGAATTCCGGAAAAATAGACAAATTGCGATCCGTCAGGGAGAAGCTTCGTAAAGACCTCTTGAAAGAGAAGAGACGGATCATCGTGTTCATCGATGACATTGATCGTCTTGCCGACGATGAGATTTCCGCGCTTTTCCGAGCGGTCAAGTCTGTCGGTGACTTTCCGAATGTGATTTATGTACTGCTTTATGACCATCATAAAGTTGCGGAAGCGCTTGAACGAGACGCTCGTTCAAGCGGGCATGAATTCCTTGAAAAGATTGTTCAGGTTCCAATTCTAGTTCCGGAACCTTCTGGAGTTGTTGTTCGAACGAAACTTAAAGATGATCTCATTTCAATACGTAACAACCGTTCCTCTGACAATATTTTATCTCCAAGAGACGAGCATATTTTCAGCAATTGCATTAGCCCTTTTATCACCACTCCAAGAAGAGCCAATCTTCTTCTCAATAAGGTTAAACTCAGTTATTCCACATTAGGTGCTGATATCGAACTGTTTGATCTTGCAGGAATAACATGCATAGAGGCTTTCTGCCCGAAATTGTATCAATGGATTAGCCGACATCGGCATGAAATATGTGGAGGCATTCCGCGCGGAAACGCTTCCAGTGGTTCTCTTACCTCATCATCCAGCTCGGAAAGAATTACACAGCTCATTCAGGAATCAGACAAAAACCTAACAGAGGAATGCGCAGACTGGAAACATGTGGTTGAGACTCTTTTTCCACTTATCTCATGGGCTACCGCTAAGCAATTTACCTTCCTTGGAAAGAATGAAACCGATCAGTCATATCGCTCTATATACAAAGACCAATATGTTGATTTGTACTTTAATTTTAATCTTCCTGAAAATGCAATTCCAGAATCGTTGTATTCATCATTTTTGCTCAACAAAAACATCAACGAACTTGATATTACACCTGATAGCGATTATGCCAAGGCTGCGTTTAGCGGAGCAATTCACGATTATATAAAACGGCATGTTTTCGAATATAAGACCCTCGATACAAAACAGATTATCGAATTGTTTAAGTTCTATTGTGAAGTACCATTTTCGATGCAGTGCCGTAGTTCAGAGGTTTCTCTTCCACTTATGCCCACCTATCCCATGAAAACGTTCCTTAGGGTTTCATTAAACAAGAAATCAGGGCTAGATACTGTTTCCATTTTGGACGCGCTAGTCCTTTTAGACTCACCGGGGGCTTTTCTTGCTTTGATCTGGCTTACCGTTGGCATGAAGTTATGTCTTATGCGCAAGCAGACCAATGATTTCAGAAAGAATGTATTTTTAAATGAGATGAGTAACTACGGTCAAGATAATATCAATAATTTCATTGACCATAATTTGTCAGCCTTAGGCGATGAAGCCCTAAAGGAAAGGCTTCCGCATATTATCGATAGGCTCAAAGAGCTTGCGCTGAAGATGCAGAAGAAAAGCAAATTACCGGCAAATATCTGGCATATTGAACTCCTTCAGGCCGCCGCCATGCTGCGATGGCTATTTGAAGATGATGCAGATGACCTGATCTCCTCACTGCGCGCTCTAGAACCCTATATCGACCAAGAGATGTATTCCGTCACCATTGCAGCCGCTCTGACCAAACGCGAAGACAAACAATACATCGTCAATAGGAAGATTCTCGACAGGATCGTAAATCCAGAAACATACCGAAAAGCCATCCTTAGCATAATTAAACGGGATGCCCAAAACATTCCCGAGCCAGAAGGACAACATGTCGCTTATGCGGCATTGCTCAAGAAGGAAGCGAATGAGGCCTCCGACACAGTTCATACAGCTGTCTCAGTCGATGAAGTACTAAATCTGCTAGAGGATTGGAGGAGAGGAAAGTTCGCTTCTGATTCTAAAGGTTGAAACGATTTCCCTGCCTTGAAGTTTAGACACCGCACGCGCGTCGTCGGCAGCTTCCCGGACGGGCAACAGCGCGCCGATGCCCGTATGCGCGCGCATACGGTACGCGACCGCGAACAAGTGGAGCTCGCGCCGCTACCTCGACATGTCCAGGCTTGGCGGCACGCCGAAGGAAGCGAACTGATCATCGCACCATGGGCGGCCATGACCCAAAGTGCGCAACCTTCGGGCACTACCGCTATTTCAGCACGATGATCTATCTGCCCTGCGGCAAACACGACCTACGAACCACCATACCTGACAGAATTCACCCACGCCAAACAGCGAAAGGCCAGATTATTTTGCATAAAAAGTTGTGTCTCCGACTGCTGTGACAGCCGGAGACACAACCCAAGGAATTGCATATCTAGCCGACTAGACTCTACATAGGATGACCATCACCCATCAGTTTTCTTCGGTAAATGGCTCGTAGGTTTGTCGGGAGATAAAACTGAAATAGTGTACTTTGTCCCACTCACGCGGATTTCCGAATTCCAGCATGCGTACGTTGCGATTATCGTAGGTATGCGCATAAAGGACACGGTTCCTGATGTCGTATGCTGCAGTGTATTGGGTCCATGGGACTAGCACCTGTCCGTTTTCCACAGGGCGCAGAACTCCCTTTGGATCATTGACGGTAGTCAGTAGCTGGAACACCTCGTTGATGGCGGAATCATCATCGACAGGAAGGGACATGAGCTTGGCATATGCCGCCCGCAGAAAGCGTGTTTCCGGCTTATAGTCAGAAGGTATTCCCATCAGTCCGCTCGTCCATTCGTCGAGTTCGATGGACTTGATTGGCTCATTAATGTCGTATGAGTAGTGACGATGAGTTGAGCGCTCCAGATGCATCTTAAGATTGGTGACATGCCAATCAAAGGTGGGAGCATTGGCGAAGACGCCGACCTTGTTCTCGTAAATTGCGAAACCGTTGGTGGCGGACGGTTCAACTACGATGGAGCGTCCTGATTCGTCTTGGAATACGCTGTGCTGTGGAACGGATCGTCCCATCATCGGGCCTGGCGCATCCACGATTCCAACTTCGTTATTCAGCCGCTGCTTGACCTCGTCCAGTGAACAATAATGCGTAAGAATCCAAGTAACAAGCTCTTCTCCTCGCAATGGCACCTTGCCCTGGGCTTGTATCTCCTCATCGGAAGCGTAGCGGTACCAATGGTCGAAGTAGAATGATCCCCCACATATGCCTTGTTCGTTGATGCCGTCAAGAATCACTGGATGGGCATGGACGTCTGTCGCCCAGGCGATTCCCATAGTGGCGATTTCTGTTGTGAAGGGGGTGTACGTGGATTCGATCTTCGTTCCTGCCGGGATTTTCATTCCGGCATATTCAAAATGCTGCTCGAAGTCCTGGGTGCGCCCCCAATAGGGGTTCCCTTGGTTGCTTATTATCTCTATTCCCGTGCACATGATAAACCTTTCGATTGAAGCGAAATACATCCTGCAGCCGCGATGGAACTACATTCCAGTGTCGCGGACCATTGGGCGTTCCTACGCAATGGACTGTGACGCCGCCGCGTCGGATTCGTTTTTAGCCGATGGGATCGCAGCAATGACCGCACCCACCAATGCGACGAATGCGCCAAGCACCGTTACCAGATAGACTTGCGCGCCAAGAGCCGGAACCAGCCAATCGATAAGCACAGAACCAATTAGCTGACCTGCTGTTGAGGCCAGTCCTAGAAGCAATAGGCCAAGTCCACGCACCAGCAGGCCCATCAGGGCGATGGACAACAAACCAAGCGGGCCACCGAGATACATCCACCAAGTATGTGGAAGATGGAAAGAAGTGGCGCCGATAAGCACACGTATAAGCAGCGCTAGGGCGAGAACCGTGAAACCGACGATGAAGTTCCATGTAATCGAGACGAGCATCGACCCTGTCTCTCGGGCTACCGCAGAATTACCGGCCGGCTGCCAGCCTGCCAGCAGTCCAGCTAGGAACGGTAGGATGGCAAGACCGATTACCGAAGGAGCCTGCCAGTTAGGCAGTACCACAAGTACCGTCGCTGCGACAGCAAGAATAGCACCCAGCACTCGAGGGACGTTAAAAGGTTGTTTTATCTCCACGCCAATGCCGAATCTATCGCACAGAAGTCCGGAAATGACCATACCGGAAATCAATGTGGTCTGGAAAGTGGCAACACCAAGTACCGATGCCGACGCACCTTCGGAGAATACCACCATGGCGCCGCATAAACCAGCCAACCAGCTCCACCACGGAATCCTGCCGGCTCGCATCCGCGACGGGATTGAAACGAACTGCTGCCTTGTGCTCTTTCTGGATAGGATGATGACTGCCATGACGACCAGGCCGGACCCGAACGACACCACTGCGGATGCATTACCGTCTCCCAATTCCTTACCAACCTGACCGTTCACCGCCGATTGCATCGGCGAGAGCATACCAGCAAGAACGGTAGCGATGAATAGCAGCGGAATTACATATTTCTTTTCAACCTTCATTGTATTTCTTTTCCTTTATCAATAGATCTAGAACAGTCGTATCCCTGCCTACGTCAAGTGAATTTCGGCAGAGCATCTACGATTGGAGGAACGACCGAAAGCGGGTCTTGTATCAGTTGTTTTCGCTGGCTAGCCAGCGTGTGAGATTACCGAACAGTTGACTGTAGCCATTCCAGTTCATGAATTCCTCGGATGCCCAATGGGGTGAGATATCTGATGCGTATGCCGCGCTGCGTCCCATGCCGTATTGGCCGATCACTAGCAGTGGGTCGCTGTTAACTTGCATTAGTACAGACGCATTAGATTTGGGAGCCATTTGCTGATAGCCGAGTATCGGCGGGGTCCGTCTATCTGTCATGTAATTCTCTAGATCTCCAATGGCGGGATGATTTTGCAGGATTTCCGCACAGACCCCCTGCGGCATTTCCACCCGATCGTCATAGGGTTTGATATCAACGGGAAGGGCCTTCTCAACGGCCGTCCCATGATAATGGGCTTTCCCTTCGAAACCACCAAAAGAGAGATATCCCCCAGCCATCATGAGCCCATGTCCTTCTTTTACCCATTCGGCAAGGACGTCCAATCTATTGGCGACACAACGACCGTCATAGAACACTGATGCGGGAAGCAAAAGTGAGTTGGCTCCAATGTCCGAAAGAATCACGACGTCATATTCATTGAGCTCGTCTCTGGACCACGGAAAGCGTTCCGGAACATCATGCGCAAGCAGATGTGTCACATGGTGCCCCATATCGGTAAGGGACTCGAGGAACTTCTCGCATCCGATCTCAAGCTTTGTATTTGAGAAGGAATCGAAACCCTTATACTCCACGGTCGTGGAAATCCACGACTCGCCAGCCAATAATACGTTAGCCATATATAACTCCTTTGTTTGGCAGTGGCATCTTCGGTACAACCACTGACTACACAATAACACTTTTACAATTGTTGCGCAAATTTTGCGTTGTATAAATAATGTAACTCTTTACCAATTAATGCCATGTTAACGTCAAGTAACACATTTTTTTGCGCAAAAAGATATACTTGTCGAGACTTTTGCGCAAAATGGATGAGCCAATAACATAGACCAGCGCAGCATAGGAGTACTAGGTGTCCATCACCCAGATAGCCAAGGAAGCCGGAGTGTCCGTTTCTACTGTTTCCCGTTATTTACGCGGAACGCTAAACGTGACTCCGGCCGTCGCGGAGAAAATCAACCATGCCGCTTCGAAAAGTGACTACTCCACCAGAAGCAATACATCGCGGCAGGACGATGCCGTCGCATTGATTATCCCTTCCCTGCAAAACCCGTTTTACAGCGAGCTTGCGCAGAGCATCAGTCAGACAGGCATCTCCGCTGGATACCAAGTCGATATTAAGGTTTCGCAAGGGAACCCCAAGATAGAAGAGGGTCTAGTACGCCACATCACTGAAAGCCAGTATTACGGTAACCTGCTCTATGCGGGGCTGAATAGCACTAATCCAGCTCTTTCGCAGTCCCAAGCGTCTGGAATCCATATTGTTCTTTTGGATGAGCACCTTAATGGTTCTTCCTTGGATATGATGGACAGCGTCACTGTAGATAATTATTCAGGTGCTTATCAGGCGGTGCACTACTTGCTAACGCTCGGCCATCGACACATCGCTTATCTATCGGGCCCGCAATCACTAAGTACGTCAAAGGAACGCTTTCGAGGCTATAGCGCGGCTTTAGCGGCAATGGACATTCCAACTAATGAGAATATTGTATTTTCGGGTCCGTATAGCGAGGAATTTGGCAGCAGTATATTCCCCTACCTCATAGAAAGCGAACCGCGTCCATCGGCGATATTTTGCGGATCAGATATTGCTGCAGCTGGTCTGATGGCTGCGGCAGAACAATATGGTCTGAAAATCCCCGACGATCTTTCAGTCGTGGGGTGCGATGGAATACATGTCAGCCAATGGCTCAAGCCTAGTCTGACCACCTTGCAGCAGCCCATAGATGAGATCGCCCTCAGCGCTTTTAATCTGATAGCATCTTCGGGAGAATGCCGTCATGTACAGTTGCCGCTCAATTTGGTAATCAGGAATTCGACTGCGCGAATAGCGCGTCGACCATAAATGTCCCCCATCCCTAAATTGATGTCGAAACCTTGAATGTCCGCACAGTTTTGTCGAAAACGAAGTAGGGCGTTACTCCAATTGGCATATAAGCAATTCGGAAAGACACTCGGCACCCGCAAAGTACTGATATGGGGCTGCGGACGTTTTCTTGGAGACTGAACGAAAGGATTATCGTATGTTCAGTCCCGAGGAACGACGGCGCGCGGTGGACTTGTATTTCACCACGCCGATGACCACGGCCCAGGTGGTGCGGCATCTGGGTTATCCGACCAGTCAGTGCCTGGAACACCGTCTGGCGAAGGATCCCAGGCATGCCGTCCATATGGACAAACCCATCATCCCACTGAAGACAAGGACCAAGACGATCGAACCGGTGCCGGGCGGCATGCGCGGAAGCGGGCCGCCGAACGGCTCGGCGTGAGCATCGGAGCGGTCCACAACTTGGTCAAGGCGTATCGCGAGGGCGGCATGGCCGCGCTGCAGCCCAAAAACAGGAACGCCAGCCAGACCAACAAGCCTGCGCCGCGACGAAGCCGGAATGCCAAGGACGTCGGCGATGACGTGGAGGCGTCGCGCCGCAGGGTCGAGAAGCTGGAACTGGAGAACGCGGTGATGCGGGAGACGGTGGAGGCTCGCAGAAAAAGCCCCAGGCACCGAGCGGCCGAACATGCTGTGGGTCACGGACCTCACGGAGTTTTCCATCCCCGCGGGCAAGGCCTACCTGTCGCCCGTGATCGACTGCCAGGACGGCATGCCGGTCGCCTGGACGATCGGCACCAGCCCGGACTCGGCGTTGGCCAACGGCATGCTCGCCGACGCATGCTCCACGCTCAAGGACGGCGAGAAACCAATCATCCATTCCGACCGTGGCTGCCACTACCGGTGGCCCGAGTGGATCCGCATCCGCAAGGACAACAACCTGACGCATTCGACGGGCGCGAAAGGCTGTTCTCCGGACAACGCCGCCGCGGAGGGGTTCTTCGGCCGTCCCAGGCAGGAGTTCTTCCACAAGCGCAGCTTCGCGGGCGTCTCTATGGACGGGTTCATCAACATGCTCGACGACTACATGGTCCGGTACCGGGACAGGAGGATCAAGACGGAGTCCGGACACGGGCATCATGAACCGGCGGCGCAGACTCGGTCTTGTGGCATGATTGGTGGTGATGGAATCAACGATGAATCCAACAAAACGTCACCGGCCCCTTCCGACCGACATTTTTTATACATTTTGGTACCCTCTATTGGAAATCGGGGATCCAGCCAAGCACCATCATCTTCAAACCCGTCAGCAAGCTTTTCGATGCTCCATCAACGTCCTTCCCTCAACAAAAAGGACCAGTAGAAAATGAAATAATGTAATCCACCATTTCGTCGTTAAACCGTCTGACGGAACCTTATCCAATGGAGAACGGCAAAAGTGGCGAAGGCAGCTGGTACAAAAAGAACATTGCATTAATGTCTTTTCGGCAATACGGCCAAGTAGCCGCGTAGACATCCTTTTTCAATGCATCCGTCGTTATCTCGTTATCATCAAGTTCAAGACGGTACCGCATTGTCACTTCAAAAGCAGTCTCCATGCTCTCTTTTTTGGAAACGTCCATCTTCTCACGAATGACAAGATTCAGTTCAAGCTCAAGAGGCCAACGCTGGCCCTTCATTTCTGTAACACCTTGACGGACCGAAACATCAAACTCAGCATTCGAGAGTTCCAAAACATCGGAATCATAAGTACTGTGAGAGGATATCAGGCCCATTTGTATAATTCGTTTTGCCATGACTCTATGCTCCTTGCCACACAGGTAAACCGTCACAACGAGATTCAGAATAAGACTTACATTCCAATCGACTAAGGTAGGTTACTCCCTCAAGCGATCCGGAAATATGCCTGTTTTCAACCGCGCATGGCACTCCCTCATAACCCACCACGACAGTTTCAGAAACAGGCAAGTCGGACTCATCCTCGAACGGAATAAGCTCATGATCAATCATGCAACTCACTGCATTAGCATATCTGCGAAGCGTTGACTGTCTCGGATCGGCATTCCCTTTTTCAATCATGGAGATATCCGGCTGAGATACGCCCATCCGATATGCGACTTCCTCTTGCGAAAGTCCAAGTTCCTTCCGTCTTTGCTTAAGGTCCTCGATAATTTGACTATCAGATTGAATGGATTTACGCGCTCGCTTGCGAAGCAGCTTAAACTCGTCCGACTTGGTATCCATTATCATCACTTGCCCTGCAGTATTACTTAATGTGCGTCATGCGCATATTGTCAAATATAAGTAGAAACTTATATTTGACCTCTAGAGTAATGCAACATCACACCATATGCAAACGCCACGCGAGTTAGCAGCTTTTAATTCCTTCCCAGTTATTCGCGCGACATTCCTGCAAACGTTGTTTCGCATAAATCGCATCCGCTGTTTGCGTTTGCCACAGCATCGTATCGGTTTGCATTTCCCTCTTCGCCATCAGAAAAAGACCAAGTGCCACGTCCCCAAGCTCTCGAGGCTCCGCATGGAATAGCCGAGAGCCAAGATACTGATTCTTGCCACTTCCCCGTTTAGTATTAGGCCAGCCATTTCTTATTTCAAAGATTCTTTCCGGAGACGTCGTTTTGGCATTGATTTCCTTAACTTCATAGACAGGTTTCAAAACACCTTTTTTAGCACGGTCTATAGTATCGAGAAACTCTTCTTCCGCCATGGCCGCCGCATAATCCGATTCAAACTGTGGAGCGACATACTCTTCAAATGCTTCTTCCAAATCCGCAGCAACGTCTGTTTGGAACCAAAAGAACTCGATTGACTTCTTTTGGGAACAAATAGAGGGAAAGACCGGCCTCACACCAGCATTATTCGGAGTCGGGATTCCAGCAGCATTCATATGCGCATGCTACCGGAGCCCTATTACAAAGAACGCCTCACGTCAGAATAGAGTCCTCAATTGTTTTTTGGCCTTTCGCTGTTTGGTGTGGGTGAAGCGGGTTAGGCGGTGACGACGGTAGGGTAGTTTTGGTGGCATGGATACCACCATGCTGTTCACCGCCGCCCTGCAACTCGTCGACCCCTGGCACGTCACCGATGTGGAGTTCCGCGATGCCGACGCGGGTGGACGGGAGCCGCGCATCACGATTGGATACGGGCCCGGCTCCCGTTTCCACTGTCCCGAGGCGGGATGCGGGGAGGCGGCTTGCCCGGTACATGACACGATGGAACGCACATGGCGTCACCTGAATTTCTTCCAGTACAAGGCGTTCATCCACGCCTCCGTACCACGGGTGGCGTGCCCGGAGCACGGCGTAAGGACCGTGACGGTGCCGTGGGCGCGTCCGGGCAGCGGGTTCACTCCTGTTCGAGGCGATGGTCGTGGAACTGGCGAAAAGCCAGCCTGTGGCGGACGTCGCCGAACGGGTCGGCGGGCACGGCACGAGACCGTGGCGGTTCATAAGGCATTACGTGCAGGAGGCGCGCCTGTACGAGGACCACACGGGCGTGGAGACGATCGGCATCGACGAGACCAGCCGCAGGGGCCACCGGTGCATCACCGTCGTCGCCGACCTGACGGAGCGCAACGTGACCAACGTGACGCCGGGCAGGGACCCGACCACGGCGAAACGGTTCGCGGACAATTTCATGGCACACGACGGCGACCCGGACCGCGTGCGCCCGGTGACGTGCGACATGAGCCCGGGATTCGCCAAGGGCCATCCGCGGCCACTCGCCCAACGCGGCCAAAACCATCGACGGGTTCCATGTCGTCAAACACGCCAACGAGGCCGTCGACAAGGCCCGCAAGGCCGAGGCCAGGGAGAACGGCCTGCTGAAAAGGACGAAGTGCCTGTGGCCCGGGAACGAGTCCAACCTCACGGACCCGCGGCCGGAGGTCAGGCGCGATCCGGCGAAACGGCGGTCGAAGACCGCCAGAGCGTGCGGGATACGCGAACGCCTGCAGGACATCCACGCCGACAGAGCCAACCGCACGGAGGCGGAGGCCGGGTCCAAGGCATTGCGCTCGTGGATGATGCATTCGCGGCCGGAACCGATGAAAGCCCTCGCCGGACAGTTCCGCCGGCACCGGCAGGACATCCTCGCCTACTTCGACCGCCCATACACGAACGCGATCCTCGAGGGACTCAACGGCATCATCCGGCACGTCAAGACCCGCTCCCGCGGCTTCAGGAACATGGACCACTCCGGCACCATGATCTACCTGACCTGCGGCGAACTCGGCCTCAACACCGTCACCGCCTGACCCGCTTCACCCACACCAAACAGCGAAAGGCCTATAATTTATTAGAATTGACGTGCTTCTAATTAGGAATGGACAATGAAACGATTCATGCAAATCTGTGGGCTCCTTTTTGGTTTCTTGTTGTCGTTTATTGTAATCTTCGAAATCTGTATGGCATATGGCTCCTGCCATGGAATGCAAGCGGGAGATGCCGTCGCGCTTTTCCAGTCGACGATCGAAGCTTTTGCATGCTTCGTAGCCATTTTGGGCGCATTCATCGCTTGGGAGGAATACCGTAACGCTCATAGGCCAATTTTACTGGTCCGAATAAAGAAGGAATATCACTACAGTAAGAGTGAGTTTCGTTCTGAATCGATATCTTATGTTTTAGTCAATGAGGGGACCATGCCTGCGCAGGATGTCATAGTTAACATCCATCCAGGTATTCCTTGGCCAATGGCTTCTCATCCAGCTGGGGATCCTCAACAAGAATTACGTGAGCGCAAGGTAACATACTTAAGTCCCAAAGCAGAAGTCACTCTGCTGTTTACGGGTCGCGGTGAGTATGAAGAGATGCTCTCATCAACTCATTGCGGTTCGCAGAGCGTTAGCATTGAGTATTCTCGTCCAGAACATAGAAAAAGGGAAACGGTTAAATTCCATCTCGATCCAACAGATATAGCTTATTTAGCAGCTAATGCTGTGGTGGATCCTCTTTAGATAAAGCGCGTTGCAGCATTCTTGGTGGCACAGTTGCGGCTTTTTTAATTCGTGGTCTAATCGCAATTAGACCACGATTGCCATTGATATGAACTGATTTTTGTTCCGTATTTCCCCTGACGCGATGGGAGATGATGGAACCATGGCAAGGGCACGAGATACACGGGCGAGTTCAAGGCGAAGGCCGTCAGACAGCTGGTGGAATCGCGTTCCTCGTATTCGTCGGAGACGAACGCGATAGCCGCGATGGCGAAAGATCTGGGGATCACTCCGGAGACATTGGGGCGCTGGCGCAACCAGTCGGACGCGACGGTCGCGGTGGAGTCGAAGCGGTCGGCCGAGGACGCGATGGACGAGTTCATCGGCATGCTCGACGACCACATGGTCTGGTACCGAGACAAGCGCATCAAGATGGAGTCTGACATGAGCATCATGGGCCAACGCCGAAGGCTCGGTCTTACGGCATGATTGGTGGTGATGGAATCAACGACGAGTCCAGCAAAACGGCACTACCCCCACACGTCCATCTCAATTTGACGAAATACACTCCAAGACGCCTCCGGTCCACAGGGAATGGGCGTCGGCGGCCCTGAAGGCGGTATTCGCCATGGAGTCCCGGGAATCCGCGTTGGACAAGGCCGGAACCGTCGCCGCGGAGATGGAATCCAGGAAGCTGAGGGGCGCGGCGAACTGCCTGCGCGAGGGGATCGGTGAGACCACCACCTACCTCCTGCCCGAATTCCCGGACGGGCACCGCAGGCGCATCCGCACCAACAACATGATCGAGAGATTGAACAGGGAGATCCGCCGGCGCACGCGTGTCATGGGAAGTTTCCCCGACGGGAACAGCGCTCATGCTCGTATGCGCGCGCATCCGATACGTCACCGCGAACGAATGGTCGACCCGCCGCTATCTGGACATGTCCCGGCTCGATGACACCCTATAAGCAGCGAACTGATCATCGCGCCATGGACGGCCATGATCCAAAGTGCGCAACCTTTCGGGCACTACCCAACGATCAACATCCAAGTCATCAAATTATCTAAACGATGTCATCCGCACCGACCACTAATCTATGCTAGACAGCAAATTATCAAAATTTATTCAACGAGCAAAAAATTTGAAATTTCATATGGAACAACCTCATTGTTTCCTAAAATAAAAATATAAATCCACATCAAAAGCGTATATACTAAAATTAATATTATCAATAAGGAAAAAGCTTCAAATTTTTTCTTCGAAAAATAGTTATTCAAGAAAGATAAGAGAAAGCATATAAATGGAATAACAAAATAGTCAGAAAAACGGGAAAGAGCCATGCTGCCTGCAAACATATTCAATAGACAAACATATGAAAGGGCACACCAAGATAGAACACCTTCATCACACGCATTTTTGTCAGATAAGTCATCATGGACTTTTTCCTTATTACTATATAAGATAATGAAAATAAATAAAATATTAGGAATAAGAATTTGAGGTAATATGGAAATTAACGAATCAGAGACAAGGAACTGATTGCTCCCAATATAGTGACTATACTTAGGAATGAGATTTAAGAAAAATGTAAGTAGTTTGTCGACACCAAGAAATCTTACACAAATAGATAAAAGATATGCACCAAGGAAAATTATATTAGTATATTTATTTTTCTTTTTTTCAAAAAATACAAATATAAGACAAATTATAGCCGCATAATGGATACTTACGGCAACTAGAAAAACAACGAAGGCTGGGAAAAATTTGCATCTTCGCCATAAAAGAATTGTAAATAAAACAAATCCTAAAGCAAAATACTGGCGAGATGTGTTCATGGAAACAAAAAAAGACTGAACTATATAGAATAAAAGGACGCTTAAAGACCAGTATTCATACTTAACAAACTCTTTAACAAAAAAATAGAGAGAAGAGTATAGAATAACTGCTTCTATAATAAGAACTACTTGAAAAGTTAGACTTGTATGTGCAATATAGTTTGTTAATGAACAGTATCCAAATTCCATCGGGCAATAATAACTCCCCGCTTTCATCCATTGAAAATACTGCGCATATCTAGACGTATCTGTTCCAACATTGTATGAACGGAATGCTGACAATAATGCAAGTATTATCAAAGAAGCAGCAAGCACTGTTTTGCTATATTGTTTTCGATGCAATAATATGGAAGAAAAGGTAAAATATAACAATAAGCATAGAACTGAAACATATACAGTCATATTAGTTACTTCCTGTTTTAGAGGATTCTAACGAATATATACAATTGATCAATTGCTCGTTATTTCATTCCCGCATAATCTTCTCTTTAAGAGTTCTGCAGCTTCAGAAAGACCAAATCCAGAGTCCTGAACTTGTAAAAAAGCTTTTTCCCGATGAGTTGAACATGCTTCTTTGACGGATTTCTGTATCCTAGAAGCCCATACATTTGGACCTTCATCTCGTCCAACTCGAGAAAACATTGGAGTACAGGCAACTTCATCAGTTATAGTATCTGATACTATACAAGGCAGTCCGGCTGACTGAGCTTCAAGCAGTACCACGGGTAAGCCCTCAAAGCGCGAAGGAAGACAGAAAGCATCCATTGCTTGGTAAAGTTGTGGCACATCACTTCTTGGACCGAGGAATTTTACATTAGATGCAATACCTTTTTCGCGAGTCATACGTTCACATTTTTCTTGTAATTCTCCTGTCCCTACTACCAATAGCAAACTGTCACGATTCATATGAAAATATGATGCAAAAATATCTATCAGCATTTCTGGATTTTTTTGATATTGTAGACGTCCTACAAATCCTAAAACAGTTGTATGATTTGCAATACCTAATTCAAGTCTTTTCTTCAGCCTATCTGTTTCATTAAATGAAAAATTTGCCGTATCGATTGCATTGGGAATAAAAGCGTAGCGTCTACTGTGAATATTAGATTCAGTAAAGAAAAACTTTCCAGCATCTGACGAACATGCCCAATAATCAGTTGCAAGGCGGTTGGCTTGTCCACGATGGAGCTTATGCAAAATAGATTTCGCATTCCCGCTTAATCCAGAAAACATATCTTTGGAATTGTGACTATGTAAAATAATACGTTTGATTCCATTCTTTTTTGCAGATCTTAACGTATCTATATGCACCAGCATTGAATCATTTTCCCATAAAATATCATATTTATGCTCTCTAAAGAAAACTTTTATATCATGTATAGCTCCTATAGGATCACTGCCGTAGCTCCTACCATGAAATACATTGCACCCTAATGCAATAAGATCTTTTTCATATGTACATTGCTCATTATTACACCAGAAATCAAACTGTAGTTCTGGACTTTGTATACGACTTATATGGTTAAAAAGAAAGGATTCCACTCCACCATGATTTGTGGTCATTCCTGTGACAAGAACCTTAATTGTCATTTATTACCTACTTGCATACATTGATCCGTCCCACTAAATTTTAATATTGCTTTACTAGAGACGTCTTAACCTTTTATACTAATCAAATAATAAAGAGAGTCATTTTCGAAATATCTTCTGACATTCTGTGAGTTGACATCAAACAGTGTATCTCACTAATAAATTAGCAATCCATCGTATCCGCACTAAATGTGTGTAAATCAATATCGCACGAATAATATCCTTAAAATCGTGAGTATCAAGCTGCATATACGTTTTCAGCGCGTCTCTCTCCAACTCAATCTGTTTTTGTTTCATATGCTTTGGAATTATCTTACAGACCGATAGAAAACATATATTAGAATATTGCAAACAATAAAAAGTATGCAGGCAATAGCTCTTTAGCATTGGATGCTTACGCTCCACATAATCAAGAACCTGGCACTGTGCCAAGGTTAAATCATCAACCATTGCCAATATTTTATCTACGCTCTTGGTAGACTCACTAACTGATGAGTCTTCCCGCATGCTATAGCAATAATTTGCTTTAGGAATAAAAGCAACCGATCGCGCTTCACCTAGAATTTGACATGTAGCGACTAAATCCTCACCCATCATTATTCCTATAGGAAAAGTGACACGAAGCAGTATAGAACGTCGGCTCATAATTTGCCATACATTCCAATGTAATTTTCCCTCAAATAATGTTTGTAATGCTTTATTCCCGCTGGCACAGCCTACGACTGGGAAATGTATAGCCGTAGGCTGCATATTCTGCATAGCTTCCCTATCTGAAATGCGTTGGTATCCATAAAAGACGGCGTCGGCATCAAACTTAGTCACTGCCGATACAGCGTCCTCAACAAGAGAAGGTAAAATCCAGTCATCTGCATCAACGAACAACACGTATTCGCCATGTGACATTTGCACACCACTTTCTCGAGCTCCAGCTAATCCTCGATTTTTTTGATGTACAGCAATAATCCTCTTATCATATGCGGACCATTTATCACACATTTCCGGACATCGATCAGGCGACCCATCATTCACCAGAATAATTTCCAAGTTATGGTAGGTTTGATTAATAATTGAGCGCACGCATTGGTCAAGATATTGTTCGACATTGTAAATAGGGACAATTACCGAAATCAATGGATCATTATCTGTCATAGATTATCTCCTATTTCAAAAGTCTCAGCAATGGTTCATAATGTGTCAGCATCTCCTGACGAGGGAATTCCACCAAGTCCAGACTCAACATATGAGGAATTAAGGCAACGAGTTCATCGACATTTTCAGTGAAGCGCACTGTTGGTAAATCTTTAATCCACTCGTATACGCCCTTAATCTTGTGATCACTACTCGGCATTACTAGACATGGAGTATTGGTCAGCGCCGCAAACACCATACCGTGCAAACGGTCAGTGATCATAAGACGGGATGAATAGAGCGTTGTGAAAAAATCAGACAAATATTGCTGGCGTTTATGCGAAGGTACCCTGTCTACTGCAAATTCTGTATCACGTTCAATTAAAGGCATTCCCTGATTTTGCAATGCATTCTTGATAGCATGAATCGCTTCATCGCTAGTCTGGCGTTCAACATCATGTCGAAGTGTTAACAATGCAGCAGAGCGTTTTTGTGAATCCACGTGAACACACTTTGCGATATCCAAGGAAAGGACGATATCCGGTACAAGATTCACATCAATCGTTGGATAGTATTGTTTCATCAACTCATAGGAGCGTCGATCACGAGCGAACATATGAAAATCACGATGTCTGCCGTATACTTTTTGACTGTTTCGCAATAATGCACTTTGTCCATTCTTATAGGACAACGTCTGCGGCATAAGAACAGTGCGGATATTGGGAAACATGCTAACAATAGCACACCGTTCCAATTCAACTCCTGGATACCATTCATTCAGGTTGCCGCCTCCCTGAAGACAAATTAAATCGCCCTTACGAAGATAACGTTTCATGCAGAGCGCATATTCCCAAAAAAATCTAGTTTCTACTTCGATTACCTTGCCTGGGAAAGTATCATGAAGTATCTGCATCTCGGCTTCAGCAATAGCCAAATCACCCATATTACCTTGATTGGCTGTACCCATCATCATGCAGATTCGCTCGTCATGACTCCGTCTAAATTCAGCACCGTGTTTGGTAATTCCCTGACGATATTCCTTCCAATGATGGATTTTCCCTATTTTGTCCGCTCCAAATATGATACGAATGGAATCATTTATATTCATCTCTATATCCTTTCAACGCTTATATACTGACACATTGACGGTCTTGTCTTCATGAATCTCCCGAATTTTATGTATTAAAATGCAAATAGTTGGTATCATGGAGAGAATATTTATTCCAATAAGACAAATGAACAACGCAAATGACAATAAAGCGTAATGGGGAACTTGGTAGGACTCCACTACAGATTGGGAAACCAACACCAAGCTACTTACCCAAAAAGTAATCCACGGAACAGAAAGTCGCATAATTTTACGAGAATTAATTGCCCGCAATACGAATACCGCTGCATTACCGATGACCATGGCCCAACAGGCACCGACGAGGCCCAGTGGAATGATTAATACCCATGTCAGTATTGTCGTTAGTAATGCTCCTGCCACAGTCGATGTGAACAGGTATTGAGTCTTCATACTTGCTGTATAGATAGTGCCATAGAACGAATTCAGAATATTAAAATAGAATGCTAATAACATAAGCGGGATAAGAGTCCATCCCGCACGAAATCCTTTTTGTAGTAGTAACGATGCCAGCCCCGGCGAAATCAATATCAGTAAAGAAGACCCCACCACCAGCAGCGCACTAAGCAAACGGAAAACCGTACCGAAAAAAGACGCAATATCCTTAGATTTGAATTCTTGAAAGGCAGACAGCTGCCAAGCCTGCTGAAATATGGAATATACCAGATTAAGCAAATTCGGAATCTTGCTAGCGGCCGCAAACAAACCAGAAGCAGCAATACCAAGCATCCCTGTAATGAAGAATCGGTTGATACTAGTGCTCATCCACCAAAACAACGCATTCGGGATTAAAGGCATGCAGTAGATGAACATTCTGCGAAGCGTTTCCTTGGAATGAAACGCAGCCATAGCATTCATGGTAATCCAACGGTATTGCTTGCCACCTAGCAAATACACTAAAGCACCAATTCCATTACCTGCAATTAATGAAAGGAAATACCCTGTTGCTCCCAAATTCATCCAAGCGATGAATGTAACTGCACCGCCACAAGTAATCAATGAGATAACGACTGATGCCACAGTGATGAGTTTTATTTGGTTCAACGCTCGAGCAACATAACCGAAAAAAGATGTAAGTCCCATTGTCACGAACGATAACCAAAACAACAGTTTGAAATGCCCCAGACCACCAAAGAACGGAGCATCAAGAGCGGGAAGGCATAGAGCTACAAGCAGGCAACTTGCTACAGTAATCCAGAAGCCAATAGACACATAGTCTTCGCTGTTATTTTTATCATCGATAGAAAACCGTAACGTTGCATCACTGATGGATAATGTTGCCAGCGGATACAACATGCTAATGACGGTGATTGCCAAATCAGTAGCACCGAAATCACTTTGAGTCATGTAATACGTGTATAGCGGTACCAGCAAAAAAGAAATCAACTTGGTGGCGAACACGTTGAGTGCGAATAGCCCGATATTCACGAACAAATTTTTATATTTACTCAATATTTTGCCTTTTCTGATTCATATCGGGCAATACTTCTCTTGTATCTTATTTATTAATTGTTTATGCATCAATTAAAATGCACAGTAATATTGCATTTCAAGGACTTTTTCAAACGTCTCACAATGGAGAATGATGTCATTTCAGTTTCCTACCTGCAGAATGAGTTGCGCAAAGAATGCCTCTGAGGTCAAATCATGTCCAAGCTCAATATCATAAGCCGCCATAGAATCCCTGCGCTGAGTATCTGAGGCAAGAATGATCATAGCTTGCGCAAGATGCTCAACCAACTGATCATCACGCTCAAGAATAATGGCGCAATCATCGTTCGCGTATTCCGGGATGCCGCCAGATCTAGTAGTAATCAACGGTTTGCCGGAAACCAGGCTTTCAATCACTGCCAGCGGCGCAGGGTCGTCCCAAATGCTAGGCAGCACACATACATCGGCCATTTCATACAGGGCAGGCATATCGTTGTAATCCACGAAACCAGTGAATACAATCTTCCCCTCAACTTGGGGCTGAGAAGCAAGATCATGAAGTTTCTGTTCGAAAGGACTCTTGATGTTCGAGTTAAAGAAAAACGCACCGGCAACAACCAGCTTCGCATTGGGAACCTGATCTACAACCTGGGTAAATGCCTCCATCAATTCTTCGGCACCTTTTTCCGGAGTAAGGCGTCCAGAGAATAGGAACACAATATCATCATCGTTGATTCCGTATTTCGTACGGAAATCCTTTGCCTTGCACTTGGCCTCATCAGATCCGAAACGACTGATGTCAACGCCATTGCGCCATACCGCCTTCTGCTCGGGCTTAAGACCGTCCTCGCCATGCTCTCGAAGGAACCTGTCAAGCATCTCAACGATGTAATTAGAAACGCCCAAAACCTTCTTGACCTGGGCTATCTCATGCTTGCAACCAAAGTCATTGGTCACTTCATTGTGCAGATGGTAATACACCTTGTCCGCATAACGTTCAGCGTTGCGGTACTTCTGCATGGTCATGAACAATGTGGCGTGATTTTCGATCATGACCTTATCGAATGGCGCTTTGCCGATCGCATCGTCTTTACTCAACGCTTTGGCCACCTTGCGGATGTACCACAAACGCTGCGCGATATACCGGTAGCTCATGAGCTTCTTCTTGCGAAGAATATATTTTGCAGCCCAGTAAATACACCGATCGGCAGCCTTTACCAGCATTGGCGTTTTAATAAAGCGAAAATCAGTATATTGAAAAGCACCATCACGAATAACTTCATCAACACCAGGTGCCCAGGAAGAGAAAACCGTGAATTCAAAATTCGTGGTCTTCTCATTCTCTTGAACCATCATCATGTCCAGCGCTTCGACAGCTCCGCCGAGAATGTTAGGCACTGGTAAATAACCTGAAGTGATTACAGCAACATGAGGATTCACAGTGTTTC
>ERZ1031746.179-NODE-179-length-25922-cov-23.085244_pt1 | contig 25922 bp, 18 predicted proteins | sample MGYA00518171_ERZ1031746 | MGnify/ENA primary metagenome ERZ1031746 (study PRJEB33719, sample SAMN04261238) | wastewater metagenome | biome: rural village; feature: human; material: feces | host: Homo sapiens | place: El Salvador | collected 2013-01-07 ...
CCATACTTTGCATTGATTTCTGCAATGGCATTATGAAGTTCTGTTGTCCTTTTTTGATACTCAAACTTGGAATTATTCTCACCGACCATCACCTGCTTCCACGAAAATTTGTTCTGTTCAGTGATAGGAAGAACTGTACAATGTATATGTGGATTTGTTTCGTCTAAATGTACCACAAATGCAGCAATGTTTTTCTCTCCAAATCTATCACTCATGAATCGGTACATATCCTTAGCCCAGTTTTCTATTTCAGGCATTCTTCTGATGGAAGAATTGTCTGCGCCACGTTCCAAATTCACCTTTTGATTTCCAAAAGCCAGACGGTGCATTTGGTCTCTCGATCCTCCTAATATGAAGTTGGCAACTGTCCTTATTTTGGGTTCCAACCCTAATTTCTTATATTTCTTGTTAGGGTCTTCAATACCTCTTTTTTTCAAATTTTCTCTTATTCGTTTCGGAATAGATGTTCTTTTATCTACAGGAACGACCCGGCATCCTTGCGTGATTTCGAAATTTAGAAGGTCTCTTGTTGGGTCTATATTTAAAGACCGAGAACTTGTTTTCGCACCATGCAAAGAAACTCTCAAATGCTCATTGCTTTGAGAAAGGGTCATGCCTTTTCCTGGTCGAATGTCCATTACTTGTTTTGCCATAAATGTCTGTTTTTGAGTTAGGGGGCAGGGGTCTTAGGGAGTATTCCCTGAGCCAAATTTTAACAACGGCTTGCCGCACGTAAGTCGCTTCATAGAAGCTTGTTAAGCCCTCCAAAATCTTTTTGAGGGGGAATTAGGCTTCCCCCTAATGAAAAAACACCACTCTATCGGCGCAAGCGCACGATAAAAAACTCTCTAATTATCCAAAGACTTTTCTTCAGAAGAAAGAGTTTAACTTCTTTCAGATGAAGAAGATTGTGAAGGAGCAGCCTGAATCGTCCCAGAGACGTCCTGCTTCTATTTCCGGACAATCTACCCATCGCCATGCAGACAGCTTCTTTGAGACAAGTTTTCCGTACTGACCTTTTGAAGTTCTGCAACACTCATGTCGTAAAGTGCAACTATCAACTAAAAACATAGTGCGGTTCCATATCCATCCTTTTGTAAGCTTACTGTATTTGATCATCCCCTTAGTTCCACATGAAGTCTCAGAGAAATGGCAGTATAGCTGCACTACCGTTCTCCAAGAATTGAATATTTCAATCTTTGGAATATGCCCTGTCTTTGTGAAGACAGTGATTAGGAGATTATTTCTCAAAGAAGAAATGAAAGACTTGTATAGATGCTCTTTTCTTTCACGAAAGCATCTCTAAATATAGATTGAGTTTTCATTTTTCAGTATGAGATTTCATCATTTAAAACTATGATGAAATATTATGCCTAAATCTTTTCTATTCTAAACCATAATTTGGCTATTCGTTAGATAAAAATAGCCAGAGCATAAACCCTGGCTATCCTTTTTACACACAATATTTCATCATTATTTTTTTCCAAGGCTAATACCTTCGTCTTTGCTCTCCCAATTTGTAACGCTCACACTAGTCTTCATTGCCTTGACAGCAATATCTACTGAGGAATAATCCTTTCCTAATCCATTAGAAAAATCCAGTGTATAGACATAATGCTTACCCATTTCCCAAGTAGTATCAATAGCTACGTATGACCAGCCATTAAAAATGGTCTGGTTATCTTTTACGACAGTAATCTTTGCTGCAATGAAGTTACTACTGGCAGGATTTTCCTTATTTGCAGTAAGCTGTTGCGGAATGAGCATAAATGGTACATTTGCAGCATCAAGAGAAGAAGCCTCAGAAGTAAGCGTTACAGGAGCAGTCCAAGTCGTTGTATAATCTGTTGTTGGAGCATTTGTACCAAAACCATACCATTCTCCAGGTTCACTACGATTCAACTGTGGAAACTTGAATGTAGCTTTTGATACAATCTTGCCAAGCTTCAGCCCGGTAATCTGAACCTTATAATCTGCATTGGCATTCTTTGCCTTAATGCTAATCTCAGTAAGAGCATGCTTGAATACGAGATTCACAGGATTATCGGAATTCTCTGCGTAATTACCTTTAGCAGAAGCATACACGAAGTCCTTCTGGCTTGCGGCCGTCTCATTAGGTGTAAAATATTCCAACTTTATACCACCACTAATAACCTTGAAAGCTCCTACTGTTCCTGGAACATCAGGAGAATAAGCATAAAAATAGTGATTATTGTATGCATTCGTTGCAGGCCAGTAGAACTTACCTGCATCGGTAACCCACGACTGACCATTGTCTGAAGAGGTATATTTCACATCCCGCATGATAGTATAATCATAGTCGGCATCAAAGGCACTCACCTTAAAACTACCCAAATTGGCAATAGTAGTCTCAACGGCACGTGTATTCATGCCATCCATGGATGCCGTGAAAGAAACCTCTTTCTGGGCTGCTGGTGTAGTTGTGTCCTGACCACCAGGTAAGTTAATTACATTAGTGATGTCCTGGTCGCATGAGCTGAGAAGCATGGCAACAAGACCACTCATAAACAATAAATTTTTCTTCATAATTTGTACTTTTAAATATTATAGAATACACCCACATTGCTGTGAATAGCAGTGCAAAGTAACTGCATTTGGAGCAAAAAACAATAAGAAAAAAAATATATATCCTATATTAACATTAATAATTTAATTCAACTCAAAAACGAGTATTTTTTATCATTTAAATGTTAAAAAACAGCCCACCTTTTTTGTAAATTAGCAAGTAAAATCTTCCACACTACTACTCAAACTGAAACTTTTTGGGAAACTATACCCCCAATTATTCTATATAACAGTTATATGGAATAATTTAAATTCTCATGTGTAGGCACATATTTAAAGCATATATATATTTATGCATTATTTAGATGTTACGTAATTAAGTAAATACCAATAAGTTACAGAGCAAAATAGCCACCGATTGCGATAAAAGTAAAAAATATTTACACGCAAAAACTGCCTGTTTTTTGAACGTTGACACAAAGTCAGCACACACTCATCAACGAGCAAGCGAATTGTCCCCACGAGCAGCAAGAATGAGGATGAGCCCCCTTGTGGGGCGACCCCTAAAAGTCAAAAACGACATAAAAGCATCTTTTTATGATAGACAGGGCATTTTATTTCGCCTTAAATTCAGGCAAAAATGGCATTTTAGTACTTTTATATGTTTTTTTTATATTACTTTTACTTACTTTCGCGCGCGCGTTAGTCAAATCATAATACGCTGATTACCAGCGATATATAAATAGAAACTGAAACTTTTTGGGAAGAAAACTGAAACTTTTCGGGAAGAAACTGAAACTTTTCGGGAAGAAACTGAAACTTTTCGGGAAGAAACTGTACTCTCTACAAAAAAGGTAAAAAACATCAACCAAAGCCACCATAATTTAACTTTTCTTATATATAATAACTTGCTATTATATATACTTTTACTCCTATCACGCACATCATAAATATTTCTTTACATTTTTAATTTTTCCTCCAAGCTCTATTGTTAAATAAGAAAAAATAAAACTGAAACTTTTTGTTTTATCGTTTCATTTTCGTATTTTTGCATCGTTTTTAAATATTACAAATATTTCGGGAAGATGAAAAAGAACAAAGGAAAAAAGTCATATATCGTTCAGCAAGACAATCGCATTGCAAACGAAAAGGATTCTTTTAAGAGGTATGAGCGTAACGTTCTATACCAGGCTGTCCGTGCTTTACAGGAAAAATACCCCATCAAAAAATTAGATGATGGCACATCTATCCACGCATACAACACGAATGACATTAGAAGTGAGATTGTAACGCTAACAGAAACCCGGTTATTAGAATGCCTGGGCTCAAAGAATGCCGGAAAGAGGAACCATCTTCCAGAGTTGAAAGCGGCATTACAGGCTTTAGCCGAAAAACGTTGCGATATTCCAGAAAGTTTCAAGGGCAAAAATTGGGTATATGTAAACTGGATCAGTTCTGCCGAATATAACCCAACTACAAAGACTTTCGAAATAGAGTTTTCAAAAAAGATAATACCCTATTTGCTCAATCTGTCAGGTAAGTTCACACAATTCGATGTATATTCTTTATTTGAGCTAAAGAACCCTTATACTCAACGTTTCTACATAAAATGCAAGGCTGAGAAACATGACAATTACTCTTTCTACATGACAGAAAAAGAGATTAGAGAAAATTTTCAGGTATATACAGAAAAAGACGGCAAAAAAAAGCCCAAATACCCTAATCACAGTCAATTTCGCACTGCTGTGATAGAGAAAGCATACAAGGAGCTAAAAGAAAAATACGAAGCAGGCTTTTGTGATTGCTACTTCGAATATACAGAAGCAGAATCATTTAGCGGAGAACGCTATCCTGACAGATGGTATTTTTCTATAGGCTTCAAAGGGCATCCGGCAAATGTTAATGCCTACAAAGAAAAGAAAACTACAGAGGAGCAACATAGCAATAATCCTGTACAGCTAAGCTTCCTCGATTCTCTTGAGTCACAGGCCAAAAAGAACCAAGTAGAGTATTCATCAAATACAGAAAAGGCTAAGCAAAACGATTCCAACATTATGATGATAGACCTCACCCTGAAAAAATGGTTCTCTAACGACCCAGACTTCAGGGGAGAAATTGTTAATGCACTATCTAGAATGAGCGTTATTAAAGTTGAAGAAGTAAAAGATAAGATTCTTCGAATAACAACCAACCCAGAATATCGCAAATCTAGCCAAGATGGAACAGTTAAAGTTCTAAGAAGTGCATTATCAAAAGACGTTCTTAAAAAGAAATAGCGATGAATGAAGAAAAAAAGAAAAAATCAGCTGGAGTTTTAAAAGAAACTTTTAAACTTCCAACCGCAAATCAACTTCGGCAATATGTCAAAGAGAAGAAACATGTCTGGACGGATCTAGACAGGATAGTTGCACCTTCAGTTCTTTTGCTCAACGATGTGCAAACCTTGCACGCCTCAAACAATACACTTCTGAAGCTTTATGCCTCTAAAGAAGAAATTAATGCCGCAAAAGAAGCTGCTCGTAAGAGAATAGAATGCCTTGACGACATTCTTGTCAGGCTCAAACAGTCTTCTTTCGACTATAACGTTGCTCTAATGTCGCCACCATGGGACCAAGACGAAAACGGAGTTCCAACACTTGTTAAAGCAGAAATCAAACTAGCAGAAGACAGAAAAGACTTATTGTCTTTCATTCAATTAATAGACCTATACATGTATTAGTTATTAGGTACATCGATGCAAAGATTAAGTTCAATACTGCGTTAAATTAATATTTAATTGTCTGCAAATCGGATGAAAGATATTGCATACTGTAATACACAATTCAAATGCTTTGCCAAGTATTTTAATGGATTTGTAGAGAAGAAACAGAAATACTACATAGGCTTTGCGACAGAAACTTCAGAAAATGTATGGTGGTATGATGGAAGTAAGGTTATGTTCAGAAGCGAGTCAAGTAGTAAGTTTCTTCATGCAATGCAAGAAAATCCAGACATAACAATAGAAGAGTTAAGTAAAGAAGCTGGTATTGTCATAGCAGTAGTAAAAAACAACAAAGATTTATGACAGAAAAAGAGTATATACAAAGAAGAGACAATGACAATAGTTGGCCCATTTTAGCAACGCCTTCTATCTAAAAACACACTTAAAAGTATCCTATGACTACCTTTAAACGTGTTTTGCGCATTTCTCGCACCTAGGTAACAAAATAGCATATGGCTTATGGTGTAAATAGTGTTAAATATAGACTCATTGTGATCAACAAATAACTATTTTTAGTAACTTTGCATTTAAGAAAAGTATAAATAGTAAAACAATTTTTTAAGTTATGAAAAAATATTTATTTATTTTACTTGTACTTTCACTATTTCTAACAAGCTGCGAAAATGAAATAGGTTTTACAGAGCAAAACTCTTCAAGAGGAAGTTTTCAAATAACACCTCAAGAAGCTGCTCAAATTGCATCATGTAGTGCTATCAGTTATAGTACTAGAAGTAAAAATGTAGAGGCAGAAAATGTTCTGTCTATAAGTTTTTCAGAGGTTGATTCTACTGCACAAGAGGCAAATCAACCACTTATGTATGTTGTAAATTACAAACAAGGAGGTTATGCTTTGGTTCCTGCAGACAAACGTGTTTCAACTCCAATATTGGCATTGATAGATAATGGTCAATTTAACGATAAAGTAAAAAAGAATTTTCTATCTCAGTTTATTGCAAAAGACATAGAAAATTATATTAGAAATGAAATAGCTGTGTACCAAGATAGCCAGGATCAAGACTATCGGATTACATACACATCTATTAAAGAATATCAAAATGTTGTAGATACTTTAATAAAGACTCAATGGACAGAAGGAGCACCATTTAATAACTATTGCCAAGTAAGTGGTACAAAAAAACGAGCAAAAGCAGGATGTGCAGCTATAGCAACAGGACAGATCTTTGCTTATTATAAATATCCTGCAAAGTATAATGGTCATGATTATTTATGGAATGAAATTTTAAGTGGGGAAAAACAACCAACAACCGAGAAAGGAAAAACGGCTGTAGCATATCTCATCTCAGATATAGGACGCTTAGATAAAACTAGATATGGAGTAAGCAGTTCGGCTACAAATGTGACAAATGTAAAAAATGCCTTGAATACAATGGGGTATAATTATACATATGAACAAAATCCATTATCTTTTGTTATTTATGTAAATGTTTTACGTTCTCATCCCGTTTTAATTAGTGCAACAGAGGAAAATAAAAAAATAGGGCATATATGGGTTATTGACGGTTATGCGGATGGTATTAGATATAAGCAATATGAAGATTATAATACAGGAGAAATCGTAAAAACAGAAAAAGAAGTTCTTCCTTTAGTGCATTGTAATTGGGGATGGGGAGGACAAGGTAATGGATATTATTTATTTAACGTCTTTGATATGCAATATAAAGATCCCCATAAGACACGTGCTACTTATAATTCTAATATATCTGCTTATGTTAATATTTCTCCAAAAAAATAAAATAGATATTATGCAAAGAGTGATTGTCACTCTTTGCATAATATCTATTCCTTTTTTTCAATCGTTTTCTAAAAGGTATTCAAAGACAAACTTAAAGATAGATATTCCTTCTGAGAATATTCATTTTAGAATGCAAGTATATAAAGGCAAAAACTATTTTATTTTACCGAAAGTAGCTTCACACTCTTTAAATAAATATATGGATAATGAAAGAATTTGGCAATGGGAGAAAACATATATTATTGGCAAAACAAATGTAATATTAGACAGTTTAAAAGTTGGAGACATCGTTGGAGATATATGTACTGGTTTTTATAAAATTCGTAAGAAAACTTCTTTTAGATTATTATATTTTATTCCACCACAAAAAATAGGACATGTCATATTACCTTATATGTATAACGAAAAAGCAAATAGACTTTATATTAAAAATATTAGCGATTATATAACTACACCAGATACAAAATACCTCTATTCTATAGATGATAATCACCTTATATGGATAGAAAATACACCATCTTATGAAAAAATACCAAATGAAGTATGTCGTTTGCAGATATATAATCATCCATCTCTAAGCGTAGAGAGAGAATTAAAGGAAGAATATCTTAAGGAATAATAGTCCTAATGGCATAAAATACATCCAACTAGCTTTGCAGAAAGGTAAAAATAAAATAAAGTTCGATAAAATTAAAATATAATCGAACTACAAAATAATCTCGAAATAACTGCTAAAAAGCTTGGTAGTTATTTCGATTTTTTGTATCTTTGCAATCGAAATTAAATAGAAATATAGATATGGCAAAAATCGGATATGCAAGGGTCTCCACAAAAGACCAGAATTTGGACTTGCAATTGGCAGAATTAGAAAAAGCTGGTTGCGAGAAGGTGTATTCCGAGCACAAAAGCGGCATAAAAGCCCGTTTAGAGCTAGCAGAAGCGATTAAATACCTTCGAAAGGGAGATATACTAGTCGTGTACAAATTCGACCGTCTAGGACGTTCTTTAAGCGATTTACTAAACATCATTTCAGAGTTGCACGAAAAAGGTGTAGAGATTATGTCTCTCAAAGATAATATCGACACATCCAGTACTTCAGGAAAACTGATGATGCACATCTTCGCAAGTCTAGCAGAGTTCGAACGAGATTTAATAATAGAAAGAACACAAGCCGGAAGAAAAGCAGCGATGGCGAGAGGCAAGAAAATGGGAAGACCGAAGCTTAAGCGTAACAAAAGGGCTAGAGCAGCTGCTATGCTATATGCCAAAGGTATGGGAATAGACGATATACAAAGTCAACTAAATATAAAGTCCAAGTCAACGGTATATCGATATCTCCGCCTAGAAGGCATAGAGCCAAGCAGGAAGCCATATCTTTGTAAATCAAGCACAAACAAAGTATCAAACAAAGAACATATAGATGAGCTTAGCAAGCTCCGGTAGTGATATTTTTACAAATACACAAATAATTATGAAAGAAATAAACGACAGAAAATTGCCTGTAGGTATCCAGTCTTTTGAGGAAATTAGAAAGGATGGATATCTTTATGTTGACAAGACAGATATTATCTGGCATCTTGCCAATAGGGGAAAAAAGTATAATTACCTGAGCCGACCACGTCGCTTTGGCAAATCCGTTCTTGTCGATACGCTCGAAGCATACTTCCTGGGAAAGAAGGAACTCTTTGAGGGATTAAAGATTATGTCGCTGGAAACGGAATGGGTGAAGCGTCCTGTAATCAGACTTGACATGAGTCAGGCAGGAGCAGAACCCGAAAGTCTGAAAGGTTATCTGAACTATACCTTTCAAGAATACGAATCATTATATGGGATTGAAGCCAGGAATAACTTCCCATTAGCTACTCGTCTGATAGAAATTATAAAGACGGCTTACAATAAGACTGGACAGCAGGTGGTTATTCTCATTGATGAATACGACTCTCCATTGCAGCATTCATGGAAGACTCCGCAACATAAAGCATGTAGGGATATCTACAGAGAAGTGTTTTCTGTATTGAAAGCCCAGGATAAATACGAGAAGTTTGTTTTCATCACAGGTATAACCAAGTTTACGCAAATTTCTCTATTCTCTGTTCTCAATAATTTGAGCAACATCAGTTTCAATCCAGAGTATGCTGCTCTCTGCGGTATCACGAAAGAAGAACTTCTCCGTGATTTCACCCCGGAAGTCAAAAGATTGGCAGCAAAGAATGAGTGGACTTTCGATGAAGCTATTGCACAGTTAACGACTTTCTATGATGGTTATCATTTCAGTCATGAAAATATGGTTGATATATTCAATCCATTTAGTCTTATCAATGCCCTTTCTGATTCCAGTCTTAAGAATTACTGGGCTTCATCGGGAGCAACCACACTGCTTCCTAAGTTTGTGGATGATATAGAAATAAGATTGAAGGATTTCGAAAAATGCCCGATGGATAGTGATACCCTGGAGACTTCTGACGTGACTGGTGGTGGAGCAGAATTGTTCCTCTATCAGTCTGGTTACCTCACGATAAAAGGGTATGTAGCAGGTATTTATTTACTAGGAATTCCTAATAATGAAGTTCGCAAGGCTCTGTATAAGATCGTATTACCAGCCTTGACGCTGAAGTCAAATGCCCAAGTGATATCTACTCAGAATATGTTGCTGTATTCCCTGAAAATGGGCGATTTATCAGAAGCTATGAAATGTTTGAAAGCTCTTATTGCGGATGTGCCATACAGCAACAAAAAACTTGCAAGTATGGATATGGAAGAACGTTACCGTCTGATTCTAAGCACCATCTTCAATGCCATCGGCTGCAGGGTGGAAGTGGAAAAGATGATAGCTACTGGTAGAATAGATATGGTGGTGGAAACATCGACCTTCATTTATGTGTTGGAATTGAAGTTGAGCAACAATGGTGGTGTTGATGCTGCTGCAGAGCAAATTAAGGCTAAACAATATGCCGAACCGTTCAAAGCTGACAAGCGCAAGATAATAGCCCTTGCTGTAGAATTGGATGATTTAGGTAAAGGATTAGTTGATTGGAAGGAAGTTTAACTTGATATACTCTCACCTCTTAAGGAAGTGAGAGTATGCAATTCCATCAAAGCTGCGAAATATTTCTCTTGATCCACAACTTGAAGAATGGATCGTTAAAGGAAATTATATCACCATCTGCGTCTATAAAATCACGAGCAATCAATGCCTTCTTAACACTTTGAACATTTGCAGAACTTTCCAAATGATACTCATCCAGAACCTCTCGACGAGAAAGTCCGGTATTGATACCATTCGCCACCGCTATGAGGAAATTCTTTTGGTAAACCGTCATGGTTTCCATATCACGCTGATAGAACAGGCGATTTTGATCCAAAAGTTCATCGATAGCTTGTTCTATCATCTGATCAGTAACTTCCGGACTAGCCTTGTACCAGGTGAGCCAAGCCAGATGTTGGACGAGCGAAGATAGATTCTCCGAGACTTGGCAAATCTTAAGAGCCTGCTTCTCCTCTATATGCTTCCCTGTATTCTTGAACTTCACGCAGATGAATGGAATCCACTCTGTTTCCGGTATTTTATCGAGAAACATGATGTCACCAAACTTGTAGAATGGACATTCTGTGGTGTGGAACAGCTTAGTCATCAGGTGCTTCTTGCTTCCAAACATGCAGTAGGTAGTCAGCTTCTGATGCTGCCACACAGTCCTCAGTTTCTTCTGGAAGGTAAGCGAGTCCTTGAAATCTGCTATCTGCTGAAACTCATCAAAGCACACTACTACTTTTATACCTTTCTTCTCTGCAATTTTCTCGGGTAACTGCAAGATTTCCCTTTCTGGGTTATCCTTTGGATCCCAGGCAAAAGACAGAGAAAAGTCGTTCATGGGATCTGTACCGAATGAGAACTTCGGCGTAATGTTGGAAAGAAAAGTCTTTCCCATCTGAATCCATTCGTCCCATTTGGAAGACGTTTGGCAAATGGTTTCCGTTGCCAACATCTTACAAAACTCATAGTCGGACTTGCATGAGAATACATCAACAAAGATGAACTTTATATCTTTCCGCTTTGACTGGCTTATCACTTTCTTGACAAGCGAAGTCTTTCCCCATCTTCTTGGAGAGATGAGGATGGTATTGATGCCATGCGTAAGGTTGGCTTCCAAACGTTTAGCATCTTCTATGCGGTCTGTGAAGCATTCATCTTCCACAGCCCTACCGAACTCAAATGGATTCTCTATCATAATCGTTTTCATTTTATTATTCAATATTGTATGCAAAGATAGTAAAAAACTTCTTAGTAAGAACCTTCTTAGTAAGAACTTTATTACTAATTAACTTCTTACTAATTACGCCAATGGTAACTTGCAAAATATTTGCAAGTTAAATATGTATAATATTAAAGAAATAACTTGCAATATATTTGCATATTAAGCACATTTTTAGTATCTTTGCGACAAAATTATAAACATAAATATAAAGAAAGGAGTTTGTATGAAAGCTCATGCAGAATTAAAGAACTTATTAAAAGGCAAGAAGATACAAGCATTTGTTAAAGACATGTGCTTGCATGCCTATCCCTGGACAGAACGCATTCCTGTAGAATATTTGGAATATAAGATATTCGAAGAGTTCCGTTTACGTGAATCAACAGGCGAAAAGACACGCATTGGACTCGACAAAAAGCTACAGGTAATTCCTGATGTTATACTATTCATTAAACCAGGTTATCGAGCTCTTAATCAAGGGCATTGTTTTACCATTGCTCTAGAAATAAAAGAGTTTAAAGAAGACCTGATGCGTGACGAGAAACTATGGAAGTATGTTGGTTGGACAGATTTCTTCTTCATTGCCGTACCTGATGATCTCACTCAATATGCGTTTGAAAAAATAGTCGAGGTGAACAACGAACACCCAGAGACACTATCGAAAATAGGTGTATTAGGTCTCGAAACGGGCGAATTATACTCTCATCCGCAACGCTCAGAAGTTAGTATTGAAAAGCAGAACCTGGTATTACAGAATGCTGTCTATAACTACGCCTTCAAAGATGCAAAGACTATTTTCTTCACTCCCGAAGAACTACCAGCACAAGTAGCTTTAACAGGAAAAAATATGGTTGATGAAGATGCTAAAAACTCTGCGCAAAATAACTTGCAACAAAACTGCAAGTTAAAAAATAGCGATACAAAGCAGTATGACATACCGGGAAATAACTTGCAGAAAAATTGCACGTTAAAAGGAGAGAACAATAAGCAGTATTCAGATGAAGAAAAGGCTGCACGAAAAGCAGCCTTCCTGGCACGTCAGGAGTTTCGTGAGAAACGAGCTGTAGAACTAGCAGAAAAATCTACTGTACTCAATGAGGATATACGTCAACGCCTCATGGCACAACCGCCAAAAGCACAGGAAGTGTTCTGGAAAATACGTGAATCCAAGAACGGCAAGCAACTTCAAGATATAGTATCAGAACTTGACTATTCTCAAAGAACAGCCGCTTACGGACTTGCCAGTCTCACTTCTGCCGGATTGATCAAACGTGACGGAAGCCGTAAAACAGGAGCCTACACTGTCACTGACGTAGCTGCATGCAACACAACGTGTGCAACTTGCTCAATAGCTCTTCAATGCAAAGACTACAAACCAGTCTAACATTCCATTCCAAATCTGGCCGTGATAGTCTGTCAAGTAAAAATTGACAAAGCCAAAGAATACATATAGTATTTAATAAATACTAATATTCTTGTTTAATAATTACATATTATTATATTTAATAAACTACATGATACTTATTTAATAAATATAATAATACGTAATTATTAAAGTTTATTGTTAATCTTTACAAATATTCTTCATTATTAAATATAAATATAGTATATTTGCAACATAAATCTTTAAATATTAAATAGATATGGCTATACAAAAAAAAGGCAATGTGGATTTTTTGAAAGATGTAACACCAACTAGCTTGTCGTCTGAAAGCAAAGATTCAGTCATTGTTACAGATACAAAAGACAACACATCTTCTTTAAAAGAAGAACTTCGCACAAAAAAGAAATCGCTAGATAATTGGGGAAGACCTCGCAAACAGCTCATAGAAGGAGTAAAAGAAGTCTCGCTTACTGTCCAGCTTCCTGAGACTTTGATTAAGGCATTACGTAAAGAAGGTAAAAAGCAAGGCAAATCTATGAAAGAATTGATAGGAACATCTCTTCTTTCAACTTACTCTAGCCTTTTACAATAACAAATAAAAAAGCAACCATGGCAATAAAAATAGCAGTTACAAACCACAAAGGTGGAGTTGGCAAGACTATGACAACATTCAATCTCGGTGCTGCACTTGCAGAACTTGGGGAGAAAGTACTTCTCATAGACAGCGATGGACAATGCAACCTCACCATGCAATCTGGAGCAAACGTAGAAGGAGCAAGTAATCTTTCCACATATCTCAATGATGATGATGTAGAAATCAAACCAGTATCAATCAACGAGAATCTTTGGATCATTCCTGGTTCTACCGCTCTCGATGAAGATGCTCATAATATAGAACTCAGCATAGAAGATGACATAAATGGCGCTACTCACTATTTGGCAGACATCCTTAAAAAGATAGAAAACAGTTATAACTATATTCTCATAGATTCTGCTCCAGGTTCTGGTGCCATCCTTGTAAACGTCATAGTTGCCGCTGACAAGCTCATAGTCCCTATTGCTGATAAATTTAGCATAACAGGAGCAAAGAAGCTCACCCAAATAATCAAGGCAAATCACAAGACCATAGAAGGAAAATACCTGCTTACTAAGCAAACAAAATTTGGAGTTTCAAAGCAAATTAGAGAAATGCTCACAACGCAATCTCCAGATGCTCTGTTTCATACTAGCATACGCCAATGTGAAGACTTGAACAAGTCTGCCGCACTGTCGCAAAGTATATTTGTCTTTTCTCCAAAATCCAATGGTGCAGAAGATTACATGTCTTTGGCAAAGGAGATTATAGGTAGCAAGAAAGATGAAGAAATGCCATTCTAAACAGAATCTTTTTGTTTAATAAATACGAAATATATTATTTAATAAATACAATAAAAATTATTTATTAAAGCATAAATATACTATTTAATAAAGAATATATAGAATAAATCAAAAGTCTGCTAACCACAAAGTTAACAGACTTTCGCTTTACTAACAAAACATCAAATAGAAAGTATGCTTATCTTTTTCTATTTACGCTCTATATTGAGTTGAGTTTTACGTTCATCGTCAATAGTGCATTTGCTTAACAACGCTCCTATCCTGTGCAGTCCTGCAACAATTATCTTTTGCTGCTTGTTCCGAGGAACCTTTAAGCCATTTGCATAATGGGATAGCAATGCACTATTGATTCCAGTTTCCCTACTAATCGCTGCGAGCGATACGTATGAAGAATATGCCTTCAACATGGCAGTTGCATCTTGGAACTTATATACAAATTCATATTCTTTGTTTTTGTACCATTCAGGAAGTTCTAATCCAAATTCTGTATATCCATCAAAACCCATTTCCAATTCAGATTCACCCATATCTATAATATCATTAAAATCTTTGGTAACAATTTTCATTTCACCATATGATGTTTCGCTTGATACCAATCCCTCGAATGCAGAATTATTCCAAGCGACCTTAATAGTTATTTGCTTCATATTAGTCATTTTTGCAGCAAAGGTATAAAAAAGAATACTCTTGGCGCACATATCTGCGTTAAAAGTATCAAAAAGAATACTTTTTAATAAAAACAGATATAAAAAACTGCAAAAAATAGCCTAGAAATATTTTTTTAAAATAAAAATCATCGCGCGCAATTATAAAGAAAAGCAAAATGACTGTAAATATTAATACTCTGCGGTTATTTTTATGCCTAAAAATAGTTGCAAAAAAGTTGCTGATTTTCAGAAAAAATACCTACCTTTGCAAGCGAGATGCAGAAATGCACTCTCAAAGTACAACAGCATAAGGCGTAACTGTTTCATCGGCACTCTGAACTTCGCAACTTCATCCGCCCGATAATCAACAGGGATGCCCCATAGGGTGAATTGTACACTTTCACGACCGAGTTCTCTTGGCCGTGAAAGTTATCGTATATACACAATTGGGGTGGACTGGGGTGAATCTTGCGGATGGCAATGCGAAGGCCTAGAGTGGAGATTTCAGCTTGGCTCCACCCCTTCATGCAAGCGTACACATTTTCAAAATAAACCCTATATAGTCAGGAGCCAGACTAAGTTTTAAAGAAAAGAAATGAAAACGACATTGCTATCAATCGCAGTATTTTGCTGCATGGCATCAGCGCAAGCACAAAAAGTAACGGTTCCAGAACCAGAGTATAAAGGACAGGTAGCTGTCATTAACGCAGACAGCACCACAACGCTTCTCCAGAAGGAAACAGGAGAACACAAGGCAAAGTCTTCGGCTTTCGCCCTGGTTCCAATTCCAGGAGTTTCCCTTCTTGACAGAACTAAAGCTTACCTCACAGTGAAGGGAGCGGAAAGCCCTAACAAGATTTCCTCCAAGAAGTTCTCCCTCATCATCCGTGTGAAGGACAACAGCGAGGAGCCAAAGAACGCCTTCGGCATCTTCAAGTTCGAAACCAAGAAGAAGGAACGCAGATTCAAGATGGCAGACATCGGCTTCGGAAGCGCATCGGCTACCACCAATTTCACCACCGTGGATTACGAGGCGAAGAAGTATGGATCTTCATCTTACCTCGTAACTCTCCATGACCTGCCAGCAGGAGAATATGGAGTGGTGGCTAACGGTTTTGACAGTATCGCCACATTCTCAGTGAAGTAGAAATCATTTTGTAGAACCAGTTAAAGTTTATAGATATGGGAACAGTATTTTTATGGTTATTCATGGCATGGCTCTTCAAGGGCTTCGGTAAGGCAATGACACATTCAGGCGGCAAGAAACGCAAGGAAAGCTGGGATGGACTCAGCTACGAACAGAAGGCATGGCTGCATGACAAACATAATGGGCGATAATGAGTAACAAATGTTTTCTGTTAGCAGGTGTCATTGCCATCATCGGTGCAATAGAAGTAATACGCAGATTCAGAAGGATGCAGGATGTAAAAGCTCCCATATTTCTTACTATGGGTTCTTGTGTATTGCTGCTTGTTGCAGGAATAATTCTTTCGTAAAATTATGGCATTAGAAATAAGAAGCACACCTGTGCTGACAGGTGAAGACGCTGAACGTTTTGTACGTGAGGCGGAAGAGAATGTGAGAAATCCACAAAGGAGAAAATTGCTTTTCTCTTTTGAGGATATTGACAGAATGATGGAACGTTCACGAAAATATCTAAAAGAGCATGGAGGAAAAGGACCTTTCGCAGGGTAAGTTTCTCTTTGAAAGGAACGAAAAGAATAACCGCTGTTGTTATGTGCTATTAAGTTAGTGTTAGTCTCTTCATTGAGACTGGACGTCCTCAGCGGAAGCCCGTTGTTGTTATGTGCGATTAAGTTCGTGTTTGCCTCTTTACTGAGACTGGACGTGACAGACAGGCTGGAGCCGGAGGAATTTCCTCCGGCTCTTTTCATCTATGCCATCTACTTTTTTTCACCTTGTTCTGTGGTCTCATCATGTGCATAGCCATAAGCATACATCTACGTTTGAAGGCGAGTTCGTCTTCATCGTCTTTCTTTCCCCAGCCAGTGCCAGGACCACCACCTCCTCCATGAGACTCTGCAATAGCTGTAGCCTTATCAAGATAACCCAAGAACAGAGCAGTGGCTACAGTCGTAATTTCAGTGGCATTCTCTGCCATCTGCTCGAAGATAGAATCATCCAAAAGAACAGAATTGTATTTGTCAAGTATTCTTCTTTCGTCAGGAGACATATTTGCTGTCATTTCGTTGTATTTCTCCATCCTCTTCATAGCATCGAAAGCAGCGAGATTGTAACCAAACGCCTCCATTTCCTGCATGGCGTTCTTGTTATACTCTGGCTGTGCAGTTTGAAGTTTCGTCTTCACCTCCTGGTAGCGAGTTTCCGTTTTTGAGGTCTGCGCATTCAAACTGTCGAGCTTTGCCTGTGCCACACTAAGCTTGCTTTCCTTGTCAAGAATCTGAGCCTTGACATCTTCAAGGTTCTTAATGATGGCATCCATCTTTCGGGCAGCTTCCTCAGCTGAGATCTTACCAGAATCACGGTCAGCCTTCAACTTCGCAATTTCCTTCTCCAGATCTTCCTTATAGGTTTCCAGATGCTCTATCATCGTACTCAATCCCTTGACTCTTGCAGAGGCATGTTTGATTTCCTTATTCAAAGAATCAATGGTCTGCTTCTGTTCTTTGATGGTTTCCTTGTTCTTCTCGATAGCATCATCAAGAACAATCTTAGTATCAAAGAGCCTTTTGTTTTGCTCCTTCAATTCCTTTCTTAAAGCTTCGTGATATTCTGCTGTTGAACGATGTTTTGCACCTGTTTCAGCTATTGGCTCCCCACGTTCCAACCCATACTTTGCATTGATTTCTGCAATGGCATTATGAAGTTCTGTTGTCCTTTTTTGATACTCAAACTTGGAATTATTCTCACCGACCATCACCTGCTTCCACGAAAATTTGTTCTGTTCAGTGATAGGAAGAACTGTACAATGTATATGTGGATTTGTTTCGTCTAAATGTACCACAAATGCAGCAATGTTTTTCTCTCCAAATCTATCACTCATGAATCGGTACATATCCTTAGCCCAGTTTTCTATTTCAGGCATTCTTCTGATGGAAGAATTGTCTGCGCCACGTTCCAAATTCACCTTTTGATTTCCAAAAGCCAGACGGTGCATTTGGTCTCTCGATCCTCCTAATATGAAGTTGGCAACTGTCCTTATTTTGGGTTCCAACCCTAATTTCTTATATTTCTTGTTAGGGTCTTCAATACCTCTTTTTTTCAAATTTTCTCTTATTCGTTTCGGAATAGATGTTCTTTTATCTACAGGAACGACCCGGCATCCTTGCGTGATTTCGAAATTTAGAAGGTCTCTTGTTGGGTCTATATTTAAAGACCGAGAACTTGTTTTCGCACCATGCAAAGAAACTCTCAAATGCTCATTGCTTTGAGAAAGGGTCATGCCTTTTCCTGGTCGAATGTCCATTACTTGTTTTGCCATAAATGTCTGTTTTTGAGTTAGGGGGCAGGGGTCTTAGGGAGTATTCCCTGAGCCAAATTTTAACAACGGCTTGCCGCACGTAAGTCGCTTCATAGAAGCTTGTTAAGCCCTCCAAAATCTTTTTGAGGGGGAATTAGGCTTCCCCCTAATGAAAAAACACCACTCTATCGGCGCAAGCGCACGATAAAAAACTCTCTAATTATCCAAAGACTTTTCTTCAGAAGAAAGAGTTTAACTTCTTTCAGATGAAGAAGATTGTGAAGGAGCAGCCTGAATCGTCCCAGAGACGTCCTGCTTCTATTTCCGGACAATCTACCCATCGCCATGCAGACAGCTTCTTTGAGACAAGTTTTCCGTACTGACCTTTTGAAGTTCTGCAACACTCATGTCGTAAAGTGCAACTATCAACTAAAAACATAGTGCGGTTCCATATCCATCCTTTTGTAAGCTTACTGTATTTGATCATCCCCTTAGTTCCACATGAAGTCTCAGAGAAATGGCAGTATAGCTGCACTACCGTTCTCCAAGAATTGAATATTTCAATCTTTGGAATATGCCCTGTCTTTGTGAAGACAGTGATTAGGAGATTATTTCTCAAAGAAGAAATGAAAGACTTGTATAGATGCTCTTTTCTTTCACGAAAGCATCTCTAAATATAGATTGAGTTTTCATTTTTCAGTATGAGATTTCATCATTTAAAACTATGATGAAATATTATGCCTAAATCTTTTCTATTCTAAACCATAATTTGGCTATTCGTTAGATAAAAATAGCCAGAGCATAAACCCTGGCTATCCTTTTTACACACAATATTTCATCATTATTTTTTTCCAAGGCTAATACCTTCGTCTTTGCTCTCCCAATTTGTAACGCTCACACTAGTCTTCATTGCCTTGACAGCAATATCTACTGAGGAATAATCCTTTCCTAATCCATTAGAAAAATCCAGTGTATAGACATAATGCTTACCCATTTCCCAAGTAGTATCAATAGCTACGTATGACCAGCCATTAAAAATGGTCTGGTTATCTTTTACGACAGTAATCTTTGCTGCAATGAAGTTACTACTGGCAGGATTTTCCTTATTTGCAGTAAGCTGTTGCGGAATGAGCATAAATGGTACATTTGCAGCATCAAGAGAAGAAGCCTCAGAAGTAAGCGTTACAGGAGCAGTCCAAGTCGTTGTATAATCTGTTGTTGGAGCATTTGTACCAAAACCATACCATTCTCCAGGTTCACTACGATTCAACTGTGGAAACTTGAATGTAGCTTTTGATACAATCTTGCCAAGCTTCAGCCCGGTAATCTGAACCTTATAATCTGCATTGGCATTCTTTGCCTTAATGCTAATCTCAGTAAGAGCATGCTTGAATACGAGATTCACAGGATTATCGGAATTCTCTGCGTAATTACCTTTAGCAGAAGCATACACGAAGTCCTTCTGGCTTGCGGCCGTCTCATTAGGTGTAAAATATTCCAACTTTATACCACCACTAATAACCTTGAAAGCTCCTACTGTTCCTGGAACATCAGGAGAATAAGCATAAAAATAGTGATTATTGTATGCATTCGTTGCAGGCCAGTAGAACTTACCTGCATCGGTAACCCACGACTGACCATTGTCTGAAGAGGTATATTTCACATCCCGCATGATAGTATAATCATAGTCGGCATCAAAGGCACTCACCTTAAAACTACCCAAATTGGCAATAGTAGTCTCAACGGCACGTGTATTCATGCCATCCATGGATGCCGTGAAAGAAACCTCTTTCTGGGCTGCTGGTGTAGTTGTGTCCTGACCACCAGGTAAGTTAATTACATTAGTGATGTCCTGGTCGCATGAGCTGAGAAGCATGGCAACAAGACCACTCATAAACAATAAATTTTTCTTCATAATTTGTACTTTTAAATATTATAGAATACACCCACATTGCTGTGAATAGCAGTGCAAAGTAACTGCATTTGGAGCAAAAAACAATAAGAAAAAAAATATATATCCTATATTAACATTAATAATTTAATTCAACTCAAAAACGAGTATTTTTTATCATTTAAATGTTAAAAAACAGCCCACCTTTTTTGTAAATTAGCAAGTAAAATCTTCCACACTACTACTCAAACTGAAACTTTTTGGGAAACTATACCCCCAATTATTCTATATAACAGTTATATGGAATAATTTAAATTCTCATGTGTAGGCACATATTTAAAGCATATATATATTTATGCATTATTTAGATGTTACGTAATTAAGTAAATACCAATAAGTTACAGAGCAAAATAGCCACCGATTGCGATAAAAGTAAAAAATATTTACACGCAAAAACTGCCTGTTTTTTGAACGTTGACACAAAGTCAGCACACACTCATCAACGAGCAAGCGAATTGTCCCCACGAGCAGCAAGAATGAGGATGAGCCCCCTTGTGGGGCGACCCCTAAAAGTCAAAAACGACATAAAAGCATCTTTTTATGATAGACAGGGCATTTTATTTCGCCTTAAATTCAGGCAAAAATGGCATTTTAGTACTTTTATATGTTTTTTTTATATTACTTTTACTTACTTTCGCGCGCGCGTTAGTCAAATCATAATACGCTGATTACCAGCGATATATAAATAGAAACTGAAACTTTTTGGGAAGAAAACTGAAACTTTTCGGGAAGAAACTGAAACTTTTCGGGAAGAAACTGAAACTTTTCGGGAAGAAACTGTACTCTCTACAAAAAAGGTAAAAAACATCAACCAAAGCCACCATAATTTAACTTTTCTTATATATAATAACTTGCTATTATATATACTTTTACTCCTATCACGCACATCATAAATATTTCTTTACATTTTTAATTTTTCCTCCAAGCTCTATTGTTAAATAAGAAAAAATAAAACTGAAACTTTTTGTTTTATCGTTTCATTTTCGTATTTTTGCATCGTTTTTAAATATTACAAATATTTCGGGAAGATGAAAAAGAACAAAGGAAAAAAGTCATATATCGTTCAGCAAGACAATCGCATTGCAAACGAAAAGGATTCTTTTAAGAGGTATGAGCGTAACGTTCTATACCAGGCTGTCCGTGCTTTACAGGAAAAATACCCCATCAAAAAATTAGATGATGGCACATCTATCCACGCATACAACACGAATGACATTAGAAGTGAGATTGTAACGCTAACAGAAACCCGGTTATTAGAATGCCTGGGCTCAAAGAATGCCGGAAAGAGGAACCATCTTCCAGAGTTGAAAGCGGCATTACAGGCTTTAGCCGAAAAACGTTGCGATATTCCAGAAAGTTTCAAGGGCAAAAATTGGGTATATGTAAACTGGATCAGTTCTGCCGAATATAACCCAACTACAAAGACTTTCGAAATAGAGTTTTCAAAAAAGATAATACCCTATTTGCTCAATCTGTCAGGTAAGTTCACACAATTCGATGTATATTCTTTATTTGAGCTAAAGAACCCTTATACTCAACGTTTCTACATAAAATGCAAGGCTGAGAAACATGACAATTACTCTTTCTACATGACAGAAAAAGAGATTAGAGAAAATTTTCAGGTATATACAGAAAAAGACGGCAAAAAAAAGCCCAAATACCCTAATCACAGTCAATTTCGCACTGCTGTGATAGAGAAAGCATACAAGGAGCTAAAAGAAAAATACGAAGCAGGCTTTTGTGATTGCTACTTCGAATATACAGAAGCAGAATCATTTAGCGGAGAACGCTATCCTGACAGATGGTATTTTTCTATAGGCTTCAAAGGGCATCCGGCAAATGTTAATGCCTACAAAGAAAAGAAAACTACAGAGGAGCAACATAGCAATAATCCTGTACAGCTAAGCTTCCTCGATTCTCTTGAGTCACAGGCCAAAAAGAACCAAGTAGAGTATTCATCAAATACAGAAAAGGCTAAGCAAAACGATTCCAACATTATGATGATAGACCTCACCCTGAAAAAATGGTTCTCTAACGACCCAGACTTCAGGGGAGAAATTGTTAATGCACTATCTAGAATGAGCGTTATTAAAGTTGAAGAAGTAAAAGATAAGATTCTTCGAATAACAACCAACCCAGAATATCGCAAATCTAGCCAAGATGGAACAGTTAAAGTTCTAAGAAGTGCATTATCAAAAGACGTTCTTAAAAAGAAATAGCGATGAATGAAGAAAAAAAGAAAAAATCAGCTGGAGTTTTAAAAGAAACTTTTAAACTTCCAACCGCAAATCAACTTCGGCAATATGTCAAAGAGAAGAAACATGTCTGGACGGATCTAGACAGGATAGTTGCACCTTCAGTTCTTTTGCTCAACGATGTGCAAACCTTGCACGCCTCAAACAATACACTTCTGAAGCTTTATGCCTCTAAAGAAGAAATTAATGCCGCAAAAGAAGCTGCTCGTAAGAGAATAGAATGCCTTGACGACATTCTTGTCAGGCTCAAACAGTCTTCTTTCGACTATAACGTTGCTCTAATGTCGCCACCATGGGACCAAGACGAAAACGGAGTTCCAACACTTGTTAAAGCAGAAATCAAACTAGCAGAAGACAGAAAAGACTTATTGTCTTTCATTCAATTAATAGACCTATACATGTATTAGTTATTAGGTACATCGATGCAAAGATTAAGTTCAATACTGCGTTAAATTAATATTTAATTGTCTGCAAATCGGATGAAAGATATTGCATACTGTAATACACAATTCAAATGCTTTGCCAAGTATTTTAATGGATTTGTAGAGAAGAAACAGAAATACTACATAGGCTTTGCGACAGAAACTTCAGAAAATGTATGGTGGTATGATGGAAGTAAGGTTATGTTCAGAAGCGAGTCAAGTAGTAAGTTTCTTCATGCAATGCAAGAAAATCCAGACATAACAATAGAAGAGTTAAGTAAAGAAGCTGGTATTGTCATAGCAGTAGTAAAAAACAACAAAGATTTATGACAGAAAAAGAGTATATACAAAGAAGAGACAATGACAATAGTTGGCCCATTTTAGCAACGCCTTCTATCTAAAAACACACTTAAAAGTATCCTATGACTACCTTTAAACGTGTTTTGCGCATTTCTCGCACCTAGGTAACAAAATAGCATATGGCTTATGGTGTAAATAGTGTTAAATATAGACTCATTGTGATCAACAAATAACTATTTTTAGTAACTTTGCATTTAAGAAAAGTATAAATAGTAAAACAATTTTTTAAGTTATGAAAAAATATTTATTTATTTTACTTGTACTTTCACTATTTCTAACAAGCTGCGAAAATGAAATAGGTTTTACAGAGCAAAACTCTTCAAGAGGAAGTTTTCAAATAACACCTCAAGAAGCTGCTCAAATTGCATCATGTAGTGCTATCAGTTATAGTACTAGAAGTAAAAATGTAGAGGCAGAAAATGTTCTGTCTATAAGTTTTTCAGAGGTTGATTCTACTGCACAAGAGGCAAATCAACCACTTATGTATGTTGTAAATTACAAACAAGGAGGTTATGCTTTGGTTCCTGCAGACAAACGTGTTTCAACTCCAATATTGGCATTGATAGATAATGGTCAATTTAACGATAAAGTAAAAAAGAATTTTCTATCTCAGTTTATTGCAAAAGACATAGAAAATTATATTAGAAATGAAATAGCTGTGTACCAAGATAGCCAGGATCAAGACTATCGGATTACATACACATCTATTAAAGAATATCAAAATGTTGTAGATACTTTAATAAAGACTCAATGGACAGAAGGAGCACCATTTAATAACTATTGCCAAGTAAGTGGTACAAAAAAACGAGCAAAAGCAGGATGTGCAGCTATAGCAACAGGACAGATCTTTGCTTATTATAAATATCCTGCAAAGTATAATGGTCATGATTATTTATGGAATGAAATTTTAAGTGGGGAAAAACAACCAACAACCGAGAAAGGAAAAACGGCTGTAGCATATCTCATCTCAGATATAGGACGCTTAGATAAAACTAGATATGGAGTAAGCAGTTCGGCTACAAATGTGACAAATGTAAAAAATGCCTTGAATACAATGGGGTATAATTATACATATGAACAAAATCCATTATCTTTTGTTATTTATGTAAATGTTTTACGTTCTCATCCCGTTTTAATTAGTGCAACAGAGGAAAATAAAAAAATAGGGCATATATGGGTTATTGACGGTTATGCGGATGGTATTAGATATAAGCAATATGAAGATTATAATACAGGAGAAATCGTAAAAACAGAAAAAGAAGTTCTTCCTTTAGTGCATTGTAATTGGGGATGGGGAGGACAAGGTAATGGATATTATTTATTTAACGTCTTTGATATGCAATATAAAGATCCCCATAAGACACGTGCTACTTATAATTCTAATATATCTGCTTATGTTAATATTTCTCCAAAAAAATAAAATAGATATTATGCAAAGAGTGATTGTCACTCTTTGCATAATATCTATTCCTTTTTTTCAATCGTTTTCTAAAAGGTATTCAAAGACAAACTTAAAGATAGATATTCCTTCTGAGAATATTCATTTTAGAATGCAAGTATATAAAGGCAAAAACTATTTTATTTTACCGAAAGTAGCTTCACACTCTTTAAATAAATATATGGATAATGAAAGAATTTGGCAATGGGAGAAAACATATATTATTGGCAAAACAAATGTAATATTAGACAGTTTAAAAGTTGGAGACATCGTTGGAGATATATGTACTGGTTTTTATAAAATTCGTAAGAAAACTTCTTTTAGATTATTATATTTTATTCCACCACAAAAAATAGGACATGTCATATTACCTTATATGTATAACGAAAAAGCAAATAGACTTTATATTAAAAATATTAGCGATTATATAACTACACCAGATACAAAATACCTCTATTCTATAGATGATAATCACCTTATATGGATAGAAAATACACCATCTTATGAAAAAATACCAAATGAAGTATGTCGTTTGCAGATATATAATCATCCATCTCTAAGCGTAGAGAGAGAATTAAAGGAAGAATATTTTAAGAAATAAGAGTTCTAATGGCTTAAAACACAACTAAATAACTTTGCTTGAAAGGGAAAAATAAAATAAAATTCGAGAGTGTAAACTAAACTGTGTCAAACTACAATATGTAGTTTGACACAGTTTTTTAATTATGGACAACTTATAAATCGTTTACTTTAATAAAGAGTTTAAATGGAACAGCCGTGGAAACAAGGAGAACATGCAGCTCAGTTCTTCCTCTAGCCTCAATGCCAAGCTTTACAAGGCTTTCTGCAAGAATCGTTTCTCGGTTACGCTTGAAGCTAACGACATCTTCAACAAAAGCAATCGTGACATACGATTCTACAATAAGGATGTTACGCTTTGGCAAAGCAGCACCAGCGACAGCCGTGCCTTGCTCTTGACATTGCAATATAACTTTAACACATCTAAGAACCGATACAAGGGTAAGGGTGCTGGTCATGAGGAATTGAACCGTTTCTAATTCTAAAGAGCCTAATCTTTCTCCTCCAACCATTCTTCCAGCACCTGGCAATACTCATCGTTTTGCTCAGCGAAAGGCATGTGTCGGGCTCCTACGAAGAGATGCCACTTGGAATCGGAGATACCATCATAGAGGGTCTTTGCTACCAATGGAGTGCAGAGGTCATTGGTTCCACTCATCACAAGGCATGGTACTTGTATCTCGCCCAAGCGGTCGGTGTAATCATAATCACGGAGCGTACCTGTAGGAGTGTATTCATTTGGTCCCCAACCATGGAGATAAGCCTCAGCACCAGCAC
>ERZ1031746.180-NODE-180-length-25848-cov-5.555771_pt1 | contig 25848 bp, 20 predicted proteins | sample MGYA00518171_ERZ1031746 | MGnify/ENA primary metagenome ERZ1031746 (study PRJEB33719, sample SAMN04261238) | wastewater metagenome | biome: rural village; feature: human; material: feces | host: Homo sapiens | place: El Salvador | collected 2013-01-07 ...
TGCTATTAGTAGCATACAGTCCTTACATCCAACCGGTAGCTCATCCGGTACAATCTTGTTTTGGGCTGACTTTTCCCATTTTTGCACTTATCAACGGCGCTTTCCTGATTTTTTGGTTGGACAATTTGTTCGAATTTCTTCTGTTTTTGTTTTATATTTTATTTTTATACACAGTGGAGTTCACCCTGAGATTCCATTGGCTGTATCAGGTATTATTTTCGGAGAACTTGCAGCAGCAGGCTACTCGCTTTTTTCACTGAAGAAGAAGGGTTTTGATGCTGATTCTCCATATATTCTTTCTATCTCAAAATCTTGTTCTGAATTGCTACGCCTCTCTGTTCCATTGACAGTTAATCGCACAGCAATTACATTCTTGCAGGGAATTGAAGCAGCTTCAATCCCTGTCTGCCTTGAGCTTGCATCTCACAGTGCTTCTGAAGCTCTCAGTATTTATGGGGTACTGACCGGAATGGCATTACCATGTATCCTTTTTCCCTGTGCACTCACTAACTCAGTTAGCCTGCTTTTAATTCCAGCGGTCGCACAAAAGCAAGCTGAAAGCTCTTCAAAAGAGACATTTCTCCTTATAAAAAAGGCTGCCGGAGGATGTTTCTCCCTTGGTCTTCTGTGTTCTGTCTTCTTTCTTCTTACTGGATCTTTCCTCGGAAATTTCTTATTTCACAGTACTTTAGCCGGCAATTTCATCGTAACACTTGCCTGGATCTGTCCTTTCCTGTACACAAGTTCCGCTCTTCTCAGTGCAATCAATGGACTGGGACTTACAACCCTGACGCTGATGATCAATCTTCTTGGATTATCCATCCGCATTCTTAGTGTATATTTTGGAATCCCTCACTATGGAATCACAGGATACCTATGGGGGCTTTTCATCAGTCAATTAGCTGTCTGCCTTGTTGCATTACTTACACTTTCCCACGAAATCAAAAAAGAATATTTACAATCTTTTGAATCAGCCACGGATTAAGACAGGACTCTGAAAAAATCCCAATTAAAAACAAACCGCATACAAAGAACGTTTTTTGTCTGTTCCACTGATTCTGTGGATAGTTCCAACAAAAGCGCAAAAGCACAAGAACTGCCGGAACATAAAAAAGGAACTGTGGAAATAGTCCTGCCACACAAAGAATACTTCCCTTCATTCCTAATTCTGCTACTGCCTCTGACAATAAAATTCCTCCTGACATCCCCGTCCACAGAAGAAAAAACGCTGCCACAATTTTTCTGATCCGGATTCCCATCGCCAAAAACAGCATCAGGAAAAAAATTCCCCGCACCTGAATCAAATACCAAATGTACTGTTGAAAAGATATCTTTTCATTCTTTAATCTCATAAGATAAACTTCTGTAAAAGTTCCGATCAGGCTCAGCTGTTCTCCCCATATATAATTGACAATCAAGATTCCTGTCAAAAAGCCTGTAAAAAACAGAGCCAGAAAGTAATGTCCTGTACGAAATGCCTTCACCAGTATTCCTCCCACCCTATAAAATGTTCTGCGGATATGTTTTTATCCTCAATCTTCCACACCATTATATGAGTGTCTGGTTTTTCTCATGCGGCAGCGATGCTACTTATTGTCGGCATCTAATCATTTTCCATACTTTACAGCATAAGCCATCAAAGAAGAAACTGTCTTCGCATCTTCAATCTCACCTGAAAAGATCTTTCCCTTCAATTCTTCTATTGTATAAGCGCCAAGTTCAATAAATTCATCTTCATCTAAATGCTGTTTTGACGGTATCAGATCATGTGCCACATAAACTTCAATCCGTTCGTTACAAAATGCTACTGTTGTCCGTAAGGTGATCAGCCACTCCAGATTCTCGCTGCGATACCCTGTCTCTTCCTCTAATTCACGGGAAGCACACTCTATACCAGGTTCTCCCACTTCATCAAGTGCTCCTGCCGGAATCTCCAATGTATATCGATCCAGCGCATTTCTATACTGTCTCACCATCAAAATCTTACCATCTGCTGTAACCGGAACTACCGCTGCTGCTCCTTTATGACCTATAAAATCCCACACTACGGTATGATCCCCGTCCACTTCTATCGTGTCCTGATAAAAATCAAGAATCTTTCCTTTAAATTTCAATTCTCTGTTAATTCTTTTAATCTTCTCGTTCATCCTGTTCTCCTTTCTTTTACCTCACATTACAGTATGCATTCTATAGCAAAGCCTTTTACTCGTACCGCTAATCGCTTTCTCAGTAAACTAAAAGCCCCTGTCTTTCGACAAGGGCCAACTTTCATCTTCTGTTATGATTCTCTTATTTTGCGTAATCTGTTGCTCGTGACTCACGAATAACATTTACTTTGATCTGTCCAGGATATTCTAACTCAAACTCAATCTGTTTTGCAATATCCCTTGCTAAAAGCACCATATCATCGTCAGATACCTGCTCCGGAACTACCATAACACGAATCTCTCTACCTGCCTGAATGGCAAAAGACTTATCTACACCTTTAAACTGGTTGGTAATATCTTCTAACTGTTTCAATCTGTTTGTATATGTCTCGATGGTTTCTCTTCTTGCTCCCGGTCTTGCAGCTGAAATTGTATCCGCTGCCTGAACAACACAAGCAATCAGACTCTGTGGCTCCACATCTCCATGATGTGCCTCCACAGCATTAATAATTGTTGGTGATTCTTTGTATTTTCTACAAAGATCTGAACCAATCTGAATATGTGATCCTTCTACGTCATGATCAATTGATTTACCAATATCATGAAGAAGTCCTGCACGTTTTGCAAGTCTGACATCCAGTCCGATTTCTCCTGCAATGAGACCTGATAACTGTGCTACTTCGATTGAATGCTTCAATGCATTCTGTCCATAGCTTGTTCTGAACTTCATACGTCCAAGAAGACGGATCAACTCCGGATGAATTCCTGTAACTCCAACGTCAAGAGCCGCAGCTTCTCCTTCCTCGCGGATCATTGTATCCACTTCTTTCTGAGCTTTTTCAACCATCTCCTCAATTCTTGCCGGATGAATACGTCCATCCACGATCAGACGCTCAAGTGCAATTCTTGCAACTTCTCGGCGGATTGGGTCAAACCCTGATAATACAACCGCTTCCGGAGTATCATCAATAATCAGTTCCACACCGGTTAATGTTTCCAGTGTTCTGATATTTCTTCCTTCTCTACCGATAATTCTTCCTTTCATCTCATCACTTGGAAGCTGAACTACAGAAATTGTAGTCTCTGCAACATGATCTGCTGCACATCTCTGAATTGCATTCACAACATACTCTTTTGCTTTCTTGTCAGCCTCTTCCTTTGCCTGAGTTTCCAGTTCTCTGACCATCTTGGCTGTGTCATGCTTGACGTCATCTTCAACAGTTTTTAACAGATATTCTTTTGCCTGTTCGGAGGTAAGTCCTGAGATTCGTTCCAGTTCCTGCACACGTTTCTGGCTAAGTTCTTCTACTTTGGCTTCACGCTGGCGAAGATGTTCTTCCTTCGCTGTCAGTTTGTTCTCACGATGTTCCAGTACATCTGACCGTTTGTCGACCGATTCTTCCTTCGCGAGTACACGCTTCTCATAACGCTGTAACTCCGCTCTTCTTTCTTTCGTCTCTTTCTCAAGTTCATTCTTTGTCCTGATGGACTCTTCCTTTACTTCCAAAAGAGATTCCTTCTTCGTCGTCTCTGCAGTCTTTACAGCATCGTCAATGATTTCTCTTGCTTTTGCTTCTGCATTCCCAATCTTGCTTTCCGCATTCTTTCTCAGATTGGAAACTGTAACAAAGTGAGTAATGATTCCGACTATCAACGCGAGGGCCACGGCAACGCCTATAAATAAACCTAGACTTATCTGCACAGGAGCACCTCCTTATTCGATTTTCATTGTACATATTACTCAAATACAACACTTAAATTTTATACTGTTTCAACAACAATGTCAAGCATTGTAATTATTATTTTGTATCACATGACACACCCCGGTTACTGTTCACTCCCGTATCAGTTACTCTGTTTATCATAATCTGATATAACATGGCGGATCACCTCATAACGAAATCCTTTTCGCGCAAGATATCCTAATATCTTTTGATATTCCTGCTCTTCCATTCTTTCCGAATCAACCTTCTTTTTTCGCAGTATCCTTCGGATTGCCTCTTCCTCAGAATCTTCACTATAGCACTGTTCAAAAGCCAGACAGATCAAATCATCAGAAACTCCCTTCTGCGACAGCAGTGCCTTGATTTCCCGTTTGCTTTTAGTATCTTTGCGGCTCATAACAAAATTTTCCGCATATCTTGCATCATTCAGATATCCAAAAGATCTCACATATTCAATTGCTCCGCTGATTGCATTCTCCGGATATTGTCCCGCCTTCAGTTTTTCTCTTAATGCAGACTCAGTACGATCCATATCCTCCAGCAAATGCATTGCTCTCTTCTTTGCGCGTTTCAACAGTACCTCATTCTGAATCTTTTCATAATTTTCCTGCGCGAGATCTTCTCCCTGCTTTATACCAAAACGCTTCAACTCACCTTTATAAAGCACAAATGCAAATGTTCCATCCAGATATACTTTAAACTTCGTCTTTGTCTGCTCTTCTATCCCAGTAACAATCATTCTTTCTTTTCTGCCTCATCAGCCACTTTAGAAGCCGGTGTCAGCTTCAGATCACTTGATGCCCCTGTCTTCTTCTCAGCATCTGGAAGCTCATTCTCTGCTTCTTCTGATCCGGATAATGCATAATGTGCTCTCACCTTCTGATCCAGTGTCTCCATCACTTCCGGATGTGATTCCAGATATGCCTTTGCATTCTCTCTTCCCTGGCCAATCTTCTCTCCCTCATATGCATACCACGCACCGCTCTTCTTCACAAGATCAATATTGGTTGCGAGATCAAGAATATCTCCTGCACGGGAAATACCTTTTCCAAACATAATATCAAATTCCGCTTCTTTGAACGGCGGAGCAATCTTATTCTTCACAATACGGATTCTTGTACGGTTTCCTACCATCTCTCCACTCTGCTTTAAAGTCTCGATTCTTCTGACATCCATACGCACAGATGCATAGAATTTCAACGCACGTCCTCCTGTCGTTGTCTCTGGATTTCCAAACATTACTCCAACTTTCTCACGCAGCTGGTTAATAAAGATCACAATACAGTTTGACTTGCTGATAACCGGTGTCAGTTTTCTCAATGCCTGTGACATCAATCTTGCCTGCAGACCAACATGACTGTCTCCCATATCCCCTTCGATCTCCTGCTTTGGAACAAGTGCAGCTACAGAGTCAATGACAATGATATCAATCGCCCCTGAACGTACCATTGTCTCTGCAATCTCAAGGGCCTGATCTCCACTGTCAGGCTGTGAAATATAGAGTTCATCAATATCTACTCCGATATTCTTTGCGTATACAGGATCCAGTGCATGCTCTGCATCGATAAATCCGGCAATTCCGCCTCTCTTCTGAACCTCAGAAATCATGTGAAGTGCGACAGTTGTCTTACCACTTGATTCAGGACCATAAACCTCAATCACACGTCCCTTTGGCACACCGCCAAGTCCAAGTGCCAGATCAAGGCTCAGACATCCGGTAGGAACTGTCTCTACAGCTACATGCGCCCCTGATTCTCCCAGCCGCATCACTGCACCCTTACCAAAATCTTTCTCCAGCTTTGCGATCGCTGCATCCAGTGCTTTCTTCTTCTCTTCGTTATTCGCCAGCTTTGTAACGCTCTCTTTGCCTGCCATAATTTTCTCCTTCTCTATCTCTCTTAGTGTATAAAACCCATTCTCTTTTTTCGAACAGTTGTTCGTCTATGAATAGATTTTATTATACTTCTTTCAAAATGTCAACAATAATTCTTCCCCTTAATTTTGTTGCAATAATACGATATACCACGGAATCCTCTTCCTGAAACAGAAGAATTGAAGTTCATGTGAATCAATGCCGGCTTAAGGATCTGCCGACCAGACAACTAAAGAATAGCATAAGGAAAGGCAGAATGCAAGTACCACAGCACTTACATTCTGCCTTTTATACTACACTGCTTTCCAGTGTTTCACTTCTTCTTTGTAAAAGATAATTCCTTCCTGGATAATTTTGAATCCACTGCCTTCAAGTTCCGCAATCGTAACAGAACAATTTGGCGGTACTTCATTTTTCCAGAAATGTTCTACTGAAAGACTGCCTCTCATCCTGTTCAGCATTGCTGTCATCGCAGCACCATGTGTAGAAATCAGAAGATTCTTATCCTTCAGCTTCTTACTCTCTTCAAGACTCTTTAAAAACTCTCCGGTTCTTTCATAAAGTTGTTCTACACTTTCAGCATCTTCCGGCGGAATATAATTTCCCGTATCCTGAAAGAATTTCTGGAATGCAAGATTCTCTTCTTTCGTCTTATCTACACAAGACATTCCCTCATACGAGCCAAAAGAAATTTCCTGGATTCTCTGATCTTCATAAAGCGGAATGTTGCGTCCTTCAAGAAGAATCTCTGCCGTTTCTTTTGCACGCCGTAAGGGACTTGTATAAGCCAGATCAATCTGGTATTGTCTCATCCCATAAGAAGTTTCCCGGGCAAGATGACGCCCATATTCATTTAAGGGAATATCCTTTCGTCCCTGTACCAGTTTTTTCTTGTTCCAATCCGTCTCTCCATGCCGCACAATATATAGCCTCACTGCTGCCTACACTCCCTCTTCTTATCTTTTTAATACTTCTCTCCTGATATATCTGTAAGTAGTTTCCTCGCCTTCTTCCGCAAGCATATGAAGCAGTTTTTCTAATAATTCTCTTGTATCTTTATGCATCAGCTCATCTGCACGTCCGTTTTCATAATAAGCAAGCGGTGCATCAGAGGTATATGCATCCCCGAGATACACTTTACTTGCTGCAATACGGTCAAGAAACATCTCTACTACATATCTCACCGGCATCTTCATTCCCGCCAGAAGGTTCGGTCCCTCCAGACTATAATCAATCCAGTATTCATAATGGTGTTTGTTCCTGCCTTTGTGGTCGAGCCATGCGGAAGAATACCCCTTTTCTTCCCGTTCGGCATTATTAGGGCTTCTTGTCCCCTGATAGTATCTGCATCCCACACGGAATTCTGTCCAACTGTATTTTGACATATCATGGAGCAGTCCCTGTTTGTACAACCCAACACGAAAACACTCTTTCAATACCAGTTTTTTGTGTTTTGTTATGGTACAAAAATGTGCAAATGCCTTCATACTTTTCCCTCTCTAGCCGGCTGTTCTTCTTTACAAAGTTCTTCTGCTCCCTGCCGTTTTTCTATTTTATTTACATTCTGCGTCTTAGCTGTATGAATCGGTTTCTTTTCTGAACAACTCTTCTTTTCCTCTATCCTGCGTCCAACCAGAATTGCTACGCTACGTTCTTCCAGTAATACATCTTTCTGATTTTCCAGCTTTTTCGCTTCACAAAGCACGCCATCTTTTGTAGCCATAACAAGATACCATTCTACGTTCTTTCCAATCGATGGTATTGCGAAGTGATGCGGCAGCCAATGCATATTATACGCTGTAAAACAAGGAAACTCCCCTTCTTTCGTTCCTGAATACAAGACACCTAACTGACGGCTGGAAACTTCTGCTTTTACCTGCCATGCATTTTCTCCATGATAGGATACGTCCGGTATGCCACATCTCGTGGTATCCATTCCGGATAGTGCTGTACTCTGGTGGAGACAACGATGTTCTTTTCTCAACCCGATCAGTTTCTTTGTATACTGAAACAGCCAGTCATCTTTCTTCAACTGTGTCCAGTTCACCCATCCTGTCTCGTTATCCTGACAATATGCATTGTTATTTCCTCTCTGCGAATTACAGAATTCATCTCCTGCAAGGAGGCATGGAGTTCCCTGAGCCGTCAACAGGAGTTCTAATGCATTCTTCACCTGATTCTTTCTAAGATTGACAACTGCGCGTTTTCTGCTCGGTCCTTCAGCTCCGCAGTTCCAACTGTAATTATAATCTGGTCCATCCAGGTTCTTCTCACCGTTTTCCTCATTATGTTTACAATCATAAGACACTAAATCCCATAACGTAAATCCTGTCTGTGTTGTAATATAATTGCATTTTCCATTTTCCGATGAACGATTTTTCAATGCCCAGATGACATCATTTACCATATTCTCGTCACCTTTTAAGAAGCGACGCATCACATTCTGGAAACCATCATCTTTCTGCATCAGCTTGATATCTTTCAAAAACGGATCTTCTATCAGCTGCTCCCACGGTACGTTATAAGGATTCAGAACAAATCCATCCACATGATACTCCAGCATATAAAAGCGTAGACATTCCGTTACATAATTTGCTGATATTCCCGGAACAAATGGCATCTCCAGTACAACTTCTATGCCCTGACTATGACATGCACGCACCATATCTTTCAACTCACGAACTGCACTTTTCCCATATGCATAGGCTTTTTTAGGGGCAAAATAAAAACCTTTACCATATCCCCAATAGTTCACTTTTGTTTTTCCGCACTCTTCAAATTCATAGGCCGGCATACACTGAATCTGGTTAACTCCAAGTTCTTTCAAATAATCCAGTTTTTCAACAACCCCCTGGAATGTTCCCTTATGCACCACTTTCGAAGAAGAATGTTTTGTAAATCCACGCACATGTAAACCATAAGCCACTACATCTTCCCATGGAAGATGTAGGCGCTGATCCTCCTGCCAGTCATAGTCCTCCATTGAAACAATTTTCCCACGAATCTGATGTTCCTGAAGTTTTCGTTCTACACCAAACTTCTCTTTTCCTGCAAGTTCTTTTACATATGGATCCACACATACTTTCCCATCGATCAGAAAATTGTATTCATATCGATCTGCTTTCAGACCTTCAACAGATAAGAAACGTACTTCTCCAACGCCTTCTTCCTCCGGCATATCAAACTGATATTCCGGAACATCTTTCCCTCTCTTATACAGTAGAAGTTCACATGTCTTCCCTTTTGCTACCTGAACGGCAAAATTTATATTTTTGCCTTTGATATCCACTCCAAATGGCTGCGGACTCCCCTTTATCTTCCTCATAGTTAACCCCTTTCTTGAGCAATCAATAAATTACTGCCATCCATCTGTTCCGTACATTTCAACATTATCACGATTTATAAAGAAAGTTTCCTCACAATTATCCTTCTCGTAATCCTTGCCTGCCAGTAATGCTGTCGCCACCTTTACTGCTGTCTTTCCCATATTGATCGGGGACTGTGCTCCAATCCCGGTCATTCCTCCAGTGCCATTCACCAGTGCTGTTTTTGTCGCCGGGGAACCATCCACACTATACACGCAGATATTCGTTCTCTGCGCTTCTGTGATTGCTGCCATCACCTGTTCTGCCATAGGATCACTACCGCACATTACAGCATCAATCTCACTGTTTTCGCTCAGAACCTGTGTCATCTCGTCCTTCACATTGCTGCTGTCTCCCAATGCTTCAATTCTCTTTACCACTTCAAACCCACTGTTTGTTATAGCCTCTTCAAATCCGGTAATTCTCTCATTCACTGAGTTTACCCCAGGGCTTTCCACAATCACGATTTTGCCGCCATCTGGTTTCTGGATCAGAAGATCCTGCCCGCACACATATCCCGCATTCTCATTATCTGACCCTACAAATGCAGATACAAGGCTTGTCTCTTTTACTTCTGTATCAAGATTGATCACCGGAATATCTGCCTCTTTTAAGGCTTCAAGTGCGGGAGTGATTTTCTCCCAGTCTACCGGACAAAGAAATACTGCCTGTACCCCTTCGTTGATCAACTCCTGAATCTGCTCATTCTGCAAATCAGCATCTGATGCCGGATCACGGACCATCAGACGGTCACCTTGAGCCTCCAATGCTGTCTGGACAGAATTTTTTAATGTGTCATAAAAAGGATTCGACATATCGATCCCACTAAATCCAAACAGTCTGCCACCTTCCTCTGTATCATCATTTTTTTTATCATCCTCTTCTACTACTGCATTGTCTTCCGGTGTTCCAACATTTTTCTTTCCACATCCAAGTAGTGCTGCCGCTATACACAAAACTGCCACCATGCACAGTATCCATTTTTTCTTCATATTGTCTATTATCCTTTCACTTCTATCAGTAACACTTTTATTCTACCTTGTTTAACCCGAAAGTCAATCTTATCTTGCTTTTTTCTCCCCTTTTTGTTACCATCAAGATAGCTGATCATTCTCGTTTTGAGCACCTGGCTGGTCAATACGGAATGAAATACAACACAGATTCAAAGGAGAAGATTATGAACGAAAACGAATCCCTCACAGTCACTTTGACACTGGAGAATAATGAGGAACTTGAATGCGCTGTTCTCAATATTTTTGAAGCAGAGGAAAAGGAGTATATTGCACTTCTTCCACTGGATGAAAACGGTGATAACACAGACGGTCAGATCTATCTGTATCGTTTCATTGATAACGGAGAAGAGGAAGAACCTGGACTTGAGAACATCGAAGAAGATGAAGAATTCGACCGTGTTTCCGCTATATTCAACGAATGGCTGGATACACAGGATTTCGGCGATATCGATCTTGATGCATTAGATGACCTGGAGGACTAAGTCTTGAGGATGTCAGCAAAGTGACTGATATCCGGTCAGCTTTTCAATAGTTCGTCTACAAAACGGGAGGGAGTAACTTCTTTCCCGTTTTTTATTTTCACATAACAGATCTTCAAAAAATCTTTTGCCCTTGTCATTGCCACATAGAATAATCTTCTCTCTTCTTCGATCTCCTTGTCTGTCTTTGCCTTCTGATACGGAATCCTTCCTTCATTCGCCGCAATCAGGAATACCTGCTTGAATTCCAGCCCTTTGGAAGCATGTATCGTCATCAGCCGGACACCCGGACGTGGTCTGTTTCTTTCCTTTTCCTTCACTTTCAAAGTCTCCGTATATTCTTCTACATGTGCAAACCATTCTTCAACACTTGAAAATGCTTTCGCCGCCTCTTCGATCTCTGCCAGTACTTCATTCAGATCAGATCTGTTTATCTGATGTGTAAATGCATACTCTTTCAGAAAATCGTCATAACCAATCCTTTTTCTGATATACTGGATTGCTGCATATGGAGCCATCTTCATAAGCATCTTAACATCCCACTCAAACTGATCAATCCGGTCGATCATCCAGTCTTTATCACAATAGAACTTCCGCATGTCTTCAAAAGAAACCTGACTTCCTGACACACTGTCCCTTCCAAGATATCGCTTTGGCCGGTTCATCACCTGTAAGAAATCCTGTCTACGCCGCTTTCCTGTTGCCAGTCGGAAATACGCCATAATATCCTTTGCTATAAAATGTTCATAAATATTCGGAAGATGTTCTTTCATCTGAAACGGGATCTTCCGCTCCACCATTGCTTCTACCACTGCTCTCGCATCTGTATGAACCCGGAACAGAATTGCAATCTCCTCTTCTTTTATGCCATTCTCCTTACATTTCTGTATCTCTTCAAGAACATATTCTGCCTCTTCCACCGGATCTTTCACTTCCTGAATATGAAGGCAGGAACCGCCTTCACGGTTTGCTTCCAGTTTTTTACTGTATCTCTCCACATTATTTTCAATGAGTTTCAAAGAATTCTGTACGATATTTGCTGTTGAACGGTAATTCATTCCCAGCAGAATTTGTTTTGCATCAGGGAAATCCTTTCCAAATCCAAGCATCAATTCTGAATCAGCTCCACGAAATCCGTAGATTGACTGATCGTCATCCCCTACTACGAACAAATTGTTTTCCGGCTGTGCCAGCATGCGGATCACATCATACTGAATGCGGTTAATGTCCTGAAATTCATCGATCAGAACATATCTGAATTTCTTCTGCCACTGTGCAAGTACATCTGGTCTTAACCGGAACAACTCATAACAAAGTACCAGCATATCATCAAAATCAATCTTTTTCAGTTCTTTTCTATGCTGTTCATAATTACGGTAAATATTGCGAAAAGCATCCGCACTACACTTTTCTGATACAAATTCTTCCAGCGGAATCCGATTATTCTTCACTTTTCCAATTTCTGCCGCAATATCCTGAATAAAATCTTCTTCATCAAAGATCTCCATTCTTTCCTTGTTAATCACGCCACGTAAAATCTGATATTTTTCTGTCTCCGAAAGAATATTTTCCTGATTCATCCGGTAAGCCCATTTCAGGATTCCATAATAGATTCCATGAAATGTGCCTACTGTAACCGGAAGATCTCTTTTGCCCATAACCAAACAGAGGCGGGATTTCATCTCCGCCGCTGCAAATCTTGTAAAAGTAACGACCAGAATTTCTTCTGGTCTTACTTTCTGTTTCTCTATAAGGTATTTTACTCTGTTTACAATCGTAAGCGTCTTCCCCGATCCCGGGCCTGCCAGTACAAGACATGGGCCGTCTGTGTGCTGGATCGCCTGCGTCTGTGCTTCATTAAATCCCATTCTACCTCTTTTCGCTGTCCTTACTGAAGTTTCTCGATTCCAAGACGGATTCTTCTAAGAGATTCATCTTTTCCGAGTACTTCCATCAGTTCTGTTGCTCCACCCGGAGTGTTCTGCTTTCCGGAAACTGCTGTACGAAGCGGCCACATTACATAACCTACTTTGTATCCTTTTTCTGTTGCAAATGCTTTCAATGTCTCAAACAATGCATCATTACTAAAGTCATCCTGCGCCTCGAGAACCGGAAGAACCTCGTTCAGAAGTGCGAGTGACTTCTCAGCATCTGTTTTCATCTTCTTGTGTGTATACAGTGCAATATCGTAATCCGGAAGTTCTTCAAAGAAATCAATCTGCTCTTTGATCTCCGGAAGGATCTCAATTCTAGTCTTCACAAGTGTTGCAATCTTCTTCAGATCATAGTCCTTTGTTACTGCCTCTTTCAGGTATGGCTCTGCAAGTGCATAGAACTTATCAAAATCCATTGCCTTGAGATACTCTCCGTTCATCCATTTCAATTTCACTGTATCAAATACAGCCGGGGATTTACTCATATGACGATAATCAAATGCCTCAACAAGTTCTTCCAGTGAGAAGATCTCTCTGTTATCTGTCGGACACCATCCAAGCAGTGCTACATAATTCACAACTGCCTCCGAAACATATCCCTGATCGATCAGGTCTTCATAAGAAGAATGTCCACATCTCTTGCTCAGCTTCTTATGATTCTCATCTGTGATCAGTGGACAGTGTACATAAACCGGTACCTCCCAGCCAAATGCCTCATAAAGACGGTTATACTTCGGTGCTGAAGATAAATACTCATTTCCACGAACAACATGTGAAATCTCCATCAGATGATCATCGATTACATTTGCAAAGTTATAGGTCGGATATCCGTCAGATTTGATCAGGATCATATCATCAAGCTCTGCATTCGGAACTGTGATATCTCCGTAGATCTCATCATGGAATGTTGTCTCACCTTCATTCGGTACATTCAGACGGATAACCCATGGCTTACCTGCTGCCAGATTCGCCTCTACTTCTTCCTTGCTCAGACTTAAGCAGTGCTTATCATAAACAGAAATCTCTACTCCACCTTCAGAAACCTGTGTCTTTAAAGACTCCAGACGCTCTTTGTCACAGAAACAGTAATAAGCGTCTCCCTGCTCTACAAGCTGCTTTGCATATTTAAGATAAAGTCCTGATGCATTACGCTCACTCTGTACATACGGTCCATATCCGGCATCTTTATCCGGTCCTTCATCATGGATGAGACCTGTTTTCTCCATTGTTCTGTAAATAATATCAAGTGCACCTTCCACAAAACGTTCCTGGTCTGTATCCTCTACACGAAGAAGGAAATCTCCCCCTTCATGCTTTGCGATCAGATACGCGTAAAGTGCTGTTCTTAAGTTACCCACATGCATTCTTCCTGTCGGGCTTGGTGCAAATCTTGTTCTTACTTTCTTACTCATTCTATCTTCTCCAATTCCTGTTTGTTATTGTTCATATCTCGTCATATTATAGCGCAAGTCCCCAGATTCTTCAACAAACAAAATCAATGTTTTTCTTTTACTGCAAAAGTTTCACCGTTTCAGGAATACTTCCCGTCTGTTCAAGTGTGCAGGATCTTGCATCAATACATTCCAGATTTGTTCCATCAAATGCACTTTCTGCAAAACTTTTCACACCTTCCGGCACCTGAAAGGTTCCTGTCCACGCTGCCGGAAATGCAAGAAGGACCGTGCCATCTGCCGTGTAGAGTACACCATCTACCGTAACACAGGCTGGATTTGCTGTATCTGCTTCTATCCATCCCAGATTGCTCAGCCCAGCAAACGCTCCTGGCTGAATATTTGTTATATTAGCTGGAATTTCAATCTCTTCTACCGCAGAACCAAGATCCGACAGTGCTCCTCCCGCAATTTGGGAACATCCTTCTTCAGGAAAGCGCAGTACTCCATCCTGTATCACTTCTTTGCTTCCTGAAAGTCCATAGATCACACCTTCCGCATTAATAAGATATCCTGTATCTATATTCCCCTCTGCTATTGGCTCTTCTTCCTCCTCATTTTCATTTTTTACATTTTCCATTGAATCAGGATTTGTAATTATCGGTTCACTTTCAACATTTATAATTGTATCTCTTTTCACACCTGGTTTTTCTGCCACAATCTCTTCTACCACAGGTTCTTCCACTGCAATTTCTTCTACCATAGGTTCTTTTACTAAAACTTCTGCCGGAACAGCCGCTACCTGGATAACATCTGCCTGGATAGCTTCTATTGTTACCTTTTCCGGCAGATTCTTTCCTGACACATTTATATCCTCTGTTGTCGCACAGACTGCTATTTCAGAAATCAGATTCTTTTCCAAGTATAATGAAGCGATTTCCTGTGCAGACATCAGAATCAGCGCACCACTTAATAAAGTCACTCCCACTCTGGCATATGGTTTTCTCGCCGCTTCCTGATGCCATTCATTCCAATTCAGTCCTATATCCATGTTCTCTTATTCCTTTCTCTTTCCCCCACATTTTAATATACGAAATAATTTTAGTTTATCAAAGAAAAAAGGATGCTGCAACCAAATGCAACATCCCTTTGATTTTTCCGCTTTGTCCTGATAGATTCCAAGGATTCTATACGTTAATTTCAGCCTTCACGCCAAGGATCTCTTTATTCTTTTCAAGCAGTGGACGGATCACATTTTTAAGATAAGCATCTACCTGCTCACTTGCACGTCCAACATATTTCTCCGGTTTCATTGTCTTCTGAAGATCCTCTAAAGTCAGGTTGAATGCCGGATCTGCTGCGATCAGTTCAAGAAGGTTATTGTCAAGTCCCTTCTCTTTTACATTTCTTCCTGCTTCCATAGAAAGCTCACGGATTCTTTCGTGCAGCTCCTGACGGTCTCCACCGGCTTTAACAGCATCCATCATAATATTCTCTGTTGCCATGAATGGAAGTTCGGACATCAGACGCTTCTCGATTACTTTCGGGTATACAACCAGTCCGTCTACAACGTTCAGACAAAGATCAAGTATTCCGTCGATTGCAAGGAATCCTTCCGGAACACTCAGACGCTTGTTAGCGGAATCATCAAGTGTTCTCTCAAACCACTGTGTTGCAGATGTGATTGCCGGATTAAGTGCATCGATCATCACATATCTTGAAAGGGAAGCAATTCTCTCACTTCTCATCGGGTTTCTCTTATAAGCCATTGCTGAAGATCCGATCTGTGTCTTCTCAAATGGTTCTTCAATTTCTTTCAAATGCTGGAGCAGACGGATATCATTAGAGAATTTGTGAGCACTTGCAGCAATTCCTGCCAGTACATTCAGTACTCTTGTGTCTACTTTTCTTGAATAAGTCTGTCCGGATACCGGATAACATGCCTTAAATCCCATCTTCTCAGCGATCATTGGATCGATCTTGTCAATTGTCTCCTGATCTCCGTCAAACAGTTCAAGGAAACTTGCCTGTGTTCCTGTTGTTCCTTTAGATCCAAGCAGTTTCAGGCTTCCAAGTACATATTCCAGATCCTCAAGATCCATTTCAAACTCCTGCATCCAGAGAGTTGCTCTCTTTCCAACAGTTGTCGGCTGTGCCGGCTGGAAATGTGTAAAAGCAAGTGTAGGCTGGTTCTTCTGCTCCTCTGCAAACTTCGCAAGCTCTGCAATTACATTCACAAGCTTTGTGCGAACCAGTTTCAGTGCTTCTGCCATAATAATAATATCTGTATTATCTCCTACATAACAGGATGTAGCTCCAAGATGGATGATTCCTTTTGCTTTCGGACACTGAACACCATATGCATAAACATGAGACATAACATCATGACGTACAACCTTCTCACGTTCCTTTGCCACCTCAAAGTTAATATCATCCGCATGGCTCTTCATCTCTTCAATCTGCTCATCCGTGATGTTGAGTCCAAGCTCCTTCTCAGTCTCTGCCAGTGCGATCCAAAGTCTTCTCCATGTTCTGAACTTTTTGTCCGGTGAGAAGATATACTGCATCTCGCGGCTTGCATAACGCTCTGAAAGCGGGCTTACATAACGATCATTACTCATAATTCTTTTCTCCTTGTTTCATATCTTTATCGTAACTGTTCATCTATTATAACACATAAACTGAGTCTTCAAAATCAATTTTGTTCAAATGCCTGACTGATATCCTCTTTCGGAACTTCCATCGGATACTTTCCTGTAAAGCAGGCATCGCAATACTTAAGATCTCCAACCATGTCTTTCAGTTTCTCAATCTCCATGTATCCAAGAGAGTCTGCTCCAATCAGCTGACGGATCTCCTCCTGTGTGTGAGTATGTGCGATCAGCTGCTCATTTGACGGAACATCCGTTCCAAAGAAGCATGGATGTAAGAACGGTGGAGAACTGATACGTACATGTACCTCTTTTGCTCCGGCTTTTTTCAGCATCTTAATGATATTTGCACAAGTTGTTCCACGCACGATGGAATCATCTACCATTACGATTCGTTTTCCCTTTACAACTTCCGGAATCACATTCAGTTTGATTTTTACACTGGAAACACGTTCGCTTTGTTTCGGTTTGATAAATGTTCTTCCCACATAGCTATTCTTGTGAAATGCCATTCCATACGGAATTCCTGACTGCTCAGAATATCCTTTCGCTGCTACCAGACCGGAGTCCGGAACTCCTACAACAAGATCAGCGTCTACCGGATAAGATTCCGCAAGTGCTTTTCCTGCCAGAATTCTGGAATGGTATACACCTACACCATCGATTGTACTGTCTGTTCTTGCAAAATAAATATACTCAAAAATACATCTTGCCTGTTTTTCCGAATCGATCACCATACTCGTATCTGACTGGATTCCATGTTTTCTTGTAATTGTTACGATTTCTCCCGGAAGAACATCTCTTACAAACTCACCGTCTACAGCTGCAATTGCACAGCTCTCAGAAGCAAGGAAATATGTATTGTCACGTTTTCCGATGCACAGTGGCTTGAGTCCAAATGGATCCCTTGCGCCAATCATTTTTCTCGGGCTGCTAACGACAAGTGCGTACGCTCCCTTGATCTTCTGCATCGCACACTTCACTGCTTCTTCTGCTGTCGGTGTATGAAGACGCTCTCTCGCAATAAGATATGCGATCACCTCAGAGTCTATTGTTGTCTGGAAAATAGCACCTGTCTGGCTGAGTTCTTCTCTCAGCTCGATTGCATTTACTAAATTTCCGTTATGTGCAATCGCAAGTGTTCCCTTTACATAGTTTATAACAAGTGGCATTGCATTCTCTACACGTGTTGCGCCTGCTGTTGAATATCTCACATGACCCACACCAAGATTTCCTTTCAGCTCCGAAAGGCCCTCTTCGTCAAACACATCATCCACATGGCCAAGTCCTTTTTTTGAAAGGACTTTTCTCTTCCCATAAGTGTCTGTCACTGCAATACCGCAGCTCTCCTGACCTCTATGCTGCAGAGCAAACAAGCCATAATAGACTGATGCAGCCACATCATGCCCATCCACATCATAAGCACCAAAAACACCGCATTCTTCCCCAAGTCCCGTCACTGCTTTTTCAAATTCACTCATGTCAGTTTATGCTCCTTACCTAGTTCCTGCTAGTTTTTATCATGATTTCTGTATCATACAAAACCGATTATAATATAAGGCGGAGTGAAAATCAACATTCCCTCCGCCTTGTATTTCTTCCTGCTCATTATTTTATTTACGTCCAATATATTAGTATTTCTAATATATTCGTCGTTTTATTCTTCGTGTCTTATTACCGCCTTCATTTTTTGTCCAGTATTTACAAAATCACTATCCATTTGTATAACGAGACAAAAATTGACGGGTACGCTCTTCTTTTGGATTCTCAAACACTTCCTCAGGAGTTCCCTGCTCAAGTATCTTACCGTCATCCATAAACAGAACTTTGTCCGATACGTCTCTTGCAAATGCCATCTCATGCGTTACGATGATCATCGTAGTATTCTGATCTGCAAGTCCTTTGATAACTTTCAGTACTTCACCTGTAAGCTCCGGATCAAGCGCTGAAGTCGGCTCGTCAAAGCATAGAATATCCGGACTGAGCGCAAGTGCACGGGCAATCGCCACACGCTGACACTGTCCTCCGGAAAGTTGATGCGGATAGTTATTCATACGCTCTGAAAGTCCCATCTGATCTAAGAGACGCTTTGCTTCTGCTTCAATCTCTGCGTGTATCTCTTTCTTGCGCGCCTTATAATCAGGCTGACTTTTTGCAAGTAGTTCCTTCGCCAGCATTACATTCCCAAGTGCTGTATACTGCGGGAACAGATTAAAAGACTGGAATACAAGTCCAAAATGTAATCTTTTCTTACGGATCTCACTTTCCTGTTTTGTTACAGGATTTGCAGCATCAAACAATAATTCATCATTTACACGGATCACACCTTTATCCGGTGTCTCCAGAAAATTCAGGCAGCGCAGAAGTGTCGTCTTTCCACTTCCCGAGGAACCGATCAAGGAAAGTACCTGTCCACGTTCCAACGAAAAGCTGATATCTTTCAATACTTCTGTCCGTCCAAATGTTTTATTAATATGTTCTACTTCAAGTATTGCCATTTATCTCTTCCTCCCAATTTAATTAAAATATTCCAGCTTCTTCTCAAGCTTTCCAAGAAGGACTGTCAGAATACCATTGAAGATCAGATAATAAAAAGCTGTAAAGAACATCGGCCAGATCGCACCTGAAATCCCCTGAGAACCTTTCAGGAACGCCTGTCCTGCCCAGATAATCTCCTGCAGTGCAATGATTCGTGCAAGAGAAGTATCTTTTACAAGCGTAATGATCTCATTTGACATCGGTGGAACAATTCTCTTCACCATCTGAAGCAACTTGACCTTAAAGAAGATCTGATGCTTTGTCATTCCAAGAACAAGTCCGGCCTCCGTCTGTCCCTGTGGGATACCCTGGATTCCTCCGCGGTAAATTACCGAGAAATAGCATGCATAGTTAAAGATAAATGCAACCGAAGCTGCGAGAAATCTTCCGCTTTCACCGCCACCCCAGATTGGGTTTCCTAAGACCAGTCCCGGGAAATAATAAATGATAAGCATCTGGATCATAAGCGGTGTACCACGTATGATCCATACAACAATATTCGTAATATAACTCAACGGTTTAAAATGTGACATCGATCCAAATGCAATAACCAGTCCCAATGGAATTGCACCGAGAAGTGTTGCAAAAAACAGCTTCAGCGTCTGTAAGAATCCCACATTCAGTGAGTGAATAACGATTGGAAATTGTTCCATAATAAGTTCCATTTTATTAAAGCTCCATCCTAAATTTATTTTTCGATCAATGCAGCCTGTACTTTATAAGTCTCAGCACATTTCTTCATTGATCCATCTTCCATACTCTTTTTAAAGTAATCATTCAGAGCTGCTGCAAGATCAGATCCTTTACGGAATCCAACGCCATACTCCTCATTGTTCAGACTTATTGTGTAAGTAAGATCTGCATAACCTGTTCCTTCTCCGATCATAGCTGCTGCCATCAAAGCATCAATTGCAGCTGCATCTGAGTTTCCGGAAGCAACCTCCATCAATGCATCTGCCTGTGATGAAACGGCTGTATACTGTGCACCAATTCTTTCAACCTGATCTTCCCCTGCACTTCCTGCTTCTACTGCAAAAGTTAAATCTTTCACACTTTCCTCATCCTGATACTTATCTGCTTTGTCAGCCGGTACAACTACAACCTGCGCGTTATTCATATAAGCATCTGTGCATTCCATAGAACTCTTCACTTCATCAATCAGTGTCATACCATTCCATACGCAGTCGATTGACTTTCCATCAAGCTCAAGCTCTTTATTATCCCAGTCAATCTCTACAAATTCTGCCTCAACTCCGATACTCTCTGCAAATGCTTTCGCCATGTCTGCATCAAATCCGACCCACTCACCATTATCATCTTTATAATCCATTGGTTCAAAATCAGTAACACCGACCACGAGTGTCCCTTTGTCTTTCACATATTCAAGATCACTCCCTGTTGATTCCGCTTTCTTATTCGCATTAGAAGAGTCTGAACCACATCCTGCTAACATAGAAACTGCAAGTCCTGCACATAATAACACACTTAATACTTTTCTTTTCATAATAATACCCTCCATCATCGAGCCTGGCTTTTATTCTCTACCAATGAGTCACTGTACTACGGTAAAGTTACCGTTGTATTCTACCATAGCATACAATATATGTCAAACCCCAAAAACAATAACCAAAAGGTACAGAACAATGCAGGTTACTGTTCACTCCCGTGTCAATCACTCCGCTGATTGACACGGAGGATGCGCGTTTTGACTTGAATGCATCTCGCCCCATCGCCAAAGGCGATTTAAAATGGCGAGATGCGTTGCTGGTCGCACATCGTGTGAACAGTAAACAATGCAGCTGCTCATAGATTCTGTGAACAGCTGCATAAAAAGTCTGTATTATGTATGATTTCTTCTATGTTTCCTCTTCCACTTCTCCAAAAGTACTTCATTTGGCTCAATCTGAAGATTCTGCTTCACTTCGTCCATTTCGCTTCTCATCTGTGCATTCACTTCCTGATATTCGCTGTGCTTTGTAAGCAAAATGTGAAATTCTTCCAGCGACATATACTTATAAGACGCATACAGATATGGTTTTAGTAATTCCTTATCTTCGCAGATCTGGTAGGCTCTGTCATACATTTTGGCCGCTTCCTGATAAAGGAACAATCGTCCATATGCCGCTCCAAGACATGCATAGATCTTTCCATAGAATTTTTCATCTACACTCTCATCTTTTTCCTGATTCAGGATTTCCTGATAAACGATGATCGCTTCTTCAATCTCACCGCTTTCAAGAAGATTATCGCCTTTATACTTCTTACGCTCTACATCCTTCTGATTTTTCAGATGTTCCAAAACATTCTGGATACGGATCATCTCAGATTCTTTATAGATCTTTGAAGCTTTTAAGATTGTAAGAACAAAGTTCTCGACAGATCCACGCATACGCATCAAATCTCGAAGCTGCTCTGCCAGTTCTTTCATCCCGATCTCTTCTTCCAACCAGGTGCAAAGCGGTTCATTCATGATCGTATAATCGATCAGATATAAATTATTACACAGATAGTAACACAATTCTTCTATTGTAAAGATCCTGCAGTGGATCCTGGAAATCTCATAAGGATGTGCCGCGTGTCTGTCATGACAAAGAATTAAATTTCCCATCATTACCTCCTAAATGTATCACCTTTTCCTCACGGAAATCCGTCGGCAGGAAGAAATCTCCAAATCCGACATCACGTACTGTAATCTTGCAGGTTTTTTCATCCTGAAACATCGTTTCTATCTGAAGTCTTGTAGAGTACTCTGCTCGCTTTGGAAGTCTCTCCAAAGAGATTTTTTCGGTCTTAACCGTTCCCTGAACCAGTGACTCGATATGGAATTCTATATCATCACCCTCTTCAAGGATCACTTCCCACTGATTATTTGACTCATACCAGTGTGCACCCCAGGAAACAAGCGGATACCACATTTCCTGACCATCCACACGCATATTGACTGTAATCTGATCTGTCAGCTTAGTCTCCGATAGATAAACCGGATTCTCTATATGCATATACAGTTTTCTGTATGCAGTATAGCAAGCTCCTTTGCTGTACAGATTATTTCCGATAAATGCTCTTCTTCCATTGCAAAGCACCCGCAATGACTTCGGATACCAGTTATTTTCGAACCCTTCTCCTGTCAGGAATACAGAAGAAACAATCCTCTTATCAAACACGCTCTGTATAAATTTACAGAACATCGCATCGGCTTCTTTTGCTTTGTCCTCATTCAAAACCGGATAAACAAGCGCCAGTTCCTTCATATGTGCATTTGCAACTTCATCAACCGTAACAAATGTAGTCTTTCCACCACCAAGTCCCGGCTTCAGTCTGCGCAGCATATATGCTTTGATCTCATTACGGTCACAGCAGAACAATGCTGCATCATACTGCCACAGTTCTTTCGGCTGATAGAAGAGATAATTACAAAAACTCTCTTTATAATCCTGAATAAAGATATGTCTTTTATCAATATTCATGCGAACTGCGATTCTTCGAAGCATCTGTGCCAGTTCTTCTGTAAGAACCGGTACACTGAACACAATTCCATCAATTTTAGGAAATGACTGTAAAGACATCTGGATAAACTGTGAAAGCAGCCATACTGCATCATATGTCTCATCACCAAATTCAATTTTCTCATTTGCAAGACTTCTCGAAAGCAGACGGGCAACGGTAAATCCTTCTTTCAGTGTTGCAAGACGTTTTGCCTCTTTTCCATATGCCCATGTGTCTCTTAGTTTTCCAATAATCAAAGGAATCTGAAAATTATCTGAGTCAACTTCCAATGTCTGAGGTTCCATCTCTTTATCATTATAAAAACTGATCTGGCATGTCTTTTCATTTATCTCATATCCAATTATACTTCCCTGTCCCATGAAAAGATTTCCTCCTTAATACTGTATGAACATATGTGATGCAACCGCATCTTCCAGTGCATACTGCTTCATCTTCTTCTCTCGTTCTTCCGGATCTTCTTCCAGAATAATGTCATTGAGCCTTCCATATCTGCCCGGTTCACCTTTTTCAACCGTATGCTGGCAGATCTTTTTCTCACTTCTGTAAGAATTTCCGTCAATTGTTTCTTTAAAATAATAGATCAGTCGTTCATGCGAGAACAACACAAACTTCTTCACATACAAATTCTCATACATTGGTGTCAGAAGTTCTGTTGCATAATCAGAATCTCCGTTTCCACCTTTCTGCAACTGATAATACAACATAACACGGCTATCCTTCTGGCCCTTGTATTCTACCAGTGTCTTATCCCACAACTGGAATTCAATCAGCCATTCCTTATCATACTTAAGGAAAAATGGGAAATAAATCTGTTTGCCACAAAGTTCCTGCATAAACTTTTTCAGCGTCTTCTTAAGGCTTGTTTCATACTCTTGATCCGAATAATATTTCAAAACAGCAATCATACAAATATCGATTGTTGCCTCACCCTTCTCCGCTTCCCTGCAGATAATATCAATGATAGATTTCTCTATCCTACGTGCTTCTACAACATATTCTCTGGAGACATATGCCAGATAAGCCTGCTGGAGCCGGAAGTATGCACCTTCATCATAATAAGCTTCAAATACTTTTGTCTCCTGGAATAATTCCTCTGAAAAGAGCATCTGTGTAATGATCCGTTCTGCCAGTTTGTGTGTATGGACTTCATACTCTCTGGCAACTTTCCACAATTCCTTCATCTCCTGTGTTGCTCCACAGTAGAAGTTTGCCAAATACGTAAGAATCACTTTATCATACTGTTTTTTCTTAAATAAATCATAACAAACATAGGTCAGGAAATCATCATTCTCATAATTTGTCTCACGAATCATCTTGCTGCACAGTACCTGGATCTCATCCTCCGGGAAATTTTCCAACCCCTTTTCCTTTACGATTTCCAGTGTCAGCTCTTCCTCTTCTTCAAACGCTTTGCTTCGGTTCAGGCTATTTGCATATTTTCTGCAGATATCCATATATCTAAGTTCATAAAACAGACGTTTACTCTCATATGGGATAGAATCTGTATAATGTCTTCCATCTTTTGCTTCCCATACAATGCGATCCGTCTTTGCATACAGAAATACTCTGGCTCCATTCTCTGTATATGCTGCCTTCTGTGTAATTGTTCCATCAGCTGCGATTACATGAATAAATTTCATATTCGGAACCTTTGTTGTAATCCAATATGCGTGACACACATCATAAAGAGCGCGGATTCTGTCCTGACTCATGTCTGTCTCTACAAGGAATCGCTTATAAATGATTCGCAGATCTTCATCTATATTTCTCTTCTCCAGCTGATTCCATGTGAATTCTTCCATCTCATCCCTGTAGTGCGCATAAATCTCACTTGTCTCATCCTCATAGGTAATAAGATTTGCATACAAAAATGCGCATTTCTTATAATCCAGAGAATTTCCATGCATAAAATACAAATATACCGAACGAGGAAGCTGCTTATGAAATTCTTCCGGTCTCGCAGCCGCCATATAATATTCATAAAGCTGCGCGATCTTCAACTCTGCGTCTACCGCTTTCTCATACCAATGGAAATAGATGTGTTCTGTTCTGCTGCCTTTTATAAGCAATGTACAGATAGAAGTCAATATCATCGCTTCATCATACATCTCATAACACTTCACAAGTACATTATACAGATGTTTATCAAAATTCTTCATCTGACTTGCCAGGTTTGCTGTATATAATGCAAGTTCCTTCGTCATCAGTTTATATTTCACGCCAAAAAGCAGAACCTGTACTTCAAACTGTCCGAGTTTTTTAAGAGATGAGCTCTTCTCTTTAAAACAACGGAATGCCTGAAGATAGAACCATAAGCTGTGAGACTTATACTCCATAAACTGCTTCTCAAGCACATTCAGTCTTTCACTGTAGATTTTATATTCTGAATCAACCTCAATCAGCATACAAAGAATCCGCCAGCTGTCCGGATGCTTCATAAAAGAACGTGAAAGTTCTTCTGCGACCCTTCTCTGCCCAATCGAATCATTACTCAGTTTTGTCGTCAGATAAAGGTAATAGGAACTCAATTCAACATCCTTACCGATTGCAAAACGATTGTAGTTATAAGATTCTAAAAGCCATTTTGCCTCATCCATCCGATTACCCAAAATGCAGATATGTGCCTGGGCAAGAAGGTAAAATTCATTACGTTCATCTACCTCGCGAAGATGTGAAATTTTCTTAATAGAAGTCTCTGTCCAATCTTCCAGTGACATCTTGTCACCTTCATATTTCAGATAATCTTTCAGAATTCCATTAAATTCTTTTTCATTTGCACGATGTTCCTCATCTCTGCAAATATCCTTTTCCACTACGACCTCATAACTCAATGTTTCATATGGAGTTTCCAGAATGATCCTTCCAAAGTTACTTCCTCTGTGAAGCTTGTCCATAGAAATACCATATTCCAGACGATAGGCATTACCTATAAATTCGTCTGTCGTCAGATGTCTGTGCTCAACAGAAAGGAAATCGCCTTCTGTTCTTACATCAATCTCCAGATATCCCCAGGTATTTTTCTTCACAGTAAAAGTCTCTTTTCTGTCTTCTACAAGAGAAATAAAAGCACGGCTTTCTTCTTCCAATGTAAGAAAAATCTTCTCTTTCTGCTTGCACCCTACCAGGAATTCTTCAAGGGCGTGCTGATCCAATTCCCATTTACGCATATTATTATAAAGCGCCTTGATCCTCGCATCTTCATATTTGAGAATCTCAAAGAAATCTC